>Ga0126381_100001505_pt1 | contig 24951 bp, 21 predicted proteins | sample PanSoiMetPlot_28_FD_96465 | JGI IMG/M metagenome (GOLD analysis project Ga0126381, IMG submission 96465) | Tropical forest soil microbial communities from Panama - MetaG Plot_28 | ecosystem: Environmental > Terrestrial > Soil > Tropical forest > Bulk soil | place: Panama | collected 2016-02-17 | reverse complement strand
GGCTGGATTGACGGCAACTTAGGCAAAGGCCGGATGCGAGTCGAAGCCCGCTCCGACGGCTCCTGGGTCGCAAATCGCAAGCCCTAGCGCGCGTTCAAGCTGAATCCCAGCGGCTTAAATTATACAAACCTGATTGGATCGTTTGTCAATCTCAACCGTTTGGATGAAGCGCGCGCCCTCATCGAAGAAGCACAGGCCAAGAAATTGGACGAATTAGTTCAAGTTACAGAATGTTTTCGTTCGAATTTCTCAGATGATCTTCTGCACGCGAGAAAACCGTGAGCGAAGATAAAGCGAACAAAAAGCTGCTCTAACTGCAGCGAAGTAGGTTGCACTAAAAAGTTATCCTCACGCTATTCAGGGGCTGTCCGCAGCGGGCAACCGGGTCATGCCCACGAACCCAGGCCAGAACGCTTCAGCGAATTAGTGTGCTTTTCAGCACCTTAGCTGCCAGTCGGGACAACGCCTGCGCCTTCGATCATCAAGATGACGGTTTTTTCCGGCGCGCGCGTGCGATGAACCACTCCGCGCGGAACTGTGAATCCCTGCTGGGGCATCAGCTCGACGGTGCGGTCTTCCAGGTCGATCAGGAAGCGGCCGTCAACCACGTAGAAGAATTCGTCTTCGTTATCGTGTTTGTGCCAGTGAAATTCGCCCTGCATGATGCCTAGGCGAACCACGCAATCGTTCACCCGGCAGAGAGTCTGGTTGTACCACTTGTCCTGGCAGGCTTTCACCAGCGTCTCGAGATCAACGAGCTCGAGCGGGCCGAACTTTGTATCGAGATTGATGGAATACGGCGCTTGACTGGCCATCGCTTTCTCCCTTTCCTGCAACGTCTCCGCCATTTTATACGAGCGCAGCACGTCCGAGTAGCGTGGATTGAAGCACGGAAGGCGCTGCGAGAGACAAATCGGCTCTGGCAAACGTCTGCTCGAATGGACATTCGCTTTGGCGCGAATGCGGTAAATTATTGGTGGAACAGCTGCTGGAATGGGTGCAGGAGCGTGCCGGAAAGTCCGGCGGCACTTGGTTCAGCGAGTGTCGTGTAAACCAGAATCAGCGTGAGGATGATGACAACGATGCTGACCAGCCAAGACACGACGTTGAACACGCGCGTGTTTACGTAATCGCCCATCAGCTCGCGGCGATTGATGAGCAGCAGAATGAAAATCAGCACCACCGGCAGCCAGAAGCCATTGGCTACCTGCGACATCACCAGTATTTTGAACAGCGGCGCTTTGGGAATCAGAATGATCCCGGCGCCGACAACGATCAAACCCGTGTAGAGAAAATAGAACGCGGGGGCTTCCTTGAATTTGTGATCAATTCCCGCTTCGAAGCCGAGGCCTTCGCAGATCACGTGCGCGGTAGAGAGAGGCAAAATGGAAGCGGCGAAAAGCGAGGCGTTGAGCAGGCCAAATGCGAACAGGCCGGCCGCCCACTTCCCTGCCAGCGGGACAAGAGCCTTCGCAGCCTCTCCTGCATCGTTGATGCTGGTGAGGCCCTTGGCGTTGAGCGTAGCTGCGCAGCAGATGATGATGAAGAACACGATGGCCATGCAGGAGATGCTGCCGACCAGCACGTCCCACCGGGCGTGCTTGTACTGGCGGGGGCCGACTTTCTTTTCGACGTAGCCAGCCTGCAGATAAAAAAATTGCCAGGGCGCGATCGTGGTTCCGATCAAGGCGGTGAGCATCAGCAGGTAGTCCGAGCGGAAATGGAAGGAAGGCAAGACGGTTTCCTTGGCCGCCAGCAGCCAATCCGGCTTGGCCAGAAACGCGGACAGCACGTAAGACAAATAGAATGCACAAGCTACAAGAAATATTTTCTCCACCCCGCGATAGCTTCCGTACACCACCAGCAACCACACAGCAATCGCAGCAACAGGCACAGAAATATATTTGCTGACGTGCAAGGCCTCCCCCGCCGCGGCGACGCCGGCGAATTCGGCTACCGTGTTGCCCAAATCGACAGCAAGAGCGGCAATCATTACAAAGAAGGTGGAGCGGAAACCGAACTCTTCGCGGATGAGATCGGAGAGGCCTTTGCCGGTCACCACGCCCATGCGCGCGCACATTTCTTCGGAGACGTAGAGGGCGATGGTCATGGGGATGAGCGACCAGAGCAGGGTGTAACCGAACTGGGCGCCGGCGGTGGTGTAGACGGTGATGCCGCCGGCGTCATTGTCCACATTCGAGGTGATCAGACCGGGGCCGACGACGGCGAGGAATAGCGCGATGCGCCGGCGGTAGGGGCGCACACGGCGGTTGATCTCTTTGCCGCGGACTTTGATATCCGCGAAGGTGCGCTCGATTGTGACCCACATATTCATTCTTGACCGTAGATGACCGCGAAAAAACCGGGACGGGGCAAGCCCCGGTCCTCAGGAAGCGCGGACCGCCCAAGGCGCGTCCCATGAAAACGAGAGTAAGCTCTCGCACTCCAAATTTTGCTGCGGACCTTTCTGCCTGGCCTGACTTTCTGTTACAGGTTCGCGTTCATTCTGCTGACCACGTCGTCCACTGTGATGGCGCCGATCGGCCGGTTGTCTGAATCGACGACTGTAAGGCCGCGCAGATTATACTTATCGAACAGTTCAAACACTTCCTTTTCGTTTGCGTCCGGGTGCACTGAAACGATGGGCTCGAAACGCAATTCGTCCATGCGCTGTTCGGAATTTGCGATTACCAGGCGCGCGATGGGAACCGTGCCGGAAAGCGCGCCGTAGTGGTTGATGAGGACGATGTTGTCGAGCTGGTCGGGGACGATTTCATTGAAGCGGATGTAGTCAACCACCTCGCCTCTCGTGGCGTCCTCCCCCACAACGACCAGTTCGGTGTTCATCATGCCGCCAGCCGTTTTCTCCTCATAACGCATGAGGGCTTCGACTTCGGTTTTCTCCTGGCCTTCCATTTCCTCGACGACTTCTTTCGCCGTGTCGGGTGGCAGGCTGGCAATCAGGTCGGCGGCTTCGTCCGGATTCATTTCTTCCAGAATATCGGCGGCTTTTTCGGGGTCGAGTTTTTCGACCACTTGGGTTTGCAGGCGCTTGTCGAGTTCGGCGATGGCTTCGGCCGCGGTGTCTTCCGGCAGCGAATCGATGATGCCCTGGCGTTCGGCGGGCGAGAGCTCTTCCATGATTTCGGCGAGGTCCGCGGGGTGGAGTTCGGTGAGCTTCTGGCTGGACATGCGCAGCTTCACGCGGCGCAGCGGGTCGGGTTCGATCAAGTTGACAAATTCCCAACGAATGGAGCGCGGGGGAAGCTTTTGCTCGAGGCGGCGGATGGCCATGGGCGGAACAATGCCCTGGAGGAGGCGGCGAACCGCGCCCTTCACTCCCACGTCTACCTGCGTGATGCGTATCTCGACATTGCCATTGGTGCGCTGCTCGGCAAGGTCAATATCGTTGACGCGGACGACTTTTCGGCCATTGGTGTCGATGATCTGCTGGTCGAGGAGGTCTTTGCCGACAGCCAGCCAGGCTTCATTGGGGTGGAAAAGTTCGAGGGCGGACTCGTCGGTAGTGAGGTTCACGCGGCCGGGAGCAACGGATGCGACTTGATCGTAACGAGCGACGATGGGGCGGTATTGGCCGCGGCCCAGCAGGAGGCGGGCGACGCGATTGGGCTGGTCGGCTGGCTCGATGAACATCTCCTTGACGCGGCCGACGAAGTTGCCGGCCGAATCAAAGGTTTCGGCGCCGAGAATTTCAGTGGCGTGAAGCATGTTGACTCCTTACGAAATGCGACCGTGGAGGGATCAGCGGGCAATGCTCTGCCCGGCTGCGTCCGGGCAAAAAAAAAGCCCGGACCGGCGTAGCTCCGGCCGCGGGCAGATGCCACCGCCCTCTGTCTAGTGCAGGCCGGGTCTCGCCTCCCTGTCCCCACGTGTCAGATGGGAGCAGCGATTCGATGCGTACAAGAAGCAAGCCGTGTGCCAGTTGCAGCGGAAACTGCAGCCGGCGCGGCTACTTCCCGGTTCCCAATTAGACGAACGCTCTTCCATGGTGCTTGCGCTTGTCCCCGATTGAACTATTAAGGGCGCAGTAAAAATTTGTCAAGCGAAGAGTGAGGTTTTGGCGAGAATTCTGCTTATTTTTGCCTATCGAACACCATATTTCGCGGAGTGAGGCCCCGGCGGCGGCAGTTCGCTACGTAGACATCCCAATAGGTGCCGCGATAGTAGTCGAGGGAGGAGTAGCCGAGAGCGCGGGCGGCGCGGTCAATGTCGGGTGGAAACCCTTCGAGTTCGAGGAATGTTCCAGCGGGAGTCTCGTCAAGCTCGATAGCGAGCCCGGGATGACGGCGGAGGCGGAAGGTGGACCGGATTTTGTCGTAGCGAAAACCAGGGCGAAGGCCTAAGGAACGGAGCTTGCGATCCCAATGGGTCCGAGAGCCGGGGACGACCAGTTCCCTTTCGAGTTTTTCCTTGTAGCGGCGGTCGCGTGAGGTGCGGGGGACAGCCGGGGCTTTGGAGGTGAGGATCGTGCGGCGGATGGGGCAGGCTCCGTGCGTCGTTTTCGGCAATTGAGCGCTGGCCCGCGGAGCGGGCGTTTCAACACGAATTCGAAGAAGGGTATTACGCCTGCGAAAGTCGGAGTCGGGAGTGTCGTAGAGGGTATTCCGTTCGAGAACGCGCCTCTCGCAACGGGCGCCTAGAGTGGCGAGTTTGCGAAGCATGGCCGCTGCATCCGGCACAAGGAGTTTGATCTCGACCTCGCGGTTCGTGCGCTGATGAATTAACATTTCGGGTGAGTATACAATCCATCTTACAAACGCCTCAGCAGGATCATCGACTGGCGTCTCTGAGAAGATCCGCCCGAACTGGGTTACAGAATATCCAAGGAAGAACCGAGGCCTGCGTAGACGTAGTACGCGCCAAAGACCTGTTTCAACTTAGCGAAGGCGGGCTCTCCCGTGCAGTGGCCCGGTCGATGCGGTCGATCTTCCATTTGTCATGCAGCGGGCTGGCGAGGCGGTCAATCTCAGCGTCGGGAATTTTCACCAGGTGGAGCCCGCCGAGCAGCATGTGGACGTGAGGGTTCAGCGGAGAAGCCGCGCTGAGAATCTCTTCCACTCCCGCATGGGAACACTCGACAACCAGAACCAGCCCGGAAGGAGTGTAAATCGCCAAGGTGAGCTCGCGGAGTTCCAGGGTTCCTTTGAGGTTGGAGATTGTGGGAATGAGGGAAATGCCCGGCGCTACCTCCAAGATACTTTCGACTGGCACGAAGTTCGCTTCCGGCCAGGGGCTTCCCGAGGAAAATGCGCGTGGTTCCGCGCCATCAGAATCTTCTTGCCCGCACATTCGATTAAGACGGAGAAGGCCCAATCCTTCGAGAGGTTTTTTGAATTCCCAAAGGCGTCGTAGAGGATGGTGGCGCGGCCGTTGGGGCGAGAAGAATCGAAGCCGCCCAGGCCCAGCAGCAAGCAGCAGATCAAGCCCAGGCAATTCGTCGTCAAATGCATTTATAGAGATCCTGCCGGAGGCATGGTTCGCAACAAAATAGAAGTACAATCGCAGCCGCGCAAGCGGGATTCAGCGGCAGAGTGTACTTTGCCGCACTTTGCCGCGGTCACGAAAATGAGCAACGAGAGCATGTAGCAGCGACCCCTCGCGATCCCAATTCATTTGAGGCCCACTATTTTTACGGACGCGACGCATGCCTGGCGCAGGGAAAGCTTCGGGAGGCAATCGAGCCGTTTCAAGCTGCGGCGGAAGTTCGTCCGGAGGATTATCAGTCGCTGTGCTTTTTAGGGATGGCTTACACAGGACTCGGACTTAAGGTTGAGGCAACGGCCGCATATGCACGCGCCATAGAAGTTGCGAAACAGCAGCTGGTGGTGAATCCAGGCGATGTGCGCGCGCTCTACCTGGGCGCGATTTCGTGGGCGCGAATCGGCCGCAGAAAGGAAGCCCTCGCAGGGGCCGAAGGCACTGGCGCTCGATTCGCGGGATTCCGCGGTGCTTTATAACGTAGCCTGCCTCTATGCCGTATTGCGCCGCTCGGAAGAAGCCCTGAAGTGCCTGAGAAAAGTGGTGCGCTCCGGCTGGCGCAAAGAGTGGATCAACCACGATCCCGATTTAAGCTCGCTGCGCGGAAACGCTGAATTTCGGCGTTTGTTAGCCTAACGGCCCGACAACATCCACCCGTCAATTGGCCGTTTCAAGTCTAGCGGCATGCAACGGGAACGAGGTTGCCAGAGCGGACGCGACACAGCATAATCCGATTCCTACTGTGTTCATCACGCGAAAGAGCTACGTCCATTGGCGAAGACAACAACTGAGCCGACCACCCTCACGAACCGAAGTGTGCCGGAAAAATCGCCGCGAAAATGACTGAGCCGACGACTCCCTTGATGCAGCAGTATCACGCCGTGAAGCGACAGCATCCCGGGGCTTTGTTGCTTTTCCGGCTTGGGGATTTCTACGAGCTTTTCTATGAGGACGCGAAGGTGGCGTCGAAAATTCTGCAGATCACGCTGACATCCCGCAATAAGGAGAAGGAAGGCGCTGTGCCGATGTGCGGGGTCCCTTACCACGCGGCGGAAAACTATATCGCGCGGTTAATCCGTGCCGGACACAAGGTGGCCATTTGCGAGCAGATGGAAGAGCCGGGAGCGGGCAAGAAGATTGTGCGGCGCGAAGTGATTCGAGTGCTGACGCCGGGTACGGCGACAGGCGCGGGCGTGATCGAGGCCAAGGAGAACAACTTTCTGGCAGCGGTGGCGCGGAGCGGGGCGGCTAGCGCGGCGATGAGCGCGGGAGGACGGGCGAGTTCGCGGACAGGCGCTGGAGCTGGGACGATTGGCTTGGCGTTTGTGGATTTATCTACGGGTGAATTTCGCGCTACGGAATTCTCGGGCGAAAGGGGCGAGGCGCGGTTGCGCGACGAACTCGGCATTTTGCGGCCCCGGGAAGTGCTGCTGCCGCAACCTGTGTCGCTCTTTCCTGCGACGGCGCCGGCTGCGAGCGAATTGAACGGGCTGGGGGCGGTTGAGACGCGGCTCGATGACTGGGTGTTCGAGACAAATCATGCGACGCGACTCGTCGAAGAGCATTTTCGAGTGGCCGGGCTGGAGGGCTTTGGCTTAAGCGAGCACCCGCAGGCTGCGGCGGCGGCGGGAGCGCTGGTTCATTATTTGCGCGAAACGTCGGCGATTGGCGCGCGGAAGCCGGAGGATGCGGCAGCGGTTCCGTCCATGCGGCCCGCGGGAACGGGGCTCGAGCATCTGGATCGGATCGCGTTTTACGAGCAGCAGGACGCGATGATCCTCGACCAGGTGACGGCGCGAAACCTGGAGCTGGTAGAGGCGACGAGTGGTGACGATGCGCGGGCGACGCTGCTCGCTGCGATCGACGAGACGGCGACGGGGATGGGAGCGCGGCTGCTGCGAAGCTGGGTGCTGCGGCCGGAAATTTCGATGAAGGAGATCGAAGCGCGGCTTGAGGCTGTGGCGCAGCTGAAAGCGCAGATGGTTGCGCGCGAGGAGATTCGGAGAGAGCTTGAGGGGATTCTCGATCTCGAACGGCTGACGAGCCGCGTGACGCTGGGTGTGGTGACGCCACGGGATTTGCTGGCGCTGCGCGGGTCGCTTGAAAAGATTCCGGTCGCTCGCGCTCATGTCGCCGCGATGGGAGGCGGAACTTCGCGGCTTGCGGCTCTGCGCAACGAGATGGACGAGCTTGCGGACGTGCGGGATTTGATTGCGCGCGGAATTTCGGAGGAGCCGCCGGCGGTGGTGAGCGAACCGGGAGTGATCCGCCGGGGATATCACGCCGAACTGGACGAATTGCGCGACATTACCAAGCAAGGGCGGCAAATCATTGCGGCGATGGAGGAGCGCGAGCGGAAACGCACGGGAATTGCATCGCTGAAGATTCGTTATAACCAGGTGTTCGGCTTCTATATCGAGATTTCGAAAGCGAATTTGCACCTGGCGCCCGACGATTACGAGCGGAAGCAGACTTTGGTGAATGCAGAGAGATTCACGTCGAGCGAGTTGAAGAAATATGAACGCAAAGTGCTGACGGCCGAAGAGCGCGTGCTCGAAATCGAGCGGAGGCTGTATGGCGAAATTCGCGAGGCCATTGCGCGCGAGGCGGCGCGGCTGCGTCGGGCGGCCGCGGCGATCGCGCAGCTGGACGTGCTGGTGAACTTTGCGCGGATTGCGGCATCGCGGAACTACTCGCGGCCGCAATTTACGGCGGGCACGGCGGTGGCTGAAGCGAGCGGAACGCGCGCGATGAGTGGGACGGACGTGGCAGCCGGGCGAGGAATGACTTCGCTGCTGATTGCGGGCGGACGGCATCCGGTGATTGAGAAGTTGCTCGCGGAGCGCGGCGAGCGGTTCGTGCCGAATGATTTGTATCTCGACGACGAATCGCAGTTCCTGCTGATCATTACCGGGCCGAACATGGGCGGCAAGTCGACTTACCTGCGGCAGGCGGCGCTGATTTCGATTCTGGCGCAGGTGGGATCGTTCGTGCCTGCGGCCGAGGCGAAATTGCCGGTGCTGGATCGAGTGTTTACACGCATCGGCGCGTCGGACAATCTGGCGCGAGGGCGTTCGACGTTTCTTGTGGAGATGAGCGAGGTGGCGGCGATTTTGAACACGGCGACATCGTCGAGCCTGGTGCTGCTGGATGAGGTCGGGCGGGGGACGTCAACATTTGATGGGCTTTCGATTGCGTGGGCGGTGGTGGAGGCGCTGCACGCAGGGGCGCGGCCGAAGACGCTTTTCGCGACGCACTATCACGAGCTGACGGAGCTCGAGCAATTGCTGCCGGGAGTGAAGAATGTGCACGTGGTCGTGCAGGAAGCGGGACGCGAGATTGTTTTCTTGCGGCGCGTGGAACCGGGGAGCGCGGACAAGAGTTATGGCATTGAAGTGGCGCGTCTCGCGGGCCTTCCGAACGCGGTGATCCGGCGCGCGCGCGAACTTTTGCGGAGGCATGAAGAGAGCGAAGACAAACTTACGGAACAGCTTTCGCCCGGGGCGAGTGCGCCGTCTGCGCAGCAGGTGAGTTTTGCGGCGATTGACGAGAAGGTGCTGGAAGCGCTGCGCGAGGCGGACGTGAACGCGTTGACGCCGCTTGAGGCATTGAATCTGCTGGCGGCGCTGCAGAAGCAGTTGAAATGAGGGGCGAGTGGCGGGCGATGCGATGCGGGTGATGGGGATGATGTCGGGGACGTCGGCGGACGGGATTGATGTAGCGCTGGCGCGGATTTCGGGGGCACCACCTGCGATTCGGGCGAAGTTCGAGGGGCACTATCACGTTCGATTCCCAGGGCGGGTGCGAGAGGCAATTTTGCGGCTGGCAAACGGGGGACCGACTACGACGGCGGAGATTAGCCAGCTTAATTTTGTGCTGGGCGAAGAGTTTGAGCGGGCGGCGATCGCGGCTTGTAAGAAGTGGCGCGTGGGGCTGCGGCAGATTTCGTTGATTGGGTCGCATGGACAGACGGTGTTTCATCAGGGCGCGGCGGCGCCATTTCTGGGGCGGCGCGTGGCGTCGACGCTGCAGATTGGCGAACCGAGCGTCATTGCTGAGCGAACGGGAGTGATGACGATTGGGGATTTTCGTCCGGCGGATATGGCTGCGGGCGGGCAGGGGGCGCCGCTTGTGCCGTTCGTGGATTATTTTTTGTATCGGGATGCACGAATCGGGCGCGTGGCGTTGAATATTGGCGGGATCGCGAACCTCACTGCTATTCCGGCGGCTGCGCGGCCTGGGCAACTAATTGCGTTCGATATTGGGCCCGGGAACATGGTGATTGATGCAGTTGTGGAGGCTTCGACAGGCGGGCGCGCGCATTATGACAGGGATGCACGGCTCGCGATCCGCGGGAAATTATTGCCGGCGTTGCTTTCAACCTTGCTAAAGGAGTCGTACCTGCGCAAGCGACCGCCCAAGACGGCGGGGCGCGAGCAATTCGGCCGCGAATATGCGCAGAAGATTCTGGCCTGGGGCAAGCGGCACCGCGCGCCGACCGAAGACCTGATCCGAACCGCAACCGTGTTCACTTCCCTTTCGATTGCGGATGCATTACGCAAATTTGTGCTGCCGCGCATGCGAGTGCATGAACTTATCGTGGCAGGCGGCGGCGCGCGGAATCCGCTGTTGATGGCGCAGCTCGCGGCTTCGCTGCCGGAAATTGAAATTGTGCCGGCCAGCAAGTTTGGAATTCCAGCCGAAGCGAAAGAAGCATTTGCTTTTGCCGTGCTCGCGTACGAGGCCTATCACGGCCGCGCGAATAACCTACCTTCCGCTACAGGGGCGCGGCATCCGGCCGTGATGGGCAAACTTGTCCGGGGACGCGAGCGCTAGGATGCGGCTGGCGGCAGCGGCGTTCGCCTGCTCGCTGATTATCGTGGGTTGCTCATCGAATCGCATCGCCGAGGAGCCTGGAACCGTTAATTTCCTGATCGAATCCATGCCGGCGAATCTTGATCCTCGCATTGGCACAGACGCTCAGTCCCAACATCTCGACGGCCTGATTTTCGATTCCCTCCTGGCGCACGACGCGCAGATGAACATCGTTGCGGATTTGGCCGAGCGCTGGGAAGCGCGCGATCCGGTGACGTACGTCTTCCACTTAAGGCAAGGGGTGAAATTCCAGGACGGGCGTGCGTTTACTTCGGCGGACGTAAAGTTCACGTTCGATTCGATTCTCGACGGCGCGGTGAAGACAACAAAGCGCGGGGCTTTTCGAATGGTGGCATCGGTTGAAGCTCCCGACGATTCAACCGTGGTGTTTCATTTGCGCGAACCGTACGCGTCATTTTTATGGAACCTGACGAAGCCGGGGGTGGGGATTGTGCCGCGTGGATCGGGGCCGGAGATCGCGCAGCGCCCGATCGGGACGGGGCCGTTTCAATTTGTGAACGCAATCACGGATCAGGAGATCGTACTCCAACGGAATCCAGCGTATTTCGGAGATGCAGGCGAGGCGGCGGGCGCGCGAGGCAACGTGGAGCGGGTGCGGTTCCGTATCGTGCCGGATGCGTTGGTACGTGCGCTCGAATTGCGAAAAGGCTCAGCGGACGTCGCGATTAATTCGCTGACTCCCGATATGGTGTTGACTCTGGCGAAGGAACGCGGAATCGCCGCCGATGAGCAGCCCGGGACGACAGTTGCCTATATCGGGTTCAATCTGGAGGATCCGATTCTGTCGCATCGCGAAGTACGGCAGGCGCTGGCGTATGCAACGGATCGCGCCACTCTAATTAAGTACTTACTGCGCGGGCAGGCGCGCGCGGCAGCGAGCTTGCTGCCGCCGAATCATTGGGCGTATGACCCGAACGTTCGGCAATATGATTTCGATCCGGGACGCGCGGAACAGTTGCTCGATGCGGAGGGATTCAAGCGCGGGGCGAACGGGGTCCGGTTTCGCCTCGAATTCAAGACATCGACAGAGGAATATTCGCGGCTTTTGAGCGAGGCGATTGCGGAGGAGTGGCAGCGCGTCGGCGTAGCCGTTGAGCTGCGACCTCTGGAGTTCGCGACGTTTTATGCGGATTTGCAGCGGGGGAGTTTTCAGATTTCGGCGCAGCGCTGGGTAGGCGGAAACAACGACCCGGATATTTTTGAGTTGGTATTCAGTTCGAAGAAAATTCCGCCGAGTGGATCCAACCGCGGCCATTATCGCAATCCAAAACTCGACGCGCTGCTCGACCAGGCGCGGATGGAAATGGATCGGGACAAGCGGAAAGCGTTGCTCTGGGAGATTCAGAAGATCGTGGCCGAAGACGAGCCTTATATCAATTTGTGGTACCCCGATAATGTGTGCGTGCATCGCGAGCGCCTGACGGACATCGTGATTCCGCCGGCCGGTGATTACGATTTTATCGAAGGGGCGAGGTTGCGGTGAAAAGCCCTATTGCGCGCGAACGCGTTGCAGGATACGAAGAAAATCGGTTCGGCGATTGGGGCCAGCCCCGGCATAAGCGAGATGAATGATCGGAGTATTCTTGCGAGCCGGATCGGCTACGAACGGATAGGGGCTGATCGTGCCGATGGCCCAGAAGAAATCGGCGTGTAAACCCTGAGTCTCCGTGGGCAAATTGAAATAGTGAACCGCGTTGTCGCCGACCTGCTCGTGTGAGACGGCTTCGAACACAAAGAACGTCATTCCCCCAAAATCCACCTGCTCCATCGGCGGCATTTCGAGATTTTTAAAATCACCATAGGCGCGCGGGCCGTTGAGCGCCTGTCGAAAGGTAATGCCGTTGGTGAGTTGCTGCAAGTAAAAGTCCGAGAGCGTTGGCGCATAGCTGCAGGAATAGGTGACTTGCAGTTCCGATTTCGAAAACTCCCCACCGGTTGGATCCGGATCGGCGGGGCGGCTCGCAGCGGCGAGCTTGGCCAGGACATCGTCCATACAGGAGTGTGAGGGTGGCAGGAAAAGAAAGAACAAATAATCCGGCAGGCTTGAACCAGTACCGTTGGTTGCGTGCATTTGCGTATCGAGCCAGTACGCGTCGTGGCCGATCAGAGGATTGTCGGAGGTGGCAACTTGTACCAGCGTGAATTGATGCTCGTTCTTCAGAAAGAGGATCTGGTTGAAGCGAAACGGCGGGGCGTACGGGCCAAGACCCCCCGGAGGCGCTGCGTTGCTGGTGCCAGAAGGCTTCCAATTCGGACCGAGATCGATGGAGACACCATTTTCCAGAAAATAACGCCGGAGGTCGGAGGGGCGTTGATCTTGCTGTTGGTGCTGTTGCTGTACCGAATCGGGAGTGCGAAATGCAGCCCCGGAAACCAGCGCCACGAGAATTATTGCGGCCCCAGCGAACTGTTTTGTCGTAGTCATTGCCTAGCGCCAGTTTAGGGGCTAAGGCGGGAGTGCTCAAGACGAAAGGTAAGCCTGTTTTTTTTCGACAACGAAAGATTGCTCCATCGGGCGGCCGCCCGACGGAAATACAGCGAGGGAGGTTAGAAAGAGAGCTTGAGTCCAAACTCGATGGTGCGCGGTGCGCCCAGCGAGAAAACGCCCGAACCCACACCCACCCGAACGACGGCAGCATCCGGCCGGGTGGTGCCGTTCAGTGAACCTGGGCCGCCCGTTAGAATGCCGCTCAAGACGTTTCCCGGAATGTTGAAGTTCGAGAAATTAAACAGGTTGTAGAAGCTGACGCAAGGCTCGATGGCGATTGCGCGATCCTTCACCAAGACTCTCCCAGACCAAGTAAGGCTGGCATCGAACGTCCTGAGCCAAGTGAGCCCGACTTCGCCGGGCACAACAGGCTGCAGAGCGGGCGCTACACCTCCCAGCGCCTGCAACTGAGCCAGGGTAAACAAGTTGTTGCTGAGAAGTACGTTCCCGGCCGGAGTAGGATTGCCGGCAATCGTGTTGTTGTAGTTGTTTACAAGATTGGCCAGGCCGCCTACGGAGACTCCGCGCATGAACGTCCCTTGTTTCGTACCAGGAACCGGATCGCCCACCGAACCGTCGCCGGTGAAGTCGGTGCTGAAAATCTCTCCGGCGCCGTTTCCGGTCGTGGGAACGGCGACAGCGCTGGCCAGCGGACTATCGAAGTGGAAGATCGTGCCAACGCGGAAATGAAGCGGCAGATCGGCATAGCCGCCGAATGAAAATTGGTGCGTGCGGTCCAAAGACGAAGGCCCGCTGAGGCCGCACGGCCTGTTGTTGTCGACGGTCGGGTTGACAAAATCCTGATCGGCCGCAGCAGGAGACGTGCCCACGGACGTGGAGAGCGCGGCGCCACAATTTGTAAATCGGGAGAGAGCATAGGCAAACTGGAAGTTCAGGTAACGCACTCCGCGGAACGGCGCCTTCACGTTGTCCACAAGCTTTACGTCCAATGCGTTGTAGACGGAACGTCCGATGGGTTGCTGAAACACCGCGGGCCCCAACGCCGGATTCACGCCCTCGAAGGCGCATTGAAATCCGAGCGCTGTTTCACAGCTTCCCACACCCAAGTCCGCCGCGGAATCCAATCCGAAGCTTCCGAAGTCGGACATGCTCGCTCCGCCGGCAGGACTTCCGCGCGAGGGAGGATGCAGGCCGGGGCAGGAAGCAATGGCGGCGCCAATCGTCGCTGCACCGCACGCGTTGAGCGTTGATGCAATTGCCTGTTGGGCGGCCGTCTTGTTAAAGAACCGCACATCGCCGCTGTGATTCACGTCGACGCCAATTAGATAGTGGAGGTTTACGTTGCGTAGATAGTCCACGCTCAGAACCATTCCGGGTAAGAGCTGGCGTTGAATGCCGGCATTTATCTGTATCGAGTATGGAGTTCGATAGCCGGGCGCCAGCGCCCCGAGAGGAATCGCCGAGCTGGATGCGATCAGATTTGGAATGTAGTTGGGGTTTGGCGCACTGGTGCCCACGGTTGCAGTGGCGGCTTGGTACGTCGTTTGAAAATTGGCCACGCACGCTGCCGCTGTGAGTCCCGCACAGGTGCCGCCACCCGCGTCGATCGTTGACCCTATCAAGGAAGAGCAGATGTCGTTGGCGGTGTTCTGAGTTCCGCCTAGAAATGTGTTTCCCGCCGGAAACGGCACTGCGGACCCGCTACCGTTGAAACAGGCCGACGGGTTGGCAAGGAAAGCGCCATTGGGCAAACGCTCGGGGCGATCGAATTCCGCGTTGTTCCAGATCGCGTTTTCGTAAAACATTCCAATGCCCGCCCGAATGACCGTCTTCTGGTCTCTTTTCGGGTCCCACGCAATTCCGAGTTGCGGCGCGAAGTTCAAGTTGGGCTGATGAACGCGATTGCCGAAACCGGGCAGCAGATCGTTGACGCCAGGGAGCGGCGGCAAGTCACTATCGCTGCGCCCCGTGTCGCGGACGTAGCGCAGGCCGTAGGTGACCATCAGATTGGGCTTCACTTTCCAGCTGTCGCCGACGTAAAGACCCAAGCGGTTGTCAGGGGGAGTGCCGCTGCAAGGTGCGTTGAACGCGGGAATCTCGGTGTCGCAGTTGTTGCCGTTGCCGAGGGTGACATTGTCGACCGGGTAGTTCAGCGGATTACCTGCGCCGCCCGGTTGCGCGGCTGCGAATGCCACTTCAGCCGCATTGGCGATGGGGCTCACGTTGGCAGTGATCGCGCTGAAGGAGAAGAGTCCTCCGCCGCGCAATCGGTTGTAGGAAACCCCATAACGCAGGATGTGAGAGCCGAGGACCTTGCTGCCGTCGTATTTTATCTGGCGGTCGGTCTGGAAGGTTTGTTGCGGCGCAAGAAAATTCGGGCCCGTGAAGAAATTCGACGCGAAGATGTTGATGCTGACGGGAAAATTGGCGAAGGGAAGGTCGGATCCGGCGACAATGTCGCGAAGGTTGTTGATGAATTTCAGATATTCAAAGCGGAAACTGTGAGTGAAGCCGGAGGAGGTGAAGTCGGCTCCCACAACGTGGGCCTTGGTGTAGTTCTTGTTCTCGTAGGGCTGAAAGCCGATTAAACCGCCGGCTGCGACGGCGATACTATCAAAGTAGGTGAAGCGATAGAACATCCGGACGCCATTTCCGAGCGTCCAGTCGAGGCGCGCGTCGTAGTCGGTTTCATGAAAAGGGGCACTGGTATTGCCGGTAAAGGAAGTAAAAGGATCGGACGGCACAACCGGAGCAGTGAGGTTCTGATTGATGTGCTCAGCGTCGACGAAAAAGAATAGCTTGTCTTTGATTATAGCTCCACCGAAATTGCCTCCGTCCTGATTACGGGCGTAGGGAGATTCGAGCGGCGGCGCAGGCGGAGGCGGCCCCGGTAGAGCCGCAGAGAAAGTGCTACTGCGAAAAAGGGCGAAGCCTTCGCCGTGGAAATCGTTGGTTCCGGAGCGTGTCGTGACGTTCACGGCACCTGAGGAGGTGAGCTCGTTGGAAAGGTCGAGCGAGGACTGGCTCACGCTGAATTCCTGGATGGCGCTTGCGGGAATATTTTCCGTGGTGGTGCCAACCGTTTCGTCGCTGACGTCCACACCGTCCACGGCAATTCGCGCCGTACGGCCAAAGCGGCCGCCGAATGAAATAGAAGAGAAGCCGACTTTCGTGGGATCGAAATCCGAGCCATCCTGCACCTGAACGCCGGGCTCGAGCTGCGCGAGGTCGAGGAAGTTTCGCCCGTTGACGGGCAGATTTTCGATTTGCTCTTTGCCGAGAACGCCCTGCACGCTGGCTTGCTCGGTGTTGACGGTGACAGCCTGTGCTTCAACCTCCACGACGGTGCTGCCTGCACCCACCGGCAGCGTGAGATTCGCACCGGCTGTTTCACCGACGCGAACAACGACAGCTTCTTCCACGGTCTTGAAGCCCTGGGCTTCGGCGCGAACCGCATAATTTCCCGGGACGATCGCGCCGGAGGTGTAGGCGCCGCTGGAAGATGCGGCGATTTGGAAAGTCTGGCCGGTATCTTTGTTGCGGATCGTAACTTTCGCGGACGGAATAGCGGCTCCGCTGGAATCGAGGATTGTGCCTTGAATGCTGCCTGTGGCAATCGTGCTTTGGGCCATCGCGGCGTTCGGCGTGAAGGCTTGTGCAACCAAGACGATTGCGAGTAGGAGAGAAACGACGGCCATTTTCGTTGCGCGTTTACGAATCATGTTGTTCCCCCGATTGCACCAGTCGAAAGGCGGCAGGGGCAATGCACGCCTGAATGCAAATGGGTTGCCATAATTTATGCTGCGTGCTGCTGCCACCGAACGAGTAAATCGCTGCAAATAGAAGCAATTATGCTGGGCTCAGCGCGAGCCCTGGTAATAGCGCGAATTGATTTCCGCGGCCATCCGAAAAGCGAGATTTTGCAACATGGGAATTCGGATGCTTGTGAGTGCGAAGCATCGGGGCGATAGATGGACGGCTTCCCGATGCGTTTGCGTTGACGGAGCAGCAAATGCGGCTTTCATAGGACTTGCATCGCGATATTGAGCGGGTACACTGTGGTGAGCCCGCCGAGAAGCGCCACTCAACAGACTTGCAGGGAAAAATTGTGATTGTGAGCCGATTTCAAATGCGCGCGCGATTATTGTGCGTTGCGGCGATCGTGGTGGCCGCTGGTTCGGCTAAGAGCGACGTCTTTGTGAATTATTCGGAGCCGGAAGATGCAGCGTTGAAGAACGGAGTTTTTGAGGATGATTATTTCGGGGTGCGCTATCGGCTTCCTTCAGGCTGGGTGGAGGATTTGAAGGGGCCGGAGCCGTCGGCATCGGGATTTTATTCGCTGGCCGCGCTGAAACCTGCGGGCGAGCTTGTGGCGACGATGCAGATTTCCGCGCAGGATAATTTTTTTTCGCCGGAGCCGGTAAAAGGCGCGACGGGTTTTCTGGACGCGATGAAAAAGGGACTCGATGCCAGTCTTTCGGCTCCCAATGCGGTGGCGAACGTGAAACTGGCAGGAGTGGATTTCGCGCGCCTGGACTATAGCGGGGCTGGGCTGAGCCACATTGTATTTGCGACGGAAATCCGTTGCCATACGATTATTTTTTCGATCACAGCGAGCCGGGAGGCGGCCGGTGGGATGCTGGTGGAGTCGCTGAGGAAATTGTCGATTGTGCAAAATGGGAGCACTTCGTCATCGAATGAGCGCGCGGCGCGACGAGGGTGGCCGCTGTGCATTTCCGAAGCGGCTTATCGCGATCACATTGCGCACAAGGTTGATTCGGCAATGACGGGACCCAGATATGGGAGCGTGCCGGTGCGGCTGATTATCGGTGCAGATGGGAAGCTTGAACATATTCACGCGATTGCGGGATTTCCGGAGCAGGTGAAGAGCGTCACGGATGCTTTAGGAAAGTGGGAGTTCAAGCCGTACATCGTGAAGGGGCAAGCTGTGGCAGTGGAAACTGGGCTACTGTTTGAATTCCCCGCAGCGCCACAGCGAAATTCCGGCGGCTAATTTCGGCCTAACAGAATCTAACGGATCGCCTAGAAGACTCATCCGAATGCTGCAAAGTGAACAGTAGAAGACCGCGGAACCCGCCGGTCTCCGCGGTCTCTCCCATCATGCTGCGTGCCAGGGCGTACTAAACCTGCAACTCTAAAGGGATCTGCGTGCGGCCCGAGAGTCAGCCAATCGGCGGGCGGGGCAGGCTCGAACCGAACGAAATAACTAACGGATGTTGGATACGCCTATTGCGTGCCGCGAGTAAACGACGGGAGCGTTAATTCGGCAAGACCAGAAAAAGAACAGGGACCGTCTGCTGTACCTGGGTACAAAGAACCTAAAACGTAATCTGCGGGTGTTCCTACCGGTACAGCGTTAAAAAGCGTCGCCTGCCGGAAACACTGTATAGCGACCCAGTACGCGAGAATTTACATTTCTTGTGCGTAGATGTAAACGCTGATTGTCGCTGGTCCCTCCCCCCCTCGGGCCACGAGGGGAGAAAGAAGTCTTGAGAATGAAGCTAAATATCAGGCGGCCTTGTCCAGACTGCAGCAGTAAAGAAGTGTTTCGCTCTCATCGTCGCGGCCCGATTGAGAAGTATCTCTTCAGCATAATCGGACTGCGTCCCTATCGGTGCATCAAGTGCGAGTCGCGATTCTACGGGTTCACGCCGACGGAACAAACTGCACCGGCACACCTCAAAACCGCGTAATCCTTATAGAAACCTAGCCTGGTTGTCTCGCGCAAAACCGTGCGTTATCGAAGCGCTGCGGTGATTTCGGATTCCGGAATCGCACCCTCGCGTACGATGGACCATTCGCTTCCGCTGATCCGCACGATGGTCGAAGCCATGATCGCACCGGTATCTCCAGAATCGAGAATCAGCGGCAGGCGCTCGCCGAGCTGTTTCACAATCTGACTTGCATTCGTGCACGAAGGGAATCCCGAGAGGTTCGCACTGGTGCCGGTGACCGGGCCGTGCACTGCTTCAATCAGCGCCGACGCGATCCGCGAGTCTGGCCAGCGCAACGCGACCCGTCCCGTATTTCCAGTAACCTTCAGCGGTAGCCTGTGCGTTGCCTCCACAACCAACGTCAGAGCACCGGGCCAGAACTTGTGCGCGAGCACGAGGAACGAATCGGGCAAATCGCGGGCGAGTGTTACCGCCTGTTCGATGGAGCTCACGAGAATTGGCAAGGCTTTATTCTCAGCGCGGCCTTTTGCACGAAAGACGTGTTCGATGGACGAAAGATTGAAAGGATCGGCGGAGAGAGCGTAAAAAGTGTCGGTGGGCATTCCCACCACGCGGCCGCGACGGATGAAGTCGGCCGCATAGTCCACCACGCTCGGTTCGGGCGAATCCGGCGAAATTTTTAGGACTTCAACGGGCAAATTGTTCGCTCACGGCGGGTTACGCCCCCAAATCTGACCGCGCGGCAACGTACCACAGCCAACGCGGGCTATGCAAGGCGTCACACGACTGCCCAAAAGATTGCGTTCGATTCAGCGAGCCTACGAACGCTCGCGTTTACGATGCGCGCAACGTTTGTTAGGCTTGCGGCATGACGTACCATCCGCGAACGGCTCCCGACGAGAGCGGCCTAATCACCAGCCGGGAAAATCCCTGGCTGAAAAGGTTTCGTGCCGCGCTGCGCGGAACCGGCCCTGCGGAAAGCGAGGCAATCGGAGTCGAGGGGCCAAAGCTTGTGGAAGACGCGCTACGCGCCTGCCTGGAGCCAGAGGCGCTGTTGGTGAGCGAATCCGCTGAACCTGCGCTGGATACGATCTTGCGGGCCGCGAGTGCCAGTGAAGCCGGTATACCGCGTTCGCGGATTTTGCGAACGACCGACAAACTATTTGCGAATGTGGCCGGCACCGAAACGCCCCAAGGCATCGCCGCTCTCTTCCGCGCGCCACAGTGGAAATTTGAAGATATTTTGCGTGGGGCAGCTGACGAAACCGGCGCGCTTTCCGGGGCTTCCCCGCTCGTCGTGGTAATTGCCGGCGTGCAAGACCCGGGAAACGTGGGGACAATCGTCCGATCCGCCGAAGCGTTTGGGGCCACGGGTGTGATTGCGGCGCGCGGCACGGCCGATCCGTGGTCGCCGAAGGCCTTGCGCGCTTCGGCGGTATCGGCGCTGCGCTTGCCGCTGCTACGGGGAATCGCGATTCCCGTTTTGCTCGCGCAGTTGAAAATTGCCCAGGTAAAAATCATCGCGATGAGTGGACGCAGACTAGATTCTTCCCCGGCAGCATCGCGGGCATCGCCCGCCTATCCAGATCTTCGAGAACCATCGGCAATATTTGTCGGCAATGAAGGCGTGGGATTAGCACGGGAAGTGCTGCTCTCTGCTGACGGCACAATTTCGATTCCGATGCAGGCATCTGTTGACTCGCTCAATGCGGGTGTCGCAGCTTCCATTGCGTTGTTTGAAGCTGCCCACCGACGCAGCAGCGCAAGTTGACGCCGTCTTAGCGCTGAATCGTGGTTGCGAAGAATGCCTCGGCTGTGGTCGCCCCACGCTTCCCGCACTTCGAGCGCGATCGCATACGGAAGATAGTCAACTTCAGCAGTAGGGTTTGACGCGGATTCATTCAGCCGGTGTAGCCGGTCTTGCTCCACGGATACGAGAAATTGGCGAAACCCCTCCAACGCGTCGAGAGTAGCGCGCCCCTCTTGGGTCACGCGCTTGAGAAGCGGCGCCCAGATGAGGTTGACCAATGCAAGCGCTGCCAACACCATAGCGAATGCAGGTGAGACGCCCTGCGGCAGCCGCTTGAGCAGTAACGCGAAGAAAAAAAACGGAGACGCCCGCCGCTGCGGTTTTGGACATGAGCTTGACCGATCCAGCCGTCCCACGAAAAACTGCCTTCCATGCGGGTATCAACGCAGTCTCAACGATGGCGCCCAAAATCAAAGCGCAAAAGAAGAATCAATACGGTCATGAAAAAGGCTGCGCCCGTGTCGCGGCTTTGCGCCGTGGCCGCCATAGAAAACGTCACGATGAAAGTGGCGAGCACGCCAAACGCTACATAGCCGATGTGCCGGGTAAAATAGACTGCGTCCAACCGTTTCGCCAAATCTTGCTGGATGTTCGCGACATAACGGCTGTTGCGCGCACTGTTTTCCTGGGACATGGACGGGCTGATCTTCGCGATCGGGCCGTCCACGAATAGATAGTTCAGGGCACCCGCTTCTTCGTGCGCAAGTTTGCGTTCCTCGCTGGGATTGGAAGCAAGACGAGTAAGTTTATACATACCGTCCTGCGGCTCAATGCTTAGACAGTTGCTCGCGGCGAGCGCCGCGATCACGGCGGCAAGTGTCCTTCGCTCGTCTCCGCAATCGCAGTTGGCGCTCCCCTATTGTTGGAAACTCCTCGCCCGCCCACGCGCGGTTCGCTGCTCACGTCGTATACCGCGATTCCGGCAGGTAAACGCACCGTCACGCGGGCCGTGTCAACAGGCAGGCTCCAGTAGTGGCCGATCGCGTTCCAATACAAGGTGTCGCGAGCGGGGCCAAACCCAACAGCTCCGTCTACGGTGTAGCGGATGATGTAGCGGTGATCGCCACGCGCGAGCGGGACATTCAAGGGCCCGATACGTAACTGCGGATAACCGAACCCGCCTCCCTCTTGATAGCTGACAGGCGCCCCGTTTTCAGTGAGTTCGAGAATTTTCACCCGAATCCCGTTGTCCGCCGTCCATTTGCCCGCGTACCGCTCGTCCCAACGAGCCTTATCATCGATCGGCAGGTTGCGGATAAAGCAGTACATGAAAGACGACGCTTCGCTATGCACCACGAAATCTTCACGCACGATGAGCGTGGCATCCCTATTCACCAGGATATCGGCTTCGAACGAAGTGATCTGTTCCCCGGGCGCGGCGACCAGTTTTGCGCTGGCTACTTCGGCCACGCAGACCACAGCCAGCACAGTCAACAAAAGGGGAAATTCGTCGCATTGCGTTCAATTCTAACTTGCTGTGGGCCCTGTTGCTGCCGCGAAACTGTTGCCGCGGCGTTTCATACACCGGCCGCTTCGTGCTAGCCTAATTCGTTGATGGTAGAAGCTTTGAGCCGACTGTAGCAAGAGGCGCGCAGTGGGATTGTTTAGGGCAATCGAGCCGCAGGACGAGCCTCTGGCAGGCAGGCCGCTCGCCGACCGCATGCGCCCACAAACGCTTGACGAATTCATGGGCCAGGAAGACCTGTTTGGCCCCGGAAAACCACTCCGCACACAAATCGAGCGCGACGATTTCGGCTCGATGCTTTTCTGGGGGCCGCCAGGATGTGGGAAAACGACTCTCGCGCGCATCATCGCCCGTCTCACAAAATCCGAATACATTCCCTTTAGTGCGGTTCTTGCGGGCATCAAGGAAATCAAAGAGGTGATGGCGAAGGCTGAAGGCGTCCGCCGCTACGGCCGGCGAACGATTGTGTTCGTGGACGAGATGCACCGCTTCAATCGTGCGCAGCAAGACGCGTTTCTTCCCCACGTCGAAGTCGGCAACATCCTTCTGATCGGCGCAACCACCGAGAACCCGTCGTTCGAGGTGATTTCGCCGCTGCTTTCGCGCATGAAAGTCTACATTCTGAAAGCGCTTTCGGCCAAGCAGGTGGCGATGCTGCTCCGGCGTGCTCTAAAAGATTCCGCGCGCGGTCTTGGCAGCGAAAATATCGAGATTAGCGGCGAAATTGTCGAGCGAATTGCAATCCTTGCCAACGGCGACGCACGCTCGGCCTACAACACGCTCGAAACGCTTGTTTTTGGCACGGCGCCAGACGCGAACGGATGCCGCGTTATATCGGAAGCAGTTCTCGAAGAAGTGCTGCAGAAGAAGCTTCTGCCCTACGATAAATCCGGCGAAGAACACTTCAATCTCATCTCGGCCTTGCACAAGTCCGTGCGTAATTCCGATCCCGACGCGGCGCTGTATTGGCTCGCGCGCATGCTCGAATCGGGAGAAGATCCGTTGTACCTGGCCCGCCGGATGGTGCGCATGGCGAGCGAGGACATCGGTCTCGCCGAGCCGAACGCGCTTGCGGTGACTCTGGCGGCCAAGGATGCGTTTGAATTTCTCGGGCCGCCTGAAGGAAATCTCGTCCTGGCGCAGGCTGCGGTGTATTTGTCGCTCGCGCCCAAGTCGAATGCGGTCTATAAAGCCTATGGCGAGGTGCAGCAAGATCTGAAGAATACGATCGCGGAACCCGTTCCCTTGCATCTAAGGAACGCGGTGACAGGCTTGATGAGCAACGTGGGCTATGGCAAAGGCTACCAATACGCGCACAATGCGGAAGCGAAAGTCACGGACATGACCTGTTTACCTGAAAGTCTCATCGGCCGCACCTATTACACGCCCACCGATCAGGGCTTTGAGGCGCGCATTCAGCGGCGGCTTGAAGAGATCCGGCGAATTCAGAGAAAATCAACCGGACAAAGGTGAAAACTCCCCGAGATATGCGACTTCCTTTTCGTCTTGCCACTCTTGTAATTTTGGCCGGAATCTTCTCCCACTTCACCGCTGCTCAAGAGAAGCCCAAATTTATTATCGAAGAAGATTGCTCTCATTTCTCCGTCGCGCCGGATAACAAGATCGTTTTCGTCGTGCAACATCAGAAACGGATGAAGAAAATCGTGATTCAGCGCGACGACATATGGGTGGCGTCGGCAAACGGCGGCAAGCGCAGAATCGTCGAGGGCGAGAAATTTATGCCCACGCCGCCCCCGCTGAGTTTTCAGGTGGATTCGATTTCCTGGTCGCCCGATAGCCGTCTACTCGCCGCGGACATCACGTTTCAAAAGGCCGCCGTGGACGAAGATTCATCCCCGACCACGACGAAGGGGATCGCGCTTTTTGATGAGAACGGAGGCGAGATTCTGGTGGCGGGGTCGAAGGACCGTTTTATCGAAGAGGCTGGGAATGCAACATGGTTAGCCGATGGGCAGACAATCGTTTACGTGACGGGCAGCGGCCCATTTCAAATCGTTCGCATGAAGCCATCGCAAGGCAAGGCAGTGACCCTTTTCGAAGGGCACTCGTTCGATGGAGTTACATGGGACGCGAAGCACAACCAGGCCTACGCGATCGGACGAAATCTCAGCTTATCGGGCCGGGATGTGCTGGTGCAGCTCGATCTGCTGAATGAGGGAGTCCGCGAACTGACTCGAATTCCGGAGTTTCAAGGCAAGCTGACCATCGCTCCGTCCGGCAATAGGGTTGGATATTTCGTTGACGCCGATACGATCGAAGTGCGAGAACTGAATCATCCCAATCAACCGCTGAAAACCCGAGCCGGATTCGGCCGGTTTCAATTCGGCCTCGATGAAAACCGCGTGCTTTTGAAACGCGGTCCGGACGACAAGTCAGGCAACTTGGTGTGGATTGGCCTTAAGGATGGCAGCTTCCGTCCAATTCTGCACGATCTGCTCGTGAGCGCATTTCAAATCGCGCCCGATGGACTGTCCCTGGTGATTGCCGAGCCGGGAAAGCATATTTTGAAGGTCTATCCGCTTCAATAGGCCGCTTCATTAGGCCAAAGCCGGCGACGGCGCATGTGTTCTTTCAAAATACAGGAATCTTCGACCACAAATAAGCCCGCTTCGCGCGCCCGGGCTGCTGCCGCTGAGTGGGACACACCTTCCTGCATCCAAACCGCTCGCGCTCCAATTCGAATGGCAGACTCGACGATTTCCGGGACATATTCTGAACGGCGGAAAATATCGACGATGTCGACAGGCGTTGGAACGTCTTCTAGCCGCGCGTAGCTTTTCTCGCCGAGCACTTCACTTTCGTTTGGGTTTACGGGAATAATTCTGTAACCGGCGGACTGCATGTACTCGGAAACGCCGTAACTCGGGCGCATCCGACGGCTTGAAAGCCCAACCACCGCTATTGTTTCGCTGGTTTTGAGAATTTCGAGAACAGGATCGTCTGAGCGCGGCGCTTCATTTGCCATGGGTGTTACTTCCGACGTTTGTAGCTTTTGTGATCCTGGGAAGCGCGCAGTTCGGTGAGAACTTGCAAGAATCTGTCGTTTTCCTCGCGAGTGCCTACCGATACACGAACGCAACTCGGGAAACCCATCCACCGCATGGGGCGCACGATT
>Ga0126381_100001504_pt1 | contig 24965 bp, 20 predicted proteins | sample PanSoiMetPlot_28_FD_96465 | JGI IMG/M metagenome (GOLD analysis project Ga0126381, IMG submission 96465) | Tropical forest soil microbial communities from Panama - MetaG Plot_28 | ecosystem: Environmental > Terrestrial > Soil > Tropical forest > Bulk soil | place: Panama | collected 2016-02-17 | reverse complement strand
CCATCGTGCAGTACTCCAATGGCATCGTGGACTTCCAATCCGAAAATTGCATTGGTTGCGGCTATTGCATTTCCGGCTGTCCCTTCAACATCCCTAAGTTCCACCCCGCCACCCACAAGGTGCATAAGTGCACGCTCTGCTCGGATCGCGTGACGCAAAATCTGGAACCGGCATGCATCAAGGCTTGTCCCACAGGGTGTCTGCACTTCGGAACCAAGGATGACATGCTTTTTCAGGCAAGTCGCCGCGCCAAACAGCTTCGCGACAACTACGCCGAGTCTAAGGGGCTCTATGGCTTTGCCAAGGCCGGGGTGTACGATCCTCCTGGAGTCGGCGGTACCAGCGTGATTTACGTATTGCACGATGCCACCGATCCCGAACTTTATGGTGGCTTGCCCAAGAACCCGCGCATCCCGTGGACTGTAAAGCTCTGGAAGTACCCCTTGAAGTGGATCGGTAACGTGGCCATCGTCGGCGGACTCGTGGCCACCTTCGTGCACTACGTGCGCTATGGCCCCAAGCCCGAGCCTAAAGACGAGCCGAAGGGAGCTCAATAATGGCTGGTGAACGCATCATTCGAGGCGATCGCGTGCTTCGCTACAACTTCAGAGAACGTGTTATGCACTGCTTCGCGGCCTTCTCCTACATCTATTGCCTGCTCACTGGCATGGCCTTTTGGTCGCCCTCCCTGTTTTGGATTGTTCTGCTCCTCGGCGGAGGCTCGACCTCGCGAATGTTGCATCCGTGGGTGGGCCTTGTTTACTCTGCCACAGTCATCTACATGCTTTCCGTCTGGAAGAAAGATATGGTGATTACGGACTTGGATCGCAAATGGGCCAAATTCATCGGCGCCTATGTCCGCAATGAAGAGGAAGAAGCACTTCCAGAGCATGCGGTGCGCTCGTTTCAACAGTTTGCCCCCGTGGACCGCTTTAATCTCGGACAGAAGTACTTGTTCTGGCTCATGTTTTGGGGTGGGATCGTGCTCCTCCTCACCGGCACTGTTCTCTGGTTCACCGAATACATCCCGTGGAATCTCCGTTTCCTGCGCCTCGTCTCGGTAATACTTCACCCCATCGCTTTTCTCTTCACGTTGGGCGGCTTCATCATTCACGTATACATGGGCACAGCCGTCGAGAGGGGCAGCTTCAGGTCCGTGATCCACGGCTACGTATCCGAAAATTGGGCGAGGCACTATCACCGTCTCTGGCTCGACCGGATCATCGGGAATGGCGCCGTCAAGAAGTAGTAAAGGGCGCTGGGGGCCGCGAATCGAGCGGGCCCAGAAACTTTCCGCCGACTACCCGTTCGCCGCGGAAATTTTGCGGTTTTACGTCCGCATCCTGAACTTCCAAAAGGATCAGTACGCCCGGATCGAATCCGCCTGCGGCACCACCCGAGTAGCTCATCTCGGCCCCTCCCTGCGCAACGAACTAGACCTGGTCCTTTTACTGCCCAGCTTCCCCTCGTTCTTGAATCTTTTGAAGCGGGATGCGCCCGCTTCGCTCGCCGCCGCCGCCCGCGAACTCTTCACTCACGGCATGCAGACATCTGCAGAACTGCTCACCGCTTGGTGGTCGCAGGCAGTCGGAACCGCCGGGGCTACTGAATCGAATGCTGGCTCGTCCCAGAATGAAGGTTACCGCTTCTGCGCCCGCGCCTTCTTGCAGCCTTATGCAGAATACCTGGCTGACCACACCGACCCCCCTTTAATCGAAGTCACGCCGAGCGTATGCCCGCTCTGCGAATCCCGACCACAGTTGGGTGTACTGCGGCCGGAAGGAGAAGGCGTGGGCCGTTCACTTGTTTGTTCGCTATGTGCTACTGAATGGCGCTTTGGGCGCATCCTCTGCCCCGCCTGCGGCGAATCCAGCGAGACACATCTTGCGGTCTACATCGCGGAAGAATGGCCTTACATGCGGGTCGAGGCCTGTGAGACTTGTCACTCCTACATTAAGACAGTGGATTTTTCAAAGTGCGGACACGCCGTTCCACTTGTTGACGAAATCACGGCCATCCCTCTCGATCTCTGGGCCCGCGAGAAAGGCTACACGAAACTGCATGCCAACCTTCTCGGCATCTAACTCTATGGCACGAGTCTGATGCAGTCCGGTTTGAATTCATCTATTCAATAGATTTAAGCGATCGCACTGGGAGGCGGCTTGGACCAAGCATTACGAATTTGCGAAGGAGGGTGTCTAGGATTCGGACTCAGTCGGCAACGCGCATGTGATATATGTTCTGCATTACGCGACGAATCCGGAAGCGTACGGCGGACTGCCCAGCAAGCGCTCCGCCGAACAAGAAATCGAACTTGCGATTCTAGGCGGCGTGATGTCTGTTCCATCTCCGAGGTTGTGTGCGGCGGTGATGTTCAGTCTACTTCTCGCGGCCTGCTCAAAGGACAGGAGCACGCCTGGGCCGCCCGTGCAAAGTGGGCCACAGGTCCACGTCACGATGACTGCAGGAGATCGCAGCAGACTTCTACAATCCCAAAGCGATGTTGCATTCGCAACTGGCGGAAATCGCAACTCGCTTGTGATTACGGTGGATCCGACAAAGCAATACCAGGTCATTGACGGGTTCGGAGGATCGCTCACCGACTCATCTGCCTGGTTGATCTGGAACAAACTCGATTCCTCGCAACGGCAAAATTTGATGCGGCAGCTTTTCGAGCCCACCGGCGGAATCGGAATCAGTTTTCTTCGGCAACCGATGGGTGCGAGCGATTTTACCGTCGAAGGAAATTACAGCTATGACGATGTTCCAGACGGACAGACTGATCCGAACCTTCAGCGATTCAGTGTGCAGCACGACGTGCCTTACATCGTCCCCTTGTTAAAGGAAGCGCGGACGATCAACCCTGCTCTCAAGATCGTCGCGTTGCCCTGGAGTCCGCCGGCATGGATGAAGGTCAGCGGAACTATGAACGGCGGGGGCGTGAATAAAGCCTACTACCCGAGCCTGGCACAGTATTTCGTGAAATTCTTGCAGGCATATCAACAGCAGGGGATTTCGGTCGATGCTATATCGGTTCAGAACGAGCCTTTGAACTCGACGAGTTCGTACCCCAGCGAGGCCCTGTCAGCACAGGAGCAATCGGATTTCATCGCAAATCATCTCGGGCCTGCTTTGGGCAACGCGGGATTGAATAGCGTCAAGATTTTCGGCTACGAGCACAATTGGGACAATACAGCTTATCCTGAAACGATCCTGGCTAGTTCAGCCGCGACCTATGTGGCGGGCACTTCATTTCATTGTTACGCCGGAGATGTCAGCTCACAGGCTGCCGTACATAATGCATATCCTTCCAAGGACATTTGGTTTACCGAATGCTCAGGGACAGTGGGGTCGAATTTTGCGAGTGATCTTGTGTGGAGTGCGCAGCACCTCCTGGTTGGAGCTACGCGCAACTGGGCGCGTAGTGTATCACTATGGAACTTGGCCCTCGACCAGAATTCAGGGCCAACAAACGGCGGATGTCCGCACTGCCGTGGCGTGGTGACAATCAACACGACCACAATACCTCCTACCATTACTTATAACGTCGAATATTACGTGCTCGGTCATCTTGGGAAGTTCGTGGCGCCGGGGGCGCACCGGATCGGATCGAACACATTTGATGGGGGCAGTATCGAAAATGTTGCGTTTCAGAATCCTGATGGTTCTATTGTTTTGCTGGTGCTGAATTCAGGTTCGGCAGAGGCAGAATTCACCGTGAGTTGGAACTCCGTCACCTTCAACTACATGTTGCCGCCGCAATCGTTGGCGACGTTCTTGTGGAAATAGTGCCGCCGCTCTCAGTGCGCAGAATGATTTCATCGGTTGATGCCTTCCAGGCTGGACGATGTTCTATGCTTTCCTCACAGTGATCGGACAATGATGCGGCGCAAAATTTCAGGAGGTGGGTTGCGCCGCCGCTCTTTTGAGGTCGACAGTGGCGTTGTTGACCAATGGTTTTGCCCAGAAACCGACACTTAAAACCACACAAAAAGTGACATACAGAAATAGCATCCCATTGCGCAGACCAACGCGGTCCCCAATACGACCAATAATGACTGGCACGAGCGCCCCGCCAATTCCCATCCCTGTGCCTAAAATTCCCGCAAAGGATCCGTGGTGCTCCGCCACGGAGTTCAAAGCAAGTGAGATGACAATCGGCCACATGACCGAAGCAAACAAGCCAATCAGCTTGAAGGAGAGCAATGAAACCTGAGCCGCTCCAAAGACCGCCGCCGAAAGGCACGCGAGAGCGCCGATCGAAGTGGCGACCAAAAGTTTGCGGCTGTCGACAAACTTGAGCAACAACATACCGAGGGCGCAACCGGCAGTCATTAAACCCCAAAACCACGAAACCGCTGCCGCGCCATCTGTATGAGGATCGAAGCCGTGATATTGGGCCAGAAATTTTGACATCCACTGAGACGTTCCCTGTTCGCATCCGACGTACGCCAGCATCGATACGAAGTACATCCAGACAACTGGCTTCCGTAGAAGGCTGCGATACATCTCTAGCGATCCAGCGCTTTCTTCCGCGGTGTGTTCGACGCGTGGAAACTTTGACAGCGCAAGTAGCGCGATCATCACCAATGTGGCAGCTGCAAATATCCAATAGATCGAGGCCCAAGGAAGATTCGCGGGAGTAAGACGCTGCAGGACCCGAAGAAGCAAATTTGCGTCTGTGGATGCGTGGCCCAGGTTGAGGACGAGATACGAGTAAATCAATGGGCTAATGAAGGAGGCGCTGCCGAAAATAAACTGGGCAAGGGAGGAGTAGAACGCATAGTGCTCTTCGCCGCCGGAAACACGGAGCAGCGGATTGATTGCGACCTGAAGAACTGCCATTCCCGCGCCAATGACGAAATATGACACCATCGCGACGCGGTACTGCGGCGAAAGCGCAAAGCTCAGCGAGCCCAGAGTCCCTGCGAAAAACGCGAGGATCATTACCGGTTTTTCGCGCCAGAGTTCCACTAAAAAACCTGCCGGTATCGACATGACCCCATACGCAATGAAGAATGCGAATCCAAGCAGGGCAGCCGCCGTTAGACTGACCTGAAAGCTGTTGATGATGTCGGGGACGATCGGACCCAGGATGTTCGTCAGTAGCGAGATCACGAAGAAGGTGATCATCACGAGCACAACCATGTAGCGATTTCTAGGCATAATTACGCGGATCAGAAACGGGTGGCCTGCTCGACTTTGGTACCGAAGCGATAGTGCCAGACGCGCGCCGCCCCGATAAGGTTAGAATCCTCGCCCAACGATGCGAGAGCGATCTCGGTTTTGTCGTAAGGAACGAACCGACATCCGCGGCGGATTGTGCGGTGGATCTCTTCCAGAAACAAATGCGCGCTCTTTATGACGCTGCCGCCGAGAACAATCATCTCTGGAGTAAAGAGGTTGATCAGATTTGCGAGGCCGAGTCCAAGATAGTATCCCTCACGATCGACCACGCGGGTTGCGAGCTCGTCCCTTTCCACTGCAAGTTGACAGATCTGCTCGGCCGAAAGCTCGCGCCGGCTCTGATCGCCAGCCGCCTGGCTTGCGAACCAGTTGGCCATAGCAGGCCCGGACGCGAGCGATTCCCAGCATCCATGAAAGCCGCACGAACAGGAAGGCCCGGATGGATCGACGACATGATGGCCAACCTCCGGATGAGCACCATCCACACCACGATAGACTTTGCCGTCGAGAATTACACCACCGCCGATGCCAGTTCCCACCGTCACATAAACTATGTTCGATTTGCCCTGGCCCGCCCCCCAGGATGACTCCCCTAAAGCACCGGCATCACCATCGTTTTCGATAGCCGCTTGCACGTCGAAAACGCCTGAAAGATCACGAACGGGATTCTTCCGCCGCCAGAGCGGAAGGAAATCGACATCTCCTAAGGCGCCAGTAAAGGGATCGACAGGCCCCGTCGACCCAATTCCGATGCCAGTAATCGAAGCGTGCGCGGTTGCGGCCGTTTGGCGCAACATATTCACGATTTGTTCGAGACCATCCTCGTAGCGGGACCTGACCCCGGTTGGCGCTTCCATCTTCGCAAGAACCGCGCCTTCGTCGTCGACAATACCGACCGCGATCTTTGTCCCTCCGACGTCCACCGCGCCAATCATCTCTGATGGTTCCCCGTGAGCGAAATTACTGTCGCCTTAGAACATCACCTTCAATGCCAACTGAACGACACGCGCCTTGTGGGCGCTGTTAGCACGCATGAAAAAATCGGTGCCGACTTGACTGTTGAGCCCTGAGTACTGCGTGTGATTGAAAACATTGAAACCCTCGGCGCGAAACTGAACATCGACACGATCGGTTGGCTTGAATACTTTATACAGCGACAGGTCAAATTGAGTCCGATGCGGAATATTGAGGCTGTTCCTTCCTGAATTGCCGAAAGTGAGACCGCGAGGTTGCTGGAAGGCATCAGGATTAAACAGCAGTGGTCCTTTGACGGTAGGATCGAACTTGTTGGCAGGGACTGCGTTCGGATCACCGACCCGATCGGCGTATGACCCGTTTCCGGTGACTCCATTCGCGACGCCGGCGCTGTCTCCGAAAATACCATCGGTGACAGAAAAGGGCTCACCGCTCTGCGAAGTCATGATCCCAGCCGTTTGCCAGCCTCCCAGAATCCGATGCGCAAGGCCGGAGCCGCGGAAGAACGGCAAGTCGTACACCCAGCTGACAGTGAGTATGTGGCGCTGGTCGAAGTTTGAACTGGCGTAATTCGATTTGAGATCGTAGGAATTTACAAAATTGGCGTCGTGCTTGTCGGACGAATCGTCGAGCGAGTGGCTGTAGGTGTATGCAACATCCAATGTCAATGGTCCGCGCGTTCGCCTCACAGAAACCTGCAGTGAGTTGTAATTGGAATTTGCTTGAGGCTCGACCCGCAACACTGACCCCAAACTGTAGAAAGGCCGAAAAGGATTTGGATCCTGGAAGCAAGCCACAGCAAGGTTGATGGCCGGCTGGCCTCCGAAGCGCTGGCCGTTCAACTTGAAAGTGATGTTGTTGGGCCATCCACGCATCGTGTCGCAGACATCTCCTGTAATCCACTGCCCAGGCAGAAACGGGTTTTCGGATTGTGCAATCGGTTGTAGCTGATTCAGTTCGCGCTGCAGCGTGAGGTGTGTCCCCTTGCTGCCGACATAGGAAATCGTGGCGACAAAATCGCGAGAAACATCGCGCTGTACATCGAAGTGCCACTGCTGAACATAGGGCCAGATAGCATGGCTCGATGGAATCGACGTTGCAGATAGCGGGAATAACAGTCCATCGCCACCAATCTTGGTGTAGCCATTAACACTGTACTGAGTGGGCTCTTGCACTAGCGGCGGCGTGCCTTCGAGGGTCTCGGCGTTCCCCTCCTCGCCATTCGTATGGTCGTAGAAAATCCCGTAAGCGCCTCGGATGGACGTTTTTCCATTACTCCAAGGATCCCATGCGAATCCCACGCGGGGGGCGGGATTGAAAAAGTGATCTCCCATACAAGCCAGCGGAATGCCCGCTACTCCGCATTGCACCACTCCATCGAACGGCGTTGTTCCGGGCTTGATGATCAGGGACCCTTCGTGATCGCTGTTGAGGTTGGTGAAGATCTTTGGCGCGAGTTCCGGATCGTATGCAGCTGGATCCCAGTTGTAGACCTGCTTCTTGATTTCGCGAAAGGTGCCATAAATTCCAACGCGAAGACCGAGATTCAAAGTCAGGTTCTTCCGAACATGGAAATCGTCCTGAAAGTATGGCTCAAACAACTTATAGCGGATGTAGTACTTTGGCTGCGCGCTGTCCTGAGTAAAACTCGCAATATTGCCAAGGAGAAGGTCGGCGAAGGCGTTACCGGACGAGTTTGGAGCGGTGCTGTCAAAGTTCAGATCCCCGCCAAGATCAACGAAGGCCATTTCATTCTTCTGCGCGGCGGCAAAATATCCGCCGAACGACAGGTTATGCCTGCCCCAACTCTTGCTGACATTGTCACGGTACGTGTACGTGGGATTTGAATTCTGCCAGGGAAATGCCGTTGGGCCTTCACAAAATCCTCCGCCGTAAGCACCATTGGTCGAAATGCAGAAGTCGGGAAGCTTACCCCCGAAATTCGGGAACAATCCGGTCATCGTGAAGTCGGGCGTGCGCTGCCACACTTCGGGATTTGTGTTCGTGACAGTAATGTGATCTGTCGTATAACTGGCGACAAATTCGTTCAGCAACGTCGGCGAGATCGTTGTGGTCAGACGCGCCACAGCGCTGACTCCCGGACCGACAAAGTGACTTCCGATTGTGGGAAAACTCTCGCCGCCCCACGTCACCGAAGCGTCTTGAATGTCCCATGAATCGTGGATATATCGGAAGGTGGCGCGGATCTTTGAATTGAAGTCGTGATCGATCCGAAACAACTCTTCGCGCCAGTGCATCGGCTGCCCAACATTGGCCTGAAAAATGGGACCTAAATCACTTGTGAAAGTCGGCGCCGAAATCATCGGCAGCAGCATTTTGGCATTTGGATCGATCGAGGGCAGCACATTACCCGGGAATGGGTTGCCGTCGGAATCTACCGGACAATCGCTTGGCTCGGGGACGTTACAAACATCATTGAAATCACCGTTCCGATTCGCTAGCGATGGCACGGGCTGGAAAAAGGCCTGCGGCACATTTTCGCGGCGCCAGGCCTGAGACCAGAAGAAAAACGTATGGTTCTTCCATATCGGGCCGCCGAGCGTGTATCCGAACTCATGCTTTTTGTAGGGAGCCTTCGGAGTTCCAGGCTGATCGAAGTAATCGTGCGCGTTGAAGGCTTCGTTCCGGAGGAACTCGTACACAGAACCGTGGAACACGTTCGTTCCAGACTTTGTTTCTACCTCCACGGTGCCTGACGCGTTTTTGCCATACTGAGCGCCATAGTTTGAAGTCAACACCTCCACTTCGTCGATGGCTTCCACGCTCGGATAGACATTCAGCGAGAAGTTGCTGCCGTTATCCATCACATCGCCACCATCAACCTCCCAGTTGTTGTTTTCGGTGCGTCCGCCATTCACGCTGTAATTGATATTGCCGGCAACGCCAACCTGTCCTTCATCCTGTCCTGTCTGATTGCTGACCCCCGGCACTAGCGTGATCAGTTGAGTAAAATTGCGCCCGTTCAGTTGCAGCTGTGTAATTTCCTTGCCCGTGATGGTTCCCGACAGTTCTGACGATTGGGTGTTGACCTTGGCGAGACCTTCGCCCTGGACAGTCACTTCGCTATTCACGTCGCCGACTTTCAATTCGACGTCGATACGGGCCTTTTGCGCGACTCTGAGCGTGACTTCCTTGGCTTGATATTTGCGAAACCCAGCAGCCGAAAAAGTAATGTCGTAATGGCCGGGTGCGAGGGCGGCCGCCAGGTATTCTCCGTCGCCATTCGTGGCAAGCCTGCGAGAGGTTCCCGTTGCAGTATTTGTTATCAACACTATTACATTGGCAACGACCGCTCCAGTGGAGTCGCGAACTGTACCGGTCAGAGATGCTGTGTCTTGGGCGAATCCCACCCCGCGAGGCAGTAACAGGAGCAAAACGAGTAGAAACCCCACCCAACGCGTCATGGCCCTTCTCCCGCAGCGGAGAAATTGGAATGGCCGGGACGCATGCGTCCAAGCAACGGCCCGGCTTCAGGCTGTACTCAACTCTTGATCGTCTTGCTGGATGCATCCCACTGCACGGCTGCCTGTCGGAAATAAGACTCGTTCGCCATGTGACAGGCCAAGGCGGCGTGATGGCCGAAGACGGCGTCCTCAACAACCGGCTTCCGCGAGCGAACAGCCTCAAAGAACGTCCAAAGATGAGGCTTCACATCGTCATAGTCCGGGCCTTTGAGGGAAACGGTCTCGGGCATTGGCTCGTCGCCAAGCCTCGGTGTGTTTTCCTGCCGCCATTTCTTTTCGTATTCCTCGCGCATGGCATGTGGGAAGCTGCCATCGTAATAGCTCGGGGCGGAATCCTTGCCGGTCTGTGGCGTGAAACTGAGTCCGAATTCCGTCACCTCCAGAATGCCCTTTGAACCTTGGAAGCGGTACGTCTCGGGCATCTCGGTTCCAAGATTCAGACGCATATACACGGGAATGTCGCCGTATTGGAAAAGGCTGGCGTGAACGTCAGGCATGTTGCGGCCGTCTTTCCACCGAAGAATTCCACCCATCGCCATGGCGCGCTTCGGAGGCTCGTTCCAGCCGAGTACGAACATCATTCCGCTGATAAGGTGCACGAGCAGATCGCCCGCGACTCCAGTTCCGTATTCCTTCCAGCAGCGCCAGCGAGCAAAGATCTCGGGGCTGAACGGACGCTTCGGCGCCTTCCCCAACCAGGTATCCCAATCGAGGGTCTGGGGAGAGAGGTCAAATGGTGGCGGATATTCCCAGGCGCCGGTTGGATCGTTGCGCCCGAGCCATCCTTCCACCAACATGAGGTCGCCGATCATGCCCTGCGCGACCATCTCCTTGGCCTTCTTACAAATCAAAGAACTCACGCGCTGTGAACCAATCTGGACGATCCGGCCCGTGCGCTTCTGAGCGTCGGCCATGTCGACGCCTTCGGCGGCGGTGTGCGACATAGGTTTCTCACAATAGATGTCTTTGCCAGCGGAAACTGCATCGACGACGATTTGTTTGTGCCAGTGATCGGGAACGGCCGCGATCAGGCAATCGATGCTTTTGTCTTCGAGCAAGTCCTGATACCGCCGCGTGACCGGCAAATCCGATTTGTTCGTGATTTCCCGCGCCAACGTGTGTCGGCCATCGTATAGATCACATGCTTTCACGCATTCCACACCCGGAAGCTCTATTGCTGAGCTGAGTAGCCAGTTGCCTTGCATGCCGATACCGATGATGCCGAATCGCAAGCGATCGCTCGGCGCAATGGGAGTATTTGCGGCCATCAGCGGCTCCGGATTGAGAAGGATAGTATTCGCGGCCAGCGATGCACCCGCAGCGGCAGCACTGACTCCAAGGAATTCACGTCGTGAAAAAGATCTATTCTTCATTAGGCCTCCGCTCGATTCTTCAATCCTGACACTTGGCATTCGGCACTCAGACGCGGCGAATCAGCTTCTCAGACCTGAGGCCTCCGTGCAGTAACTTCTGCTCCATTAACCCCGTACTCGTCCTCGACAATGTAAGGGCACAGTCGAAACGAGTCGCAATCGACCCCGGCGCGCCGGGACGCGGCCTCTGCAAGCAACTGCGCCGGCATAATGTCGACGAGAAATTGCCAATTCGGCAATACCGGAGGAAGTTGAAAGACCCGGTCGGCTATGTCATTCGGCAAATCATGCCCGATCAGCAGCACGGATGAGCCCAGGCGTCTGAGGTCAACCGCCACCGAGAGATCCTGCGCACGCATTTTTCGTGCGTCGATCCAGAGTCCGAAGCGAACATTTCGATTCACGATTTCTTGGGGCCCGTGACGAAACGCGCCAGTTCCCATGGCCGTTGCTGGGGACTTCACGCCTTCTTCCCAAAGAAGTCTGGTTTCATGGCAACTTCCCAGACTGCAACCCCGGGCCAGAAAATAAGTAGCTGCCGAGGACGCCAGCCACGAGTTCTCGGCAATCTGTTCCTGCCAATCACCAAGTCGTGCGCCAGCAGACTTTATGGAGTCCTGGAGCGCCGCGGCAACTGAGTTCTCAAACTGCCCGGTTGCGGAGCATGCCAACGCGCCGGCTGCGGCCGCTAGCGTGGAATAGGTATTCACCGAAATCGCGTGATCGAGCTTGGTCGGAACACATATTGGGATGTCGGCTTCTCTCGCTAGTGTCCCATCCTCAGAGTTTGTAATGCCGATCACAATGGAGCGGCTCTCGCGAGCTTTGGCCAACAGATTCACGATTTCCATGCTTCGACCGCTGCGCGAGATTGTGATCAATAGTGAATCAGGAGGAATAGTAGTGAACTGCAACAATTCGGCAGCATCCTGAATGTAAACCGGGAATCCGGCGGAATGCCACAATGGCGCCACGCTCAGCGAGGCGTGCCAACTGCTGCCAATTCCAGTCAGAAAAACACGACGCGCCTTGCGAACTGCAGCAGCCGCTTCTGCCAGAGAGGGCGCTCCCCGCCCCTCCGACAGGAACTGGATTGCGCGGACCAACTCCTCAGGCTGCCGGAGAATGTCTTGGAGAAAATGAGTCATGCTTGCCAATCCAACTTGTTCGCAATTTCCCATTCGCCGAAGCGGGGCAATCTTCTTTGCTAGTCCTTCGCAGGTGTGATCACGATATTCCTGAACGACACGTGCCCGTCTTCACTACCCTGTAGGTAGATTGGGCCGGGCATCCCTTCATCGCTGTCGAGAGCGCCGCCCGTAATACCTGCAATCTCCTTGTTATCGATGACCGTTTGTCCGTTCTGTACGACAGTGATGTTCCGACCGATGAGCGTGATCTCATAGGTTTGCCATTCCCCCGCTTTGCGCGGAAGCTCTGGGTTCGGCGCAATGAATCCGTAGACGCCGCCGGTATGGTGGCTGGGAGGTTCTTGTGCGGAGTTGGTCTCTATTTGAACTTCATATCGTCCGCGCAGGTACACGCCACTGTTCGAGTTTTCGCCGCAGTTAAATTCGACATGCAGCTTGAAATCCTTGAATTTGTTTTCGTTTATGAGTTCGGGGCCATGCCCGGGGCTCACGAGAATCCCGTCGGCGACAGTCCACTGTTTCTCAGGATTGGGTTTGTCAGCCTTCCATCCAATGAGATCCTTGCCATTGAAGAGTTGAACAGGCTTGCCCCACTTCGGGGCTTCGGCTGGCTTCAGGGCGGGTGCGCGCTTGCCGGTCCATGTCCAGGACGTGCCATCCGGCGCATCCAGAGTCCCTGAGAGAGTTTCTCCTGTAAGTTTCCCTTGAAATACCATGTCGCGCTTACTCTCCTCTTCCTCTTTAGGAGAGACGAATGTCAGAATTCCGTTCGCGATCTCCACTCTAGGAAGCGGGCGAGCATTCCCCCAACGACCAACAAATTGCGCCGTGAGCTTCCCGTCTGCTTCCGAAAGTTCCAACCAGGATGGGTATTCACGGTCGGGCGCTTTTAACGCTAGATCCCACCGGCCCAGGAAGGCCTTGTTGGTTTGGGCAGCGGCGGTAATTGAAAATAGGATGGCAGAGACGAGAATTGAGAGGAAAAGAACGCGCAGGAAGGTCCGAGACATATTCTCCTCGTAAATAGAAACCGGTTTCCGCAACCGGTTTCCCTTCGCCTCAACCTTCTATGCCCCGCAACAAGAGTTGTCAAGACCCACTTGACGGAAATCTCGCTTTGATAGCAAGTGGTCAACCGTTCAAAAGCGTGGTACCGTTTGTCCAACTCTGGAACCGGTTGCACAAATCACTGTTTCCGACGTTAATTCGTCCTCGGGAATTCATGGCGATTGTAGCCGGAGAACAGCTCTGAGGGACAGTCATGGGCCACACCATGCGGGACGTGGCAACGCGAGCCGGGGTGTCCAAGGCTACAGTTTCACGCGTCCTTAGTAAGACGCACTCCATCGCGCCTGAGACTGAACGCCGCGTCCTCGATGCGGTACGACAACTCAACTACCACAAGAATGTGCACGCCCGGCGCCTGGCAACGGGAAGAAGTGACCTGTTTGGTCTGGTAATTTCGGAAATTACCAACCCCTTTTTCCACGAAATCATTCGAGGTTTTCAGGCAGCGGCATGGGATCGCGGCTTCGACGTCGTCCTCTGCAATACCGAATACAGCGCACAGCGAAGCGAATCCGTGATACAGAAGTTGATCGAGAGCGACGTCCGCGGGGTCGCGATCATGACTTCCTCTCTCGACAGAAAAGCTACCACGGAATTGACGGATGCAGGTGTGGGGCTTGTCTTCTGTAACTCGCCCATTGAATCACTAGTTTGCAACGTCACGATTGACTACCTCCGGGGTATTTCGCAGGCGATCACGCACGTGGTTTCTCTGGGACATAGATGTGCTGCGGTCATTGCGGGACCCGAAGACAACCGAACCGCGGTGACGATCAAGCAGGCGCTGGTTGCGGGGCTTCGAGGACGGAAATTGGAGCCCGTCGCGGTGATCAACAGTAACTACCGCGTCGACGCAGGTGCATCGGCCGTGCGGACGTTGCTGGCGGCGCCGGAACTGCCGACAGTAATTTTCTGCGGGAGCGATCTGATAGCGATGGGAGCCATGACTGCACTAGAGTCGGCGGGAGTAGTTGTTCCGCGAGACGTGTCGGTCATCGGTATCGACGACATTTCATTTGCATTTCTGGCACGCCCCCCCTTATCCACGATTCGCGTGCCGCGCGAGGAACTGGGCCGCATCGCTTTTCAGGCTCTCGACAAGATGATGAAGCTGAAACGCCACAGAGGGGCCGACTACTACTTGGGAACAGAACTCGTGATTCGAGAATCGACTGCGGCTCCGCCGAACCGCACTGCGCATCTTCAGCGCAGGTGAAACGGCGTCTTCGTCATCTGACTCAAGGAGATCTCTGCGGCCAACGGAACCGGCGACTAACTCTCCGGTGCAATCACGATTCTTTGCGACCATGGATCAATGGCTGGCGCAGTCTCCACCGCAGATGTCGCGGCCGCCACCAACTGGTTCGAAACTGGCGCTTCGATGGCGGATGTTTGTGGACTCTCGACACTACTCTCCGCGCTCCGCAAAGGGGGCGCAACGGAGCGAGGATCGATCGGCAACAAATGCGGATTTTGTGCTGCCCATTTCGCAGCCAAACCATTTAGTGGACTCTTCGTGTTGTACTCCTGGTACGAGATCATGCGGCCGATGCGAATGATGAGATCATCGAGACGCTCCGACGCGGCCCAAAAATCGCCGATACACACCATCGAATCGTCGAAGTTAGGATGGAAAACGGGAGTAAGCATACGGCATTGCGGGGCACGCCGCGGATAACCCAGCGTAAGGTTCACTTCCAAGCTGTGCGTGTCTCGCTCCAGAATCTCACCGGAAGGAGAAACATACAGCCCGCGAATATTGTAGGTGAATCGATAGATCTCCGGAGGCATCCCTGCCTTCCCGGTGATCTGAATCAAAGGCCAGTCCTTCAACAGACGGTCGAGCATCTGTTCGTCAAGAAGGAGTCGACGTATGCGTGGCGAAGGCATTGTGTCTGATCAACTTACGGTTAAGCCAGTACTCCAGTTTTCTTCCAGCGCGCAATCTTATTGATGTAGTACTGAATGTACACCGTGCTGAAAAAGAAGGTCATGACCCCACTCATTTGTAGTCCTACGTTCTCAACGCTGTTGTAATATTCTTCCATCGCATGTTTAATGGCGAACATTCCCACCAGATAAATAATAGCCCCAGCGATGATAAACAGACCGCCAAGCACTTCAGCCTGGCGATAGAGCATCATTGTCAGGATTCCGGCGAGCATTCCAGCCGGATACATCGCGACCAGCACTAACGGTTTATTATTGCCGCTCAGTCTACGCGCCCAATTTGCTTGGATGAGAGCCCACACCAGGTTGAAGAGCTGCCGGGTAATAATACCGAGTACCAGCACGATCGCCCAATGCCAGTTCGGTGGAAGGGGAACAAACTCTGCCTGCACAGTTGGAGCGATAGCTGTGGCTGGAGTTGCCGCAGGAATATTGCCAAGAACTTGGGAGACTGACACCCAACTGTCCATCCCTTCACTCTGAGTGAGGTCTTCCACCGTAATGTTGCCCGATTGAACATAGCGCTGGAGATCGCCAAGGCTATAGGGCCCGAACCGCTGCTCACCTCTCTTGACGAAGTATTGCATGCGGATTCCTCTCTAAGACGAGAATTCGACATTCTTACTATCTCGGTCAACCGTACAAATATCTATGATGGCCCAGATCCAACTCATGGGCCCGGCAAATCCCAGGGTAAACGCAGTAATACAGAATTGGGCAATCGCCTTGTTTCGGTAACCTGCGTAGAAGTTATGAGCGCCGAAAGCGCCTAGAAGCGCTCCGAGCACAATAAATGTCGTTCGGCTCTTTGGAGGACCCGGTGCGGGAGCGGGGTCCGGTACGTCTGGAGTTTCCGTAAATGCCCCGAACATGGACGGCACAACCCGATTGCTGATTTGCTGCAGTTCTTCAACTGTTGACGAGGTTGCTACGGAGCTTCCGCTGCTCGAAAGCTGGGATCCCGGTGGAGGCGGGGGTGCTACGGCCGGAAGAGCGGGCGCGGTCACGGCGACTGTAGTTGTGACGGTTACCAATTCAGGCGCAGAAACACTTAGCTTGGGCTCCTCAGCCGGAGCGCAGCTGCAGCCGAAAATCGTGCAGCCGCCATTCTCTGTGTAACAGTCCGCGTGGTGACGCGTGCCGCAGCCCGCACACGCAGTAATGGCTTCCTCATCCGAAATGTGATCGCGGCAATAGGGGCAAACTTCGGCCGTCATGACCGATGTTTCTCCTTGTACCGGAATGAATATCGCCCGATCTGCAACAGATCGCCATCCTGGAGCACCCGGCTGTGCACCGGCTGGCCGGCCCAGAAAGTAGGACCCGTGGCGCGCAATTGAACGCGGGCTCCGATAATCTGAATAACTGCGTGCTGCGGAAGAATGTTTGGATCCTTGAACAAATAGATATCCGAATCCTGCCGGCTACCGATGTTAGTCTGCGACTTGTAAAGAATGAACTGTTTTCCCGCGAGCGGGCCGGCCATCACATACAGCCATCGGTCTTTGAGAGCACTCTCAACCAGCCCCATGCCAACGCCAGTGGCAACCCCTACCAATGCAAATCCGACAGCGCGACTGAGGGCTGCGCCATGAGTCAGCATCGCTATAGGATCGAAGATAAACCCACCGATGCCGGCACCTAACATCCCACCAAGAACACCGTACGTTCCTTTTTTCGACGACTGCCCGACAATTCCATAGACGACTCCGCCTGCCGCGCCAAAGACCATCCAGGCGATGCCCCGAGCCAGCCACACAGCCGGATTGCGATAGCTCTGTGCGCCCGCCTCATAGCAAATCTTAAGGGCCAAACTGTAGATGATGTTAGCTATGAAATAGAACAGAAAACCGAAGATGAGTCCGAGCGGTAGCGACAGGACCCCACGTAACACAGCTTTCTGCGCGGAGCGCTCCACAATGCTTTCCGAGATCCCAAATCCCAGCGACATGATCATCAGGATCAGAGGGACCATCCAGATGTTGCCCCAATGCTCTAACTTTCCGCCATCGACAAAACCGGGTTCACAGATGCCCCATCCCGCGATCGCACCAAGCAGACCTGCCACGCCGAGATAAAACCATCCTTGAAGAAGTATGCTTCCCTTCTCCTCGGTAACGGGCACGAACTGCTCGGCGGCTTCGGTAATGGTGCCATATGATTTTGTCCCGATCGACGAAGGCGACGGCGAGACGATCGCCGTTTCCGGTACTGTGACGCCGGCGAGATCCTCTGATGTGATCTTTATGGGCTGGCGTTCACTTGGGCTGGGCATGATCCCCCTTTGTGCTGTCCTGATCGCTCTTGGAATCTGTACCCGCTGCGTTTCCAGTCCCAGGGCTACCAGCCGGTGCTTTGCCAACTTCTAGCGGATAGCGTTCTCCAGTGCTCGGATCGATGGCGAAGTTCCCCAAAGGTTGCATTGTCTGTGGATCAAATGGGATCGCAAGTACCTTGGTCCGGGGAAAGACATACCAGCAAAGCAGAAAACCCAGTAACAGCACAGTGAGATAGGAAAAGAAAGTCGTCACCAGCTGTTGCAGAGACATGGTGTCGGAGCTTTCGGTTGAATCGAGAACTGGCCGCCGGTCTTCGACAATCTCAGAATCCTCATCCGGAAAATAGGAGGGCTCTGGCTTTCCGCTTTCGTCCGCGCGCTCGCCTCCCCGGCTATCGACCACAGCAATTTGGGAGAGTCGTTCAATTCTCCCGCCCACCCAACCGAAGCAGCCCTCTTCGTCGGAGTGTGGGTCATAGACCCATGCCACCTGGCCCGGGGAAGAAAAGAAATTCTTGTGAATGAAGGTATCGTGATCCGAAAGAAACACTCCAAAACCGGGATGAGTGTGGTACCAGCCAACAATGCGATCGTCCGGATATTCCTTGTCTTTGATTTTGTAGATATGCTCCCATGTGTCTTGGGTAAAAGTAACGTGAGCGCCGGCTTCGTCCGCATTCACGCCTTTAATGCACGCCTGCACGGTAATCGACCCGTTGCGGTCATCGCCAATGAGCACGCCGCAGACTTCCGCTTTCATGCTGGATCTCGCATGCTGGCGTATTTGGCGAACAACATTGGTGTCCACTACTAGTGCCGGCTGCCCGCTTCCAGATTTTGCTTTAGCACTCATGCATTCTCAGCCGCCAATGGCCCCAAGACTTCTCTTGAATCTCCGTACGGAACATAGGCGATCTCCCGATCACCATGCCGCGCGGTGTATGCATCCAGAAGCGGCAGTCCTAGCTGGCTCAACGGCCGTCCACCAAGAACCGACTCCCCGGAGTAGCTATGCGTCGTAACTACGGTCCGAAGCTGGCCGTCTTTAGGACAATGCGCTTGCTCAAAAGCAATACTGCCGACGGGGGCGAACTGGTCCGTCGTTTCTCCGCAGGCGGGACAGACGAACTTTTGTACGATATCGCGGCTGAATTCGATCACCACGTTCGACGAGGCTAGATCAGTCTGCGCTTTTTGCCGCAGGGTCTCTAGCGTGAGTTCTTTGGACGTTTCCGGCAAATGCACAATCTCTGGAATCGTGTAGTGGCTCATGCACTCTTCATTCTCGGTGTAGTCCACTTTGTACGATGAGTGGTTCATCCCTTCGAAAATGAATCCCTTGCCTGCCAGAATCGGAAGCCCATGAATGAGTTTGACGGCCTCCTGCACCTGGATCGCCGCAATGATCGACGAGATCGTCGGAGTAGTTGGAATCTTGCCTTCTGCTGTCTGCTCCAAGACCAGCAGATTGCATGACATGCGTTTCTCAAGCATCTGCCAATCGACTTCCCCCAGCGTGCATTCGTAACAGGGCGCCGTACCGGGCAGAAATGCACGCGCCACACCATTGATCCCTTCGATTGCGCCATCAATCCACGGACGATTTACCTTCCAGGCGGAGCGATTAATCCAAAGACGAGCTTCGCGATTGTCCAGTCCGGCGAGGATAATGTCACTCCACTCGAAGAGTCCGAGACCGCACCCGTGGACAACGTTTGCGACTAGCGGTTGCACCACCGCACTGGAAGCCAAGGAACGATAGGCCTTCGCGGCTGCCTCCGCCTTGAATGCTCCAATGTCTTCGTTGGTGTATAGAATCGTACGGGAGAGGTTCGACTCTTCAATTCGATCAAGGTCGACGATCACGACCTTACGGAAACCGAGCAGCGCGGCATTCTTCAGAATTTCGTTTCCAAGAGCTCCAGCACCTACCACCAGCAGACGGCAACCGGCGATTTTCGCCTGATCCCACCAAGGGATCAAGCGGAAGCGGCTGAAGCGGTCTTCACGGATTCCTCCGTCCACCGTAGCGCTCATAAGAATATTTCACCCAGCCGTGATTTCGGGCTGCAGTCGCAAGATGTCGCCATCCTGCACTTGCGCCTCTCCTAGTGTCTGCGTGTCTTGGATCTGGCGGCCGGAATTCTTGTGGTGAAACTTGTAACTCAGGGGAGCACCGTCAGGGCCGTTGGTGGGCAATCGGAGCTTCTGCACCAGCACAGCAATGATCTTGTTGCAGGGAGCATCATTGGGAAGCTCGACCGGCACACGCTTGTTTTCCGTCGAGTCGTACACCGTAACATTGATATTAGGCATGCCTCTGAAATCCTGTCCTGGTTCGCAATTAGCGATCTGAAGCCGGAATAGCCTTATCGTGAGCCACCGTATCGGCAACGTAATCGCCCAGGTGCCGTTGCCCGAATTTTTCAAATTGCCAATCGGAGTCCTTCAGCAGAGCGTCGGCGCGAACGGCGAAATTGAGGTTTTCTGCATTTAGGTCGCCATTCTTGTCGACCATGGAAGTTACGATTCCGACTAATTCGCCTTTGTCATCAAATACCGGGCCGCCGCTGTTTCCGGGGCTGACCGGCGCAGTCATCTGAATCGTCGGCCCGCTCATGCGAGAAATGATTCCGGTGCTCAGTGTGAACCGCAACCCCTCAGGATGACCAATCACAAAGACGGTCTCACCCTCTGCTGGAGATGACGTTTTGGCGATCGGCTGCAGGAACGTTCCGTGGCCGGTCCCCCTCGGCACCCAAAGCAATAGAAGGTCCAAGTTGCGATGACGCGCGACGACGTCGGCTACAGCCCACGTGCCGGATGCCATCGCGATCAAGGCGCGTGTTCCGGTTTTGGCAACTCTAGCAGTCGGACCATCCAACACATGGCGCGCAGTAACGAACAGATATCCTTCTGAATTCGCTTGCAACAACATGCCGGCTCCAAAACTTGCCGACGGCATTTCTTTGTTGGATAGCCACGAACGCTGAGCCGGCGAAATCACGGCAACCAGGGATTTAAGGTTCTCCGAAACGTCCTTCGCCGACATAGGCGTGGTGCGGGGGAGGGCTGGAAACTCGGAGCGTTCGTCCAATTCACTAAGACCGGCACTTACAACCGAAGGTAAAGGAGCGAACGAAAAGAAAAGAATCGCAGCGACGGAAGTTAGAAGCCCGCTTGTAACCAGAAGAGAGTTGAGGAAAGAGGTCCAGCCATCACGAGTGCGAGGGGGCAACGACCGCATCGCCACTCGCAGCACAATCGCTACCACGCATAAAAGCGGCAGAACAAGCACAAGCGGCGCGAGCCCCACTTTGGCCCATCCTGGCACGACCGCCGGCAGACTAGCGTTGACACGTGCCGGCGACTCGATTGGAACCTGAGTTTCCGCCACTTCCGTGGGGCTTATAACAATTTTTTCCATCTTCCGAGCAACGCTGGAGGGTCACATTCTTGGGTATTTATTAGGAAATTGCAAGTGACTCTTGAATGGCACGGATGTGCAGTGACAGGTACACATGATTCCTAAATCGGCACGCAACTATGAATGCTGAATGAATTAGTCCCTGAATAAGGGATGTGCAGCAAGTCGACGTGCTTTTCGAGCGGAGAAAACATGGTCGGGGAGAGAGGATTTGAACCTCCGACCCCCTGGTCCCGAATTCAAAGATCCCGATGGGCAGGAATGATAGGGAGTGAGCGCAACTCGCATCAATTCAGTCACTCGCGACAGTTCCGACGCGAATCGAGTGGGTGCAAGCGATACCCATTGACACCCAGTTGCACGGGGATGGATCGCCCGGTTACGTCACAAGTCACGTCACAGTCCCAGGACTCGCCACCTCTCCCACCGCAAAACCCCGTCTTGACGAATGCAATAGAAATTTCCCCGAGTTTAGGCTTTCGTCCTGGGGGGTGGCCTTTTCTATTAAGGGTCCCATCTACCGCCGACTGGGAATTGAAATTTTCAAATGATCGACGGGCGGCCACTTCTGAGGATGGGTCAACGGGGAGTTTTGCTTGGATCACTCGACATTCCTCAAATTAATCCTACGGTCCACTTTTTTGGGTTGTTCGATCGTGGGCGATGCGAATTTGGTGATTGGACTCGTTCTCGCGTCGGTGCCTCGATTATCATCCGAAGCTGGTAAATCCGACTGCGCGAGCCAGCTAAGAGTTCCTCTTGCATTCAGGGGACATTCTGCTGCTCGCATGACCGTATATGAGGCCCGCGCGGAACCAGCCTGCAACCCCCAAGTGAATTTGGGAATCTGAAGCGCAATCGCACTCGGTTACCAGGAGGTTGCATATGCAAAAGAAAGTTCGTGTCTTGTTTTTGTTCGCATTCGCACTGGCCCTCGGAGCCTACATCATGCCGCACGCCTTTGCACAGGAGAAGTCGGGAGTCAGCAAAAAAACTGTGACGGGCTGCTTACAGAAGGGCGACGAGGCTGGAGAATATTCCATCACTGGCGAGGACGGAAAGACCTACGGCCTGCGCAGCAAGTCGGTCAAGCTTTCTGAGCATCTGGGTCACAAGGTCACCATCACAGGTACCCTGAGTCCGGAATCAGCTGAGAAAGAAAAAGGAGAAATGACCGAGCACGAGAAGCACGAGCAACATGAGACGACCGAGGCAGGCGACATTCAAGTCTCCGACGTGAAAATGGTCAGTGATAAGTGTCAGTGAGCGCCTTCTCGCCGGCTTAGCTAGATGGTTTCTGAATGGCTCTTGATCGGATCGTGTCAACTGAGACTGCGCATTGCACTGTTTGACTTGTGGTCTCTTAAGCTCACGTATAGAAAGCACTGAGCCTGCAATGCGCAGACTGCACAGCAACTCCAATCGATTCAGGTCACACAATGCGCTCTGGGTATGGAGTGCCGAGGGAAGAAGACTCCTGCCTAAAAACCCTATCCGGCTTGAACCAAATGCACTGGAAATCTCCCCGAGTTTAAGCTTTCGTCTCGGGGGGGCCTTTTCTATGAAGGGTCCCATCTACCCGCGACTGGGAATTGAAATCTTGAAACAGCAGTCGCCAATTTGGTTTGCACGGATTGGTCCAAAGTGCTGTTGCACGCCCGAATCAATTCTACGGTGGAACAATGGTTGGTCATTCGTTTGAGGAAGGAATGTCTCCTTCGGAAAAAATTCGGCTACACCCCAGTCCCGTCCTCGGGCGTAGTTGATGTAATCAACAATTTGGCCGGCGAATCGAAATCCTATTTTTGGGAATGAAGGGGTGGACCGAGTTGCATTTGGCGGAGACCTAAGAACTAGTTCTTCAGCTCTGCCGCCCAGTTAGTAACCAACGTGATCGGCCTAGAGATCTCCGGTGTTGTGATTAAGACCAAACGCTGGCCGTCCGGGCTCACGTCGTAGGGGCTGATAATCCCGATGTTCCCTACAGGATTGTTAAAACGGAATAAGGTGTGCGCGGCTCCTACTTCCACAACCCCCGATTTGAGCGCGAGGGAGACTGACATCAGATCGTTGTTAGGGGACCAGAAAAACAGCTCTTTTCCGTCACGGCGCCACATGGGATGTAGACCGCCCGTGCTGGAAATCTGCCTCTTGCCACTCCCACCCCCGAGAGGTACTACATAGACCTCGAATCTTCCGGATTCATTCGAGGCGTAGGCGATCCAGTGGCCGTCAGGGGAGAACGCGCCTGTACTTGCAATGAAGCTGTTCTGCGTCAGCGGTACAGGTTTGCGTTGACCCGACAGTGGCAGTAGAAAAAGCTGGCTCTTAGACGTTCCATCGCCCTCAGTAAACAACAGAAACTTCCCGTCCGGCGACCAGTCAACCAGATTCCGAAGGCCCGAGTCACCTTCAAACAGCGTTTCCTCCTGACCTACACCATTCGCGGCTTTGCGATAAAAACTGTTCTTGCCACGAGCACCGGCATAGGCGATCCATTCTCCATCGGGCGACCAGACGGGGGCCGAACTCGCACCGGGGCCAAAGGTGAGGCGGGTATTCACTTGCCTCTTGAGATCGTAGATCCAAATATCGCTATTGGCATCGCCAGCTTCTGTGGCGAGCCGAGAACCATCGCGGGAAAGCCGCAGCGAAAGCAAATTGGTGACTTTTTCGCCGGCCGGCCCCAACTTTTTGCCTGAGCGGTCGTACCACATTGCTTGCCACGGCATAGGACCGCCAGAAGCATAGGTCAAGATTGCGTCCGACGCGTCAAATTGAGCACGCCAAATCGTCCGGTCAATGAGCACGTCTTCCGCCAGCCGTTCAACCTCGCCATACAGTGTGCCCGATTTGGTGTCGAACGGCTGCGCTACCAATGCATTGTCACGTATGAACAGGAGCCGTCCGTCCGCATACGCCGCATTAGTAAATGCTCGCATCACCAGATGGTTTTCTTTTCCGTCCAGGGAAGCAATGTAGATCCCGTCATTAGCATCGCGAGTGTTGCCATGGGTAACAGCCAAGTACAGGAAGTGTTTGCCATCGGGGAGAAAGTACGGCCACCGGTGACTGTCGTGTTTTGAAGTGTCGATGACTGTCGCTGGTTTAGGAGTTCCACCTGAAGCTGGAACTTGCGCTAGGGGACTCTGAAAATCGGGGGAGAATACAATGGTTCCATCGGCATTCCAGGTTCCACCCCGGCCGGACCCTGCATCGCAAACTTCCGACGGCATGCCTCCTTCAGCCGACACCGTTTTGAGCTTGCCAGCCGCAAAGAAGGCTAAGGTGCGGCTATCGGCCGACCAGAATGGAAAGGTCGCGCCTTCCGTTCCCACCAAAGCACGCGCATGAATGTCGTTCAGCGGTCTTACCCAGAGCAAGACTGACCCCTGCTGTCCTGCCGCGGAAAAGGCCACTATTTTGTTGTTCGGTGAGACCACTGGCGGGCCAGCAAAATCTCCAGTGAGTATGGGTAATGTGCCTTCCTCCGGTTGAATCACCGAACGAACAACATACGCAGGCTCAGGATTCCTCCGGAGTAGGATCGCTGCAGCTATTGCAGCTGCAGCTAATGCAATTGCAGCAATTGCCCATGCCCAACGCTGTTGGCGCGCCTGCTTGCCGGCAAATGACGCAGCCAAACCAGCTTGCGACCCGCCCTCCAACATCCATTTAAATTGCGTTGCGAGATCGCTAGCGCTTTGCCAGCGCTCGTCGGGATCCTTCGCCAGACAATGTTTGACAATTCGTTCCAGCGCTGGCGGGGTCAACGGTTGCAATTGCGAGATGGGAGGAGGATCTGTGGTCAGGATCGCTGCAATAAGGCTTGCACGGCTTTTGGCATTAAAGGCTGGTTTGCCCGTGACCATCTCGTGCAGCAGTTCACCAAAAGCAAAGATGTCGGTACGGGCGTCGGCCTCTCTTCCCTCCAATTGCTCGGGCGCCATGTATTGGAATGTTCCGACAATGGTGCCTTCGCCGGTCAGCTTGGATTGCGCTATTGTCATCTCGGTGAGAGCGGCGGCGAGGGGCGCTGGGCCGATCTGTTTGGCCAGTCCGAAGTCCATT
>Ga0126381_100001503_pt1 | contig 24966 bp, 19 predicted proteins | sample PanSoiMetPlot_28_FD_96465 | JGI IMG/M metagenome (GOLD analysis project Ga0126381, IMG submission 96465) | Tropical forest soil microbial communities from Panama - MetaG Plot_28 | ecosystem: Environmental > Terrestrial > Soil > Tropical forest > Bulk soil | place: Panama | collected 2016-02-17 | reverse complement strand
GCCATGAAGAAGCTCAGCTTCGTCGTATCGCTTCCCAATGAAAATGATTACCAGCGTGAGCAAGCCAAAGCCGCAGCCGAGACGGCGGCGCGGCTGGCCGCAGATATTCGAGTACTTCACGCAGACAACGATGCGGTGATCCAGAGTCAGCAACTCCTGGAGGTAGTGCAATCTAAGGGCGCACGTCCGGACGCCATTTTGTTCGAGCCACTCACGGCCACCGCCCTCGCACGCGTGGGAGAAGCCGCGGTTGCGGCGGACATTGCCTGGGTGGTGTTGAACTGTGACGTGGACTATTTGCCCGCGCTACGCAGCCGTTCGAAGGTACCGGTTTTCTCGGTGACCCGCGATCACACTGATATCGGACGCATTCAGGGCAAACAATTTGCCGCCCTCCTCCCCGACGGGGGGACCGTTCTCTACATTCAAGGTCCGGCGACAAGTTCCGCAGCGGTGCAGCGCACCAATGGTATGGAGAGCACCAAGCCTGGAAATATCAAGCTGAAGACCCTACGCAGCCCATGGACGGAGCAGGGCGCACATGAAGCGACGACCTCGTGGCTACGGCTTTCGACTTCCCGCGCAAATACAATCGACCTGATCGGCTGCCAATATGACGGCATCGCCATAGGGGCGAGAAAGGCATTTGACGAACATCACGACCCTGCCGAGCGTGAGCAGTGGCTGCGGCATCCGTTCACCGGAATCGACGGCCTGCCCGACAAAGGGCAGGCCTGGGTGGATCAGGGACTGCTGACCGCCACCGTGATGGCCGGGACCACGACTCGAATGGCGGTGGAACTGCTGAGTAATGCTCTCCAGGGTGGGGCGCTGCCTCCGGAGCGAACCGTGATTGAGGCGCAGTCGTACCCGTTGCTGGAAAGGTTGGAGGAGATTGGGCCGCGGCGCAAGAAGTGATATGCAGTTGGAACCTTGTACCTTTTCTTGCCGATCCTGTTCTTTCCGAACGGGCAGGTCTTACCCATCCGATAAGCGCGAGCATCGGGCTCGCGCGTTTCAGCCCCCGTTCCGTTGAAGAAACACCTCTCCGCTTTGTACTGCGTCGCGAGCCGACGCTGCCCTGGCACTTTATCCCGCTGCCGCTGCCTTCTGCCCGATCAAAACGGCATCTTGCATCTGCCGGAACAGGTCGCCCATAGCGGCCGGGGAGTGAGACATGAACAGCGTGTTGCTCCTGTCGTTCGCGCCGATTTCTTTGATGGTGTCCAGGTATTGCGTTACTAGGACCAGCATCATGACGTCTTTCGCGGTTGTTCCTTCGACGGCAGCGGAAAACGCCTCGACTGATTGCCGCAATCCTTCAACGATCGCCTTGCGCTGATTGGCGATTCCCTGCCCTTGCAGCGCTTTGCTCTCGGCTTCGGCTTCCGCTTGTTTCACTTTCAGAATCTTTTCCGCCTCGCCGCGGGCTTGGGCCGCGACCTGCTCGCGCTGAGCGGCGTTAATCTCGTTCATCGCGGCTTTCACTTTTTCGTCCGGCTGAATATCGGTCACGAGCGCCTGGTCGATGGCGTAGCCGTAGGTCTGCATTACATCGTCGAGGCCCTGCTTAATGGCCACCGCGATATCGGACTGCTGCAGAAAGGCGTCGTCGAGATTCATCTTGGGCACATGGCCGAGAATGACATTGAAGACGTACGACGAAATCTGCTGCTTGGGATTGGCCAGCTTATAGAACGCCGCATAGACCTTGTCAGGAATGACGTGATACTGAACCGAGACCGGAATCTTGACGAAGACGTTGTCTTTGGTCTTGGTTTCGACGTCCAGTGCGAGTTGTTGTACGCGCAGATCGATACGCCCGGCAATCTGGTCTAGCCAAGGCAGCTTGAAATTCATTCCAGCGTTGCCTACGCGCAGGAATTTGCCCAAACGTTGAACCACAACCGCTTCTGCGGTCCTGACCTGGTAGAAGCCGCTGAAAATCGTAATCAGCAGGAATATACCGATAATGGCATAGAAAACGAGCATGGCGGTGGATGAAGTGTCCATAAGGAGCCTCCTGATGTAGCCGGTGCGACGGACGCGAGAGCCGGAAGTCGAGATGATACCGTTTCGCGGGATCAAGCTCAATTGTGAAGTCTGGCGATCCTCTGGCTGACGATCGAAGCTCGGAGCGTCTAGTTTTGAAGCAGCTCGGAGAGCGTTCGCTGGGTAAACACGCGAACCATCTGGCGGCGGTATTCGGGCGTAAGCGCCGAGGTGGTTAGGGGCTTGGCGGTTCTGGCCGTAAGTTCGGCAATTTGATCGACCAGGGCGTGGCTGCCGGTTCCGCCCTTCAGAATCTCGGCAATTCCCTCGACCCGCATCGGCGCAGGATTCAGGGCGGTGATCCCGATGCGAAGGTCGTCGATATGGCCGTTGCTCCGTTTGCAGGCGATAGCCACTCCGGCCAGCGGGTAGTCAATCGATCCTCGAACTCTCAGCTTGCGATAGGTTCCGCGCAGACCGGCAGAAGAACGGGGGAGAAAGATGCGGGTAACGATTTCGTCCGGCTGTAGCTTGCGGTAGGTATCGCCGTCGCCAGTGTAGAACTCGCCGAGGGGAATGCGACGCATACCGCTCGGCCCGGCAATTTCGATATCCGCATCCAGGCAAAGCAAGGCGGGAGGTGTATCGCCCGAGAACGCAGCCCAACATTGGTTACCGCCGGGAGCGACGTGGCACAAATCGCCGTCTTTCTTGATGCAGAAGCCGCACGACTTTCTCCAGGCGAGCGACTGGTTGTACCACAGGCAGCGCGTATCGAGGCAGATATTACCGCCGATCGTGCCCATGTTGCGGATAACGGGAGAGGCCACGTGACGTGCAGCCTCGACGAGCACGCAATAGTTCTGCCTCAGATGACCCGAGCCTTCGATTTCACGCAATGTGGTCAGCGCGCCGATTTCAGTTCCCTGCTCGGTTTCGCGGATGCCTTTGATCTCCGGGATAAAGCGCAGGTCGACCACACATTCCGGCTCGAACAGTCCCTGGCGTATCGAGGGGAGGAGGTCGGTCCCTCCCGCCAGAATTCGGGTGGAGCGGGCGCGCTCGCCCGCGGGGGTCGCTAAAATAGCCAGTGCTTCGGCAAGAGTTCGCGGGCGGAGAACATGAAACGGTGGCAAAACCCTCAAGTCTCCCCCCACAGAATCCGCCCGTGCCGAACGGGCGCGTGCGCCTGTCCCCGCATCCCCGCTTCCGAGCCTATGGCCATTCTTCGACCGCACTGCGCCTCCGTGCTCGCGGAAGCGCGTGGGTCGGGTTGGATCAACGCCTCCGGTCAAATTCAGGGGTTTGGCATCTTTCTTTGCCCGCAAGGCTGCGAGCACGCGCTCCGGCGTGAAGGGACATTCGTGCAGGCGGATGCCCACGGCGTCGTAAATCGCATTGGCGATTGCAGGAGGTGTAGCCGCGAGCGCGCCTTCGCTGCACTCTTTCGCGCCGAATGGGCCTTCGGGGTCGACGCTCTCGACGATCATGGGAATGACATCAGGTGATTCGACGGACGATGGGCTGCGATATTCGAGCAAACCGGGGTTCATCAACAGGCCGTCTTTCCAGATCATCTCTTCGGTGAGCGCCTGGCCCATGCCCATCCACACCGAGCCGATGACCTGGCCTTCTACCGCAACCGGGTTCAGGGCGCGGCCACAATCGTGCGCGGCCCAGACTTTGTGGACGGTAACTTCGCCGGTTTCTTCGTCGACGCTGACTTCGGCGACTTGCGCGGAGTAGGAATAAGCGGGGCTTGGGCCAACACCGCCGCCTTTGTGCGCGCCTCCGCGGGCCTCGGGAGGCGGTGCATAGGAACCGGTTCCGGTTAGGGTGCCGTGAAAGTCGATGGCAGCAACTACGGCTTCTTCGAAGCTTAGAAATTCTTTGGGCTGTTGATCGTCTTTTCGCTTTTGCTGCAAGGAACCACGCAGGATTTGATTTTCGACTCGGCCGGAGGCGGGGGAATCGCGACCGGTCGCCCCCTGATCCTCGGTCCCCACGTAGCCCGTACCTGGTTCGTGGCCATTTCTCAATACCAAGTCTCTCCGAAAGACCAGGGCTTCCGGTGCGCAGTTCAGCTTTTTCGCAGCGGCAATGGCAATTTGCTTTTTCACTTCTTCGGCGGCGCGAAGGGTCGCATTACCGGCCATGAAGGTCACGCGGCTTGAGTACGAGCCGATGTCAATCGGGGTGATATCGGTGTCGGCCGCGACCACTTTCACCCGCGCTAAGGCGCAGCCCAGAACTTCCGCCGCGATCTGCGCGGTCATGGTGTCGGAGCCCTGACCGATTTCGGACGCGCCGGTGTAGACGACCACTCCGCCGTCGCGATCGATTTTGATGTTGACGGTCGAGTGCGGCATGTCGGAGCGGATGATGGAATTCGCCGCGCCACTGACGTAATGGCTGCACGCCAAGCCGAGCCCCCGCCCCTTCGGGAGCTTGCCTTTGCGCTCGCGCCAGCCGGAGGCTTGGACGACCTTCTCGATGCATTCGGGCAGGCCGTAGCTTTGGACACGCAGACTGTTCACCGTAATGCAGGGCGCCTTGAGCAGATTGCGGCGGCGGATTTCGGCAGGATCGATGTTGAGTTTGGCAGCGATTTCGTCGAGTTGCGATTCGAAAGCGATGCGGACGTTGACGGTTCCGTGCCCGCGCATTGCTCCACAGGCTGGCTTGTTGGTGAGCACGCGGTAGCCGTCGTATTGAATGTTGGGAATGTCGTACAAAGCGCCAAGCAACGCGCCCGAATAGAGGATGGTCACGACTCCGTAGGAACAGTAGGCGCCCCCGTCTTGAATCACGCGAGCTTTGACGGCGGTGATGCGGCCATCTTTCTTCGCAGCGATTTTCAGATCGATGATCGTGCGCGGACGTCCGCGATGCGCCCAGAATACTTCTTCCCGAGTGTAGGTGATCTTTACCGGCCGTTTCGCCTTGCGTGCCGCAACCGCGGCGATGATCTCGAGTGGAATAACTTCACTCTTGCCGCCGAACCCTCCGCCGACCAGAGGCTTGATCACGCGAATTCGCGCCATCGGCATTTCGAGCACGAGCGAGAGTTTGTGTTGTAAGTAGTAGGGAACCTGGGTTGACGACCAGACCGTCAGACGGCCCAGTTGGCCGGTTTGCGGATCAAGATCGAAACTGGCCAGCGTGGAATGCGGTTCCATCGCGGCATGAGTCACTTCGTTCGCCAGGAAGCGCGCTTCTTCGACGAGGTTGGCTTCCGCAAAACCTTTTTCGGGATCGCCGAACACGTGGTGATAGTCTTTTTCGATGTTGTGCGGCTTGTTTTCGTGGATGAAGTCCTGGTCGGCTTTCATCGACTGTTCAGGATCGAAATAAGCGGGCAGAAGGTCGTATTCCACTGCGATCCGTTCGAGCGCTTTCTCCGCCGTTCGCTCGTCCTCGGCCACAACGCAGGCGACGTTGTCCCCGACGTAGCGCACCTTATCAACCGCCAGTGCGTGCTCGTCGTGGCCGACCGGCAGGATGCCGTATGGGTTGGGGGCATCTCGGCCGGTGATGACGGCGATGACGCCGTCGAGTTGTTCGGCGCGGCTCGAATCGATGCGGCGGATGCGAGCGTGGGGATGCGGCGAGTGCAGAATTTTGCCAACCAGCATGCCGGGGAGCGAGAGATCGTCGGTGTATTTGCCCGCACCGGTGGTCTTGGCGGCGGCGTCGACCATGGGGATAGGGCGGCCGATGATGGAAAAACTAGTCATAAGCGATAGCCATGTGGGGACGGGCGTCCTCGCCCCTGCAGTCGAACGAGGCTCGACGATGTTTTCTGTCATCCCTCCGGGACTTCACCACAATCTTGTGGCTTCTTACCGACGACCGATGGCCGACGGCAATTTTGGCGAACCACGTAGGGATAGGACGGGAGACGATCATTTCACCGCTGCCATTCCCTTCTGCTCGGCTTCAATCGCAGCTTTGATGGCCTGGTACATCTGGGTGTATCCGGTGCAACGGCACAGATTGCTGCTGAGGGCTTCGCGGATTTCGTCGTCGGTCGGGTTGGGATTGGTCGCCAGCAGGTGCTTCACCGTCATCATGAAGCCGGGGGTGCAGAAGCCGCACTGCGCTCCTCCCCAGTCGCCGTAAGCCTTCTGGATGGCTGCAAGCGCGCCGTGCTCGGCCACACCTTCAACCGTAGTGATCTCCTGGCCTTCACAACTGGCAGCCAGCAGCGCGCAGGAGAGCACGGGGGTTCCATCGACGAGTACGGTGCACGCGCCGCAGGAGGAATCATCGCATCCGCGCTTGGAGCCGGTAAGTTGCAGCTCACGTCGCAGCGCGTCGAGCAAGAGCGTGTTTGGCGTGAGCGCGATCTCGTGTACGCGGCCATTCACCGAAAGTTCAAAGAGTTGCTTCTTCATGATCGCGAGTCTATAGCTGTCGTTGTCATTTCACTGGCGGTTCATTGCTGCTCTGGCCGGTACGGATCGTGCTCAGGCTTACCAGCGCCGCCATTAACCATAAGGCCAGGGATAGCGTACGCGACCACCGCACAGGGGTGGACGCAAGCGACGTCCACGCCGATCCGATCAGGCCAAGAAAGCAGTTTGCCAGCAAGAGAACCGCCAGGATGCGCTCTCGCCGGCATCGCGTCTCGAAGAACAAACCTGCAAGCAGAAGGGTCCACACCGCCCAGGTCACGATCGTCCACAACTCGTGTTCCCAGGGGAAGTCTTGATCGCGCACGACCGCATACGAGGTGTAGGCAAAATATGCGCACGCAGAGGTGACCACAACTCCTCTGAAGATGGACCCGCAGATGAGGTGCTGGGATTTGCGTCGTGGCGATTGCGACGCATCGCCAGGCACCATGCCTAGCGACCTGTCCACTTCGGCGTGCGTTTCTCCAGGAACGCGCGTATTCCCTCCTGTGCGTCGGCAGTCTCGATCAACTCTTCCCGGTAGATCTTTTCCGCGCGTGCGAGGCCTTTATCGAAATGCATCGCGTCCCACGCGTACATCGCTTTTTTCGTAACCGCCAAGGCTGCGGGACTTAGCGTTGCTGTCCGGGCTGCGCATTGATCAACCACGCTGGATAGTTGCGCATCCCCTACCGCCGCAGTCGCAAGGCCGATGCCCGCTGCCTCTGCCCCGCCGATGCTGCGGCCGGACAGGATGAGATCGGCGGCGCGCTTCTGCCCAATCAGTGCGGCAAGTGCTGTCGCAGCCACCGGCGGAAAGCATCCCAGCTGGATTTCGGGAAAGCCCCACTTCGCGTCATCCGTCGTATACACGAAGTCGCAAACCAGGGCCAGTTCGGCGCCGCCACCAAGGCAGTGGCCGCGCACAGCGGCAATTGTCACCTTTCGGGTGCTGACGAGCGCGCGGACGACCGCGTGGAACTTCTCCAGCATGGAGGAAACCGTCTCGGGCGCATGAGCCGCGACGTCGACCCCGGCGGAGAAGCACTTCGCCGCCCCCTCGAAGACTATGGTGGAGATCGAGGACTGAGATTCGATCTCGTTCAGTAGGGATGCGAGTTCTTCCATCATCGCGATGTCGATGATGTTCAGGGCAGGGTGATTCAGGGTGATGAGGACGACCGGGGCTTCAAAATGGATCGAGAGGCGCTCGAATCGGGTGGCTGTGGTGGTCACCTTAGAACCTCAGTTCGTCCCCAACATTGCCCGCGCAACCTCCGCGCCGGCCGGGCGGGGGAGCACCCGTCCCCGCATAAGCCATTTCCCGTGGCCAACTTCCTGCTCACTCACGTTAACAGGTCAACCTACAAATTAATTGCTGACTTTCTTGGTTCCGCAATCGTCTCGAACGGGTCGCGGGCCCCCTCTTTGGGTACGATCCAGTTCTTTTCGTTGGCAATGATTTCGAGCAACAATTTCTTATCTGCAGCCGTCGGCATCAACGTGGGAAGCAGTTGCTCGTATTCTTTCTCTTCCAGCGGTTGACCGGTTTGCGGGTGAAACTTCTGTCCCGCCCACTTGCCGATCATGCGATTGAACTTGATGTCTGGTGCGTACAGTTTCGCTTCGCCGGGTTTGAGAACGGCGTTAAAGCGCGCGATTAATCCAGCAACCTCGTCGCGATACAAGTGGCGGTTGTAATCATTGAGATCGTCGAGATCGGCCTGCTTGTCGTTCTTTGGTTCGTCGTAGCGCCCCTTGATTCCCCACACGTAGGCCCAATGGGCGGACGAGGAATGGTCGGTTCCGAAAAGATCGTAGGAGCTCGAGATCCACTTGTTCAGATACTTTTGCATAAGCCAACCAGGAATAACTCCGGCCTGCACGATCCGTCGCAGGCCGTCGTTGCCCGTGCCCATGTGAAAAGCTTCTTCTCGCAGCATGTACGACATGGATCTTCCCAGCGGCGCGAAAGCCGAGTACTTGAGCATTTGCAATTGGAATTTGCCGTCACGGTCGACAAAGTCGGTGTAGGTGAAAAAGTCCATCCAGTTGTCGACGTCGACATTGAAGGCGCCGAGCAGGCGCTTGTTCTCGAAGGCGCGGCGTTCGAGCATTTTCTGCGCCTCCACCTTGCCGGAATAGCCGAAGTGCTCGACCAACAGTGCGCACATCTGCCAGCCGTGGCGCATCTCTTCGATCATCACGCGGGTGATGGCGCGGCGGTCCCAGTCGGTGGGTGCGGTCTCGAAAAGATGGCGCTGCTGCTCAACGCTGGCGAACTCAGTATCGCCCTGGTACACGATCATGTTCAGCAACGCATCGCGCATTTGCTGCGTGGGGATCTGGCGCAGGTTCTCCCACTTCTTTTTTCCTTGGAAATGGCCGAACTGGATCTCGTCGGTCTCGATGGCGCCGAACAGGGTATCGAATTGGAAGCTGGCGATCTCGTCGCGATTGACGCCGATTTCCTTGCGCCACTCGTCGAACAGACCGATCCAGTCAGAAAATGTGCCGATTTTTACCACTTTGCCGGGCATCAGATCACTCCCAACTTTGTGGGGCGGCGGGCGCTTCGCCCGTCTAGCGTCCGGAACCGCACGGGCGCGGACGCCCATGCCTCCCCAATCGTTCTCTATTTCGCCTTGAACTCCGCTGGCCGCTTCTCCACGTACGCGGCTAGCCCTTCTTTTGCGTCCTCGCTCTGGAACAGCAACTGCTGGTTCTCGCGCTCGACAGCGAGCGCTGACTCCAGCGGAATCTCCCAGCCAGTTTGCACGGAACGTTTGATGCGGCCTACCGCTTTTGCCGCTTTGTTCGGCGGGCAGAACTGGCGCGCGTATTCCATTACGTTTTCCATGAAGCCGTCACGCTCGTAGATGTCGTTGATGATGCCAAGTTCGAGCGCCTCTTCGAAGGAATAGGTGTTGCCGGTAACCATCAACTCGATCGCCTTACTCTTTCCGACCAGGCGGGACAGCCGCTGTGTACCGCCGGTGCCGGGGAGAACTCCCAGGTTTACTTCCGGCAATCCGATCTTGCCAGCGTCTTTCCGCGCGATGCGGATGTCGGCAGCCATGGCGATCTCCAATCCTCCGCCAACCGTATGCCCATTGAGCGCGGCGATCACCAGCTTGGGGGTGTGCTCCAAGCGCAGCAGCGTCTCGTTCGCGTGCAGGCAGAAATAATACTTGAACGTGGGGTCCACGCTGGCCAGCATTTTGATGTTGGCCCCCGCGGAAAAGAATTTGTCCCCTGTGCCGGTGAGCACGATGACGTAGACGTCGTTATCCATGCGAGCTTTCAAAATCGCATCATCGAGCTCCCGGTTCATCTCGTAGGTGTAGGTATTCGCAGGCGGATCGTTCATCTCGATCACCGCCACGCCGGCATCGACGCGATAGTTGATCAGTGGCTTGGTTCCATGTTCCGTGGGACTTTCGAGAGTCGTCGCCATAGCATCTCCTCAAGCGAGATTTAATCCTGCTTCGGTACGCCCTAAAGTTTGTGGTCCCGGCAGGTGAGCTCTTCGTCCCGTTCGATGCGAAGACAGCGAAAGGGGCTTGCTCCGGTTGGTTATGCCGCGAAAGAAGATCTCACTCATCTCCCGCGACAAGCGTTGCGCGCCACCATCCAGGCGCAGGTTATACCAGGTGTAAATCCAGTTCATCATTCCGAAGAGAGAAAGCAGTGCGGTCCGGCTGTCGAATTGTAGACCTTTTTCCTTCTTGTAGCGATTCAGCAACTCGCGGCAGATGCGGTAATACTGGCGCTTGAGGTCGGAGATCTCACGGCCGTACGCGCCCGTGAGCACGTCGTCTTCGTGGGAGAGAACTTTCATTGCCTGCTGGTGATCGAGAAAATACTGCAGATGATTGAAGATGAATCCGCGCAGCGCCTCTTCCGTATCCGCAGCCTCGGTAACTTCGGTACGGAGCCGGCCCAGAATGGTGGCGAAAGTGTCCTTCTGGATCAAGTACAGCAAGTGTTCCTTGTTGCCGAAGTAGTGATACATGCCGGCCAGCGACATTCCCGTCGCGCGCGCAATGTCCCGCATGGAGGCGCCGGCATACCCCTTCTCGCAAAAAACTTCCGTAGCATGTTCGAGGATCTTTCCGAGTTGCTGCTCGAAGCGGGCGCTGTTAACCGCAGCGTCGCTCTTCAAAGGCGGGTTGGAGCGGGCACGAAGCTGGGGAGCCATAATGCGTTCGAACGTTCGTTCTAATGATAATTCAGAACCAGGGCTGGGGCAAAAGCTGGGTTCCTATTCGGTCCGGTCGCGTTCGACCAGCAGGATACGTTTGATCTGATTGCGGTCGAAATGCTGCGCGGCGCCGCCCACCCGCACCGTGACCTGGGTTGCGTCCACAGAAAGCAGGTCTCCATTGAGGACAGTGCCGTCCCGCAGCTCGACCGTGTCGTGGGCCGATGCGCCAAGCTCATAGCTGACACTCCCACCGGATGCGTCGTCCATGCCAATTTCCAGCGGGAAGGTGCCAGGGTTAAATCCTTCTTTGCTGAAGACCAGGGTGTGCTTTCCAACCGTGAGCTGCGCGATCTTGGGCGTTGTACCTAGATCGACGCCATCGACCGCGACCGTAGCCCCTTGTGGAACCGAGTTGATCGTAATTGAAACTTTTTTCGGTGGCTCGAGCGGACCCAGTTCGCCAGGTACGGTTCTGGCCGCAAGCGAGATCGAAGCGGGCGCCCCGGAAGTGATGATTGTGGTTTGAAACTTAACCGTCTGGCCGGGTCCTACGTTGCTCAGCGTGATATTGCCTTGCCCGATCCGCGTCTTGTTTTTGTCATAGAGATAGAGGAAAAAGACGGCGTCGGGAATCGGCTTGCTCCACAGATTCTGCGCCGTTGTGTCGGTGACGTAAGTGCGCTGGCTGCCCACGGTTCCGATTTCCTTGAGCTTGCTGAACGTGAAACGCAGCACAGCGCTTCCCGACTCGGGCCAGGTAACAATCTGGGCGGGTTGTTCCTTGGCCGCGGCAATGAGCGGAACCAACGCGGCAACCGAGACAAGGACGAAACGGAGAAGGCGGAGATGTGCATTCATCGCGCGCGAATGTAGCACAGAGCTTTGCACCACACAATGGGCAGCCTCAGTTCCGGATATCTGACATTAACTGCTCGATGTCTTTCTTCAAGTCAGCGGTCAGGGGGAGCAGTGGTAAACGAGGCGGCCCTCCGTAGTAGCCGTTGAGATCCATCGCATACTTCATGCCCGGAATTCCCAGTTGACTGCCCACGCGAGTAGCGCCTTCGACGATGCGCTCCTGTTTCACGCGCGCCAGTTCCATGTCACCTTCTTTCCATGCGGCATAAATCTCGTAGCATGCGGTGGGGGCCGGATCGGCAAAAGCGAGTACTCCGCCCACAGCACCTGCATCAAGGCAGAGGCGCAGCTTTTGTGCGGTCCCGGCCAGGATCTGGAAGCCAACTTCCTTTTGGCGGGTCTTGAGGGAACCGATTGCGGTCACCGCGGATGAGGAGTGAGCGGTCGGGATCAGCTCCGCCGCCGGCCTCCCCTGAGCCGAACCGGAGGAAGTGCCCGTTCCTGTGTGGTTAACACTCGAACTCATATTCGTAGCCTGATTATGGGAGGGCCCTGCTTCCCGCCGTGCCGGATTCGGAGCAGAAAAATCCGCGTCTTGACCCGCAGCGTGGCTCTGCGCCGCAGCAATGGCTCCGACTGGAATCAGTTCGGGTTCTCTTGCCGACGCGTGTGCCTGCGCGGCATTCAGCATGCGCGGAGTGACAGCGGCGAAGGCTTCCGTCACGGTAGCGTTGCGCTTGATATGGCGCGTCGCTTCGGCCATGCGCCGGATCTTTTCGGCGTCGCCGCCGGACTCTTTGATCCCAATGATATTGGGATGTGCGGCGAGTTCGATCACCAGTTCTGCCGGCATGTCATACCCGGTGAAGACCGGCACGCTGTAGATCAGGACCGGAATCGGGGAACGGTCGGCGACCATGCGGTAGAACGCGAGCAGATTCGCCGGCAGCATCTGCGGACGATAGAAGTGCGGGGTGCGGACGAGCGCAACATCGTATCCAAGCTCGGCTGCATATTCGGTCAAGCGCGAGGTCTCAATTGCAGACTCGACCCCGGTTCCAGCAATCAGTACCTTATTCGGGGCGCAGGCTTGGCGCGCCGTTTGGAGCACTTCCCGGCGCTCTTCGTCCGAGAGCAGGATCGATTCGCCCGTCGATCCAAGCACAACAAGCCCAGCGACCGGAGTCTTGGAGTAACGCTCGACGTTGTGCTCGAGCTTTTTCAGATATACGCGTCCCTCCGGGTAGAACGGCGTTGTTATCGGAGGAAAGATGCCGTGGAGGAGCATAGGAGTGAGCTTTCAGACATCAGCCGTCAGCTATCAGCTTACCAGTTCCTCGGTCCGGTTCTGAACAGATTGAAAGAGATCGGCCAGCTCTCGGCTGCTAACTACAGAAACCCGTACCTTCGGAGTTGATCGCAGTTAGGACTAGAAGATTTTCGACATCCGCTCCGCATGCAGCTGCTGCAGCGCCCTGACGTTCACCTCACCCCTCTGTAGCGCGGCGATGCCTTCGGCGGCAGCGCGTGCTGCGGCTAGCGTGGTGATCGTGGGGATGCGGGCGGTCACGGCGGCGCGACGGATGGCCTTCTCGTCGAAGAAGGGATCGGGGCCTTGCGGAGTGTTGATGATCAGCTGGATGCGGTCGCCTTTGATCAGATCGACTACATTGGGGCGACCTTCTTTTACTTTATAGACGCGATCGCAGGCCATGCCGGCTTCTTCGATCACATCGGCGGTCCCGGCGGTAGCGACCAGCTTAAATCCCATGTCGACGAACTTGCGCGCGACCTCGCCGACGTGTGGCTTGTCATGATCGGTGACGCTGACGAAGACGCATCCCTGCGTGGGCAGCTTCTGCCCGGCGGCGACTTGGGCCTTGGCGAAAGCCTCGCCAAAGTTGTCGGCCACGCCCATGACTTCGCCGGTGGATTTCATTTCCGGGCCGAGGACGGTATCGACGCCGGGGAATTTGTTCCACGGGAAAACCGGGGACTTCACGTAGTAGCAGGAACCTGTGTCCAGGTCTTTCTTTTGCGCGATGAAATTGGGCAAGAACTCGCGCAGCTTGCGTCCGGTCATGAGCCGGGCGGCGATTTTGGCCATGGGGATACCCGTGGCTTTCGAGACGTAAGGGACGGTGCGCGAAGCGCGCGGGTTAACCTCGAGAACGTAAACGGTTCCTCCCGACCCATTGCTCGAGCTGTATCCCGTTCTCGGGATCGCAAACTGGACATTCATGAGGCCGACAACTTTCAGCGCGCGGGCGAGCTTGAAGGTGTACTCGCGCATGCGGTTGAGCAGGTGCTCGGGTATGTCCACAGCGGGCAGCACACAGGACGAATCGCCGGAGTGGATTCCCGCCTCTTCGATGTGTTGCATAATCCCGCCGATCACGACGTCTTCGCCGTCGGACAGAGCGTCAACGTCGACTTCGATTGCGTCTTCGAGGAAGTGGTCGATGAGCACTGGGCGGTCCTGCGAGTACTCGACCGCTTCCTTCATGTAACGGATCACCGTTTCTTCGTCGTAGGCGATGACCATGGCGCGGCCGCCGAGGACGTAGGACGGACGCACCAGCACTGGGTAGCCAATCTTGCCCGCGCCTTCGACCGCCTCTTCAAGCGAGGCTGCCATTGCGCCGGGCGCCTGCGGAATCTCGAGATCTTCGAGCAGCTTGTTAAAACGCTTGCGGTCTTCGGCCAGATCGATCGACTCTGGGGAGGTTCCGATGATCTTCGCGCCCGCCTGCTTCAGCGGCAGCGCCAGGTTCAGAGGCGTCTGCCCCCCGAACTGCACGATGATGCCGACTTCTGCGCCGGATGCAGCTTCGTGCTCATACACCGACCACACATCTTCGAACGTGAGCGGCTCGAAGTAGAGGCGGTCACTGGTGTCGTAGTCGGTTGAAACCGTCTCCGGGTTGCAATTGACCATAATGGTCTCGTAGCCATCCTCGCGCAGCGCGAAGCTGGCATGGCAGCAGCAGTAGTCGAACTCAATTCCCTGCCCGATGCGATTGGGGCCACTGCCGAGAATCATGACTTTCTTCTGATTGGTTGGCGGCGCTTCGTCCTCATCCTCGTAGGTCGAGTAGAGATACGGCGTGAAGCTTTCGAACTCCGCGGCGCAGGTGTCTACGCGTTTGTACACCGGCTGGACCTTGTGCTTCTTGCGCAGATGGCGAATTTTTTCCTGATCGCCTTTGCCGCTCAGCCGCCACGTTCCCGCCAGACGTCCATCGGAAAAGCCCATGCGCTTGGCATCGCGCAGCACTCCGGTGGGAACGGATTCGATGGGGTGCTTTTCGATTTCCAGCTGCATGTCGTTGATTTCCTTCAGCTGGTACAGGAACCAGGGATCGATGCCGGTCATCTTCGCCAGTTGCTTGACCGTGTGTCCCTGTCGAAGGGCGTATCGGATGTAGCTCAAGCGTTCCGGGTGTGGAGTTACCAGACGCTGGGTGAGAATCTTGGGCTCGATTTTCTCTGAGCCCACGCGCTTGCCGGTATCGAGCGCGCGCACGCCTTTCATCAGCGCTTCCTTGAAGGTGCGGCCGATGGCCATGACTTCACCGACGGACTTCATTTGCGGGCCCAGGTTCTCGTCAGCGCCGGGAAATTTTTCGAACTGCCACTTGGGAATTTTGACCACCACGTAATCGAGCGTGGGCTCGAAGCAGGCGGGGGTCTTGCGGGTGATGTCGTTGGGAATTTCGTCGAGCGTGTAGCCGACGGCCAGTTTGGCGGCGATTTTCGCGATTGGAAATCCCGTTGCCTTCGAAGCCAGCGCGGACGATCGTGAAACGCGCGGGTTCATTTCAATCACCACCATGCGGCCGGTGTGCGGATGTACCCCGAATTGAATATTCGATCCGCCGGTTTCGACGCCGATCTCCCGGATCACGGCAATGGCCGCGTCGCGCATGGCCTGGTACTCGCGGTCGGTGAGCGTTTGCGCCGGAGCGACGGTGATCGAGTCGCCCGTATGCACGCCCATGGGATCGAAGTTCTCAATCGAGCAGATGATGATGACGTTGTCTTTGAGGTCGCGCATGACCTCGAGCTCGTACTCTTTCCAGCCGAGCACGGATTCTTCAATCAGCGCCTCGTGAACTGGGGAGAAATCGAGGCCGCGGGCGAGCACTTCGAGCAGCTCTTCGCGGTTGTAGGCCATGCCCCCGCCCGACCCGCCGAGGGTGAAGCTCGGACGCACGATGACTGGGAATCCAATTTTGCCGGCGAATTCGAGGCCGTCTTTGAGGTTGTTGACCAGCGCCGACTTTGGAATGTCGAGGCCGATCTTCTGCATGGCGTCTTTGAAGTAGAGGCGGTCTTCGGCTTTCTTGATGGCTTCGACGTTCGCCCCGATCAGCTTCACGTTGTACTTTTCGAGCACGCCATTGTCGGCCAGCTCGATGGCGAGGTTGAGCGCGGTCTGTCCGCCAACCGTAGGGAGAATGGCAAATCCCACCGAAGGCGAAAGCTCGCGCTCCACGCGAATGATTTCTTCCAGATATTCACGGGTGAGGGGCTCGATGTATGTGCGGTCGGCAAACTCGGGATCGGTCATGATGGTGGCCGGGTTCGAGTTGGCGAGCACGACTTCGTAACCCTCGGACTTGAGCGCCTTGCAAGCCTGTGTGCCGGAGTAGTCGAATTCGGCGGATTGTCCGATGATGATCGGCCCCGAGCCGAGGATGAGTATCTTGGAGATGTCAGTTCGTTTGGGCATTGCAGTCCGTTGTCAGTGCTCCCTTGCTAGTCGTCAGTAAGACCCTCATTTCACTTCCAAGCCGTGTTCCTGTACCACCACGCGAATTTTGTCTTCGTCGCGCACCACGGTTTTGTAAATCCAGGTGTACCAGGGTTTGTTCTTGATAACTTCGTCGGTGCGCTTTGGGCCGAGCAGTTCACGGTCGGCTTGAATTTCAAGATAGCAATCGACCAAGTGTCCATAGGTGCTATAGGCAGTGTCGGCACCTTCGGGCAATCCGACGGGAGCATTGGGATAGATCTGCCGTAACTCCTCAATTGCAGCTTTTTGCTGCGCATCGTGGTCGCGCAGGTGCCAGTGAAGTTGCTCATGAACGAAGGACGAAAGCAGTTCATCGGGTGAGTTGGCAAATCGGACGTTCAGCGTGAGCACCGGAAACGCATGATTCATCGCACGCTCTTCAATTACCACGTCACGCGTGAACAGGTATTTTTCGAGGTTGTAGGAGGTGAGAACTTGCTTCAGAGTTTGTGCCGTCTGCATCTCGCGCACGGTGTGATGAGCGAGCTGGAGGGAGACGGGGTCGGCGGCAAAAGCGCGGACGCCTAGAACCAGGATGAGAATCCCCGGTGCGAGCATGCGCTGTTTCGAATCGGCTGTTTGTGTGGACATCGATGTGACAGCGGTTACGGATTTCCTGGCGGAAGCCGCTTTCTTACCTTCACAAATAATGGAAAAAGGAAGAGCAGAACTCGATCGAGGATCTTTCCGAGGGTTGAAAACGCTTTGCTCCTTCACCCCTTCCATTCCTCCATCATCTTTACGAAATCTTTGAACAGGTAGTGGGAGTCGTGGGGGCCGGGGCTGGCTTCCGGGTGATACTGCACGCTGAACAGCGGCAGGTTACGGTGGCGCAGGCCTTCGAGCGTCGAGTCGTTCAGGTCCATGTGCGTCAGCTCGACTTCGGACTGCGGCAACGAGTCGGGATCGACCGCGAAATTGTGGTTGTGCGCCGTGATCTCGACCTTGCCGGTCGCCAATTGCTTCACCGGATGATTGCCGCCATGGTGCCCGAACTTAAGCTTGTAGGTCTTGCCGCCGAGCGCGATGCCGGTGAGCTGGTGTCCGAGACAGATGCCGAAGATGGGCTGGCGTCCCATGAGGCGGCGGATGTTGTCCACCGCGTAGCTGCAGGGCTCGGGATCGCCGGGACCGTTCGAGAGGAAGACGCCGTTAGGCTTCAGCGCGAGAACGTCTTCGGCCAGGGTCTGAGCAGGGACCACCGTAACCTTGCACCCCTCGCTACGTAACTTGCGCAGAATGTTAGTCTTAATCCCGAAATCGTAAGCCACCACATGAAAGCGTTCGGGCTGGTCTTTTACGCCCACCACTTCGACCGGCTCGTGCGAGCGCTCACCTACATCCCAGACGTACGGGCGATTGGTCGTGACCACTTTCGCCAGGTCCTGTCCATCCATCTTGGGGATCGATCGCGCTTTTGCGACCAGCTTCTCGGTGTCGGTTTCGATGGTTGAGATGACTCCGCGCATCACCCCGTGGTCGCGCAGATGACGAACGAGCGCGCGCGTGTCGATATCGGCAAGTACGGGAATTTTGAACTGCTCGAGATATTCTTCGGCCACCTGCTGCGAGCGCCAGTTGGAGCTGACTTTGGAAAACTCGCGCACGATGAGGCCCTCGATGTATGGGCGCGTGGCTTCGTTGTCTTCGGCGTTGGTGCCGTAGTTGCCGATCTGTGGATTGGTTAAAACGACGATTTGTCCGGCGTAGGACGGGTCAGTGAAAATTTCCTGATAGCCAGTAATGGAAGTGTTAAACACGACCTCGCCGTAGCATTCGCCTTTGGCGCCGTAGCCTTTGCCTCGGAAGACCAGACCGTCTTCCAGCGCAAGGATAGCCTGCATTGGTTCTCCGGGGAGTGGATTTTATAGATTTTAACAGGGGTTGGGAGCGAACGGAAGGTGTGGAAAAGGCGCCGGAAATTCGTCGTCCCTCGTGCGCTCCCCCTTTTGCGGCGGCTCGAGTCTACGACGCTGCTCGTTTCAGCACCTGGGGGTGCTGGACAAGAACCTTCAACACAAATTCACCGAACATGGTGTTGGCCCAGGCAAACCATGCCCGAGTGAACTTGCCGGGATCGTCTTGGTTGAACGACTCGTGCATAAAGCCGGTTCCGGCGTGAGTGCGCTTGAGGGTCACTAGGCAACTTAAGATTTCGTTCTCGTCCGTCGAGGTCAGCCCGCGCATGGTGATCGAAAGCGGCCAGATCATACCCAAGCCGACGTGTGGGCCACCAATGCCTTCCGCTGCCCTCCCCTGGAAGAAGTACGGATTCTCGCTGCTCAGCACAAACCGGCGCGTGTTCTGATAGGTCGGCTCGCTCACGGCAACGCAGCCCAGGTAAGGCAGCGCGAGCAGGCTGGGAACGTTGGCGTCGTCCATGAAGAGCTGGTTGCCAAATCCGTCGATTTCGTAGGCAAAAATGCGTCCGTGGGTGCCGTGAATGGCAGACGCGTGCAGCTTTAATGCCCGGTCGACCTCAAAGGCAAGGTCCAGGGCTTGGTGTGCGAGATCAGCCTGATGTACAGCACCCGCCAATTCCGCCAAACTCCGCAGCACTGTAACCGCGAACAGGTTCGAGGGGATCAGGAACGGGAAAATACAGGCGTCATCCGAGGGGCGGAAGCCAGAAGCGATCAGACCGCAAGGTTTCACGGGATTGCCGTAACCGTCGAGATTCAATGTGTCATTGGGAGTAGTGGTTTGGCGGCGAAAGGAATAGGGCCCGGAGCCATGGCGCCGCTGTTGTTCGCGAAACGTTTTGAGCACGGTATGCATTGCCTCTACCCATCGCGAATCTAGCGGCGAGGTGTCGCGCGTGATCTGCCAATATCCATGCGCCAGGCGGATGGGATAGCACAGCGAGTCGATCTCCCACTTGCGCTCGTGCAGCTGCGGCTTCATGAGGGTGAAATCGTGGTCCCACTCGCTGCCTTCGTTGTCGAAGTTGAAAGCGTTGGCATAGGGATCGATCAGAATCGAGCGCGTCTGGCGATGGATGACGCCCTGGATCAGATTCTGCAGCGGCTTGTCATCACGCATCAGCGGCAGGTAGGGCCAAACCTGGGCGCTCGAGTCGCGCAGCCACATCGCAGCGATGTCACCGGTAATAACAAACGTGTCCGGCTTTCCGTCGACCGAACCCACCCGTACGGTCGTGTCTAAGGTGTTGGGGAAGCAGTTCTCGAACATCCACGCTAATTCGGAGTCCGGGCCAAGCGCCCGCTTGACTTCCGCGATCTTCGCCTCTACAGCGCGGCTGGTAAATTTGCGATCCCCAGGAGCCGGCCGTTTGCTCGCGTTGGCGGCGTTCAGCAACTGCGGCCAGGCGGCATGAGCTGCGGCGCCGAGGCTGAGCGCGGTTAGCCTTATGGCTTGGCGGCGGTTCAAGTTTCCCTCATACAAAACGGAGCGGTCGAATCAGGTCGACGGATTCTAGCAAAGCCAGGCTCGGACGGACATGAAACATGGGCGGGCAGGTAGGACTGGCGTGAAGGCGGCAGAATTCGTGATCTACCCAGACCTGCATCTCATCCAGTAGAATTGGAAACGAAATGGCCGCCGCTCTAAACGCTACCCAGCCGACGCCGCAGCTTAGCTCCGAAAAGCCAAAGACCACGAAAGCCGCGGGTCTGTTCTCGGCTTGGATGCGCGACCTCGTGATTTCTCTGGCCATCTCGGCGTTCATCATCGTCTTTCTCTATCAGCCGGTCAAAGTCGAAGGCACCAGCATGATGCCCTCTCTCGACGACCAGGAGCGGATCTTCATCAACAAGTTCGTGTACCGGATCGAGCCCATCCAGCGTGGCGACATTGTCGTCTTCCGGTACCCGCGCGACCCGGCGAAGAGCTTTATTAAGCGCGTGATTGGAGTGGCAGGAGACCATGTCCGCATTGTCGATGGCCATGTCTTCCTGAATAGCAAGATGCTCGAGGAGAATTACGTGCCGGGCGTTTACCAGGATGAACGTTCGTACCCAGAGATCGTGGTCCCGCCTGATTCCTATTTCGTGCTGGGCGACCACCGCAGCTTATCGAACGACAGCCGCGATTTCGGCCCGGTGGACGCGTCGTATATCTACGGCAAAGCCGTGTTTGGGTATTGGCCCGTCGATAAGGTGGGAAGGCTGCGGTAGCGGCTTCGCCATCAACCAAGATCGATATCCTGTCCGCGCTTTGAGGGAGAAACGGCTAACCAACAAGTCTCGCCGCGATCCAGTCCCCCACTTCCTTCGTCCCCAGGCAACCGAGGATGTCCTGCGTCGCTTTCTTCTGGCGCACCGCTTCGAGCACAGCGAATTCGAGGCGCTTTGACTCCTCTTTGAGTCCTAAATGCTCGAGCATCATTGCCGCAGAGAGAATCGCGCCCATGGGGTTCGCCACGTTCTTCCCCGCTATGGCCGGCGCGGAACCGTGGACCGGCTCGAACATCGACGTTCGGCCCGGATGAATGTTGCCGCTGGCGGCCATGCCGAGTCCGCCCTGCAATGCCGCGCCGAGATCGGTGATGATATCGCCGAACAGGTTATTCGTGACGATGACGTCGAACTGGCGCGGGTCGCGGACCATTTGCGCGCACAGAGCATCGACGTACATGTGCTCGGACTTAATTAGCGGATATTCGGCGGCCTGTTGCTTGAATACACGCTGCCACAGCCCGCCTGCGTAGGTCATGGCGTTGGATTTGTCACAAAGCAGTACGTGGGTACGGGAACTGCCGTCGGCTTTCTTGTTGTGAACCGCACACTCGAAAGCGTAGCGAATCACGCGGTGAACGCCTTTGTAGGTGTTGACATCCTCCTGGATGGCAATTTCGTCCTCCGTTCCCGGTTTGAGGTTCACCCCGGAGTCGACGTACATGCCTTCGGTGTTTTCGCGGATCACGACGAAGTCGACGTCTTTGGGCTCGAAGCCTTTCAGTGGGCAGAGCGAAGCATCGAGCAGGCGCACCGGGCGGAAGTTGGCATACAGGTCCATTTGGAAGCGCATGCCAAGCAGGATTTTCTTAGCGTGGAGGTTCGAGGGAACGCGCGGGTCCCCGAAGGCGCCGGCGAGGATAGCATCGTAGTCGCGACCCAACCTCTCGAAGCCATCCGGCGGAACGGTGGTGCCGTCGGCAAGGTATCGGTCGGCGCCCCAGTCGAAGTAGGTAAACTCCACCGGAGCCTGGGTCGCTTCAATGACTTTGACTGCTTGCGGTATGACTTCCTTGCCGATGCCGTCACCGGGAAGGACGGCGATTTTCTTCTTTTCGGCCACGGCTGAAGAAGGTATCACAGCCGCCTCTCAAGCATCATCATTTCCGCACTCAGCCAACCCCAGGCTTCCTCGCCGTTATGGGAAAGGCCCTGAACTCGTACTGGCCTCGCTGAGTCCTGACTGCTGAATGCGGGTTCCGCTGCTTCGTTATAATCAAGGTAAGCATGGTGATTGCAGCAGAACATCATCCGGAAACCGCAAAAATTGGCGAGAGCCGGCGGCAAGTGACCGCGCTGCTGACGGGTGGCGGCATTTACAGGCTCGATCGTGCGCTGTTTTCGCTTACTGGGCGCGACCGAGTGCGCTGGCTCAATGGGATGGTGACCAACAACGTTCGCGATTTGGCCGGCGGGCATGGGGTGTATGCGTTTGTGCTCAACGTGCAGGGGCATATCCAGGGCGATTTGTACGCCTTCAATCGTGGAGAGAGCCTGGTTCTGGAGATCGAACGTTCGCAGGTGGAAACTCTGCTGCCAGTGCTTCGGCGCTACATCATCATGGACAAGGTGGAAGTCGAGGACCTGAGCGGCAAAACCGCCGTAATCGGAATGGCCGGTCCGAAGTGCCGGGGAATGCTGGCAGACTTGGGATTCGAGCTTCCCGAATTCGAAGTGCATCGATTTGCCGACGTGATGTGGCGCGACCTGCCGATCACAGTGGTTCGCGGAGATAATCTGTGCGTGGAAAATTATGAAATCTGGGTTCCCGCGGAGCGACGTGAAGCGGTTTGGGAAGCTCTGGTCGAAGCCGGAGCCGTGGCCGCTGAAGCTGAGACCCTCGACACCATCCGCATTCTGTCGGGCATTCCCAAGTTCGGGCAGGACATCCGCGAGCGGGTGCTTCCGCAGGAAACCGGGCAGGATCGCGCCCTCAATTTCACAAAGGGCTGCTACGTAGGCCAGGAAATTGTGGAGCGGATTCGGTCGCGGGGATCGGTGCATCGAACGTTTGTGGGATTCGAAGTGGAGGGTGCAGTTCCCTCCCCTGGGACCAAGGTTCAATTCGAAGGCAAGGACGTGGGCGAGATTACCAGCGTCATGAGCGCGCCGCTGAAACAAAAACGGCTCGCCTTGGGATTTATCCGACGAGAGGTCATGGACTCAGGACGAACCTTTACCGCCGGAGAGACAACCGTTAAACCCGTTTCCCTGCCGTTTACCGGGATCTTTCATTAACTCGAAAATTCGCGGACAAGAGTGTCCGCGCCACACTTATTTCTTATGGCTGAGAAGAAGAACGAAGGATTCACCGTTACCGATCGCAGATTGTTCACCGCCGAAGGTGAATTGCGCAGCGACGCTCCCGAGGAACAAGAGTCGGCGCCACCAAAAGCGGCTCCGGTTGAACCGCCTGCTCCTCAAGAGCCCCCGGGCCCTCCTCCGCCGACTGCGGCAGAGCAAAAGCAGCAGGCGGATGCATACCGCAAATCGTCCGCTAACATGGATCGGCATGCGGAGTTGAGCGGCATTTCGGCGAAGGACATGGAAATCAGTTTCGAACGGTTCCTGGCCTCTCTCTACATGACTGGCATGCTGCAGTTGGGCCTGATGCACGAGCAAGGCGGCGAGCCGCAACTCGATCTGATTGGGGCACGGCAAACCATCGATACCATAGCGCTGCTCACCGACAAGACCAAGGGGAACCTCACATCGAAAGAGGAGAACTTCCTTCAAAACGCTCTCTATGAGCTGCGTATGGCCTACGTAGAAGTAACCAACGCGATCGCCAAAGGCCCGCGGCAAGCGCCGACTACTAAATGAAAGCCATTCTGACGGTCCTGGGCAGCGGCACATCCATGGGCGTGCCCACGATCGGCTGCGATTGCGCGGTATGCCATTCGGCCGATGCGCGCGACCGACGCACTCGGCCTTCGGTGCTCGTCGAATACAACGGACGCGTCGTTCTCATCGACACGACTCCAGATTTCCGCGAACAGGCCATTCGCGAGAACATTCGTCAACTCGACGCCGTACTCTACACTCATACCCACGCCGATCACATCTTAGGAATCGACGATCTGCGGCCCTTAAGCTTTCGCCACAAGCCCAGTCGCCTTCCGCTCTATGCGCGGCCCAATGACGCCCAATTCATCCGAAACATGTTTCGGTACATCTTTGACGCGACCTACAAGTTTGGAGGCTTGCCGCTAGTGGAAATGAAGTCGCTCAACGGTCCACTGGAATTGTTTGGCGCCCGGTTCGAGCCCATTCCGGTCATTCACGGGGAGACGGAGATATGCGGATTTCGCTTCGGTTCGGCAGCATATTTAACCGATCACAGCGATATTCCCGCGGCATCGCTGGACAAGCTGTCGAACCTGGACATTTTGTTCCTGGATGCGCTGCGCCATAAGCCGCATCCAACGCATTCCACGGTAGAGAACTCGCTGCAAGTGGTGGAACATTTGAAGCCAAGGCGCGCATTTTTCACCCATATCTGCCACGATCTCCCGCATGAAGAGACGAATGCGTCGTTGCCGGAAAACGTGCGGCTCTCCTATGACGGTATGAAGCTGGAGTTCGAGATTTAAAAGATCGCAATCCAGCTGCAGGGATCGCACGAGTGCGCAAAGTTTTGTCCCGCTCCAGCGATCTCGGCGCGCTGTCCGCGGTTTAAAGGCTTTCGATGTTGATTTTTCGCCATCTCGACGAAATCCCGGCAGATTTTGGGCCTTCGCTGGTCAGCGTGGGCAACTTTGACGGGGTGCATCGCGCCCACCGATGCGTATTGAGCGAAATCGTGGCGCGGGCCCGGAAACGCGGGGCCAAATCGATTGCGGTCACCTTCGAGCCGCACCCCATGCGGATTTTGCGTCCCGATGCCGGTCTGAAGCTTCTGACCCCGACGCCCGAGAAACTCCGTCTCCTCGAGCACTCCCGCGTCGACGCGGCTGTACTGCTTCCCTTTACCCGCGATATGTCTCTGATGAGCCCGCGCCAGTTTGCGGAGCAAATTCTGCACGACCAGCTCAAGGCCGTTGAAGTTCACGAAGGTTATAACTTTCACTTCGGGCATAAGGCGCTCGGGGACGTGAGTCTGTTGAGGGAATTGGGCCGGGAATTGGGTTTTGAGGTCGTGGTCTATCGGGAAATGCGTGTGCGCGGCGAGTCGGTATCAAGCACGCGTATTCGTGAACTGCTGCGCGCGGGCAAGGTAAGCCGGGTGCGCTCCCTGCTGACCCGGGTGTTCAGCATCCTTTCCACTCCGGGCCGGGGCCGCGGCTACGGGTCGAAATATACGGTTCCCACCATTAACCTGAGCCGTTACCAAGAACTGGTACCCGGCGACGGCGTCTACATCACGCGGACCCGGGTTGGTCGGGAATGCTTTGACTCTGTGACGAACGTCGGTAATCGCCCAACCTTCGGCGCAGATTCTTTTGCCATCGAAACTCACTTGCTCAACTTTCATCCCCTTGCACTCGCGGCCGAGACGGAGATCGAGCTGTTCTTTCT
>Ga0126381_100001501_pt1 | contig 25001 bp, 19 predicted proteins | sample PanSoiMetPlot_28_FD_96465 | JGI IMG/M metagenome (GOLD analysis project Ga0126381, IMG submission 96465) | Tropical forest soil microbial communities from Panama - MetaG Plot_28 | ecosystem: Environmental > Terrestrial > Soil > Tropical forest > Bulk soil | place: Panama | collected 2016-02-17 | reverse complement strand
TTTGCAATACTCCTCATCGCGCAACCAATTGTTACCAAGTTCGTTGCCAACAAGCTGTGACAGACTCCTGCCAGGCTCATAGTGGGAACCAAGGCGTCTCAGCTGCCTCTGTGTTGGCCGTCACCACTGGACACATCGTCTGAACCCCATTCAAAGCGTCCGTTGCTCTTCCAAGCGATTGCGGGAGCCCGATGTTCTAACTCCGGTGGAATTTAGAAGATTGGTGGAAGAACTTCCCTTGCGTGAACGGGTGATGGTGCAGTTGGCAGGGACCACGGGACTGCGAAGGTCTGAGCTGATTGCGCTGACTTGGCAGGATGTTGACTCCGATTCACTTCAGATCGCGGTCGACAAGTCATGCGTTCATGGACGGATCGGGGAAACAAAAACGGCTTCCAGCGCAAAGCCTGTTCCGTTGCATCCGGGCGTGGCTCAGGTGCTCCAGGAATGGAGGCGGGTTACCGGGTTCAAGGCCCCGACGGATTTTCTGGTTCCGTCCGTCCAGAGAAATGGCTTTGTTCCAGTTTGGCCCGATACGCTACTCAGAAACTATCGGCTGGCATACGTTCCGGCATTCCCTGGGAACGAAACCGGACAATACGGTTATCTCGTCGAAGCTTGCGATCCGTGTGAAGACAATAGCTATGCTTACACTATCAACGGCATCGCCGTATCCGATTTCATTACTCCACATTTCTACGACCCTGTCATGACATCTGGAACGCGCTACAGTTTTGGTGGGAATATTAAAGCACCGCGTCAAATCCTTCCCGGCGGGTACATTTCATTTGTCGACCCGATCAAAGACGAATGGGAGCAAATCCTGTGGGTTGATCACTCAAAGCCGCCTGAACTAACGGTTCTCGGTCCGGCTCCCAAAGATAAGAGCTTGCGCGAATGGATTGATAGCATGGCACCGTCAAAGAGCGCAACAGCCGCTGCGCGCAAAAAACAAAACGACCAAAGCGAAGGCACTCCTCAAGTACTCCGAGAGGCGAATCAAGGCAGTAGATGCTGTCGCCGTGGCCAGGGCGAAGTTTTATAGATAGGGGAATCTTCAAGAACGCGCTTTGCCCAGCCGAGTACAGTCGGGCGAAACGATGTCAGAACGTGTTCCCAAACTGTGACAAGCCCAAGTTGCTCATCGCCGTGCTGTGCAGGACCACTGGAGAGAGCTTTTCACCAAAAGCGAAGGTTGGCAAAGCAAAGCTACTCTAGGCCGCGATACGCGCGGCCAGCACACCGATTAAGTGCGCCTGGACAAATTGATGCGCCACCGCAAGGGATCTACGGAAGATGTCCTCAGCAGATCCATGCACTTAGGGCAATCGAATGGTATTTTCCATATCCACAGTTTCAGCACGCACTGATAGCAAATCAGTTGAATCAACCTCAACATTCAGGGCTATCCTTAAGAATCGAATAGGGAGCGTGACATGAACCCACAACGGGTGCTCAGGACGGTCATCTTTATTATCGCTGTGGTTGGGGCAGCACTCGGCGTACTCTGCCTGTCAGTATGGGCCCACAACGTGCCGCGAGGACGGGATGTTGACCTGATAACTGGATTCAATCAACAATCCCGGCTCTTAGCGCCGAACCAATATGCTTTGGGAATCGTATTAGCTGTGAACTACCATGAATTTAGAAACAATTCGTCGTGGTGGAGCATTGCGTATTTCGGATCGCTATTTTTATCTGCACTGTTTAGCGCGACTGCGGCCCTGGTGCTGAAACTAGAATGTTTCCCGAACAAACCAAGCCTGAAGAAAGATCTGGCAGCTGCACTCTCAACCGCCGCGGCGGTTCTCATAACCTTGTCCACGGTGGGAAACTTCCAACAGAAGTGGGAAGCCAATCGGCTGGCGGCGACGGCCACAGAGAACCTTGTTTATGAGGTATGGAAGGGCGGTGCCGGTGAGAGCAGGGCCGATATCTATTCCAAAATCGAAGAGATTAATCAGTCGAGAAATGACGCAATTGTCGGTAGCTTATCCTCGGCGACCAAAAATAAGCTGCAATAATGCGCTGGCGACGCAGCGCCTTACCGTTCGACTACAGCCGCATCTGGGTAGACCGAACATTCAAAGAACTCGCCGAAGTATCCCAGCAAGAAAATGCCGTAGGTCCGGCAACTAGTGGTTCTGAATGCCTAGTTGTCTCTGGAGCTGACCCAATTCTGAATCTTTCTTGCACATTGAATTGACCTGAACTGCGGTCACCTCCTGGAAAAGGCATTGTTTGATGGCGGGGACTCGGTCCCAGTTGTTAAAGATACACTTTGTTTCCCAGTAAGAAGGAAGAACGTCGCACGGGTCCTGGGCCGATTGCTGCACCTCGCGACGCTGTGCCGGGGTCAGCGACCAGTTGAGCGGGTCAGAGCCCGTTACATCTTTCGCCCGGTTGTCAGCAAACACCACCCGTTGAACTTCAAGCTTGTCCGCGAGCGCATGTTCCAAGAGACCAAGTCCGACGCGGTTGCGCGGCGTTACACTTTCGTGACCCGCCTGCCAGAACCCAAGGGGCGGCGCGCCAATTTGCGATAGGACATTCCATGGATTCTTATCGCCACTGTGAGCCCCCGCCGATTCCGGTCCGGTACCGGGATTGTCGCCGCTGTTGCGAATCTCGACGATGAGCACGCGCACTCTATGCTTGGTTTTCACAAATTCTGCAATTGCTTTGAGATTGTCGCGTTCCCTTTTGAGCGCCGCGATCTCATTGGGTGAGAGATCACCAAAGGCGCTCTCTGTGTCAGGCGGCGCCAGAGAATAGCGCAGGAATTCGATCGCCGAACTGGTTCCATCGTTATCGTAATATCCACCATCGACAAAGTGCACGCTGCCGACATAATGATCGCAATGAGAAGGATCGGGACAATGGTCGACAGACACCGGCACGCGAGTTGCAGAAGAGACGTATGGAAATGTGGCGGACATTTGAGCCGCCGTAGCAAGAGGAAGGTCCGCTGCTTTGCCGTAAGGCCCGCCGTTGAAAGTGCCGATGAAGGACTTAGCCCGGTAGTTGGGTCCGTCATCCAGTTTCAGAGGAAGGATGTCGTAATTGGCGAGTAGGAATCGATTCCCGTCTTCCACCGACGTGGTGTTCATCGTGAATGCCGGAATCGCCGACGACGGTGGAAGCTTGCGCAGAGTCAGCCCCTCCGTATCGGGAGAGATCTTGCCCAAGTTGTCATCCCAATTTAGATCGAAATTCTTGTTGTAGCTCTTTTGGTCGAGAGCCCACCGGCGGCCGCACCAGGGATTGTTCAGGTTGCGCTCGAACGACTTTCGCAGCGCCCAGGTCCGGTCCTTGAACAGCGGAGTAGCCCCGTGCCCTGTTCCGAGGTCGCCGTCGCCTTTCGACGGCGGCACAAGGTACGGGAGCACGGGAACGAACGCCTTCGGCAGGTCGTAATAGATCAGGCCCCATCCGACACCTTCCAGGCTCGAACATTGTGCGGCACTCTGCATACGCATGTAGGCATTTTCGCGCCAGCTGGTGTCGAAACTCCCCTCGTGCAATTCCCGGAGATAAGCAAGCAGCCCTACACTGCCGCCCGAGACTGTGCTTGCAAGCAAGAGGTGGCGATGAAAAGCACCGCCGTCGAAACGCTGTTCAAGATTGGCAAGGACAGCCGCCGTCCATGCCGACGCATGTAGTCCTCCGCCGGTCGAGGTCACAATGATCAGGGGCATTTCATCGTCTCGGTCAAGTCGGTCTTTCATTATCGCGGCAGGGGTTGGAAGATCGTTGTCTTGTTCAGCGGGGCTAGTGGACAGATAGTGCTCCTCCTGGCCTGTTTCGCTTAGGCGGATTCCGTTCGACCATTCCAGGGTTCGATCAAGGTGCAGCATCCTTGGGACGGCCATGCAAAGGATGATGAGCGTAATGACCGGAACTCGGTACCGGTCGAGTAAGAAACCAATGCCCCCGAGACACAAGCCGGCCGCTGCCACGAGGATGAGCACTGACGCCAGAATGGGAAATCGCTCTGCGTAGTAAGCGCCGTAGAGCAAGATGACAGTTCCGAGAAACACAACGACCCCGATGGTGAGCCAGGTCTTGATGCGCACAAGCGAGGCGCCCGGGCCGGGTGGCTTTGCACGCCTGAAGACCACCACTGCGCCCGCACCAATAAGAACCAGGATGCATAGGGCGATCCAGGAACCAATGGGTGCTGGAACGGGAGCCGTAAGAGGCCAAATTGCAAGGTAAAGGATGAGGAACGCTATTGTCTGGATGATGGCGAATTGGTGGGCTTCGTAGAGATAGAATCGGCCTCCTGTGACGTTTCCATATCCCTCGAGACCGTCGGGGAGGTCTCCCGAGACGGCGATGCCCGAAATGGAGAGGTCGGTGCTCGCGCTTTCGATGGTTGCCTTGGTGGAGAGCGGCTCTCCGGCTTTATCGAGCGCGAACCATCGGCGTGGAAAGAGAATAGTCCTTGCTGCGTTAATGCCGAGTTCGCATCTGGTGGGAGCAGCGCCAGCAAGTGGTCTGGCGACCCAGGTCAGATAGTAAAATGCATTCGCCAGCCACCAGAAGAATCCCGCCAGCACTGTTCCCCCCAACAAGCCACCCGCCATGGGCAGCACCGCAACGCCTTGACGCCAGCCGTAGACGATCAAATACGCATACACCAGGACGTTCGGTATTTGCCACACCAGGAAGGATGCCAGTTCGAAGCGCTCCGTGCTCTTTGGAGAGCTCGGCGGCACATGTTCGCCAACGAGGAACTCGGCGACACGTGGAGGGCGCGCATCGTTCATCGCGTTATATCCCCGATCCCAGCGCTCAGGACCGTTGATGAGAACAATGCGAGCCAGGATCAACGCTATAAAAGCAGCCGAAACCAAAAAGAACGCTACGCAGACATATTGCTGCCATGTTTCGGGAGCCACGATGCCGCTGGTCAGCGTCGAGCTGATCATATTCACAACGCACAATATGAGTGCAAAGAGCCAGAGAAGCAGGCTGAAGCGCAGAAAATAGGCGTAACGTGCCCAGTGCGAGAGCACCCGAAGAGCATTCACAATCTTTTGCCAACCGAGGATCCAGAGCAACACAATGAAAAGAAGGAGCACGAGAAACGCAAGAACGGCTGCAAACATGGTTCGACCTCCAGATTTCTTTCATGAGAAGGCGCTTTGCCGAAACGAATATCGGTACAACGCGTGACTTACATCTCATCCTGGTGGAACGACACACCATCCGTCGATACAAGAGCAGGCGACCTATAGAATCGAGCAAGCCATACGGATCATCCTCACCGATGCCATAGATGAACAGAATCCCAAAGTGGCGCGCTCGGGGAATGTCGGCCGTTGGCAAGCGCATGCCTGCCGGCGTTGGTTCATAGATCTTTGTTTTCGCCTCAATAAGCACCTAGCTTAAATGAACTCAACAGTGTGCCTATATCAATCTTCGTGCCCAAGAGAATGCGGATGTCATCGGGAGGCGCATATCCATGGTCCAGGTTCTCAGCCTGCCACATATGTTGCGCGATGTTAGCGTTGAACCCTATATAGAATGGAATCAGCGTCGCCGGAATTGGAACCCTAACTAGGCCCTCAATGTCAAGCCTGTAAAGTTGCTTCCTGCTTTCAACCACCTGATTTGCAGCCGTGAAGAGGTTCGGATAGTCCGCAAGGCATGAAGAACCAGGGAGCGGGGTGGAAGGCGGCTCTCCTGGCTTCAACTTATGACAAATATAGCTTTGAAGATTACTGTACCTACCAAAGGTTACGTCTAAATAGTGCTGCAATAGAGGTGCGCGATTTGATGACTGCGACAAGGACATGTTACCTACTCGCGCCCCATATACATAGAATTTATAGGCTGTTTGGAAGTTCAAGGTTCCTAGGGTTCCTCCAGGAAGGATGACATTGTTCGACGTTCCTGCTCCCGTAACCGTATCGAACCCCGCCTTTGCCAACGGCGCAATGAAAAGGCCATTTGGGTTTTCGCCTTGACCATGAGTGACTACCCAGGGCAGGAATGCGCCAGTCAATACCCGAAACACCTTTTGAGAGGTAAGCAATGTTGACATTGTGCTTGTAGTGGTTGTCGTTGTACTTGGTGTAACTGTTGTGGAAGCAGTGCTCACAGGAATTGCCGTCAGTCGTCCTTCAAAGAAGGTGCTGATTCCGGGCCAGACATCCGCATGCCAACCGTCTTTTCGACTGTTGCCCGCTCGGCATTCTCCTGACTCTGTGCGTCCCCATCGAAGTCCATCAACGCAGTTGTAACCTGGAAGTTTCCATGCACGATCAGCGTTGAAGGCATAAAACTGATTAGCCTGGGAGAAGTTGGCATTGGTGGTATTGCCTGAAGAACTGTTGCTCAGCAGAACCCCTGCCACAAATGTCAGATTTGTCCGATGGAAATCGAAAGGGTACTTCACTTCCTGTGGATCCGATGCACATCGGCTTCTCTGTCGGACGGGAAGTGTAGTCCCTGCTGGCAATACCTGGACTACCTCTACCCGTTCGCCTTCCTTGAGAGCGTCAATAAGAGTGACTTTATAAGCTCCAGTACTGTCTACGGTGCCCAGCAGCGAGTTGCTGGCAGTTCCGGTTAGGGGTAGAAAGACGCCGATCGGGTGTCTTGTTCCATCTTTCGGAGGTTCTAGGTCGTCCACAGTCGGGCAGGTCTCGACCGTCGGTACCATTCCATGTGCCTGCGATCTCATTCGCATGACGGCGATATTGAGCGGCACGCCCGCGGGCGGGATTGTCGCGGTACCGGCAATCACCGTTATTCCCTCATTGAAAGGAGCCGATGCGACCGTCGGCTTTGAGAGTGCCACATCCGTCAGCACCGTAACGTCATTCGATTCCATCGCAGGCAAAGCAGCGAGCGGAGGCTTCGGGGCAAATGATCTGCCGGGCGGGGCCACGACAGATGCACGGACCTTTTGACCGGGGACTAACGCTGAAGGGAGTGCCACTGTAAGACTGCCATCCGGGTTCACAGACAAGAACTGTTGCGGGTTGACACCGAGAGTGGGGGAGGCTTGGGTCCAAATGCCAGACTGAGGATCAGTCCATAAGACGACGATGCCCGGAAAGTTTCCGTAAAAAGGCGGCGTTGCTCCGGAACCTGCTATAGGCTTCACCGCGGGGACAGGCATGTTGCTGAGTTTTACCGTAATTGATTTTGCTCCGGCACTTAAGGGAGGTTCGATCTTGACCTTGATTGCATCGACTTGAATTGCCGATGGAAGAGTTAAATTGAGCAACGGAGGCGCAAGTTGCGTGCCGTCGTCCGTCACGGCGACTAACTGCAGATCTTGCCCGGCCGCAAGTGGAGCTGTGAATTGAAGGGCATAGGCATTGTTCTTGAGATCGCCCTGAGACACTGTGGCCGGCGGAGTAGTTGGACTTTGCAGCGGCATGAGTGCCAGTGGTCCTGCTGCATTCTCAAGTTTAGTCCACACCTGCAGATGCAAGCTTGCATTTGGCGGAACGCCCGCAAGCTGCCCTGCGGCTTGCGTTGCACCTTCTTGGATTGGGATCGTTTGTAGCAGTAGCTTCACCTTCGTGTAGTCTGGGGCCACGGTTGTGGCCTTTTCAGCAGCGGCAGCAGCTGCAACGGCCTTGGCGTCGAGTTCAACGGTTTCTGCTACAGGCCTTACAGTAAGTTTGAACTTGTAGTGGAAGTCTTTATCATTTGCGTCGACGACGGTGACGGCAAACGTCATGATCACATCTTTTGAAACTGCCGGTACGGAACCCGTGTACTTAAAATTTGAACCGGAGCAGTCTAATTTCATCCACGCCGGAAGAGCCGGAACGGGAACGCAAGTCGCAGGTTGTTTCCATCCTGGCGCGCCCAGAACAAGTGTTGCATTATACGCCATGCCCGAATAGGCATCGGGCATCGAATAGACAGTCGACGCCTTGGGCGCAGCAGCAGCCTTGGCTGTGGGAGCCTGAGAAGTAGGTGCCTGGGGTGCGGCTGCAAACGCATCCCAAGTTGAGATCAGGGCTACAAGAAGACAAACGACTTCACGAAACGAGCAGAACCCTCGCATTAGAAATGTCTCCTAAAAGTGAGAATCCGAGTAACTACACAGCTAACACCGGAACGATATTTGAGGTGTAGATAATCTCAAGTGTGGCCACTCTCGACTTCAGTCTCGCCAAAACCGAACCGTGTCGTATTGCAGCAAATTCATAGAAGCTTAACGACCAAATTCCACTTCTAAGGCTGCCTCATCGACAAGCCGAAAGTACCTCGCTCCGCTCTTTGAACGTCAGAAATCAAGACAGGGGATGCGCGCAATGTTCAAACAGCCAAAGGCCTGCCCAAGCTCACGACACGATAAATCACCAGCTATGCAACGAGAATCAGCCTCCTGCCGTGATTGTCCATGCGGGAATCACGTGATGCCGACTTCGCACCCTCCGTTCGATTCAGTTGTGCCTTCGAGTTGTCGTGATTAAAGATAGCCTAAATCGGAACGATGTCAATGCAGAAATGGCAGAAACGGTGAGCCACATTACAGTTCCATTTTTATTGAAACGAAACTGAACCCGCTATCACTATAAGAAGGGCTTTTCGAACGCGAAAAGTCAAATGCCGAGGGCGACGCGTTTTTTCCAAGTCACTTCTGCATATTCTGAACCCGCTCCTGCAGACGTCTTGGCCGAATCGGGATCAACATGGCCGGCGCAGTCTCAGCAGGTGCCTATACGGCTTGAGATGTCGAGTCTGTCCCTCTCGACCCCTTTTCGATTGAGATGAACACACGGCAGAGCAGGAGTCCAGTTCTACTATATGTACGCGGAGCATTTCTTGCTTAGTGAGGGTATGTGCCCAACTTCACGATTGCATTCAGTTCGTTCTGGCGAAATTATCGGCAGGCTGCGCAGTTTTCCTTGAGAAGACTCCAAGAGTAAGAGGAACTGCCCAGCAATTAGCCTTCCTATAAGCCAGGCACACTGTTTTTTTCTTCGTGGTTGACTAATTTAAGTCTGTTTGTGATAACATCCCGCTACCCTCGGATTTTCTCTTGTATCGCCCCCTTCTGGAGCCGCGTAATGAGCGATTGGATGCCCTCGTCGACGCGCATTCACTGGTGGTTTAGGTCACGCTCGTCGGGAAGACTGAATTCCTTCAGCTATTGGTTGCTCGCCTTGATTGCAGCCTCCGTGGTCTACGGACTGCTAGCGCTGATCACTACGACTGGAGTCGCGTACTATCACAGGCTTGGAGAGTCCGATTGGCTCGAATCCAGACTGCCGGACTCGCTTACCGCAAACGGTGTCAAGTCTTCGTTCATAAACGAGCTCCGACCGCTAGTAGACAAAGTCCAGTACGGGGATCAAGGGCAAAATGCAAACAATGCCCCCTTGTTTGAAGCGCAAAAAGTCCTACACAACGAGTCGCACTGCGAGCCGGCTGGCGCCCTCTTTAACGGACGGTCTGATCACGCTGCGTCCATGTTCGACAAAGGCGAAATTCAGGTGTTCCCCACTTGTGTCACTTTCGTACCTGGGCGGACTGGGCAGCTCTCACCTGCCGAAAAAGAGGTATTCCAAAACTTCGCCATATACGCTACGAGTTCATTTAAAAACTTTAACGGTTCAGCCGACGAAATCACCCACATGGAACGACGGCTATCACGGGTCGTGGGATTAGGTGGCTCGGTGAACACCACACCTTTTGATGTCCCCTGGTTGTATGTGGCAAGTGAAGATGGCGCGATCGCGGTATTTCCGGGCACAACCGTGATCGCCGAGGATCGTTGGCAGACCGAGTCTCGACCTTGGTTCATGGCGGCATTCAAAGGAGAAACCGAACTCGCGTACAACGGTGTGCGAGACAGCGACCTTCTGACAGCCACATACTTGGACATTCTCGCGAAAACGCCCACGCTCGTTCGCACTTATCTTTGTAAATTTTCGATTACAAAACCACAACCCAAGCAGTTTGTAATTGGGATCGATCTGCACAGACGAGCCCTCGAATCGATCGACGGTTTGAGCACCGCAGCCGTTAGCCCCGCACCATGGTTTCACACAGGGCGAGCCACGCTCGCTCTGGCATTCTCGGCATTGTTTTTCTTGATGATTCGATTGGCATCGGCGGTCTCGGCCCGCAATTTCGTTTTCCGCCGTATGGAAGGCGCAATCTATGGGATGGTTGATGTCAAAGAAACAACCTTATTCGGCACCGACAATCGGAGAACAAGGTCCCGCAAATTTGAATTGAGCGGCGGAAAGCACGCCGAAGTGTCTTTCGAAGAAAGCAAGGAACTAAAACAAAGCTTGCGCGTCGAAAACTCCGCGGAGAGATCCCGTAGCATGCGGCGCGGCATCGAACATTGGACCGTTTCACACGAGATACGCACAACATGGAACCTTTTTTGGCTTCACTTCGAGAGTGTTGCAAGAACGCGAGTGGGACAAATTGAGCTGACTTATACCAGCGCGATCCTGCCGGACGCCCACTGGCATGACATTGACGAGCAAGCTTTTTCCGACAGCGACATCAAACGAAACGAGGAAAGGCTTCCATTCGTTCTACAGCGCAACGCGGACTGCTGCGATGGAAAGTTCTTCGAACTACCTTACTCGAGTATTGACGGTGCAGCTTCTTTGCATGCCTCTGGAATCCCAGAGACTGTACGGACTGTCGTAAACTCGCAGGAATTACTTGCCGTTCGACAACGCCGTGCGTACGTAACATTGGATGGAGCGCGGCTAGACGAACTCTATTCCAAAAGTGACGTGAAGGCGATAATCCAACTGAGTTACTTTGAGCGCCTGCTGAAGCATGGGCAGATTGACTTTCTTCTGCGCGGCAGGACAATCCATCGCCTCGTTTCCTTTCCAGACCAAACCACCGACATCGATCTGACCGGGACGGCTCGGGCCACATACGATGGCCTTCTGGCGAGCTATTCGCTCGTAAGTTCGCGCATCATTAGGCGGGTGGATGCGTCTATTGACGTCGAAGGAACCGAGCCGCAGCCAGTATATGACTTTGCGCTGCTCAACGACCAACTGCTGATTGTAAGCCACTACGTGTCGGAATCGTCGGTGATTGACGTAGCATCCGGGAAGGAAACGAAGCCGCAGTACAGAGTGGATGGCTATGTTTCTTGGCGAAAGTCAGATCTGGAGTTCTATCGCGAGCTCTTCGAGAAGCTTGCAAGGGAATCGATCCCGATTCAACAACGGAAACTAGATACCGACTCAGGAGAAAGCCTTGTCTTGTCGGATGCGACGTGACCTGGCACGGTGTAGGAGTCTACTCCCCTCTGGCAGCCTATATCCATCGTCAGATTCTGTTCATTGTTTGTTCACTTTGTCTTGGCCACTTCTATGGGCACGCTTGTGACCGAACTAGAATCTAGGGATGCTTTGCCCCGATTTCAACGAGCGAAGTTGACAACCCTACCCAACAGAAAGGTTGGAAATCTAATGCCCCAATTGAGGACGGTATTCATTCTAGCTATCCTTGTTGTTGTATCAACGGCTGGATTGTGTCAACAGCCAAAGAGGGTATGTTTGTACGCAACGCACTATTACGCGATCGGCAACGTGCCGACGACTTCTTCGATTCACTTTCTTGAGTTGTTCAACAACGACACTTTCCGATGGATACGTGACGATAAACCTCTCGGCGGGAGTTACGGAATCGAGGGATTCCAACGTAATCGCCTGCATTTGGTAACAGCAGACAACGACATTATCAGTGACGGCGTGATTATTGGAGACTGTAGTGCAGGGTCTATAACTTTCAGATGGATGAACGGCCACAAGCTGGCGGTTCTCGAGATGTGTATCACGTCATCGATCGACTGGCCCCCGCCGAAGGAGAATTGCGAGTGAGTGAAAACGACCACATTTCAAAAGCAGTTGATCTGGCGACTGAAAAGACTAGGCAGATGATCACGCTTTCTACAGGTATTATCGCGCTGACGATCAGCTTCAAAAAAGATATCCTAGGCAACGTACCTGTTTGGACTGCAGCGCTCTTACTCTTATCGTGGCTTGCCTATTTCGCCTCAATAATATGCGGGGTCCTGCTTCTAGGGAGAATCGCTGCGTCATTGCAGGCGGAGCAACTTAATTTCAATACCTTGCAACGCACGGAAATCATCACTAGCGCGCGGTGGCAAAAGACTTTCTTTCTGATGGGAATTGGGTTGTCTCTTGGATTCGCAATTTGTGCGACAATCATATCTTCCCTCTAATTGGATCGATTTCTTCGTTTACATAGGTGAGGCACACAATCTCGGTGCGCGCAGTTTCGTATCTCAAGACAAGCAAAGTCAGGAAACTCGGCCGAGCGAAGATCAATCCGCCGATCTCCCCATCAGGTTATCAGGCCAGTAACGACATCGATTACCCCGCACGTGCGCGAGGTTTTCGGGTCGTGGGACATTCCTAGGCACGGAGCCTCGACGGTATGCCGGCGGAGCTGCGGACGTGATGTACGGGCAAGTAGAAGAGAATCGAGTGTCTCGTTGCGGCTCAGGTACGATGGCAGTCATCTGGGCGGCAAAAAAGATGATCTACAAAGCACCCGAATTGTGTTAGCTTTCCAGACACAGTCAATCTGTACAGTCAATCTCTTTGGACTAGCGTGCGCCGAAGCAGAGATCTTTCATTTTTCAATTCAATTCGGAGAGACTTGGCCATGAACGATTTCACGCAGGGTGATGAACCTGTTCAGATCATCGGACCAAAGGATCTGGCACCCACAATCGCATTGTTCTCGAGCGTCCTGTTGGCCTTCCTATTCAGCTGGGTTGATTGGCAACCAATTGCCAATAAGCAGTACGACGACTGGATCTTGCAGTCGCTTTCGATCGCGTCTCCTTTCTTCGCAGCCCTCGGACTTGGCGTGTTTCGCAAGGTTAGTCGACCAGCTTACCTTCTCCTCGGATTCGTCGCAGGTTGCGGAGGTTTCGCCCAGATGCTTGTGCTTTACGCCCTTGGGAGGCTAGATCGAAGTCTAGCTGTCGGAAACGCGCACGGTGGTTATACCATTGCCCTTCCTGCTGACTGGTATGTATCTCTATTGTGCTATCCAATCGTAGGCAGCGTCTGTTGTCTCGTAGGCGGAATGCTCGGAGGAAACTTCGCGCTCTTGGGCAGCAGGAAAGCACAAGGCGACGATTCCAACACGACACCGAACCCAGGAATGCCGAGCTGGCTGCAAAAGGTACTCGTTACCTTTTTGACTGCAGTTGCAACCGCCTTTGCCGGCAAGCTCGTTAATGCTGTTTTTGGTATTAAATAGCCAGCCGGGGGAGCGTCTCCTAAATTGATCAATTCTTGGGAGAATTGTCTCCCAGCGGAGAGTCACGGAGCTGTCAGAAATTGCATAGACGTGCCAGACTTAGGAACCGATTTAAGCGGGTTTGCAAGAAACTGCAAGAAATCGCAGTATGTGTACAAGTTGCACATATTGAATTATTTATATCGACGTCCTGTTTTGCAAGAAGCTGCAAAAGCTCAAAAGCTCGCTATTTCTCCGTAAGCGTGCGAAGTTCCCCTCTCGACCAGAGATAGAGGTGCTGCGCGAAGGCAGCTGAGCTTATAGAGAAGCGGGGAGATTCCAATGCCGATAGCACGATCTCTCTGTAAGCGTGGTTTTCTGGCCGTCTTTGCTTTGGGACCGGAGTGTGCAGTTGAGTGACTTGGTTGTGTCCACGAGCCGGCTAGTGGACACGACTAGTATGTAATGGTTGATTCCGATATAGGGTTTACCTCGTCGATATACACAAGCTCAGTAAAGACTCTTCCGAGTGCCTGATCGAGCCGAATCAGGGTCTGGTCGAGGTTTTCATTGGGAAACCGGCGAAGCATGACGTAGACGTGTTTTCCTTCCGCAGCGATGGCAACCTGTCCGGCGCGATCGATATTGCCGATGGTGATCGTTCCCCAAGTGAGGAAGTCGGAGAGGTGATGAAGCTGGGAAAGGTCTGCCCGATCGGTTGCGGGAAGGTCTATGCCGCGTTCTGCCTTGCGGAGGACGAGTTTAGGTCGACGCGCCACGGCAGAAGCTCCTCGATGCGGTTGATGGGATGGTCGGCAATGCGGCTCAGGACGTAACGCAAGTATGCTTCAGGGTCCAGCCCGTTCAATCTGGCCGTCCCGATCAGACTATAAAGGATGGCCGCCCGGTAGCCACCGTTATCAGAGCCGGCGAACAAATAGTTGCGGCGACCCACTGCGACCGGACGCAGCGCCCTTTCGGCGATGAGGTTATCGAGCTCGATGCGGCCATCATCCAGATAGCGTGAAAGTGAGTCCCAGAGGCTGAGCGCATAGCGAATGGCGGCTGCCGTCTCCGATTTAGGCGCCAACTGCAGTCTGGAATCTTCCAGCCATGTTCGCATGGACTCAAATAGCGGCCTGGCGCGTGCGTTGCGGACCTGGCGCCGCTCTTCGGCGGGACGGCCCCTGATCTGTTCTTCGATCTTGTAGAGAGAGCGAATGCGCTCTACTGCCTGGGTCGCGATCGGCGACTGATGAGCGACCACCAGATCGAAGAACTTGCGTCGGATGTGCGCCATGCACGGAGCTTCCTGAATGGCTCCGGTGGCGTAGAGCTTGTTGAAACCGGCGAAAGCGTCAGCCTGAAGAATGCCGCGGAACTTGGCTAAATGCCGCTGGGGGTGTTCTCCCTTACGGTCGGGAGAGTAAGAGAACCATACGGCGGGCGAAGCCGTGTCGCCAGATGGGCGGCTGTCGCGGACATAGGTCCAAAACCTTGCGATCCTGGTTCTTCCTCTGCCGGGTTCAAGGACTGGAAGCGGCGTGTCATCGCCGTGCAGCTTGTCGGTGCTCATCACATAGCGGCGGAGGGCTTCAACTAACGGGTCCATGAGCTTGCTGGCTTCGCCGACCCAACGCGCCAGAACAGATCGATCCAGATCCACGCCCTCCCTGGCGAAGATCTGAGCCTGTCGATACAAAGGAACATGGTCAGCGTACTTGGACGTGATGACGTGCGCGAGCATGCTGGGACCAGGAAGACCGCGGTCGACTGGCCGGGACGGCGCTGCAGCCTGCACCACGGAGCAGCAACGAGAGCAGCTGAACTTAGGACGTACGTGACGAATGACGACAAAGCTTGCCGGTATGTACTCGAGCATCTCCGAGACATCTTCGCCAAAATGCCGCAGCGTCCCGCCACAGTCCGGACAATGCTTCCCATCCGGAAGATGCGTGTGCACCTCACGGCGAAGATGTTCAGGAAGAGCGCGGCTCTTGCGAACAGAGGATGGTTGCGGTTGGGCAGCGGCATGCTGCGAGGGTTGCTCCGCCGGATCACTCACACGTACCTGCTGAATCAGGCCCAAGGATAGTTGCTCATCTGATGCGGTTGACCGTTCCGAACTGGGTCCGTAATGATCTCTTCGCAGCTTGAGAACCATCAGTTCCAAATGCTCGATGCGATCTCTGCACCTGGAGACTGTTGCGCGAAGAGAGCCGTGATCCATCTGGTCCAGATCGCGGTCACGGCTGCTGCTCATCATTACGCGCAGTATGCCACGATGCACTATTTATGTAGCATAAAAGAATGAGTAACTGAGTGGATAACTGGCCCTTAACTTCAGACTGCCATCGCCGGCGTGAAGGTGCGTGCAGGCTGCCGCCAATCGACACGATCGGCCTGCCGAAGGAGGACGAACTCTGCTACGCCTCGATGCTCACGTACCCCCGATTCATTTCCAGAGTCTGCGAGAAAACATCTTGCAAATCTGAGCGATTGCATCTACGCTGTCACGAGTTCTCTTGAGTGCGGTGTCCAATGACCGTCGTCACGCTTAAGATAGTTGCCGATGGAGACTCGCTCTTAAAAATAGTCTGGGGTGAAGCCGGGAGCGCTCCGCTTTGGTTTGACCCCTACTTCGTACACCGGAACCAACTTAAGGACCGGGTTCGAGCGTGTCGGGATGTGCTTCGTGAGCTAGTGTCTGCATATATAGACCGAGACTTCGCAAGCTATGACATCCTACTTCCACGGTTGGCACGAAGTGGTTCTGACTTGCATTATCTTCTTTTTGCGGGCGCCGCGGAAAACGCATATTGCGCCACGACGATCGCAACCTGGCTCTCAAATCTAGAGGGCCCAACGCGCTTAGTGATCTCGTCCGATGCATCGATCCATGTGCCGTGGGGAATGGTGTTTTCAGGGCCAGATGCTGCAAGCAGCTTTAGAGGCTCAGACATTGCTGACTATGGGGAATTCTGGTCACTTAAGTACCAGCTTACCGTTCTCTATAGCGGGATGTCCCCAAAACCATGGCGCAATCCACGCCCACGTGAGTCATTCAAAACTCTCTCAATTGTGGATAATGAGGTGCTTCAGGAAGCTCGCAACGACCTAAACGAAGCAGAGCGCGGGCTTCTAGAGGAGTGTCTAGAGCTTCCAGAGGGAAGTGCTAAGACGATCGAAGAATGCAAGCAGAAATGGGAATTGATGAAGAATAGTGATTGTCTCCTTCATTTCTTTGCACATGCTTCAGGCATTAGCATCTTCCTCTCGGAGAACGATCAGCTCAGTATCGTAGACCTGAGAAGAAAATTTCTCGACCCTAGGCGCAAAAATCAATCCCGTATTCCAGAATCGCTGTTCTTGCTAAATGGCTGTGATACCGCTGTCGGAGATCTCGACAACAGTTTCCTGACGGCCACTGCAGAGGCGGGGTGTTGCGGCTTCGTAGGGAGCGAGGCTGATTTGCCGACGAGGTTCGCAATTCGCTTCGGCATCGCACTGTTACGACTGTTGCTCGATTCTGAAATGAGTGCAGTGGAGGCTCTCGACAAACTCCGACGCCAACACTGGCCTCTTGGACTCTTGTATAGTTGCTATTCACACCCAGACTTTCGGATCAAACGAGGGAAAAGTTTGACCGATCAACCGCTCGATGAGCGAACAAACTTTAGCTACCTACAATGAGGCGGTGATGGCAGCCAACACTACAATGGAAACTCGATCATGGCCTTCAAGGCCTTACTTGGGGCTAGGCTATTATGGGCCTACCGATCAACCGCTATACGCAGGTAGAGACGCCGACATAGAAAGATGTAGTGCGCTTTTGTTGAGCCCGGAGACGCGAACACTTGTGCTCCACGGGATGACAGGATGCGGGAAATCGTCATTCTTGCGTGCCGGCTTGATTCCAGTTGTCGAACATAGCGGCGTAGCATATGGATTTGTAAAAGGCGGCCCAGCGGACAACCCGAAGGTCCTTTTCATAAGGTGCACGAATGCTCCCTTACAACAAATTGCAGATCAAGTCTATGAAGTGGCGAACAAAACGCTTGAGAGCGAAACCCCAATGGGTACCACGTCGATCGATCTTAGGTCGGCAGTTGCGGATGTTGGAAGCATCGACCAGTTCCGAGAGCGATCTAGAGAAGACGGATATTTAGTCAATATACTTCGCCAAATTGCTAAGAAGTCGCCAAAGACCCTGATCCTTGTCCTTGATCAAGCTGAGGAGGTCTTGACTTTGAATTCCGACGATCGCCGTACACGTCACCAGGCGCAATTTTTCTCCTTTCTTCAAGACTTCAACTCGATGAACCTGGATGTGAAGCTAATAATCTCACTCCGTACGGAATACTTTGGCCGATTCGCAAATGCGATGCGGGTTGATTCCCATGTCTTGCGCAGTGACGCAAAGGAATACCTCCTCGAGGACTTCTCGGAGGATATGCTCGTCGAAGCGATTGAACGACCGACGCTTCGACAGGAACTACCGCCTTATCCTGCGCCTTTCAATACCTACCATTTCTCGTTCGAAAAAGAACTCCCCCGACAAATCGCTCGAGATCTGATCGCAGCAAAGCTGAGCGGTGGCGTACTTCCTGTCATGCAGATCGTTTGCAGGTCTCTCTATTCATCAATCAAAGATGCCGCCGAATCGAATAGGGTCATTACCCGTACTCTCTATGAAAACCTTGGCGGTGTGCACGGTCGAATCGGTGACCACATTTCAGCTTCGTTAAGAATTGCGTTCGAACGTTGCAAGTTGCCAACCAAGAGATTTGCTGATGAAGAGAAGAAATGGCGTTTAGTGCTCGCAAATCTTGTTTCCATCCAGCAAGATGGAACTGTAACTACAAATGTACTGCCCTCCGCTGTGCTTCATTCGGAGGCGAGAGAACTCGGAACGGCAGTGCCGGCTTCGGATGTGCTAGATGTATTGGCCTCTGCGGATGTTCTACTTCTGCGACGAGTGCCACTGATCGATGATCGGACCGGAGCTGTAGTGGATTCCTATAGTCTAGGTCACGACGTAATTGGGTTATCACTTCACAAGTGGAGCACTACCTATGAGGAGACACAAAAGCATCTGGAGCAGATCGCGCGGTGGCGAAATTATGGAATTCCTGCACTCTGTTTCGTTGCCTTGTTGGTTGTCGTGTATACTCTCGCGCAAAAGCATGCGATTGTGAGAAATAATGCTGAACGAATCAAGGTGCAGGCGGCTGTTCAAGGAAACTCCGACTATCAGCTCGGCCTCCTTCTCTCAATGCAAGCATACAGAATGTTTAATCAGTCCAACATCAATCCGCTTTCAACAAAGTACGAGGATGTGCTAGTAGATAGCCTCGTCGAGGCACCCGATCAAGTGGTTGATTTGTCCCAAGCTATTCCGGACAAATCGGATGATGTCATCCCAGACTTCTCTCTTGAGGCACGTAGCGGCGATCGGATCCTTTTGGCATATACGCTATTTCCCGAATTTCAATTCCATGGACTTGAAGTTAATCTGGGTGAGCACGACCCGACCTGGAAAAGGTTGCCAATTCCTAGGGCGATGCCCGAAGATCATCCTAAGATGATTTCAGCTCCTGCCTTATATTTTTCGCGAGACGGCAGAGAGCCCCTCTATAAAACGTACTCAGAAGTGCAAGTGACAAATACTAACGGCATTCAGACAATCCCGCTTGCAGCATTTCGGCAATCGATAAAAGGCCTACGTCCAGATGCCACGAGACTTGGGGCTTTCGGAAGGGAGCAATTCCTAGTACGGACATGTATTCTCCCGACCTGCCCAATATCGTCGATAAAGGAAAGAAGCGAAAGCCCTTTATCATTCGAAGCAAGGAATGTTGGAGCGGATCTTCTGAAAATCGGAAGCGAGAGCACTGTTCTTACAGGAATAAAAGTTGGTTCGTCATACTATCAAGTGCGGGTGGAGAATCTTCCCCTTAATAAACTGATCGTCTTGTATCAAGCAGATGAGCATATGCAGTTCACAGATCTAGGACCACTACCTAGTTACACTTCGACCAAGGGAGACGCTATTCGAGCCGTCTCGTTTGCGCCAAATGACACCGCTCTTGCACTGCTTGTTGCCGCGAAGGGAAAATATCTGGTTCGAGTTATTAGACCGAATTGGACGTCAAGTGAAGTAGAACGCGAAGAGATTTCGCTTGGTGAATCTGCAGATGTTCGTCCAATCAGAGTGGCGGCAGCGTCTAAAGATGCCAGTTCTATGTTTGCGTATTCTGACTTAAGTGGACAACTTTTTTTTGTGTCACGCGGCGGAACTGCAATCGAAAAGAGTCCGCATAGTTTATTCGGCGCTTCCGATCTCAAAAGCATCGAGTTTGTTGGGCAATCTGACCGGCTCGTTGGGATAACTGAAGGCAATCGTCTACTGGTATGGAATACGAACCTGATTGAAAAGCGGACCAACCTCAAGAGGTTAACTCCCATGCAGCTTAAAAACAAAGCATGTGCACTAGCGGGAAGGTCGCTGACTCAGTCCGAGATGAATCAATATCTTGGATTCAGCGATGAATCGCTTTGCCCCGCCAAATGAGGGCTCTCTTGGACATGTTTCGTGTGGAGATGCTACCCGCCAAGCATGGGGACTGCCTGTTGCTCCAGTATGGTCGACGGTCGGAGCCCCGAACAGTCCTCATTGATGGGGGCCCACTCAGCAGTTATTCCGAACTGGGAGATCGACTTCGAGGCATCGCGGGTTCTTTAGATCTGGTAGTCGCAACGCACTTGGATGCGGACCATCTGGAGGGACTCGTCCGACTTTTACAAGATCATTCGGCACAGATGCAAATTGGGGAGATTTGGTTCAATGGCTGGCGTCATTTAGGTTCGGAATCTGAGACGCTGTCGCCAGTTACGGCTGAGTATCTCAGTGCTCTGATCGAAAGCTGCAGGGTCCCTTGGAATTCATCCGTCAATGGGCAAGCAATTGCTTGTTCCCCTGGAACATTTCCTGTAGTCGTACTCGAAGGAGGACTGTCGCTTACGATCTTATCTCCTTCCACCGAGGCGTTACGCCGTCTCAAGCCCGTTTGGGAAAGCACATTAAGAGAGGAAGGGCTTACCCCTGGGGCAGCAACAGAGGCGGCCGCCCACTTGGCGGCTTCCCGTAGATTCGGACGGCATGATCGGCTAGGTGCGCCTGATCTTGACAAACTAGCGCAAGAGGCACCGATAAGCGACAAATCCATCCCTAACGGCAGTTCGATTGCGCTTTTGGCGGAATTCAAAGGCAAGCGAGTTCTCTTGTCTGGAGATTGCCCCCCAGGGGTGCTTGAAAGATCGATTCAAGCGGTTTCTCGTCTTCTGGGGGAGCGGAGGCTCAGACTTGATGCGTTCAAGATCGCCCATCACGGGAGTAAGCAAAGCGTTACAAATAGCCTCCTCGAGAAAGTTGACTGCCAAAACTATCTGATTTCGACGGATGGTCGCTACTTTGGTCATCCTCACGACGAGGCAATTGCGCGAATAATCCGCCATGGCGGACGAAATGTGAACTTGCTTTTTAACTACCAGCAAAGAGGGCGATTCTGGGATCAGGCGCCGATAAGGGCAAAGGAGTCATTCAACACTGTGTACCCGAGTTGCAATGGTGGGCTCCGATTGGACCTTCTGTGACGCCGAGCTGCATGGTGGTGACTCGGTGAGACCCGTAATCGATGTGGAGTTCCGTACTATATCGAGTTTGCTTTCGCTCCGCCATCTTGCGGTTATTCAAAGCCGCACCTGCTCGGTCTGTTCCGGACGTGTATGGCGCGATCGGACAACCGCAGGTAACCTGACCCACCTCGCTCTTCAACGCTGCTGCCGTACATATTAGAAAGAATCAGGTATGCTGGAAGCTCAATGCTGTCACAGGCCACGAAGGTAGACATTCAAGGGTGCTCAAGGCGAAGCGGAGATCGCAATGGATCAAGCAACCCTGGCAACGTCGATTGCTGAATTGACAGGAACGCTCCGGCCTACCGATGGGACAACGGATGCAGACTTGGAGCATGGCCGGCTTCTCCTGGCACAGGCGCTTCGATCAGGGCAAACCTCGGCGGCCATTCGTGGCACGGTGACACTTGCCGCGAATCCAAATGCCGCGGAGCAAGCGAAGCAGTTTCGGCATCTCTCGGGGCCGAAGCCTGCGACGCTTGTGCGTGCATATCTGCGCACGGTGCCAAGTTCCACCAATGTGCATCCCTCTCTGCCGGCCTTGTCTGCCTTTAGCTAGCTGAGATCGGTGCGCCACAAAGAATTGGTGCTTCGCGATTGTTGAAACGCTTTCAGAGCTCGAGCCACTATCGAGTATTCATTCAATTCGGCTCCGGATCTTTTTGCATTTCCGCTGGCAAGCCTTGAGACTGATCGCATGACAATGTCGCCCCAACCCGATGTTCCCGTTCTGATTGAAACGGCAAGTCGATCGGGATTTTCGATGACAAGGTGTCACTATCTATCAATCGAGTGCGATGATCCACGCGCGGGGTGGAATCTCCAGCTGCAAGCGACATCGACTCCATTCTTGTTGCTCAATTTAGTTGGCATCGTTCAACAACCTTTCGGTGCGCCGCGTTTCAATACTTACGGGCTTATCGACAGGCTATTTGAGCTTGTTGAAGACGAGAAATCCCTCACGATCAATTTTGAAGACATTTGGCTTCCCAACTCCCTCTTTCACGGCGAGGTGACGGTCGGAGATGTTTACCGTGTCGGTACCAAGCTTTTCACAGTCGCCTATCAGTATCGCGATGGCCGCCATTCGACGGAGACATTCGAGCAACTCTGCCAGGAATTACATAACGACATTGTCTTCTCTGAGGACGAAACAAGGGCTTTTAAGGAGTGGACCGCAGAACAGTTTCTTATGGCGCAGAATCAATCCCCGAAGAACGTAGAGTTGCAACTGCCCACGCGAAAGCAGGAGTGAAACTTTAAGGACCGAGAATGTGATGACTAGCCTTCGTGCAACTGTTATCGATGTCGGCTGGGGTGACTCGTTATTGCTGGAGTCCGACGATGGCTCTGGTTCCCGGCCTTATTACGCGCTCATCGATTCGAACGATACCTCGACGTTGCGTTCTTCATACATTTACGTGAAACGCTTTCTTGAGAAAAAGAAGGTTACAGTATCTTCCTCGCAGCGGCTGTTCGAATGGGTCTTGCTGACGCACGCGCATGCGGATCACGGCCAGGGATTAAAGAAGATTCTCAAGGAATTTGGGACGAAGCGTCTTTGGTATTCAGCCTCGGCTAACCAGCCTGCTTTTCTTGCGGATCTTCTCCGTTATGCCCTGCGATCCAATCGCGTCGGTCAGTATGATCTGGTTGATACAAGCAAGACATTGCCCAACTTTGGTCCGGCTACGATGACCGCCCTCTGGCCCAATCCCGGACGAGTCTCGCAGAATGAAAATGACAACTCCGTTGTGTTGCTGATCACCTTAGGACAAGTTTCATTCGTTCTCACCGGCGACGCCGAGGCCGATGGAGTCTGGAATCATATCGCGAGCCAGATCCCCTCGAACACAGGATTCTTCAAGGTCCCCCACCATGGATCAACCAATGGGACGTTTACCAAGACTGGAACAACTCCTTGGCTCAGCACCATTTCGGGTGCAACGAAAGTTGCAATTAGCAGTCATATCCGTCCGTTCAATCATCCTGATCCGTCTGTGATAAGCGCCCTGGCAACGTTTTCCCACTACAGAACCGACCAGCATTATCACGTGACGATTGAAACCGACGGCAGCAAGGTCGACGTGAGCTATAGTCACGTCTGAGGCTCTCAACCTTCTGGGAGGGTTCGTTATGGCTGATCTTGAGAAAGCCCTGGCCAATGCGAAGTACACCGCATTGCCGCTACCGCGAGAAAAGTCTGGCCCCACGACCATCTATTCTTTTCACGACGGACAACTCTCGATCGTCCGTCAACCCGGTACATGCCTAACAGATCCACCATTGCACGTCACTCGGGATCCATCGGCGGACACTCTGCAATTTCAGCGTGAATTCGACTTTAGCCTCAAAGGAATTGTCGGATTCCTTACGAGGATTTTCAGCCTCGGGGAAGCCAAGGCGCAATTCGAGGCGAAAAACGTAAGCAGCGCGACGGTTGTTATGGGCGGCCTTGAGCACGAGACGATCGAGACCGGCGCACTAATTGACTTTCTCGTGGACCACAAGCGCGACTCATGCTTGCAGAACATCCTAGACAAGAACAACTTCACAGTAGTTGCGGCTCTGAAGGCAGCTACGTTTACCTATACATTTCGAGACGGAATGGGCGCCGCCGTGAGTCTCAGCCTTCCTGAGGTGGAAAGTCTCTTCAAAGCAAACGCCAGTGTGTCTGTTTCGCTTACCGAGGGCGGCAGGGTCGTGGTCAATGCACCTCGATATGTAGGCGTCGTGTCGTGGAAAGGCAACCGGATTGAAAAAGAGGTGAAGAAGGCGAGAGAATTTGCGGCTCAGCCTTCGCTTGCTGCATATGAGGCTCCGAACCCGTTCGCTCTCGCCGCTACTGAGGTTCAAGTGAACCGCGTTCGCCGCGCGAGTCTTGCCAAGCCCAAAAGGACTATTTCGGCGGTCAAACTAAGGAAGAATGGTAAACCGGAGCGCAAGGTGACCGGCTCCGCGAAGAAGAGGAAATAAGTTGCTTTAAGAAGCGATCTCCGGAGCTGGTGCGCCATATCCGTGCTGGATAGCAATCTACTTGTATCGGAGGCATTCTAAATGCCAGCAGCAGTGAGAAAGAAACTCTCAAAGCCAAGCAAGCAGTCTCCTGACATTTACCAGTTTGAAGCCTTGTTGCGTCCGCTAAAAGCCTATGCGTTCGATCCGAGCCACGGAAGAATCTTGGGAAATGAGATGTCGTTGCGTGTCCGTTATCAAGAACTGGATCCTGGTCCGGTGGTGCGGTACCGCGCGCCCAATGCAATAGCAGTGGTAGATTATGACGGCGCGAACAAAATCTGGTACGAACCGGTCGATCTGAACGACAGGAAGATCCTCCTATCTAGCGGCTTGGATCCATCAGAATCCGATCCGCGATTCCATCAACAAATGGTCTATGCGGTAGTCTCAGACACGATTCAGCATTTCGAGGCAGCGCTGGGTCGGCGAATACATTGGCGGCGGCAAGAACGCAACAAGAATTCTCCGCAAGGTGCGCTCCCCGGAGACATTTACACGCTCAACCTTTATCCACATGCGATGGTCTCGGCCAATGCATTCTACAGCCCCAAGGCGCACGGCATACTGTTCGGCTATTTTCGAGCCGATGCTCGAGATCCAGGCCGCAATCTGCCTGGGCAAACGGTGTTTACTTGCCTCTCCCACGATGTGATCGTTCACGAGACTACCCATGCGATTATTGACGGCATCCGGGCCTACTTTACGGAATTCACGAATCCGGACGTTCCTGCCTTTCATGAAGCTTTCGCGGATATCGTTGCCCTCTTTCGCCACTTCACGCACGAGGAGGTCTTGCTCGATACGATCCAACGAACGGGTGGAGCGATTTATCGATATCAATTGCAGTCCGACACCGGGACGTTTTCCGGCGATCAGGCTTCTACTACGTCCGCCGCGCAGCCTTCGGCAGGGATCTCGGCTGACATTCGTCAGGGGAATCCATTAATAGCGTTGGCTCAGCAATTCGGTGAGGCAACGGGGAAGGGAGCAAGCCTCCGGTCCGCGCTGGGAACAAGCCCAAATTCCACGGACATCAAGACGGT
>Ga0126381_100001500_pt1 | contig 25006 bp, 26 predicted proteins | sample PanSoiMetPlot_28_FD_96465 | JGI IMG/M metagenome (GOLD analysis project Ga0126381, IMG submission 96465) | Tropical forest soil microbial communities from Panama - MetaG Plot_28 | ecosystem: Environmental > Terrestrial > Soil > Tropical forest > Bulk soil | place: Panama | collected 2016-02-17 | reverse complement strand
GGGGGGGGGGCCCGCGAAGGGGGGGGGGGGGGGGGGGGGGGGGGGGGGGCGGGCGGGGGGTTGGGCGGGCGGGGAAGGAGGAGGGTGTGAGGGCTAGGGTCTGTGTTCGCCGGGTGTATGACGATCCGGGGGCTGAGGATGGCGCCCGGGTGCTGGTCGACCGGCTGTGGCCGCGAGGGTTGCGCAAGGACGCGGTCAAGCTTGACCAGTGGCTGCGCGACGTCGCGCCGACGAACGACCTGCGGAAGTGGTACGGGCACGATCAGGCTAAGTTCGGTGAGTTCCGTCGGCGCTACATCGCCGAGCTTGGCCAGCCGCCGGCGCGGGGGGCGCTGGGCAAGCTGCGCACGCTGGCGGCCGCGGGACCGCTGACGTTGCTGACCGCGACGAAGGACGTCGAGCACTCACAGGCCGCGGTGCTCGCCGAGCTGATCGAGGGAGCCGCCGTGGCGGAGGAAAAAGAAGGCGGGGATGCCGCCTGCTGGGCTCACCTGATCTGCCCTGAGTGCGGAGCCGTGGTCAGCGAGGGGCACGCGGCCGGGTGTCAGTCAGCCTCGTCCTCGGGCTGAGCGGCGGGTTTGTCGTCAAAGCCGGGCACGACGGGGAAAACCTCGGTGGATTCGCCGGGATCCCAGTGGGTCAGCTCGGGCGGCACCGGACGGTCAGCTGGCACCGGCAGATCGGCCGGCACCGGCAGATCGGCTGGCATGGGGTACGCAGCGGTCGCCTGGTAGTCAGGGGCTACCGGGTAGTCAGGGGTGGCCTGATAATCGGCGGCCACCGGGTAATCAGGGGGTGCTTGATAATCAGCGGCATAACCAGTGGCCGATGGGAAGTCGGGGGGTGCCGCGTAGTCGGCGGGCACCGGGGCCGCCGCGAAGCCGAAGCTGGCCTGGGTGAGCACGTCGCGTCCGGCGAACGGCTCGGTCAGGTCGGGGCCGCCGAAGGGAGGGTCGGCGCTGCTCGACTGGCTGGACATGTCGCCCGGCACCCGAATGCCGGTCTCTAGCTCGGCCGGGAACGAGCTCGCCTCCCCCAGTGGCAGCGGCAGGGCGGCGGTGCCGTCCGGTTCCGGCGCCGGAGCCCAGGGCGGGCTGGCCGGGCCGCGAAGAGCACGGGACGTCGTCTTGGGCAGCGGGGCCAGCGACGGCTGGGTCAGCGACGGCTGGGTCAGCGAGGAGTGGGCGACCTCACCGAGGCTGCTGCCCTGCCAGTCCGAGTTGGTCCGCCAGTTAGACGGCGCGGGCCAGCCGGTCGCGGGACCCGACCCCGGCTGGGCGAGCTGGCGCAGGCCGACCAGCACGCCTTCTGGCTGGGGTTCGTCCCGGTTCCGGCCGGGACGCTGCTGTTCGTGCTGGCCGCGTACGCGGGCCCGGCTTGCCGTGCTGGCCGCCGCGATCTCGCCGCGCACGGCCCTGACCGGCCGCGGCGCGGTCGCGCGCTTGCGCCGGGCCTGGGTGAGCAGCAGCACGCCGAGCAAGATCGCGATCAGGGCGCAGATGGCGAACACGGCGTCCCGCAGCACCGAACCCGCTACCGAGCTCGCGGCACGCGGCGGAGCAGCCTTGTGCTTGGCCGTGGGCGCGGCCGGGCGCGGCTTGACCCGCGCCGGTGCGGGAGGCGTGGCCGCCTTCAGCTGGGCGACGAGCGTGCTGGCCGCCTTCATCGCCGTCGCGGCATTGACGATCGAGGTCTTGCCGGTCGCGCTGGACCGCAGCAGGCTCGTCACCTGAGCCGGCGTCAGCTGCGGGTACTTGGACGTGATCAGCGCGGCGACGCCGGCCACCATGCCGCTGGCGACGCTCGTGGTGCTGATACGCGAGTAACCGGGGGTGTAGCCGGAAAAGCCAGCGGGCACCATGGACGCGGTCATCAGGCTGACTCCTGGAGCGCCCAGCGTCACGTAGGAGCGCCTGCCGCTGAACTGAGCGATCTGCCCGCCCTGGGTGGTCGCGGCTACGGCGATGACGCCGGGATAGGCCGCGGGGCGGTTCACCTGCCCGGCACCGGACCCGTCGTCGCCGGCCGGCGCCACCAGCACGATGTTCCTGGCCAGCGCGTACCGCACCGCGGACTGCTCGGCCGGGCTGCCGCCGGCCGCGGCGGCGTCCCCGGTCAGCCCGAACGCCCCTGGGTCGAGCGGCAGGTCGATTACCTTCGCGCCATGGGAAACCGCGTACATAATGCCGGACGCAATTGCATCAGGAAGCCGCCGGGTAATGGCGGCGCTCGCGTTCAGCGGGTCGTCATATTCAAGCGTCACCCGGACGGAAAGGATTCTTGCGGCGGGCGCGATGCCTATGATGCCGGAGTTATCCCCGGCACCGTGGCCGTGGCCTGCGATAACGCTTGCCACCGAGGTGCCGCAGATCCCCCAGTAGGGACCGCCTGCGCTGCGTCCGGCCTGGCTGTAGTCCGGGCCGGTGGTCACATCGCCGGCCAGATCGGGGGCATTCGCGGCGACGCCGGTGCTCAGCACGGCCACCGTCACCCCGCTACCCCGGGCGGTCCGCCAGGCCTGCGGGACACCCAGCCCAGCCAGCCACCACTCCTGCGCACGGATCCCATTGGACGCAGCAGCCACACGAGCCTCAGAAACCCCACCCTTACCCGCCGCAGCACTGCTGACGGCGAACGCGACCATTAGGATCGCGAATACGCCCGCGACGGACGGCACTAGAGTGCCGCGATGCAAACGTTGTGACACTTTGGCCAGAAATCCCTCCGCGGCGTGCCGGCCGGTCCGTGAAAACAGAGCCTGCGTCCCTAAAACATGGTGCCATGCCGCTGGCATTCGCGGAACGCGTCACGAAGGAATTGCCTGCGGTCGCGGGCAAATTGACACCCGCGCGCCCGGCGGAAGGCCCAGCCGCTGCGCGGCATTGCCGCCGTTGACGGCGATCGAGACGAGCCCGGCGCCATCGGCGTACGCGACCAGCTCGCCGGGAGCGACCGCGCCGAACGTGTCGCGGTAGGGCAACGTCAGCCGATGGCGCCCCGCGGCGACGAGCACGGTGCCGCCCGGCTTGATCCCGATCTGCTCCGCGTCCGCCGCGGTGATCGCGAGCTGCACGTTGCCGAACCTGTCCACGGTCAGCACTTCGCCGTCCGCGGTCGAGTCGTGCAGCTGCCTGGCCGGCGGCGGCAACGTCACCAGGTCGCCGATGTCCACTTCCGGCCCGGCGGAGGCCAGTTCGGCGCCGGATGCCAGGTGCGCGGCAACCGGCATGAAGATATCCCGGCCGTGGAACGTCGCCGCCACCTTGTCCAGCCACAGCTCCCGGTTGGTCAGGGTCACCGCGGCGGCCGGACCGCCCGCGGCGCGGACCGCCCAGGACAGCAGGCCGTTGTCAGGCCCCACGAACAGCGACTCGCCGGCCGCCACCGCGATGCCGCGGCGCGACGTGCCCACGCCCGGATCGACCACCGCCACGTGCACCGCCGGCGGCAGGTACGGCATGGTCTGCGCCAGCACCGCCGCGCCCCGCCGGACGTCGCCGGGCGGGACCAGGTGGGTCACGTCGATGACGTTCGCGTGTGGCGCCAGCCGCGCGGCCACCCCGTGGCAGGCGGCCACGAAGCCGTCATCGAGCCCGTAGTCGGTCAGGAAGCTGATATGGCGAAAGGTGGTCACGATTCGTGAGCGTATGTCGAGTCGTCGGTCACGTACACCCCCGATTAGGCTCTGCTGGCCCGCGGGGGGGGCGAGCCCCCGCACCCCCCGCACCCCCCGATTAGGCTTAGCAACATGCCGGAGTTGTCCGAGCGCGATATGCGCATACTCGCGTTCGAGCGGCGCGGCTGGCGATCCCCCGGCGTCAAGGAGCAGGCCATCACGGAGGTGCTCAATTTGCCGCCCACCAGGTATTACCAGTTGCTGAACGAGCTGATTGACCGGCCGGAGGCGCTCGCCTTCGACCCGGTGCTGGTCAAGCGGCTGCGGGCGCAGCGCGCCCGCCGCCAGCGCATGCGCTCGCCTCGCGGGAGGGCCCAGTGAGCGGCGGCCCAGTGAGCGGCGGCACTGTGAGCGGCGGCACTATGGACGGCGGCCTGCCTCGCCCCGGGACCGCGGAAGGCCGGACTGGGCTCGAGGAGCTGCTCGGCCGGCCGCGGAACGCGCTGGTCGGGCTGGACTTCGACGGCACGCTGTCGCCGATCGTGCCGGATCCGCGGGAGGCTCGCGCCCATCCAGGCGCCGTGCCCGCCCTGACCAGGCTGGCCGGGAAGGTCGGCACGCTGGCCATCATCACCGGCCGGCCGGCCGGCGAAGCGGTATTTTTCGGCGGCTTGGAGACGGTTCCCGGCCTTATCGTGCTCGGCCACTACGGCTGGCAGCGCTGGCGGGACGGCGAGCTCACCGCGCCCGATCCGCCGCCGGCCATCGACACCGTCCGCCGGGCGCTGCCCGGGCTGCTCAGCGACGCCGGAGCGCCGGACGGCACCTGGATCGAGGACAAGACACACGCCCTGGCCGTGCACACCCGGCGCGCCGCCGACCCCGATGCCGCGCTGGCCCGGATCCGCGAGCCGCTGATCAAACTCGCCGCGGAACTCGGGCTGGCGGCCGAACCGGGACGGATGGTCATCGAGCTACGGCCCCGCGGCGTCGACAAGGGTGCCGCGCTCAGCGGACTGGTTCGTGAAAGTTCGGCCCGTTCTGTCATTTTCTGTGGGGATGATCTTGGTGATCTAGCCGCGTTTGACGCGGTCCGGCACCTGCGTGCGGCGGGGATCGCGGGCTGCACAGTGGCCAGCGCGAGCCAGGAAACGCCGCAGGTGGCGGCTGCGGCGGACCTGGTGGTGGACGGGCCGGAGGGGATCGTCCGGTTCCTTGAAGCGCTGGCCGAGGCGATCTCAGCCGAGCGCGGTGAGCTGCTCGGCTAGCCAGCGGGCCGGCGCCCGGTTCTCGGCGGCGGCGGCCAGGGCGGCGGAGCGGCGCTGGCGCTCGGCCGGGGGCATGGCCAGCGCCCGGTGCAGCGCGTCCGCCGTCTCGCTGACGTCGTAGGGGTTGACCAGCAGGGCGTCATCGTGCAGCAGGGCCGCCGCGCCTGCTTCGCGGGAAAGCACGAGCGCGCAGCCGCGGTCGGACAGCACCGGTCCCTCCTGGGCGACCAGGTTCATGCCGTCCCTGATCGGGTTGATCAGCAGCACGTCGGCGAGCCGGCAGGCGGCCAGGGACCGCGCGTAGTCGTCTCTTACCTCCATGATCAGCGGGGTCCACTCCGCGGTGCCGAACTCCGCGTTGAGGTCGGCCGCGGTCTGCTGCACCTGCTCGGTGTAGGCCCGGTACTCAGGCAGCGCCGACCGGGACGGGTAGGCGAAGGCCACGTGCACGACGTGCCCCCGCCACTGCGGCCGTGAGGTGAGCAGCTCACGGTAGGCGGCGAGGCCGCCGAGGATGTTCTTGGACAGCTCGGTGCGGTCGACCCTGACGATCAGCTGGCGGTCGCCGGCTGACTGGCTGAGCGTGGCGATGTGCGCCTCCACGTCGTCGGCTGCCGCCCGGGACCGCAGCGCGGGCGCGTCGACGCCGAGGGGGTGCACGGCCACCTGGGTGACATGTCCGCGGTGGGTGACGGTGGTGCCGCTGACCTGCGCGCCGAGGATCTCCGCGCAGCAGGCCAGGAACGCGTCCGCCCACCGGTCGGCGAGGAAGCCGGCGTGGTCAGCGCCGAGCATGCCGTCCAGGATCGCGCGGCCGACCTGGTCAGGGAGCAGGCGGTAGTAGGCCGGCGGCGCCCACGGCGTGTGCGAGAAGTGGCCGATCCTGACCTCAGGCGCCCGGTCGCGGAGCATCCGCGGCGCCAGCGCCAGGTGGTAATCCTGGACCAGCGCGCGGGCGCCCTGTGCGGCTCCCTCGGCCTCCTGGGCCAGCGCGCTGGCGAACGCCTCGTTGTAGGCGACGTAGGCCTGCCAGTCACGCTGGAAGGCCGCGCCGAATCTGGGTTGTTCCGGGGTGTTGAACAGCATGTGGTGCACGAACCAGAGGGCCGAGTTGGCGACTTCGTTGTAGGCGGCGTCGAAAGTTTCCTGGGGAATGTCCAGCATGCGGACAGCGCTGTCTTCCTGAGCGCCTTGGCGGACCGCGGCCCGGTCGGCGTCGCTGAGCGCGGCGCAGATCCAGGTGGCGTCCGCGGATTCGCCCAGCGCGGCCAGCCCTGACATCACTCCGGCGATCATCCCGCCGCCGCCCCGCCGGGCCGACAGCGCGCCGTCGTCGGTGTAGCGGAACGAGAGCGGACCGCGGTTTGAGGCAATGAGCACCCGTTGGTTCATGACCGGCAGGCTAGTGCACCTCGCTGTGCCGGATTCTCATGCGGTACTCTATGGGTGCTTGATCACAACTGAACATTGCTCATCCAGAGGGGTGGAGGGATCGGCCCTGTGAAGCCCCGGCAACCTATCGCGCATTTGTGTGCCAGTCGCCACACCGTGTTAGCTGCAACACAGTTTTGAGCTAGCACAACGGCGAGGCGCGCGACATGGTGCCAAGTCCGGCCCGTGGTCAGGGTGACCACTGGGAAAGATGGGGAAGGAAGGCCTCGCCGTCGTGACTGCAACTGTTGAAACCCCCGGCCAGCTCGCGCTGGGCAACGCTGTCGGCCTGTCCTGCCGCGAATGCGGCAGCGCCTATGAGCTCGGGCCCCTGTACGCCTGCGCGGAGTGTTTCGGGCCGCTGGAGGTCCGCTATGACTTCCCGCGGCTGACCCGTTCCGACATCGAGTCCGGCCCTGGCAACATCTGGCGGTACGCGCCGCTGCTTCCCGTGCCGCCCGTCATCGCCTCGCGGCCGACCACCGAGCCCGGCTGGACCAGGCTCATCCGTGCCGACAGCCTGGCCCGCGAGCTGGGCATGCGGCGGCTGTGGATCAAGGACGACCGGGGCAACCCGACCCATTCGTTCAAGGACCGGGTCGTCGCCGTGGCCCTCGCCGCCGCTACCGAGATGGGCTTCACGGTGCTGGCCTGCCCGTCGACGGGCAACCTGGCCAACGCGGTGGCCGCCGCGGCGGCGCGGGCGGGCATCCGCTCGGTGGTCCTGGTGCCAGCCGACCTTGAGCTGCAGAAGATCCTGCTCACCTCCGTGTACGGAGGCACGTTCGTCACCGTCGACGGCACCTACGACGACGTCAACCGGCTCGCCTCGGAGCTCGCCGGTGAGCACGAGGACTGGGCCTTCGTCAACGTGAACGTGCGGCCCTACTACGCCGAAGGGTCCAAGACCCTCGGCTTCGAGATCGCCGAGCAGCTCGGCTGGCGGGTGCCGGAGCAGGTGGTGGTGCCGATCGCGTCCGGTGCGCAGCTGGTCAAGGTGGACAAGGGGTTCAGCGAGCTGACCTCGCTCGGGCTGGTCGCCGGGGATAGTTCGTGGAAGGTGTTCGGGGCCCAGGCTTCCGGCTGCGCGCCGGTGTCCTCGGCGTTCGCGGCCGGCTACGACGTGGTCCGGCCGGTCCGGCCCTCCACGGTGGCCAAGTCGCTCGCGATCGGCAACCCCGCCGACGGGCCCTACGTGCTCGACGTGGTGCGCCGTACCGGCGGTGCGGTGGCCGACGTGAGCGACGAGGAGATCGTCGACTCGATGCGCCTGCTGGCGTCGTGCGAGGGGATCTTCGGCGAGACCGCCGGGGGAGTGACCCTGGGGGTCCTGCGCAAGCTGCTCGCCGCCGGGCAGCTCGATCCCGAGGCGGAAACCGTGATCATCAACTCCGGCGACGGCCTGAAGACGCTCGACGCGGTCTCCAGCGTGGTACACGTGCCCGACGCGATCCGCCCCACCGTGGATGCCTTCCGTACGGTAGTGACCCAGTGAGCACGGCGTCTGAAACATGGATGGTGCGGGTGCCGACGATATTGCGGTCCTATACCGGAGGAGCCGCGGAAGTCAGTCTGGATACGACGGGTAACGGAACGCTACGTGACGTTCTGATCGGCCTGGACGCCGCTTATCCAGGGATCGGGGGACGTATCCTCGACGCGGACGGGAAGCTGCGCAGGTTCGTGAACGTGTATGTCGGCTCGGAAGACGTGCGTTTCGCGCAAGGGCTGGACACCCTCGTCCCCGCGGGGACAGAAGTCTCCGTTATCCCGGCGGTAGCCGGCGGGGCATTGGAGAATGGCCGTTTTCTCTAACGTTTCCGTGGGTGACCAACCAATAGTCGGCCGTAACCAAGAGCCGGTAGGATATCGGCCGGCTGCCAGCCGGCCGCACCCCCCAGGCTGGTCTAGATGGCGTGATTGGGGGGTAAGTGGCGTCAGACGCCCCCGGTACAAGGTAAGGTCAGTTCCGGTCGCCGTCTGACGGGGACGGGGTGCGTGCGGAGGTACGCCAACGTTCTCTGCCGTTCGCGATCGAACGGGTTCCGCGGTTGCAAGGGCGGGGCTCGAGGCCCGAGCGCAGTTAGGGAGTTGTTGGGAATGGCTCAGGGCACCGTCAAGTGGTTCAACCCGGACAAGGGATACGGCTTTATTGCCGTGGACGGTGGCAAGGACGTATTCGTGCATTTCTCGGCCATCCAGGCGGATGGTTACCGCAGCCTCGAAGAGGGACAGCGGGTCGAGTTCGAGATCACGCAAAGCGACCGCGGGGCGCAGGCTGACAAAGTGATCGTCGTCCCTTAGGTTCTCTGCTGGCCCCGGACCCGCCCCGCGCGGGTGTACCGGAGCCACGGACCGCCGGGTTTAGCCGGCCGGCCCGGCCCCCACAGCGGGGCCGGGCCGATCTGTGTTTCTATCGGGGCGGCGGGTCCGGAGGGCGCGGCCAGTAGCGTTTGCACTCTCCCTATGAGAGTGCTAAACATGGACCTGGCACTCGCCATATGAGAGTGCCAGCACTGATGGCGGGATCGGGCGATGAGGCACGTCTTCGCGGCAGGAAGGGACTGCTTGTAGAGCGTGCCGTCCGTCGCGGGCGTCGGTCGATCCACACATCCGCCACGGAGGACTGGAGCCTATGGCAGCGAAGATGATCGCGTTTGACGAGGACGCCCGGCGCGGCCTCGAACGCGGTATGAACCAGCTCGCCGACGCCGTGAAGGTAACCCTCGGCCCGAAGGGCCGGAACGTGGTTCTCGAGAAGAAGTGGGGCGCACCCACGATCACCAACGATGGCGTGTCCATCGCGAAGGAGATCGAACTCGAGGACCCCTGGGAGAAGATCGGCGCCGAGCTCGTCAAGGAAGTAGCCAAGAAGACCGACGACGTGGCCGGCGACGGCACCACGACGGCGACCGTGCTGGCCCAGGCGCTGGTGCGCGAGGGCCTGCGCAACGTCGCGGCCGGCGCCAACCCGATGTCGCTCAAGCGGGGCATCGAGTCGGCGGTCGAGCGGGTGAGCGAGGAGCTCTCCAAGATCGCCAAGGACGTGGAGACCAAGGAGCAGATCGCTTCCACCGCGTCCATCTCGGCCGGTGACACGGCGATCGGCGAGATGATCGCCGAGGCCATGGACAAGGTCGGCAAGGAAGGCGTCATCACCGTCGAGGAGTCCAACACCTTCGGCCTCGAGCTTGAGCTCACCGAGGGCATGCGCTTCGACAAGGGGTACATCGCGCCGTACTTCGTCACCGACCCCGAGCGGCTGGAGGCCGTCCTCGAGGACCCGTACATCCTCGTGGTCAACTCCAAGATCTCGGCCAACAAGGACCTGCTCCCGCTGCTCGACAAGGTCGTGCAGTCGAGCAAGCCGCTGGTGATCATCGCCGAGGATGTCGACGGCGAAGCCCTGGCCACCCTGGTCGTCAACAAGATGCGCGGGCTGTTCAGGTCCGTCGCGGTGAAGGCGCCCGGTTTCGGCGACCGCCGCAAGGCAATGCTCGGTGACATCGCCATCCTGACCGGTGGCCAGGTCATTAGCGAGGAAGTCGGCCTCAAGCTGGACAACGCCGACCTGGACGTGCTCGGCCGGGCGCGTAAGGTCGTCGTTACCAAGGACGAGACGACGATCGTCGACGGCGCGGGCGACGCGGACCAGATCTCTGGCCGGGTCAACCAGATCCGCACCGAGATCGACAACACCGACTCCGACTACGACCGTGAGAAGCTGCAGGAGCGGCTGGCCAAGCTGGCCGGCGGCGTGGCCGTCATCAAGGCGGGCGCGGCGACCGAAGTCGAGCTCAAGGAGCGCAAGCACCGCATCGAAGACGCGGTGCGCAACGCCAAGGCCGCGGTCGAGGAGGGTGTCGTGCCTGGCGGCGGCGTCGCCCTGCTGCAGGCGGCCCGCACGGCCTTCGACAAGATCGAGCTGGTGGCCGACGAGGCAACCGGTGCGGCGATCGTGCGCCGCGCGCTGGAGGAGCCGCTCAAGCAGATCGCGGTCAACGCCGGTCTCGAGGGCGGCGTGGTGGTCGAGAAGGTCAAGACCCTGCCGCCAGGCGAGGGCCTGGACGCTGCCACCGGCGAGTACACCGACATGTTCAAGGCCGGGATCATCGACCCGGCGAAGGTCACCCGTTCTGCTCTGCAGAACGCGGCGTCCATCGCGGGCCTGTTCCTCACCACTGAGGCAGTGATCGCGGAGAAGCCAGAGAAGGAGAAGGCGCCTGCTGCCCCCGGCGGCGGCGATATGGACTTCTGACGTCCGCTTCTGCCACCTCTCTTGTTACAGGAGCGGCCCGGGTGAACCCGGGCCGCTCCTGTGTTTTCAGTCATAGGTGCTGGGTATAGCCCTACTGTGATCTTGGACCAGGGGTACAAGATCTGCCGTTAGACTCACGGCCTCGCACGCGATCCCGTCCCAGCACCATCCGAACGTGTGAGGCCGTGACCTATGTCCGCACCCGCGTTCCCCCGGGAATAACCCTGCTGCCATTCACTGCGCGGTACCGATAGCCTAGAAGGCGCCCATCACATCCGGTCGGCGGTGCAGCCGGCGGGTGCCAGTTCCTAACGACGTGAGGTCTTGCTCGTGCCTACCGGCAAGGTCAAGTGGTATGACTCCGAAAAGGGGTTCGGTTTCCTCTCCCGCGATGACGGGGGCGAGGTCTTCGTGCACTCTTCCGCGCTGCCAGCGGGGACGACCGTGCTCGGGAAGGGCCAGCGAGTCGAGTTCGGCATAGTCGAGGGTCGCAAGGGCGCGCAGGCGCTCTCGGTGCGACTGCTCGAGGCACCCCCCGTCGTTGCCACGGCCAAGCACTCACGCAAGAAGCCTGACGAGATGATCCCGATCATCGAGGACCTCATGAAGCTGCTTGACGGCACCTCAGATGTCTACCGGCGCGGGAAGCACCCGGATGCCAGGGAAGCCAAGAAGATCGCCACCCTGCTGCGGGCGGTGGCCGACGACCTGGAACCCTGACCTTTTGGGCGCCAGCCGGAGGCGCCTCAGCCTGACGCCGGAAGCACGACCAAGATCTCCAGGCCTCCGCCTGGCGCGGGGCACGCGCTGACGTGGCCGTGGTGCGCCGCGGCCACTGACTGGACAATGGACAGGCCAAGTCCCGCGCCGTCGGTCCCGTCAGGTCCAGGATGCGGGTAAAGGCGGTGAAACGGCTCGAAAAGCGGCGGGACTTCCGATTCCTCGATTACCGGTCCGCTGTTGGCTATCGATACGAACGCCATCCCGCCCCGGCTGCCTGTCGAGACCTCGATCCAGCCATCGGGGACATTGTGCCGGACGGCGTTGTCGACGAGGTTTGCCACCAGTCGTTCGACGAGCACCGGGTCGCCGACCGTGATTCCCGGCTCCAGCGCGGCCGTCACCTGCAGGGACCTTTCCCTGATGGCAGGCCCGGCCGCGTCGATGGCGTCCTCGGCGAATACGGCCACGTCAAGTACGGAGCGCGATCCCGGGCCGCGATCACTGCGCGCCAGCGTGAGCAATGCCTCGATCATGGCCTCCGCGCGCTCGACCGCGTGACGCACCTCGGTAGCCATCGCCTCCAACTGATCCGGGGTTCGCTCAGCCTTGGCGAGCGTGACGTCGATCGCCGTCCGCATGACGGTGAGCGGGGTGCGCAGTTCGTGTGAGGCGTTGGCGACGAAGCGGCGCTGGCTGGCGAACGCCGCTTCCAGCCGCGCGAGCATCGCGTCAAAGGTGTCGGCGAGCTCCTTGAGTTCGTCGGCCGGCCCGGCCAGCGCGATCCGTTCGCCCAGGTTCTCTTCCGAGGCGCGCCGCGCCGCGGCGGTGATTGCGTGCACCGGCCGCAGCGCCCGGCCCGCGACGAGCCAGCCGAGCACCGCCGACAGCAGCGCCATCAGCGCGACTGTCGCGATGGAGATAGACAACAGGTGGTTCAGCGTCTGCGAGCGGGCATTCGCGGCGCCGGCCTTCGCCGCGCTGGCGAGTGCCTCTTGCGCGAGCTGCTTGCAGTTCTGCAGCTGATCAGGAGTCAGGGCCTGCCCCGACTTACATATCCTGAGGAATTCCGCGCCCGCGAGCGTGGGAGCCGCCGTGCCGCGAGTCACCGCGGCGCTCGTCGAGGCGGCGTTCAGGCTATCCGCCACCAGGATGTAGGTCACCGCGAGCAGCACCGTCCCCGCCAGCAGGAACAGGCCGCTGTAGACGAGGGCCAGCCGCAGCCGTACCGGCCGCCGCTGCAGGAATCCTGGCACTTTCACGACTGCTCGCACAGCCGGTAACCGCTGCCGACGACCGTCTCCACCAGAGGCGGGCCGCCGAGCTTGCGGCGCAGCCGGGACACGGTGACCGAGACGGTGTTGCTGAACGGGTCGAGGTTGGTATCCCACACGTGCTCGAGGAGTTCTTCGGCACTGACCACCCCGCCATCGGCGGCGAGCAGCAGCTCAAGCACCCCGAACTCCTTCCGGGTCAGCACCACCGGCCGTCCCGCCCTGCTGACGCGCCGCCGGACGCGATCCACGGTGAGGTCGCCCCGCTGCATGACGGGCGGCGCGGACGGGCTGCGCCTGGCCAGCGCGCGGACCCGCGCGACCAGCTCGGCAAAGGCGAACGGCTTGCCGAGGTAATCGTCGGCGCCCAGGTTGAGTCCGTCCACCCGGTCCTCGACCTCGGCGGCGGCGGTCAGCATGAGGATGCGGGCGGTCGACGGCCCTGCCACCAGTTGAGCGCACACGGCATCTCCGTGCACCCGTGGCAGGCCGCGATCGAGCACGATCACGTCATAGCAGGTGAACGCGGTTATCTCCATCGCGGTCGCGCCATCGTAGGCCACGTCAACGGCCATGCCCTGGTCGCGCAGGCCTTCCGCGATGCGGTCGGCAAGCACCTTCTGATCCTCAACCACCAGGACTCGCACGTTCCCATGGTGCCGCAGCCGGCGTGACAAGCACATAACAGCCGCAGGTCGGCGCCGCGCTTTCCGGTTATGCCCGTGTCACCAGCGGGCCCGTAGAACTGGCCGTGCAGTGACCACGATGAGGAGGACCAAAAGTGCGCAGACATGTGGCCAGCTACGCGATCGCCGTGCTCGCGGCGTCAGCAGCGGTGGCCGTGGCCGGCTGCGCTGGCTCAGGCGGCAGCTCCCCGGAGGTGCCCAGTCTCAGCCAGAGCGCGCCCGGCGACCAGGGCGGGGGTGTCCAGCCAGACGGCTCCGGCTCTGCCAGGGCCAGCGAGTTGCACGCGGCAGCGGAGTGCATCCGCCAGCACGGCATTCCCGGCTACGCCGACCCAGTGCTGACCTCAAGCGGCGGCGTGTACAGCGACAGCCGTCCCATCCAGAACGCGTCCCAGTCCGCACGTGACGCCATTGAGCAGGTCTGCGGAACGCTGCTGGCGCAGGCGAACCTGAGCCCGCTTGACGAGCCGCCAGCGCCGCCCCAGCTCGTGCGGGCGGGTGTCGTCGCGGCCGAATGCTTGCGCGCCCACGGGCTGCCGAACGTCCAGGACCCGACGGCGCAGACACCGTACACGCCAGGTCACGGTTTCGGGATGAGGGCCAGCGAAATTCCGGCCGGCGGGAAGGCCAGCCCCGCCTGGCAGCACGCCCATCAGGCCTGCCTCGCCCAGATCACCGCCGAGCTCCAGGCGTCGACGCTAGGGAGCCTGAGCAATGACGGCTGAACGCGCCGCGCGCCGCAGGCGAGCCGGCGCGCTGGCCGTCCCCGTCCTCGTCTCGGGTATCGCGGCCGGGGTGCTGGTAGCCGACTTCGGGCTGCGGCCGCCGCGCACGGCCGCCGTACCCGGCACTTCAGCCGGCACCGCCGAGGTCGTCAGGACAAACATCGTCGACACCATCCAGGTATCCGGCTCGCTCGGCTACGCGGGAACCTACACCGTCGTCAACCAGGCGGCCGGAACCGCCTACACGGCGCTGCCTTCCGTCGGCTTGATCATCCGCCGCGGCCGCGAGCTCTATGAAGTGGACGGCAGCCAAGTCACCTTGTTCTACGGCGCCAGGCCGCCGTGGCGGGCGCTGTCCGAAGGTGTGCCGCCGGGCCCGGACGTCGCACAACTCGACCGCAACTTGATCGCGCTCGGCTACGGCACGTACCTGACTGTGAGCGACTACTACACCGGGGCGACCGCCTACGCGGTGGAGTTGTGGCAACAGGCCGCAGGGCTGCCGGTCACCGGAACGGTGCCGCTCGGCCAGATCGCGTTCGCGCCCGGCCCACTGCGGATTACCAGCATCAGCCCCGCCCTTGGCGCACCGCCACAGCAGGGCATGCCGGTGCTGACCGCGACCTCGCCGGTTCCGGTAGTCACGGCGCTGGTGCCTGTGACACAGGAGTACCTGGTGCGGCGCGGAGACCCGGTGACCGTCACGCTGCCCGACGGCGTGACGACGACTCCGGGCGTAGTCACCGTTGTCTCGTCTGTCGCCGCGACCACCGCGGGCCCGCCCGCGGGCGACGCCTCCCCGGGACCGCAGGGCGGCGGGGGTTCGGGCGACAGCCAGGACGCGGTCCCGATGACGGTGCGGCTGAGCCGGCCGGCCGCGGCCGGCAGCCTTGACCAGGCACCGGTCACCGTCAACATCGTCGCGGCGCGGGCGCGCGGCGTGTACGCGGTTCCGGTCAGCGCGCTTGTCGCCCTGGCCGGTGGCGGCTATGCCGTCGAGGTGGTGCACCGCGGCGGATCCCTCGCCAGCCGCCAGCTTGTCCCCGTGCAGATCGGCCTGTTCTCCGACACCCTGGTCCAGGTATCCGGGGCCGGCATCACGGCCGGCCTGGAGGTCGAGGTCCCATCGCCATGATCGCGGTACTCGAAATAAATGACGTGTCAAAGTCCTATCCGGGCTCGCCTCAGGTGCACGCGCTCACCGCCGTGAGCCTGAAGGTTCATTCCGCGCAGCGACTTGCGGTGGTTGGCCCTTCGGGCTCGGGCAAGACGACGCTCTTGCACGTGGCCGGAACCCTCGAACGGCCAACTCGCGGCGGCGTCAGGATCGGCGGCGAGGAGGTCCGCGAGCTTTCCGACGCCGAACTGTCCGCGGTCCGCGCGCGCCGCCTCGGCTTCGTCTTCCAGCAGTTCCACTTGCTCGATCATCTCGACGCGGTGCGCAACGTCGAGCTCGGCCTGCTCTACCGAGGCGCACGGGCCGCGCAGCGGCGGGCGGCGGCGATCACGGCCCTGGAACGGGTGGGGCTCGGCCATCGGCTCACGCATCGTCCGGTTCAGCTCTCCGGCGGTGAGCGGCAGCGCGTGGCGATCGCCCGCGCCGTCGTTGGCCGGCCCGACGTGGTGCTGGCTGACGAGCCGACCGGCAATCTCGACTCTGCGACGGGTGCCGAGATCATCGACCTGCTGAGCCGGCTGGCGGACGACGGCACGGCGGTGGTGGTGGTGACTCACGACCGGGCCGTGGCGGCCGCGATGGACCGGCGGGTCGAGATGCGCGATGGCCGTATCGTCGCTGACGACGGTGCGGTGTCCTCATGAGGGCGACGGACCTGCTGGGCGGCGGGCTGCTCGCGCTGCGTGCCCGCAAGCTGCGCGCCGCGCTGTCCGCGGTCGGCATCGCCATCGGGATCGCGGCAGGTGTCGCGGTTCTCGGCATCTCCGCATCGTCCAAGGCGAACCTGCTCAGCGAGCTTGGTGCCGAAGCCAACCTGCTCACCGTGTCCGCGGGCCACAGCGCCGATGGTTCGCCGGCCTCGCTGCCGTTGACTGCCGAGCCGATGATCGCGCGCATCCCGCCGGTCGAGTCGGTGACGGCCATCGGGTACGTGCCTGGGGTGACCGTGCGACGCACCGACCTGGTCCCCGCTGTCGACAGCGGCGGGATTTCCGTGCTGGCGGCGCAGACCGGACTGCTGCGCACGCTCGGCGGTACCGTGGCGCATGGCACGTTCCTCAACGCCGCGACGCAGCGGTATCCGGCCGTCGTGCTCGGCGCGGTGGCCGCGCATACCCTCGGCATCGACCGGGTGCGACAGGGAACGCAGGTCTACCTGGGCGGCCGGTACTTCACGGTGATCGGTATCCTGCGGCCGGTGCCGCTCGCCCCGGAAATCGACGAGGCGGCTCTGGTGGGCTTCCCCGTCGCCAACTCGCTGCTCGCTCTCGGCGGTCATCCGACGGAGATCTATCTGCGAGCGCTGCCAGACGAGGTAAGGGCCGTAGACCGGGTGCTACCGTTCACCGCCAACCCCGCGGAGCCTGAGGGTGTGCAGGTGAGCACACCCTCCAGCATCCTGGCGGCCCGCGCGACCGCGGGCACCGCGTTTACCGGGCTGTTCCTCGCGCTCGGCGCGGTCGCCGCGGGCATCGGCGGGGTCGGGATCGCCAACATCATGGTGATTTCGGTGCTCGAGCGCCGCACCGAGATAGGCCTGCGCCGCGCGCTCGGCGCTGCCCGCCGCCACGTCGCGGCGCAGTTTCTCGTGGAATCGCTGCTGCTGTCCGCGCTCGGCGGGGTTGCCGGGGTATTGCTCGGCGTGGCCGCGACGGTCGGCTACGCGATGGCGGCCGGGCAGCCTGCTCGGGTACCCGCCGTGGCCGTGGCGGCCGGGCTGGGCGTCGCCATCGCCACCGGCGCGATCGCGGGCGCCTACCCAGCCGCGAAGGCCGCACGCCTAGCCCCTGCTGAGGCTCTTCGCGCCACCTGACGGCGCCACGAGATTGACGGCGACCTGCGCCAGCGTGGTTAATGGGCATGAGGAGCGGCCTGGGAGCTGACATGACTGACCCCGCGAGGATCGTGCCCGGGGACCGGGTGGTCATCACCGGCGCGTCGGGGTTCATCGGGTCCGCCGTCGCCCGGGCAGCGCGGGCCCGGGGAGCGCAGGTCGTAGCCGTGGTTGAGCCGGGCGCCGACACCCGCAACCTCGAGGGCATCGGCGCGGAGCGGGTGACGGCGGACATCAGGGACGCCGCAGCCGTCCGGCTTGCCTGCGCCGGCGCCCGTTTCGTGTTCCACCTGGCGGCGATCTACCGGTTCTGGGCACGCGACCCGCGGATCTTCTACGACGTGAACGTCGGCGGGACGCGCAACGTGCTCGACGCGGTGCGCGCCGCGGGGTGCGACCGGCTTGTCTACACCTCGAGCGTCGCCGTCCTCGGACTTGGCACCACGCGCGCGGGCGAGCCGGCCGACGAAACGTGCTACGCCGACATCGCCCACCTGTTCGGGTCGTACAAGAGATCCAAATACGTCGCCGAGCATGAGGTGCTCAGGGCATGCGCCGAGGGGCTCGATGTCTGCCTTGTGCTGCCGACCACCCCGCTCGGGCCGTGCGACGTCGGCCCGACGCCGACGGGCAAGATCGTGCTCGACTTCCTCAACGGCAAGATGCCCGCGATCGCCGACACCGCCCTGAACATCGTGCATGTCGACGATCTCGCGCAAGGCCACGTTGCCGCTCTGGAGCGCGGCCGCACGGGCCGGAGCTACATCCTTGGCGGGGAGAACATGGCGATGCGCGCGATCCTGCGGACGCTGGCCGACTGCACCAGACTGCCCATGCCCCGGCTGCAGGTCCCGTCGGCCCTGGCAGTCACGGCCGGTGTCGCGTCCACCCTGATCCAAGGCCGGCTGCTGCGGCGGGAACCACGCGTGCCGCTCGAGGCCGCACGCATGTCCGCGACGAAGATGATCTTCAACGACGAGCGGGCGCGCGCCGAGATTGGTTACACCTCGCGGCCGGCGCGCGAGGCAATCGTGGAATCCGCCCGCTGGTTCGCCGCCAACGGCTACGTGCGGACCAGCCGGAAGGCGGCCATCACGTGGTGCGACTAACCCGGTTACCGCGAACTCGCGGCCTGGCGCGGCAGGGCATTGCCTGCCGTCCGGACGCGCTGCCTGCGCCGGGCGATGAGCACGACGAATGCGACCGTGAGGCCCGCCGCCGCGATCGCCAGGCCAGCCTGCCCGTTGTTGAGCATCGATACCAGCACGCCGGCAAGCCCGCCGGCCACGTTAGCCACCTGGTTGAGCGTCTCCGATACGGCGAACGTCGATGACCGGACCTCGTCGCCGATCTCGCGCTGGACGATCGAGTCCTGACCGAGCTTGGCCAGGCTGGCGCAGAAGATAGCGGTGAACTCGATTGCCACGGCCGCCCACAAGCTAAACGACCATGCGCAAATCACTGCGACGACCGGCGCGATGCCCAGCACGGTGAACATGATCAGCTGCGGCCTGCGGCCGCGGAAGAACGACCCGAGGATCATCGAGGCGAGGCTGCCAAGCGCCAGGCCGGCCGCCAGCGCGCCGAGCGCGAAGTTGTGTGACACGGGATGGTGCGGTGCGCCGAACTGCACGCTGCGCAGCAGGAACGCCAGCAGGAACAAGATGTAGCCGGAGAAGGCCCGCAGCACCGCGTTGACCGACATCGCCTCCTTGACGACAGGGCCGACGTTAGCGAGGGTGCGCCATCTCGCGCTGCCATGGCCGTTGCCGTCGCCTCGGGAGCCGTTGTGCCTGCCGGCGCGCGCGTCGCCGGGGGCGGCCGGCAACGCGGGTTGGTCGAGCGGCCGTGTGCGGGGCGGCCGGGGCGCTGGGGGCGCCGGGGACGTCGGGGGCGCCGGGGCTTCGCTGGGCGGGCGCGCAGCCCGCTCGCGGCGGGTAGGCCGCGCCGGCCCCCGGGCCGCCATCGGCACGTCCACCTGCTCGGGCAGTCGCAGTGCGAGAAACATGGCGGCCAGGTAGATCAGGGCGCCCACCCGCAGCGTCCACGCGGCGCCCGCCGTGTACTGCACGCCGGCGGCGACGCCCGCGGCGACGGTGGAAACGGCCAGCGATATCAGTCCTGACCGCGCGTTGGCTGTCACCAGCGTGAGGTTGGCCGGCAGCAGTCGCGGCGTGACCGACGCCTTGACCACACCGCCGGCCTTCTGTAGCACGAGGATGCCGAACGCGGCGGGCAGCAGCGTCACCGCGTCCGCGACATTCGCCGACATGGCGTAACAGAGCAGGCCGCGGGCCATCATCGTGCCGGCTAGCACAAACCGGCGGCCCTGCTGTATCCGGTCGAGCCAGGGCCCGATGAAGGGCGCCAGCAGCGCGAACGGCGCCATCGTGAGGATCAGGAAGAGCACGACGCGGCCGCGCGCCTGGTCAACCGACGTACTGAAGAAGATCGTCCCCGCCAGCGCGATAGTCACGAACGCGTCGGCGGCACCGCTCGTGGCCGTCGTCTCGATGAGCGTGGCAAGCCCGGTACGGCCCGCGCCCTGCGCGCCGGTGACCCGGTGCACCAGGCCCGCGGTGCGGCGCGACGCCCTGCCACTGGCCTGCGTGCCGGATCTAACGGCACGGCCAGTCGCGAGGGCCGCGTTCTCAGCTCGCCGCAGCGCATCGGACAACCGCATGTACCAAGTATTCTTGGTCAGCGGCGGTGCGACGAGCACCATGGGGGGATGATCTGGCGGGCTGCCCCCGCGCAGGTCCGCTGGAGGAGCGATAATTGACAGTCGTGAGCACGATCCGTAGCCGCGCGAAGGAACCTGACCAGGTATGCGCGGAGGCAGTGGACCTGGCAAGACAGGCCCTGATCGACGATGTGGGGATAAGCCCTCGTCTCGTCGGAGAGTACCTGGGCGCCGAGGCCGCTGGCGATCGTGTCGTCATTCAGTTTTTCGAATCGCTCGATCCCGCATACGCGGGATGGCGGTGGGCCGTCACGCTGGCCCGGGCACCGCGGTCCAAGACCGTCACGGTGGACGAGAGCGTCCTGCTTCCTGGCCCGGGCGCCCTGCTGGCGCCGGCCTGGGTGCCATGGCAGGACCGGTTGCGCCCCGGCGACGTCGGCATCGGCGACCTGCTGCCGGCCAGTGCGGACGACGAGCGCCTCGTGCCCCTCGTCGTCCTCGAGGGCGACGACGCGGTGAGCGACTGGTTCGCACCACGCACCGATGCGGAAGACGCGGACGCGGGACCAGGGGAACCATCGGAGCTGCCTGCTCCGGGCCGGGCGCGCGTGCTATCCGCGTACGGCCGGGACGACACCGCCGACCGGTGGTACGAAACCGACCACGGGCCGCGCACGCCGCTGTCTCACGCGGCTCCCGCGAAGTGCGTGAGCTGCGGGTTCTTCGTCCCGCTCAGTGGCGGCCTCGGGCGGCTGTTCGGCGCCTGCGGCAACGCGTTCGCCCCGGACGACGGCCGGGTGGTATCGGCGGACCACGGGTGCGGGGCACACTCGGAGGCGGTGCTAACAGGGTCGGCGGTGCTGGCGACCGCTCCCGTGATCGACGAGTTCGGCTACGACCTGGTGGAGCTGCCTGGCGTCTCGGTGGAAGAGACCGTCTTCGAGCCACTGTCCCGAGACACGTACCCTGAGTCCGGCTCTGAGGCCTGACGCGCGGCAGCGGCGCGGGCCCGGCCGCGCTTGAGCACCGGCACGTACCACAGCCCGAACAACCCCATGGCGAACCCGGTAGCGCAAGTCCACACCCACCACCGGGACCCGGCCGGCAGCGCGTCCCGCGCGATCACCAGGACGATCAGAGCCACCGCCCACGCCGCTGTCAGGACCGTCGTCACCAGGCGGTCGTCCGCCTCCCGCGGCGGCGGAGGCTCCACTTGCCCAGCGCGCCTCGCGGGGGAGTCCGGCTCGCTCATAGTGCAAGGCTAACCCGCCGGGGGCAGAGAGCCGTCGTTCGCCGCGGCCAGTTCCCTCGCACAGACTTATGCGGGTTGCCCGCACGTGATGTACTTGGTGGATGCCTCAGGCAGGTACGCGATCGGACGCTGGGCTGGCGACCGCGATGCGGATTTCGATCAGCAGGCTCGCACGGCGACTCAGAGTAGAGCGCCTTGGACTCGGCGGGACCGAGACGGTCCTCTCCGACATTCAGCTAGCCGCACTGGCCGCGCTTGAGCGCCACCAGGAGATGACACCAGGCGAACTGGCCGACCACGAGAAAGTGCAGCCCCCGTCGATGACCCGGGTGATCGCCGTCCTCGAGGAGCGGAACCTCGTGCAGCGCACCGCGCACCCGACCGACCGCAGGCAGGTGGTCCTCACCGTCACGGCGGAAGGCCGCGCTCTGGTGAACCGGGTACGCCGGCGCCGCGAGGCATGGCTGGCGCAGCGGCTGCAGGAGCTCACGCCAGAAGAGCGCGCGATCCTGCGGGCAGCCGCCCCCATCCTGGAGAAGCTAAGCCAGTCCTAAGACGTCCGCGTGCGGTCGCAGTTTCCACTGGCCCAGCGTCTCGTACCGGGGCTGCCCGCTTAGCCTGCTGTGGATGAGGTAGATCTCTTCAGCGACCCACCCGGGTCCCTGGTACCCCTCCAGACCCCCGACGATGGAGCTCACGTCGGCAGGCGCGCGGCACCGGGCGAGCGTAAGGTGCGGCCGGAACCGGCGTCCGGCATCGGGCGGGGCCGCTCCAGCCCGCCGCGCCGCGGCCGTCACCGAGGCCGCGAGGTCGCCGAGCTCGCGCCGGTCGCCGGACAGTCCGCTCCACAGCACGTTGGCCCTGGCCGGGCCGGGGAAGGCACCCGCGCCAGACAGGCTCAGGCACAACGGCTGGTGGCGCCTTGCCGCGCGCTCGAGCCGTGGCGTCAAGCGGGTCAGGCTGAGGTCGGTAACCTCGCCGAGGAAGGCGAGCGTAATGTGCCAGGCCTCGCGGCTGGTCCAGCGGAGATCGTCGCGGAGCGGGCGGAAGGGCGCGCACGCCGCGTCTAGGTCGTCGAGGACCTGCGGCGGCAAGGCGAGCGCCACGAAGAGCCTCACCTTCGCCTCTTCTCCGGGGGGCCAGGGGGAATGGGGGGCGGGTAGCCCCCCATTCGCGGGGGGTCTCCGGGGGGTCGTCCCCCCGGGCCAGCGCCGTCACTCCGGACTAGGCTGAACGGGTGAACAGGGTTCCCCGCTGGCTGTTGCCTACAGTCCTGGGGCTGCTGGTGCTCATCGTGGTGATCGGCGCGATCGTGCACTAACGCGAGCCGCTCGGCCACGTAGTCGATGCACGCGGTCAGCGCGGCCACGTCATCGGGTTCCACCGCGGGGAACATGCCTATACGCAACTGGTTGCGGCCGAGCTTCCGGTACGACTCCGTGTCCACGATCCCGTTGTCCCGCAGCACCGCGGCCACCGCATCGGCGTTCACCTCGTCGCTGAAGTCGATGGTGCCCACGACCGGAGAGCGCATGGCGGGGTCGGTCACGAAGGGCGTCGCGTAAGCTGACCGTTCCGCCCATTCGTACAAGACTTTGGCCGAACGATGCGCGCGTTCCCGGCACCAGGTAAGGCCGCCCCTGGAAAGCATCCAGTCGACCTGATCGGCGAGCAGCACCAGGGTGGAGATGGCGGGCGTGTTGTAGGTCTAGTCCTTTGCGGAGTTCTCCACCGCGATCCGCAGGGACAGAAACTCGGGGATGTAGCGGCCGCTTGCCGCGATCTCATCGATCCGTTCGAGGGCTGCCGGGGACAGCAGCGCGAGCCACAGCCCGCCGTCGGCGCCGAAGACCTTCTGCGGCGCGAAGTAATACGCGTCGAACTCCGCCGGGTCCGCGAGCAGCGCCCCCGCCCCGCTAGTCGCGTCCACCAGCACCAGGGCATCGTCGTCCGCGGCCGCGGGCCGCGCCACCGGCATGCAGACGCCGGTAGAGGTCTCGTTGTGGGTGAGTGCGTAGGTGTCCGTGCCCGCTTCGGCACGCGGCAGCGGATGGGTGCCGGGCTCGGATGAGATGACCGTGGGCGCCGCCAGCCAAGGTGCCCGCGTGATGACCGTGGCGAACTTCGCGGAGAACTCCCCGAACGTCAGGTGCTGCGACCTGTCTCGCACGAGCCCGAACGCCGCGGCATCCCAGAACGCGGTAGTACCCCCATTCCCCAGAGCCACCAGGTACCCGTTCGGAAGACCAAAAAGATCAGCCAGTCCAGCGCGGATCCGGTGAACCAAAGCCCGCACCGGCGCCTGGCGGTGGGAGGTGCCGAGCACGGGCGCTGTCGCGAGCGCCGCCGCCTGCTCCGGGCGCACCTTGCTCGGGCCGCTGCCGAACCGTCCGTCTGCGGGCTTGATGTGGTCGGGAATGACTGTGTGAGTCACCCACCTAGCCTACTGTGCCAGCCGGGGGGACGACCCCCCGAAGCCCCCCGCGAATAGGGGCTGCGCGCCGCCACACCCCCCGTCAAACGTCGCGATCGAGCACGTCGGCCGCGCCTGGCACATCCCTGACGGGGCGCGCCGCGGGGCCGGTGTACCGGGCGGACGGCCGGACGAGGCGTCCGGTCTTCTTCTGTTCCAGGATGTGTGCGGACCAGCCTGCGGTGCGAGCGCAGGTGAACATGGAGGTGAACATGTTCGCCGGGACTTGCGCGAAGTCCAGCACGATCGCGGCCCAGAACTCGACGTTGGTCTCGAGCACCCGGTCTGGCCTGCGGGCCCGCAGTTCGGCGAGGGCGGCGTTCTCGAGGGCGAGCGCGACCTCGTAACGCGGGGCGCCGAGTTCCTTAGCGGTGCGGCGCAGCACCCGGGCGCGCGGGTCCTCGGCCCGGTACACGCGGTGCCCGAAGCCCATCAGCCGCTCACCGCCGTCGAGCACGGACCGCACGTAGGCGACGGCGTCGCCGCCGCGCTCCACTTCCTCGATCATGTGCAGCACGCGGGCCGGCGCGCCGCCGTGCAGTGGCCCGGACATGGCGCCTACCGCGCCGGAGATCGCGGCCGCCACGTCGGCGCCGGTCGAGGCGATCACCCGGCCGGTGAACGTGGAGGCGTTCATCCCATGCTCAGCGGCGCTCACCCAGTAGGCGTCCACGGCCTTGACGTGCCGCGGGTCAGGCTCGCCGCGCCACCGGATCATAAACGCCTCGGCGGCGGTCTTCGCCTCGTCCACCTTGCCCTGCGGGACCGCGGGCACATTAGCGCCGCGCGCCGACTGGGCGACGAACGACAGCGCCTGCACCGACACCCGGGCGAGGTCGTCACGCGCCTGCTCAGGGCTGATGTCGAGCAGCGGGCGCAGCCCCCAGGCCGGGGCGAGCGTCGCCACGCTGCTCTGCACGTCGACCCGGATGTCACCGGAATGCGCCGGCAACTCGAACGGTTCGGCCGACGGCAAGCCCGGGTTGAAGTCGTTGTCGACGAGCAGTCCCCAAACGTGGCCGTAGGACACGTGTCCGGTGAGCTCTTCGATGTCCACGCCACGGTAACGGAGCGAGCCGCCTTCCTTGTCAGGCTCGGCGATCTCGGTCTCGAACGCGACCACGCCCTCGAGACCCGGCTTGAAGTCGGACACCTGCGACACCTCTCCTCCCGGTAGGGGGTCTGGCTAGGCGACCCCGTTTTCGGGGGTGCGGGGTTGTCCCCTGCAAGCCAACAGCGTGCATTGGTCTGCACCTGTGCCGCCGATTCATTGAACCCCCGCGCCTGGCGTTGCGATAGACCCTGGCCGTGTGAGGATGATTACTCATGGAGACGACGCGGCACCTTACCCCGGAGATGCTCGACGCGTGCCCGATGAGACAGTTCGCGCACTGGCTCGACGACGCGGTTTCCGCGGGCTTGCCGGAACCGACCGCGATGGTGCTTGCCACGATGGGTGAGCGGCCCCGTGCGCGGACCGTGCTGCTCAAAGCTCATGACGCCAACGGCTTCACGTTCTACACCAACCGTACCTCCAGGAAGGGCGCCGACCTGGCGGCGGAGTCGCGATGCTGCGCCGTCTTTCCGTGGTACGGCATGGGTCGTCAGG
>Ga0126381_100001499_pt1 | contig 25019 bp, 23 predicted proteins | sample PanSoiMetPlot_28_FD_96465 | JGI IMG/M metagenome (GOLD analysis project Ga0126381, IMG submission 96465) | Tropical forest soil microbial communities from Panama - MetaG Plot_28 | ecosystem: Environmental > Terrestrial > Soil > Tropical forest > Bulk soil | place: Panama | collected 2016-02-17 | reverse complement strand
TGCCCGCAGAGCAATACTTGCGATCTCGCACCTCGGGGCGCTTATGCTCTCTCGTCGACAAGTTGTGATCTCGGGCGCCGTTCTGGTAGCGGTTCCGATCGTGTCGCTCGCGCAGCAAAAGGCGGCGAAGACTACGCGGATCGGCTTCCTGCAACCGGTAGTCCCGCAAAACAATACCTCGGATTTCTTGGAGGATTTTCGCCAAGGTCTGCATGATCTTGGCTACACCGAAGGAGAGGACCTGCAAATCGAAGTTCGTTGGGGAGAAGGAAAGCTCGATCGCATGCCCGCGCTGGCAACGGAGCTCGTTCGATTGAAAGTCGATGTCATCGTCGCCGTATCGTCACCATCCGTGTTGGCGGCAAAGCAGGCGACGCAGACCATACCGATCGTCATGCCGCTGAGCTCCGACCCAGTTGGAGACGGCCCCGTGGCAAGCCTTGCCCGGCCAGGTGGCAACATTACGGGCTTGTCCATGATGAGTCCGGAAGCGGGCGCCAAACGCCTGCAGCTGCTAAGCGAGGTGTTTCCCAAGTTGTTCCACCCGGTTGCCGTCCTCTGGAACCCAGACTATGCGGGCATGGCCGCGCGATTCAGGCAAACGCAAGGAGCCGCTCCCGCTGTTGGTTTGGGTGTTCGATCGGTGGAAGTACGAGACTCACGCGAGCTGGAACGCGCGCTTGAGGCTGGATCGTGAACGTCCCGACGCACTTGTACTGTTGGCTGATCCGCTCACCATGAGCCAAAGACTGAGAATCGTCGAATTCGCCGAGGAAGAGAGACTTCCCGCCATCTACGAAACAAGCCAATTTGTCGATTCAGGCGGCCTGATGTCGTATGGCCCGAACACCGATGAGCTGGTGCGCCGCTCGGCGATCTATGTGGACAAGATCCTAAAGGGTTCCAAACCAGCCGACCTCCCGATCGAGCAGCCACTGAAGTTCGAGCTGGTCATCAACCTCAAGACCGCCAAGGCACTCGGGATCACGATTCCGCAGTCGGTGCTCCTGCAGGCGGATAGAGTGATCAACTGAAATCCTTGGTCGGAAGCAGCGACTTGCACGGGTGCTTCCGTCTGGCGCCGATTGCCCTCGGCGCGTGAGCTTCTCACTTACGCTGCCTGCTTCGTCTTGCATCAGCAGGCGACGCTTTCGACGCCAGATACGCGATCACAAAGCATGCTGCAGCGATCGCGACGCTGAGCACTGCCACCGTGTACGCCAGTTGTCGCCCCTGCCACAAGCCGCTGAACCACTCGCCGAGTCTCGCGGCATAGAGCGAGAAGCTCCCACCTATGACTTGAACGTTGTGCTCGTACGCCTTGCCCCGAGTGAGCTGGCCGGCGAGCTCCGCCGCATCGTCGTCCGTCGCAAAGTAGTAGATCAGCTCGGCTCCGAGCAGGCCGATGAACAAAATGGCGACCCCGGAGTAATACATGAGCGTGTGCAGCGACGTCGGTTGCCTCGACGGCGTCGATTGCCGTTTGGAATCGTCCATGGCTTGGTACGGGTGGGTCAAACCGCGCCCATGCTGCCTGGGGTTACTGCTGGCCGTCCGCAATCGCGGCAAGCCTGTATCGAGCTCGGTCCTCACTCGTTTGTTGAAAGCAGAAGAGCAGCGGGAACCCGACGGCAAACAGCAGGATTCCCGGAATGATAGGAACGACGAGCCCGAACGCTCCGAACACGATCATCCCAGCCCCGACCACGGGCAGGCTAATCCGCTGCCACAAGGGTCGTCTTTCCTGCACAGGTTTTCGATCGGCGCGGTGCATCGCCATCGGTTGCTTCGTCGCCGCAACTTCGTGCTGATCAAAGCACCTGCGGATACCGCCAAGGTATCCTCGCGCGCACATTCATGTATTGCGGAGGATCAATGTCAGATTACAAATTTGATGTGAAGTCAGCTGCGTCTCGCACGGCCAATCAAGCTGCGCAGCAGAGCGAGTGCAAAACCGCCGGTGGCCATTCCCAGCACGTAGACCGCAATCACGAGGAGATAAATTGGTACCGTGATGCTAGCCGAAAACAGCGACACGGTTGCAGTCTGGAAGTTCTGAACCACGAACACCAGAACCAACGCTGTGAAAACGACGACGAGCCCGATGTATACGTATCTCACCAATCTCTCCAGGTTGTCTCAACGCATCCGTGCGCGAAAGCTGTCGTTCGCATTCCTACGCCGATTGCGGAGCCGGGGCATTCCGTCGTCGACGAACACAAATGTATTCTTAGACTTGCACCGTCGAACGAAAGCAAGAGGTGACGCAATTTCGCCACCCTCGGACAGCCAGGGAGGCGGCTAGCGCAGATAAAGTCCGCGATCGTCGACGACCTTTTCCGCATTCTACGCTGCGTTGCCGTCGAGAGGACTCTTCCCTTACTGGGCGTCGCTGCGCGTTCCTCGCGGGCGTGAGGGTGGGGGACGAAATGACGAAGTCCCCCAGTCCTTCCAGCTCGATCGGTCCGCGTACCACGGACGGTTGCGATAGTGGGCATCCCAGTACGTTTCAACCGAGAACGTGACAATGGGTGTTCGGTCGCGGAAGAAACTTCTCAGGTAACTCGAGTGCACCCATCCGCGGGTGCGGCCCGAGGCGATGTCGCACCACTCCCAGCCGCTCGTGCAACCGAAGATATGCACCGGAGTGGCCGCCGGCAACCAAGTTACCAGGGGGAAGGCGCTGTCAGGGCCAGCCCGTACGTTGACAGGCCGCAGGGTGGTCAACAGCTGCGCCGACGCATGGAGCGACAGCGACAGCAACAGTGCGGCACAGAATCGACTGAGCACAGTACTCGACAAGCCGAATCTCCCGGTGGCAAGGATTCCAGACACTAGCCTTCTCAGCGTGAGCAACTCGGTATAGTAGATCCCGAAGCTGCTGACGACACCGATCCTTCGCGTGCCGGACTACAGTGTGCGATAACCAGTACACGACCCGCAACATGAACGAGCGTCTCCAACTCATGGTCCACGGAATGCTGTTCGCTCTGGGCATCGGCTGGGTTCTATACGTCGGGAAGAGCATTTTCGTCCCGATCGTCTTCGGCGTTCTCGTAGCTTACGTGATCGTGGGGCTTACGCGATTACTCTTCAGGCTCCCCTTCGTCGGGCGTTTCATGCCGCGGCAGATTGGGTACACCCTGGCAGCGCTGGTGATCGCCGTGGCCGTAGCCGCTATTGTCTCGCTCGTAGCGACCAGCCTAGGCGGGATCGTGGCGCTCGCACCTCAATATGAAGGAGCACTTCTCAACGCCATCCAGGACATTGCCGTGAGGCTTGGGTTTGAATCGCCTACGTGGCCTACGCTGCGCCAGGAACTACTCGCGCAGATCAACGCGCAGAGGGTTATCGGGTCAACCGTGGTTTCCGTGTCCTCGATCGTGTCCAACCTGATCGTCGTCCTGCTATATGTTGCGTTCCTCCTGATCGAACAGCGTACGTTCTCGGACAAAATCAACCGTGTTTCCGGCGACCCGAGGAATGTCGCATATATCCAGAAGGTCATCAGCCACATCAATGCGAGGATCGGGACTTACCTAGCGCTCAAGACACTCGTGAGCATTGTGCAGGGGTTGATCAGCTGGGCGATCCTTGCGCTGTTCGGCGTTGAGTTTGCAATGTTCTGGGCTGTGCTGATTGGATTGTTGAATTACATCCCTTACATCGGCTCCGTCCTCGGTGTTGTCCTACCCGTAGCGTTCGCAATGGTGCAATTCGCGGATCTGAACGTGGTGCTGGCGCTGTTGGTGGCTTTGTCCGCCGTGCAGTTCGTCATCGGTTTTTTCCTTGATCCGTACCTGATGGGCAACTCGCTGAATCTGAGTCCTTTCGTCATCCTGGTCAGCCTCGCGGTCTGGTCGTCGATCTGGGGCATCGCCGGTGCTTTCCTTGCCGTCCCTATTACCGCCTGTATGGCGCTCGTCTTCGCCGAATTCGAAGGGACGCGTCCGATCGCGGTTCTTCTGTCCAAGAACGGCCAGATATGAGCGCTACCAGCGCGTCAGGCCGACGCGGCGTTGGTTGCGAGTAACTGCTACGGGCAGCCTTTGCAGCCGGTCGTTCGCGCCCTTTTGAAGACCGCATGATCGATGCTGGCGCCGCTGAGATCGGCATCGCTGAGATCGGCGCCTGAAAAGTCGACGCCGTCGAGCTTGGCATCCGCGAGCGACGCGCCTTTGAGCCGCGCGGCACGCAGGTCGGCGTTACGCAAGTCGGCGGCGTTGAGTCGCGCGTGATCGAGGCGGGCCTTAGCGAGATTGGCGCCATTCAAGTCGGCCCGGCTGACATCGGCACCGCTGAGGCTGGCTCTTTCAAGCGACGCTTTTTCGAGCATCGCTCCGCTCAGATTCGCATCGTCGAAGCGTGCTCCGCGCGCGGTCGCACGGCGCAGCGACGTCGACTGCAGGTTCGCGTTGCGCGCGTCGACTCCATTCAGATCGGATTCATCCAGATTGGCTCCGCTCAGGTTCGCGCCCCCGAGCATTGACCGGGTGAATTGGGAATGCCTGAGATTCATCCCGCTCAGATCCGCCCCGCGGAGGTTGAGGCCGGCGCACAATGTGCCGGGGCGCAAGCGACAGCCTCCGACGCTCCGGATCTCCTGCGCGAGAGCGCCGGCCATCGTAAATGCAAGCACCAGCGCCAGAATCGTCGCAGCTCGCATCATTCCGTCTCCATGGTCACTGTTCCATAGACCGAACGCACGGTTTCCGCTAAGAGCCTACAATAGCATGAGGAGAAAAATGGCGCGCTTGCGACACAGGATCCGGATGCATGTCTTGCAGCCTTGACCGGCGCGGCACTCGTCAGGAAGCTTTTGCTTGAGTGTCGCATACGGATGCGAACGCCTATGCGAATGAAATGATCCCGCAGACCAGGACAACCGCTCGCTTTGGCCGCGAGGCGCGCATAGCCATCATCTGGGCGACCGCCGCAGCGATCGGATTGGCGGCATTTCTCGCCCCGCGCTTCGAGCAACCCGAGGATTATCATCGGTTCGCGGACGACCGAGCGATGCTCGGCGTCCCGAATCTCTTCGACGTGGCATCGAACCTGGCGTTCCTCATCGTCGGTGCGATGGGGCTTTACTTCGTGCTGCGGGGAAAGCGGGCGGACGGCGGCCCTGCCTTCACCGATACAGCCGAAAGCTGGGGATGGGGTGTCGCTTTCGCTGCCGTCGCGCTAACGTCCTGCGGCTCGGCGTATTACCACTGGGCGCCGGACAGCTCTAGCCTCGCGTGGGATCGGCTGCCCATGGCGGTGGGCTTCATGAGCATCGTCGCTGCGATCGTCGCCGAGCGCATCAGCGCAAAGGCAGGGCTGCGTCTGCTCATTCCGCTCGCGCTGCTCGGAGCCGCCAGCGTGTGGTACTGGCGGTGGAGCGCGACGCGCGGTGTTGAGAACCTCAATCCCTACGGCGCGGTCCAGTTCGGATCGGCACTGATTATTCTGCTTATCATCATCCTGTTCCCGCCTCGGTACAATCGGAGCCAGGATCTGCTAGGCGCGGCAATCCTGTACGCACTCGCAAAGGTCGCAGAGCACTTCGATCGTGACATCTTCATTGCGACCGGCGGATTGGTCAGCGGTCACACCCTCAAGCACCTGTTGGCGGCGCTCGCTGTGCTCTGGATCCTGCGCATGCTCAGGCTGCGCCAGCCGATCGGCGCGGAGCGCCCGTAGTACTGCTGGCCATCCAGCGCCGCGATGTGCGCAAGCACTCGGCATGAGCTTGCAATCGCCGGCGTCCCGGAGATCACGCAGCTATGGCTCGCGGCTATTGGCCCACCCGGGCGAGTTACTGCTGCCTGCTGCCGTGGATGTTACCGGCGATACCGCCCGCCACCGCGCCAATGGCCGCGCCAGTCCATCCACTGCCCCCGGAGATAGCTGCAATGCCCGCTCCGGCGCCAGCGCCGATCGCCGCGCCGCTTATTGTTCCCTGCTGCTGCGGGGTCATATTCGTGCACCCGATGACGGCGATCATCGCCACCATCGCTGCAAACCATCCATATCGCCTCATGTCTTGGCTCCTAGCTGGGTTTCTTAAGACCTGGCACGACAATTTCGAACCAGATCGTTTCGAGCACCGGCCGCTGCAGCCGGCCCGGATTCGCCGCGTACCATCGATCGAGCGCTTCGCGCACGCTGTCGAGCGTTTGACCGCGCAATCCCCTGGCCAAGCGGGGCACGAAGCTTTGGTCATCGGACGGCGGGTTCGCACCGAAATAGGCCGTCTCCACCTGGAGCAGATTGTCGATTCCAATCAGATAGGCCTTTTTCACATCATCCGACGATCGGGTCCAGTGCTCGCCGGTAACCACGGGAGCTTCGTCCGCCCATACCCCGCCCGCCAGCGCCATCAAAGCGATGCTCATCAGAATGAGAGCGCCGCGCCATTGCCATCTCATAGCCATTGCAGTCTCCATAAAAGTTTCAATGCAAGACTCACCGCAGGACCACGACAGCCATCTTCAGCGTCGTGAAACATCGAGAAGGGTTGCTGACTGTTGATCGTATCCATTCTTTGAGTCCTAGGGAAACGGAAACGTTCGCTCTCTCCAGCCGGACTTGTTTGCACTCAACCTCTGATGGCGTGCCCCGAATGCTGCGGCCGACGGTGCTTCGCTGCGTCCGCAACGCAAGGCCGTCGGCAACGCAGGGCAGCTCACCTACGCTAAAATTCAGACAATCGTCTGTTTCGTTGCAGTGATTCAAATGAGATCGACTGTCGTCAAGCTGTCGAAATGGATAGCGGCGCTGCTCGCCGCGAGCCTGCTGACGGTGCTCGCGGTGCGCGCTTACGACTCGCAACGCGGCCCACCTCTCGAACTCTGGCATACGTTCGTACCGCACGAGATGACTGCGGAGGAGATCCGCAACTCCGACTGGAGGCATTACATGGCGGCGGAGCAACGGTTGTTCGACGAGGTTCGATCCAACGTGACCGACAAGCTCGACGCCGAATCCCGCAATGCCGCCAACCGTTACTATTCAGAAAGCCCGGTCTATCCCGGTCATTTCGCGCAAGACTGGAATCATTCGTACGTTATGGAGCCCCCCGGAGCTCCGATCGGTGCGGTCGTGCTCCTGCACGGGCTGACGGACTCTCCGTACAGCCTGCGCCACATCGCACGGCGCTATGCCGAAGACGGATATGTCGCGGTCGCGATCAGGCTGCCTGGTCATGGCACGGTCCCGAGCGGCCTGACCGATATCGAATGGCAGCAGTGGTCGGAAGCGACCCGCCTCGCGGTCAGGGAAGCGCGACGACTCGCTGGGACATCGACACCGCTGCACCTGATCGGCTTTTCCAATGGCGGCGCGCTGGCGATGAAATACGCACTCGACGCGATCGGCGACAAGAATCTCGCACGGCCGGATCGCATCGTGCTGATTTCGCCGATGATCGGCATTACGAGCCTCGCGCGCTTCGCGGGCGTGTTCGGCTGGCCGGCTGTGTTTCCACCCTTCGCCAAGGCGGCTTGGCTGGGTATCGTGCCGGAGTTCAACCCGTTCAAGTACAACTCGTTTCCCGTCAACGGGGCGCGCCAATCGTCGCTGGTGGCGCGCACGCTGCAGCAGCAAATCAATCAGCATGCACGCGATGGCACGCTAGCTGAGCTTCCCCCCATCCTCACCTTCCAATCAGTGGTGGACTTCACGGTCAGCACGCGAGCAATCATCAACGCGCTCTATGTCAACCTCCCGGCAAACGGCAGCGAGCTGGTGCTATTCGATATTAATCGCAACGCTAGCTTCGGCCCCCTGCTCCGCAGCAACGTCGACACGATGTTGTCCCGTCTCCTCCCAGATCCGCCGCGCGCATTCAAGACCACTGTCATCGCCAATGCCGGCCCCGGCCAGGCCGCAGTGGTGGAGCGGGTCACTCCCGCGGGTGCGACGACGGAGCAGACCCGCTTGCTGGGACTGACGTACCCGAAGGAAGTGTTTTCGCTTTCGCACTTGGCGCTGCCGTTTCCGATGAACGACCCGCTCTACGGTCTGCAACCCGACTCCAACGAGTACGGCGCCAACCTCGGTGCGATCGCGACCCGAGGGGAGCGCGGTACGCTCATCGTCAGCATGGATTCGCTGATCCGGATGTCATCCAATCCGTTCTTTGCTTACATGATGGAGCGCATCGAGGAGGGAATTGGCATCGGCGCGAAGAGCGCCGCACCTGCGGCAGCGACGGGTTTTGCGGGATCGAATGCAAACCCTCCCGCGGCAAGTTCGACGAGGTGATGCCGGAGCCGATGGCGGGTCGATGACGCTGCCTCCGGGACAGCGAACCGCGTCGTTACTTCAGGTTGTGGCTTCCGCTGCGCCTCTGGCGGGGACGTATGATCCGACCCTGCCGCTACAGTCGCCAGGACCCGATGCGCCATCACAATGGTTGCGATCGTCGGCATGCCTGGAAGCGTCCTATCATCGTCCCGCTTTTGGTGATAAGCTGTTGTAGCCAACAGCCAGCTCTGGCGGTAGAAGGCGTACAAAAAGAATGAACAAGCATGTCAAGTCACCCGTAGCGGTAACGCTCACATCGGTGACGCCCGACTCACAAGGTGAAACAGAACGGCTGCAAATCGTCGTACGCAGTAGCTAAGTCTTGCACCCCGTGGGTCTGCTATCCATCGCGCTGGACGCGAAAGGGTAGTGATTCGATAACCCATCCAATCTAACCGGGGAGAACGGCATGGCTTCGACCGAGCAGAAGATGTCGCGGATGCAGCTCACCGCCATGGTGGTCGGGTCAATGGTCGGCGCGGGGATCTTCTCTCTTCCTAGGACGTTTTCGAATGCCACCGGGCCGCTGGGAGCGATCATCGCATGGCTTATCGCGGGCACCGGCATGTATATGCTGGCGCGCGTGTTCCAAGCACTGGCGGAACGCAAGCCTGACCTCGACGCTGGCGTCTACGCGTACGCTCGGGCGGGCTTCGGTGATTACCCGGGCTTCCTCTCCGCTTTCGGCTACTGGATTGGCAGCTGCATCGGCAACGTCTCGTACTGGGTGCTGATCAAGTCGACGCTGGGCACGTTCTTCCCCGTCTTCGGCGACGGCAACACCGTCATCGCGATCGTGGTCGCATCGATCGGCATCTGGGCTTTTCACTTCCTGATCCTGCGCGGCGTCCAGCAGGCCGCATTCATCAACACTATCGTAACGGCAGCGAAGATCATCCCGATCATCCTCTTCATCATCATCCTGATCTTCGCGTTCAAGCTTGATCTGTTCACGAGCAACTTCTACGGCGGCGGCCTCGGCGGCATCGTCGAACAGGTCCGCGCGACCATGCTGGTCACGGTGTTCGTGTTCATCGGGATCGAAGGCGCGAGCGTGTACTCGCGCTACGCCAAGGAGCGCTCCGACGTCGGTGCGGCGACCATCCTTGGTTTCATCGGCGTGACGTCCCTGATGGTGCTGGTGACCATGCTTCCGTATGCGGTGCTGGCGCGGGCAGAGATCGCGGGCATGCGCCAGCCTTCGATGGCCGGGGTGCTCGAAGCCGTCGTCGGGCATTGGGGCGCCGTTTTCATCAGCGTCGGCCTCATCGTTTCGGTTCTGGGAGCCTACCTCGCATGGTCGTTGATCTGCGCCGAAGTGCTGTACACCGCGGCCAATACCAAGGACATGCCGTCGGTCTTCGCCAAGGAGAACCAGGCCAAGGTGCCGGTAGCCGCGCTCTGGCTCACCAACATCATCGTGCAGCTCATCGTCATCAGCACCTATTGGTCGCGCGATGCCTTCTCGCTGATGTTGAACCTGACGAGCGCGATGTCCCTGATCCCGTATTTCCTTGTCGCTGCCTACGCGTTCAAGCTCACGCAGCGCGGCGAGACGTACGAAGTGCGACCCGAGGAACGAACGCGCGATCTCGTGATCGCTATCGTTGCTACGCTCTACACCGCTTTCATGCTATGGGCGGGCGGAATGCGGTACATCCTGCTCGCCTGCATCCTCTTCGGCCCGGGCACCGCGCTGTACTACTGGGCGCGCCGGGAGCAAGACAAGAAGCTGTTTACGCCTGTCGAATGGATGATCTTCCTAGTCGTCGTAATCGGCTTCGTCGTGGGCGTTTACTCGCTCGCGACCGGCGCAATCAAGATCTAGCGTCACCACTGTTGCAACGGGGGTCATCATGGCGCGTGGCAAAGCGAACAAAGCGAAGGAAGTCAAGTTCGGCGTGCATTCCGAAGTCGGTCAACTGCGTAAGGTATTGGTCTGCGCGCCGGGGCGCGCTCACCACCGCCTAACGCCCTCCAACTGCGACCAGCTTCTGTTCGACGACGTGCTGTGGGTCGACAACGCCAAGCGCGACCACTTCGACTTCATGCAGAAAATGCGGGACCGCGGCATCGAAGTGCTGGAGATGCACAACCTGCTTGCGGAAACCGTTGCGGTCCCTGAGGGCAAGAAGTGGATCCTCGACAATCAGGTCGTTCCCAACCAGGTCGGCCTCGGCTTCATTGACGAGCTGCGCAGCTACCTCGACGGCCTCGACAACCGCAACTTGGCCGAGACGCTGATCGGCGGCCTGTCGACGAATGAATTTCCCGAATCGGTCGGCGGCAAGGCTCTCAAGGTCGTCAAGGAAGCGGCCGGCGCTACCGAATATCTGTTGGCGCCCCTGCCCAACACGCTGTACACGCGCGACACGACGTGCTGGATCTACGGCGGCGTGACGCTCAACGCGCTGTACTGGCCTGCGCGCCACGAAGAGACGATCCTGACCACCGCGATCTACAAGTTCCACCCGGATTTCGCCGGGAAGGTGAAAGTCTGGTGGGGCGATCCGACCGAGGACCACGGCTTGGCGACCCTCGAAGGCGGCGACGTGATGCCAATCGGCAAGGGCAACGTGCTGATCGGCTTGAGCGAGCGCACATCGCGCCAGGCGATCAGCCAGCTCGCCGCGACGCTGTTCAAGAACGCCGCGGCCGAGCGGGTGATCGTGGCGGCAATCCCCAAGATCCGCGCAGCGATGCATCTCGACACCGTCTTCACCTTCGCCGATCGGGACTGCGTCCTGCTTGCGCCTGACTTCCTGGCCAAGACCACGACGTTTTCGTACCGGCCGAGCAACCATCCAAGTGGAGTGGAGTTTCACAGCGAGAAGAAGCCTTTCGTCGATGTGGTCAAGGAAGCGCTTGGGTTGAAGAAACTGCGCGTGGTCGAGGCCGGGGGAACCGACTATCAACGGGAACGTACGCAGTGGGACAGTGGCGCCAACCTGGTGTGCGCTTCGCCGGGCGTCGTCTATGCCTACGACCGCAACGTTTACACCAACACGCTGCTGCGCAAGGCAGGCATCGAGGTGATCACCATCGTCGGTGCCGAGCTGGGCCGTGGACGCGGTGGCGGGCACTGCATGACCTGCCCCATCGTTCGAGACGCAGTCGATTTCTGACGCGGAGGCTTAACCGCAAATCGCCGTCGCGGTGCGGCGACGGTGATTGGCAATCCTCACAGTAGGCCGCGAATTCGTTGCCAACACCTCGAAGTCATGCATTGTGATCGTGCACGATGAGACTCGGCTTTAAGTCGCGGTTAGCCTATGTCGCCTCCCGCCACCGATAAGACCGGTCAGCCACAGCGGCTGAGCTTGGTCGAGGCGATTATTCCCGTCGCCGGCCTCATCATCCTGGTGGGGCTGTCGTTCTACCTGTTCGGGGACGCCGGAGCGGAGGGTCCGAACCAGGTCGCGCTGGTCGTGGCTACGATGATCGGGGTGTTCATCGGCTGGCGCCGAGGGCACACGCTCGACTCGCTGCGAGACGCTGCCGTCGCGAGCGTTGGTTCCGGGATCAGCGCGATCTTCATCCTGTTTGCGGTCGGAGCGCTGATTGGCACTTGGGCGATGAGCGGGACGCTGGTCGCGATGGTCTACTACGGCCTTAAAATTTTGAATCCCTACTACTTCTACGCAACTACCGTATTGATCTGCAGCGTTGTGTCATCCTCCATCGGGAGCTCCTGGACAGTGGCGGGTACGATCGGCATCGGCCTCATGGGCATTGCAACGAACATGGGGCTCGACCCGGCGATCACGGCCGGCGCGGTGATCTCCGGCGCCTATGTCGGTGACAAGTCTTCACCGCTTTCGGACACCGCCAACCTTGCCGCAGCGACGGCAGGGGCTGACCTGTATGCGCACATCAAGGAGACGGCGATCACGTCTGCGATCGGGCTCATAATCACGTTGGCGTTCTTCTGGATGCTTGGCAAGCCCGGCAGCTTCGACGCGAGCGACAAGATCGCCGCCCTTGAGAGCGTTTTCCACATCACGCCTTGGCTGTTCCTGCCGCTGGTCGTCGTGATCGCTCTCGCGCTGCTGAGGTTCCCTCCGTTCACGACCATTTTCATCGGAGCGCTCGTGGGCGGCGTACTCGCGGTCGTCGTCGCGCCGGAACGCGTCGCGACCTTCGCTGGTGCGCGCGAGGACGTGCCCGGCGCGATCGCGTTAGTGAAGGGCGTGTGGCTCGCGCTGGCCGATGGATACCGCTTGTCCTCCGGCCATGCGGCGGTCGATGTGCTGGTGAGCCGCGGCGGCATGGAGAGCATGCTGAACACAGTCTGGCTTGTCATCGCGGCGCTCGCGTTCGGTGGGATCATCGAGAAGATCGGGTCGCTCGAGCGGTTGATTGAACCGGTGCTGGCGGCGGCGAAGTCTGCCGGTGCGCTCGTCACGAGCTTGATTGCCGCTGTTCTTGCCACGAATATCGCCACGGCGGACCAATACATCGCCATCGTGCTCCCAGGCCGGATGTTCAAGAACGCGTTCGAGCGGCGAGGCTTTGCGCCGGTAGTGCTGTCGCGCTCGATCGGCGATTCAGGGACGCCCACCAGCGCGTTGATCCCATGGAACAGCTGCGGTGCCTACATGGCGGCCACGCTCGGCGTGGCGACCTTAAGCTACGCCCCTTACGCGATCTTCAACATTGCGAGCCCGTTGATAACAGTCGCGTTTGCATTCCTGGGCGTGCGCATGTTGCGCACGGCCACAAGGTCGCCGCAAGCTTCTGAGCAAGAATCGCGGCCTACGCCTGCGGACCATGGCTGAGCTGATTGTGCAAACGCGAGGCACGGCCCGCTCCATTTTTTCTTCACTCTTTCTTCAGTCCGCTAGAAAGGATTGTCCATGAGCAACTTCTGGGATCTTATGTGGCTGATCGCGTCGACCTTCCTATTCATCGCGTACTTGATGGTGCTGTTCCAGATCATTGTCGACCTCTTTCGGGATTCCGAGCTGGGCGGCTTTTCCAAGGCCATCTGGATTATCTTCCTCATCCTACTGCCCCTGCTGACCGCATTGGTGTACATCGTCGCACGAGGCAGGGGCATGGCCGACCGGCAGCGCGCCGCGCTGCAGCGCGCGAAATCAGACACCGATTCCTATATCCGGCAGGTGGCCGGCAAGTCGCCCGCCGAGCAGATCGCGGATGCCAAGGCGCTGCTCGACGCCGGAACCATCGACGCGCAGGAATTCGCGAAACTCAAAGCGAAGGCGCTTGCCTAAAAGACATCCTTGACGCGCGTTTGGGGCTCGAGATTTCGTCGTCGCCCGCATGACGACAAAGGCTCTGCTCGCGCCGAAAGGCACTCAAAAACAAGCACTCAAAAACCCTTCTGAACTATCCCATGTCCGGATGGAAGCGCTGGTTGTGGCGATTGCTGATTGCGGCAGCGACGTTGTCGCCGCTGAGCGCATCGGCGCAGTTCGCCGCCTTCACAACGCAAGCCGCCAACATGCGCGCGGGACCCGATCGAAGCTTCCCCTTGGTCACCTGGCTTCCCGCGGGCACGCCCGTCAGCGTCGTGGGTTGCATCGACGGTTGGCGGTGGTGCGATGTCGTGTGGGGTTTCAATCGGGGATGGATATTCGCTCGCTTCCTGTCGATGACGTTCCAGAATCAGCCTACCGTGATCTTCAACTCAGGCGGGATGCTGGGCGTGCCTCTGGTCAGCTTCTCTGTCAACAATTACTGGGGCGCTCACTATCGGAGCCGCCCGTGGTGGAACAACAGAACTTACTGGGCCGGCCGGCCTCCCACGTGGCAACGGCCGCCGCCGCGTCCACCGGCAGTGCGCCCGCCGCCGCCGCGTCCACCGGCAGTGCGTCCGCCGTCGAGCAGGCCGCCGAGCGGTGGAAGGCCTCCATCAGGCGGACGCCCGCCATCCGATACCCGACCGCCTTCCACCGGTAGACCGCCATCGGGCGGACGACCACCCTCAGATAACCGGCCACCTTCCGGAGGCCGGCCGCGCGACACCAGTTCGCCGCCCAGCCAGGGGGGCGGCTAGCGCGTCAGTAAGGACGGCGAGAGCAGTCCCGGTGGGACAGTAGATACGGCGTGTCTATGATTGCAATGCGCCTGCCCCCGACAGGCGCTTGCGGCCAGGAACCGACGTTCGGTTGGGCTATGGGGGCGGGCTGCATACGAGGCCGGAATGCCACAGATTGGATCGGAGTTGCGCTCTAAGGACCCCAATCCTTCACCGGTGCATCCCTGATCTGGGCTGTGCGCTTTGTCGCGAGGCGCACTAGGATGGTACGAAACGGTGGCGCTAGACGAAGACGCGTCCGTATTCTGCAGGCGCATCCGGAACGCCCTGCCTAACGATCCGGCAAAGCCAAACGTCTCCCCAGGATGATTCGCGACGATAAACGAACGCTGCGAGAGGTTACTGGCAAGTGACCGTGAATTGGGCCTCTCCGTCAGGCCCCGAGGTCTTGCCGCATAACTAATCCTAATCCGTGACATGACGCGCATAGGCACTTCTCCAAGCAATACGCGCTCGATTATCTTGGACGGCATTTGCACGACCGCGATGAACTCGTTCTTTGTCGGTCCGTTTCTTGCCGCTTTTGCCCTCGCCATGGGAGCGACCCACTGGGAAATCGGGCTCATTTCCGCCATCGCCTTCTTGAGCATGCCTATGCAGCTTGTGGGACTTTACGCAGTCAATCGATGGAAGCAGCGGCGCGCGCTGATCATTTGGTGCGCGCTCAGCGGGCGGCTTCTATGGATTCTGATCGTGTTCCTACCCTTCGCTCGTGAAAGCCCATCTGTACGTTCTTTGCTGACGGTCCTGGTCTTTATCGGCTTCATCAAAGCTATTCCAGGCCCGGCATGGCATTCGCTCGTGCGAAGTTTGATTCCCGTAGATTCGTTGGGGGAAGTCTTTTCCAAACGAACGGCCTGGGGACGGATCGTCGGTCTCTGCCTGACCTTAGGGGGAGGGTTTTTCGTCGACGCTTGGCCAACCTTTTCGGGGAGGTCGACATTAGAGGCTTACTCAGTACTTTTCTCAATCGGGATTTTGTTCGGGCTCGCCGGCGTTGCTGCCATCACCCGTCTGTCCGACCCGCCAATGGAGGCCGACCACTCTGAGTCCTTTCGTTCTTTAGTGTGGCTTCCCCTCCGCGATGCCGGTTTCCGATCCCTGCTCTGGTTCATCGTTCTTTGGAATTTCGCCATCAACTTAGCGACGCCATTTTTTGTTGTCTTTATGTTAGAGCGTTTAATGTTGCCGATGCGAGTCGTTACGGGCTTGATCGTCCTTCAACAATTGGTAATGGTGCTCTCGGTCAGGATTTGGGGAACCTTGAGCGATCGGTTTTCGAACAAAGCGGTGCTATCGACAAGCCTTCCCCTGGCAATCGCGGCTGTCGGGGCCTGGAGTTTTACAACGCTCCCCGAGCGATTTGCGCTGACCATCCCGCTGTTGATCGCGATCCAACTCGGAATTGGGCTTTCTCTCTCGGCCATCCCACTGGCCATTACGAACCTGGCGTTGAAGCAATCACCCCCGGGCCTGACGCACGCATACATGATGATGGCGGATTTGGCGGCGGCGCCTAGTGGCGCAATTGCTCCTCTGCTGGGGGGATGGATGATGGATTTCTTCGCCAGCCGTCATTTTGCACTGACCCTCCAATGGTCGGACCCGGTTAACGAATTGTCGGTACACCTGCTGAGTATCCGCGGACTCGATTTTGTCTTCTTGATCTCCGCCGCAGCCGGGCTGATCGCTGCCCAATCGCTAGCCCTCATTCCGGAGGCCGGGAAGACTGGCAAGGTCTTGTGGGAGTTCAAAGAAGAATTATCGCTGCCGTTCCGCCGCAGCAGTTCCACTGCCGCTTTAGTAGAGAATGATCTCCTTGGTGTCTGAACTTGGTGGGACAGACCTCCCGGCCGGGGAGCACGAGGCAGCGTGACAAGCCTGCTGCGGGCGGCCTGGGAGGAGTACGAGCGCGACCGCGCGCGCTACTTCGCCGGCGCGATGGTCTACTTCGCGCTGATGTCGCTCGTTCCCCTTCTGTTGCTATTCCTGGCCGCCATCGGATGGAGCCTCCGATTCTCGAGTGCCGCGGCCGGCATCGAAGGGCACGTGCTCACCATCGTCGAGACCAACCTCGGGGAACAGTTCCGAATGATCATCGAGACGCTGCTCACGCAGTTGCAACAGCAGTCGTTAGTCACAGCACTTGCAGGTCTGCTGGGGCTGCTTTATACGGCCTCCAAGCTCTTCCGTCACCTACGCATGAGCTTCCGCGCGATTTGGAAGTATGAGCCCCCGCTCTTGGCGGGTCCGATGAGCGAGCGGGTGGCTACGACCGTCCGCGAGTACGCGTTCGCTTTCATCCTGGTGTTGTCGGGCGGCCTGTTGCTCTTCCTAGCTCTCGTGCTGCTCTCTGTGACGCAACGGCTCAGCAGACTGCTGGTGGCACTGCCGTTGGTCGATCGGGTCCCGGTGTGGCTGGTCGCGCTGCCCGGCTCTATTGCGATCGTGGGGCTCACTTTTGCATTACTGTTTCGGTTCCTCCCGCCGGTTCGTCTTGGGTGGCGCCACGTCTGGTTGGCTAGCGTCCTGTGCACGGCTTCCTGGATCATCGGCGCTCAGCTGGTGACGTGGTACAGTGCCCTCTTCCCGAGCGACGCACCGACGCTGGAAGCGTTCACCGGTCTGTTCGTGACGATGCTCTGGTTCGACAAAGTCAGCCAGGCACTCTTCTACGGCGCCGAGGTGTGCAAGGTACTCTACACGCGCGAGACGGCGGTTACCGCTTCAGGTTTTCGATAGGCGTCCACCCAGCAAAGGAAGACGTCAATGACAATCATCCTGGCCGCCGACGGCAGCAGGTTCACCAGGAAGGCAGTCGCTTTCCTGTTGAAGCACAAACACTGGGCGTACGACGACGCCAACGAGATCATCGTCATCAACGTTCAGGTTCGAATGACCTCGCGCTCGTTGCCGAAGAGCGTTCTGGCGGTGCACTATAAGGACGTGGCGGAAGCGGTCCTGAAACCCATCGAACTCCTGCTGAGGCGACACAAGGTCGCAAACCGCAGCGTGTGGACGACCGGCTATCCTGCAACGGAAATCGTGAAGCTCGCGAAGAAGGAAAGGGCGCAGCTGATCGTGATGGGCACCCGCGGCCGCAGCACACTCGGACGCGTATTCATGGGAAGCGTCGCGCAGGAGGTCGTGAGCGCCTCGAAGGTGCCGGTGCTCCTCGTAAAATGAAGGCCCCGGCGCGCCTGCCCTGTTCGCGCCGGCGCGTTCGCGCTGCTCGTCCTTGGCCTTGAAACTGCGTCATCAGCTTCGGCCATTGCTGCACCTCGATCGGGATAGCCTAATGAAGTCCCTGCTCCTTTACGGCGCCGAGGGGTGCAAGTCAATCTGCACGCGCGCGACGCCGACTGCCGCTTCACCTCCGCGATAGGCCGAATCGCCCGGAGCGAGCGCGTATGTCAACGACGATCTCGGTTCTCGGTGGCGTGGGCCTGTTCCTGCTCGGCATGAGCGTCATGACCAGCGGCCTCAAGGCATTGGCCGGCTCGGGACTGCGCACAACCCTGAGTAAGGCGGCAGCGACTCCGATGTCGGGCGCTTTCTGGGGCGCTTTCGTTACGCTTATCGTGCAGTCGTCGAGTGCAACGACGATGACAACCATCGGTCTTGTGAGCGCGGGATTACTCACCTTTTCTCAGGGCCTGGGACTGGTGTTTGGAGCGAACGTCGGCACGACGGGAACAGGCTGGCTCATTGCGCTCATCGGTGTTCGTGTCTCGCTCACAGCAGCTGCATTACCGATGATCTTCGTTGGCGCGATGATCAAGCTGTTGGGCCGTGGACGCGTCTCTGCGGCAGGTGGAGCGCTAGCAGGGTTTGCACTGGTGCTGTTTGGCTTGACGACACTCCAACAGGGAATGGGCGGGGTGGCCGAACAGTTGCACCCGGCGGATCTTCCCGCTGTCTTTGGCCCAGGTGTCAGTTGGTGGTCAAGCGTGTTCGGCGCGCTGGCCTTGATCGTGTTTGGACTGGTGATGACGGCGGTGATGCAGTCGTCGACTGCGGCCATTGCGGTAACGCTATCGGCGCACTTCGCGGGAGCCGTAGCGCTCGATCAGGCTTGCGCGCTCATTATCGGGCAGAACATCGGCACGGCGACCAGTTCCGCTTTGGCGGCAATCGGCGCAAGCAGCACCGCGAAGCGATTGGCTCTCGCCTACGTCTTGTTCAAGCTGATTGCGGCCTTGATCGCGCTTGCACTCTTTCCTGTCACCGTTCCTCTGCTCGTTCGCGCTTCGAAAACCATCGATGGCGTGACGCTCTTAGCTGGTTATCACACTGCGTACAACGTCGTCGGCGTTGCGGTTTTGCTGCCGCTGATCGACTGGTTCACGCGATTCGTCGAGCGAATTCTGCCCGAGCGCGCGTCGCCGCTTACGCGCTGCCTTGACCCTGCAGCGCTCGTCACACCGCTCGCGGCCGAAGAAGCTTTGCGGCGAACGGTTGCGCGCTCGCTTGGCGCGATGTGCGGGTCAATCGGCGAGGCGTTGACGGCCGTGAGCCAGGGAACATCCGTCCGTGTCAGAAAAGATGCGGTCCCAACAACAGAGGCCAACGATGCGTTGCGCCAGGCGCGGGAATTCATATCGGAGGCGAGCGGCCCACCCGAATCGGAGGAGGAGCAAGCACGACTCACGAGCACACTGCATGCGTTCGACCACGCGTCTCGTCTGGCCGAGGTCGCGGGCGAGACAAGCGACTTTGGCTCGCTGGCCAGCGGGTCTGAAGATGAACGCGCGGCGAGCTTGTGCGCTGCGGCGATGCGACATGCGGTATTGATCGCCGATGAAGTGGGAGCTCTGCCGGACACCCCTCATCCGGTTGCCCCAGTCGAGGTGCTTGATGGGGAGAAGAAAGTCGCTGCCCATGGGGCGTCAACCGCGCAAGCCCTGGTCCAACTTGAACACTGCGCGAACACGCTTCGCGAGCTGCAATGGGCCCACCGCAGAGGGACACTCGGCTCGGTCGCGGGTGGAGCAGTGAGTGCGGACGATGCGATGACTCGCGTCGACACAGTCCGACGCCTCGACGCGCTTGCCCATCACGCCTGGCGTTCCGCAGCGCATCTCGTCGGTAGCCGAACATAGTTCAGCGAGGGACTGCAGAATATGCGGCGAGAGGCAGAAGGCATGCTGTCAGGCGAAGCTTTTGGAGGCCGAAACGACATTGCTCAAGATAGTGTAGGCGGCCGGCCTTTCGATTGGCTTTTGTCCCGAGCGTATGATGGCCCGTATGTCAGCACAGGCACGTTCCCGAAAGTCTTCCAGCCGACTCAGCCGTAAAGCCATCGCTGTCGACTTCGCCCTTCAAGGTGGCGGTGCGCACGGGGCTTTCGCCTGGGGTGTCCTCGATCGGGCGCTTCAGGTGCCGAGCATGCAGTTCGACGGCATTTCCGGCACTTCGGCTGGAGCAATGAATGCCGCCATCCTCGCCGATGGCTATGCCGAAGGAGGCCCCGAGGGTGCGCGCTCGGCGCTCGAACGTTTCTGGCGGCGCGTATCTGACGCCGCTAAGCTGAGTCCCTTGCGTCGAGGGCCGCTCGACATACTGCTCGGTAACTGGACGCTCGACAATTCGCCGATGTTCGTTGCGATGGACATGGCCTCACGCGTGTTCTCGCCCTACGACCTCGGCGTGGCTGCGTTCAATCCCTTGCGCGACATCTTGGCTGAAAGCATCGACTTCGGTCGTTTGCGGAGATCGCCGATCAAGATCTTCATCACCGCAACCAACGTCCAGACCGGACGCGGGCGAGTATTCCGCAATGCCGAGCTGACTATCGACGCGTTACTCGCATCGGCGTGCCTCCCGACGATGTACAAGTCGATTGAAATTGAAGGGGAGCCCTATTGGGACGGCGGCTATGCCGGCAACCCGACCATTACTCCGCTTGTCCGCGAGTGCAACGCGAGCGACACGATTCTGATACAGGTCAATCCCATCCAGCGCCCTGGCACACCGAAGTCGGCACGCGAGATCCTGAATCGCCTGAACGAAATCTCTTTCAATTCGCCGCTCGTCAAAGAGTTGCGGATGATCGCGCTGCTGCGGCGGGTTTCCTGCCCGAGGAAGGCCGAAAGCGCGTTGTGGGCGCGGATGCGCATCCACCGCATCGCAAGCGATTGGATGGTCGAGCTGGGTTCTTCGTCCAAGCTCAATGCCGAATGGGCATTTCTGCGCAAGCTGCGGGACGAAGGACGACGGTGTGCCGAAGCTTTCATTGCGGCTCACAGTCGCGATTTGGGGCGACGCTCGTCGCTCGACCTCGACGCTTTCCTCGAGGGGGTCTAACGCGATGGGCCTCGCTGGCATTGTCCTCGGCCTCGCGCTACTCATCGGCATGGCCTACCGGGGCTGGAGTGTGCTGGGCCTCGCGCCGGTTGCCGCGCTTGTCGCTGCGGCGGCGTCGGGCGAACCGCTCCTCGCGCACTGGACTCGGACATTCATGCTTGCCGCGGGCGGCTTCGTTGCGCAATTCTTTCCGCTCTTTCTATTGGGCGCTTTGTTCGGCAAGCTCATGGACGACAGCGGGTCCGTCGCCGCGATCGCGCAGTTCATGACGACCCGGCTCGGCACCGGCCGCGCCATTTTGGCTGTTGTGCTTGCGGGCGCGCTCGTGACCTATGGAGGCGTGAGCCTTTTCGTGGCGATCTTCGTCCTCGTTCCGATGGGACAGGCGCTGTTTCGCGCGGCAAGCATTCCGAATCGGCTTCTGCCGGCTGCAGTGACGCTGGGCACGTCGACGTTCACCATGTCGGCATTGCCGGGCACACCCGCGATTCAAAACGCCATACCGATGCCGCACTTCGGCACGACGCCGTTCGCGGCACCAGGATTGGGGCTGATCGCTTCGGCGATCATGCTTGGATTCGGCTTGTGGTGGCTGCGGCGGCGCGAGGTTGCGGCAAATCGGGCTGGTGAGACATTCGGAACCCCGACGATGACCGCTAGCGCTGCGGCGAGCGACACGCTCGTGCGAGAACGAGCTACAACGGCCCGGGAGTTCGACCCGGCCGAGATCCTGCATGGCGGACTTTCCGGTGAAAGTCCACGTCCGCTGCTCGCCTTCTTGCCGCTCATGGTCGTTGTTGCCGTCAACCTCACGATGTCCTTGATCGTGCTGCCACGGATGGATACCAGCTTCCTGGCCGAAGAGCGGTGGGGTGGAATTACGCTTTCCGACGTCGGCGGCGTGTGGTCCGTGATCGTCGCGCTGGCCTCGGCAATCGTCGTTGTTGTGCTGCTGAATCGTGGGCGGCTGCAAGCGCTGCGCGACACGGCCGATGCAGGCATGAACGCATCGGTGCTGCCTGTGATGAGCGTAGCGAGCCTCGTGGGATTCGGAAGCGTCGTGGCGTCACTTCCCGCATTCGCGACAGTGCGCGATTGGGTGCTGGGTATCGAGGGTGGGCCGCTGGTAGGTCTAGCCGTGGCCACGAACGTGCTCGCGGCGTTGACAGGATCGGCGTCGGGAGGGTTGACTATCGCGCTCGGAGCGTTAGGGGACACTTACATGGAGATCGCGAGCGCGCACGGTATCGATCCGGGGCTCATGCACCGTGTCGCTGTGATCGGCGCGGGCACGCTCGACAGCCTTCCGCACAACGGCGCGGTGGTCACGCTGCTCGCGGTATGCGGCGCGACTCACAAGACGAGCTATTTCGATATGGTGATGGCGGGGATGATCGGTCCGATGATTGCGCTTGCTGCCGTCATTCTTCTCGGAAGCCTATTTGGATCCTTTTAAGATGCGTAGGCGGCTACAAATATTTTTACCTCGATTGGAATCTCGATCTGGGTTGCGAGGCGTCGACGGCGCCACTCGGTTCAGTGTTTAAATTCGATCGCACTCCCGACCATCGAGATCGCTGGTGTACAGCTTTCACGACGACGTGTTACCGGGATACGAACCCACATACGGTCAGCCCCAACTGAATCTGTACTCTCTGTTCACTCGTTTTGGCGGCTACTCTTTCGCGGCGCTCAAGGCCGCCTGAAGCTTGGCTTCATCCTCATGGGTAAGTGAGGTCTTCAGAATCTTGCCGCCGGTTCCCCTGATTTCCTCGAGCACCTTATCGGGCGTCACCTTCCTCACGAGGACAAATAGGGCAGAGCTTCCGGGTGTCAGGCCTCGCGCCAGGTCCTTCATGAAGTTGTCGTTGATGCCGACGTCGGTAAGGGCGCCGGATACCGCGCCTGCACCAGCGCCCACCGCCAGCCCCAGCAGCAGTCTCGGCTTGCGGATTGCTTAACGACGGGACCCCCGCACCAGCCCAAAACGCCCGAGCCGAGCGTGCCACCTCAAGCGCGTGTGCGAACTTGTCAACAAGTGGTGGTATCGGTGCGCGGCCTACAAAGGAATCAGACTGCGCTGATAGGCTGAGAAACAAATTAAGCGCTAGGGTCGTTGTCAACGCTGGAGAAAGGCTACGATCGCGCGCACCATGAGACCCTTGACAACGTATGCGGTCGCCGCGGTGGTAACACTGTTCGCGAGCACCGTTGCTGCACGTGCAACGACCGTCACCTGCGAATCGATGAACAATCGCGAGCAGGTCTGCCGCGTGCCCGGTGGGCCGGTTGCGCTCGTTCGCCAACTGAGCAACCGCAATTGCATTAAAGGCCAGAGCTGGGGTTTCAACAGCCACAACAACACGATCTGGGTCCGCAATGGGTGCCGGGCGGAGTTTCGTGCTGGTCACGCTGGTGCGCACCGACCGCCGCGTCCGGCGCAGGGGATGACAGTGACCTGCGAATCGATAAACAATCGCGAGCAGGTGTGCCGCGTGCCGGGCGGGCCGGTTGGGCTCGTCCGCCAACTGAGCAGCCGCAATTGCATCAAAGGCGAGAGCTGGGGTTTCAACCGCCACAACAACACGATCTGGGTCCGCAATGGGTGTCGGGCGGAGTTTCGTGCTAGCCACGTTGGCGCGCGTGCGACGACCGTCACCTGCGAATCGATGAACAATCGCGAGCAGGTATGCCGCGTGCCCGGCAGGCCGGTTGGGCTCGTTCGCCAACTGAGCAGCCGCAATTGCATCAACGGCGAGAGCTGGGGTTTCAACAACCACAACAACACGATCTGGGTCCGCAATGGGTGCCGGGCGGAGTTTCGTGTCGGTTAGAGGTAATGGCGTTCGAATGGCGAACCAAGTTAAGTCATGGGCACGGTTCTCTCCACTATTGGTTGTTGATTGAACCCGCGTGGGCTCGCTCCTTCGGGTTTTTCCTGCTTAGTAACCTGCCCTGGTCAGTGCGCGGTTTGATCGAACCGCGATCAGGAGCGGACGATAGCAACGCGGTCCCGCGGGGGCGACGACCGTCGAAGACCGTGCGCTACCTGGTCACTGGGAAGGTGATCTCCTCTTCGGAGTAAGAATAGCGAGATCGCAACCCTGGTGGATCGTCACTCGCGCTACCTCCTGCTAGCAAAGGTCGATGGCAAGATACCGAGACCGTCGTGAGTGCGCTCATCAAGCATGCCCATAAGGTTCCACACGAACTCTACAAATCGCTGACGTGGGACCGTGGCAAGGAGATGGCCGATCATCAATCTTTACGCTAGCCACCGACATCAAGGTGCAATACCTGCCGAAGGGCTTCGACCTTTCAGCCTATTTGCAATCGAGGCTCAACGCGACAGCTCTGCGGCCCAACGAACGTCCGAGGAAGACACTAAACTTCGAAACACCCGCTCAACGATTTCACGAACCTGTTGCATCGGCCGGTTGAACCCGCAATTGTGCCCCGGGATGATCGCCGCATCGGTGGTCACGGTCCATATCATGCGATTTCGTCTCCTGCGTCGGAGTGCGCCGCCCTGGTCGCCTCGCGTACCTGCGCGGCTTCCGTCTTTGTCTTGTCGAAGGACGCGCGTCTCTCTGCAATCGCTGCGGGGCTGAGGCGATCGATGTTGCAGTAGTCAAGCTTCCAATCCGGCTCGGCGCTCCATCGCAACGGCGATTGCACGGTGGTTCGCCCACAAGGCGCATGCTCGAGCACGCTCAAGGCGAGATCGAGCGTGAAGATCTGCGACTCAGGGTCCTTTGGGCGGCCCGCGGCGTTGCCGAGCGGAAAGTCTGAGAACAGGAAGCGCGGCACGCCGACATATTCGATGATGTCCTTGGCGCAACCCATGACGACGGTGGAGATTCCGTTTTCCTCCAGCATTCTTGCGGCCAGCGCCACCGTCTGGTGGCATACCGGACAGTTGGCTACGAGAATCGCCGCATCGGCCCGGTCCGCTTTGCATCGCGCGACCACCTCGTACGCGTCGATCTCAAGCGTCGCGCGCTGGCTGCGATTCGTCGGCATTCCATGAAAATGTGCTGCAATTTCTCCGGCACGTCCTTGCGCGACGCAATGTCGTAGAGCCACGAGCGGAAAATACGTCGCCTGATCCTCAGCCGTCGTGTGCTGGCGATCGATGGCGATGTGCGAGACGCGCAGATCGTGATCCCGATCGGCAGGCAGCGAGTAAACGGAATAGAACTTTGCCTTGGCGTTGTAGGGAGCGCCGGGACCCTGTTCGCCCTTGTCCGGCTGATAGGGCGCCGCCGTAGTGATGAGCGCAATCCGGCATCTGGACAATTGGACGTGCAGCGCATGGAAGGGCACTTCGGAGTAATGAGCCCATTCGTAGGGTACGCCG
>Ga0126381_100001498_pt1 | contig 25020 bp, 15 predicted proteins | sample PanSoiMetPlot_28_FD_96465 | JGI IMG/M metagenome (GOLD analysis project Ga0126381, IMG submission 96465) | Tropical forest soil microbial communities from Panama - MetaG Plot_28 | ecosystem: Environmental > Terrestrial > Soil > Tropical forest > Bulk soil | place: Panama | collected 2016-02-17 | reverse complement strand
TCAGCTTGTACCTACACTCGACCTTTTACGCACCTGTAGCGTCCGTCGCGCTAGCGACTCCGTTCAGATGCCGATACCTGAGGTCGACGTGGAAGCGCGCGATATTCCGGATTATCAACTGAATTCGATTGACGCGCGGGGTATCGGCGAGATTGGAATTACCGGGCAGGGGCGGCGATCTGCAAGGCTCTTTCACGCGACACAGCGTCACGATTCGGAATTGTGCTCTTATCCCATAAACATGCCGATCGTCGCCCCGCTCATGACCACGAACGTCGTCCACCCAAGAACGCGCAACACCGGAGAATTCGTGCGCTCCCCCATCACTCGCTTATCGCTTGTCAGGAGGATTACTAGCAGGATCAATGGTGGAGCGAGCGCACCGTTCACAACGGCCGACCAGAACATCATCCTGACGGCATTGAGACCGGTGAAATCGATCGCCAGACCGCCCAGCATGGCAAGCGCCAGAATCCCATAGAAGCGTCGTGCCCCCTGCGGTTTCTTCTCCAACGACGCTCGCCATGCCGACGCTTCCGCAATGGCATAGGCAGACGAGCCTGCGAGCACCGGCACACCCAGCATTCCCGTCCCAATCAGGCCTAACGTAAACAGCCAGTAAGCCGCGTTCCCTGCCAGAGGTCGAAGCGCTTGGGCCGCCTGGCGCGCGGTCTCAACCTGCCTCGCTCCGTGCGCATGGAGCGTGGCGGCTGTCGTCATGATAATGAAATACATGATGAAGTTCGAGGCGAACATGCCAGTCACGACATCGATGCGCCCTTTACGCAACTGCCTGTCGGTGGCTCCTTTTCGCCGAGCGCCGGTCCGCCCCTTGGCGCGTTCCTCTTCGACCTCCTGTGCCGCTTGCCAGAAAAAGAGATATGGAGAAATAGTCGTACCGAGAATGCCCACAAGCACGGAAAGGAAATCGCGTGACCAGTAAACGCGCGGAACAACCGTTGCCGCGAGTGCAGATCCCCAGTCAACATGGGCGAAGAAGGCCGTGGCCACATATGCGAGCAACACGAGGGCGATCCATTTGAAAACGCGTGCAATCTGACTATAGGAAGACCAAAAAAGAAAACTCACGATCAAGACGGTAAAGAGAACCGTCCAGATCTGAGCGGGTACGCCCGTAACCATGGCTGCGGATTCACCCATCCCTCCCAGATCGGCAGCAATGTTGATAACGTTTGCCACAACCAGCAACAGGCAGGCACCCCAAAGAACCCAGCGAGGATAATGCCGGCGGATGACAGCAGCGAGCCCGCAACCAGTAACCATGCCGAGCCGGCCACACATCATCTGCACTCCCACCATTAACGGGAACGAGATCAGCGCGGTCCAGAGGACTCCGTAGCCAAACATTGCACCGGCAATGGAATACGTCGAAATCCCGGACGGGTCGTCATCTGCGCATCCAGTGATCAGTCCTGGACCGAGGCTCCGGAAAAACAAATTAACGCGACCGAGCACCGCCGGTTGCAGCTTACTCTTGGTTCTTGCGGGCATCTTCAGTGCTGTCTTGAAAAAGGCACGGGCCTGGCTGCATGGCTTGCTTCGCCTCTTGGCTTGAACCTTTGCGATCGGTACTCGCAGCTTGAGCCTGAATGTCACCCATGCGATGTTGTGCTTTCTGGTTGTCCGTTGGGTCAAGCTCCAAACATGCCGCGGCTCCCCCGCGGATTGTCGGGAACGGTGCAGCGCCCTTGAATAATGCAATTGAGTTGCCGAAGTCGCTCGGCTGGAGTTGGGTCCAACTGAAGCCGTCCTTCCAGTTCATTTTGGCGCGCTCAAGCTGATTGCGCCGAACAGATCGTTCTCGAGCGCGATCGTTGCGATGTGCCCATCGTGGTGCAGCATACGCCCTCGATTCCAGATGGGCAGAGAATGCATTGTTGAGCACGATCGCATTCGCCGGCGACCAGCGCGCAGTCGAGCTTACTTTGCGCTCAATTTCTTTAAAGCGGATCCCTTATGCATGGCGATATGGTCAGTTTTATCGCTCTTTATCTCGTATTGTGGATCGCCTTGGCTGGCGTGATGGGTATAGCCCTTATAATCTACGTCTTTCGTATGAACCCTGATAATCCTGCCGCTGACACGCCCGGCCTCGGAATTCCAGGCGACATGATCGCCGACTTTGAAGCGTTTTTCCATTTTTCATTTGTAATCGGAAATCCAAAAGCGCTTGACGCCATCATTCGGACGACCGTCCGAAAAGGCTTCGCAGCTCCGACTTCGCCTGGTTCAGGATACGCTTTTGCCGCGCCGGCAGCCCCCGGCCGGCCCGATTGATATAAAAGTTCAGCATAGACATCGCTGACTGAAACGGCGATGCTTTGCGCCTTCGACTTGTCTCAGCCGATCGTTTCAGCGATCGTGCGATTCGCTTGGGATCGGACCCGGTGAAGACTTCAGGTTGCAAGTCCAAGGCATTACTTGTTTGGGTGACTCGCTGGGACCATCGGTTTCGGGAGCCATTCTTGTCAGTTGCGCGTGGCATGGTTAATCTCTCCGATCCGCGGAGACGGCCTGTCTCCATTGGTGGTGCCGACCGAGAGCACGCGGCGATACTTCCTCTCCGGATCGTTTTTCTTGATGTTGGCTGGAGCCATAGATATACTCCTGGCAGCCATAGCCAGCAGCTTTGATACCACGCACCGATGTTCCTTTATCCACACCTTCGAACGTGATCGCGTTTCACCCCGCGGCCCTCGCCGCGGACCGCGAACGGAATCGCCGATCAGGTGCTCTCCCGTGCAGCCGCTCCACAGGCGGCTATGTCATAGCGGTGGTTACGATTGCCATCACGGCCATCATCGGGAACAACGGCGGAGACATCGCCCTGATTTCCAAACCGATGTTCAGGATGACAAGCACCATCAGCCCACGCGTGTTCATCAGCGCCCCGAGCGTCATCGATTCCCGCCAGCCCAGCCCGCCCAGGCCGGCCCCTATTCCGGTTCCGCCAATCTTGCCGGCAACCGCCACCATAATCAGGAATGCGCACAAAGCCCACATCTGTGTGCCGCCGAGGCGTCCAACGTCCGTACGCAGTCCGGTACAAGCAAAGAATAGCGGCAGTAACAGCAGTACCGTGATGGATTCGAATTTCTCGACCAGGTACGCCACCAGCTCCGGGTCGCGCGGCATCACCGCTCCGGTCAAAGAGGCGCCGAAAAGCAGATGCAGGCCAGCGCCTCCGCCGCCAGCGCCGCGGACAATCGAAACAGCAGGAGAAAGGCTTTGCGATTCTCGGAAAACTCCTCGCTTCAGAAACGCCGCTTCCATTCCACGCATCCAGCGGCGCACCGCTCCCAACATCACTGCCACAAAGAGCACAAGGCAGGGCGACGGTGAACCAGAGCGAACTCGCAGGGCCGCCGGAGCGCACCTTGGCCACAATATACGCCAGCACGCACCAGCCCGTTACATCGTCAATCGCCGCACAGGCAATCGCCATCGCGCCAAGCGGCGTGCCGAGTAGATTGGTGTGCGGCCCAAGTGTAAATCTGCGGAGGGTCGCGGCCCGAGAGTCCGTTGCCCAGACGAAGCGCCGCCCATAGAATTACGGCGGGCAACCCAACCGCCAGAACCTACGCCACCGCGATCCCGGCGGCCCGGGCAGGCTGTCGAGCCGCTGCAACCACGTCGCACCCGGAAACCGAGGTGGATGATGGGGTTCGGTCGTTCGGAATGGCTTCAGTCGATTTATCTGGCGTGAGCCGAAACCGCGCAGCGCGTTCAATCACTTTGCCAGAAGTTCGCCGTCACTCGCAGATTTCAGAATGTGAACTGCAATTGCAGGTCGACCTTTCGGTTGTACGAATTCGGCGCCCCGCCGTGCATCATCACGATGAGGCCGCCGAGTCCGCGGTACTGCCCAAAGTAGGGCGATGACAGATCGCCGTCCGGTGCGGCAAAGTTGGCGCGATTGAGCGCGTTCAGGGTTGTGGCACTGACCGTCACTTGATAGGATCGCGTGGCGCCCGTCGAAAGCATTCCTGCGGGCGGACCGGCGTGCCCAGCGGCGCCGTCGGACATCCCGCTCCGCCCCTCGGGCCCGAACTGCCACGTGTGCGCAACCCGAAGAGCCGCGTTCACGTCCGCGGGGCCGCGGCTGTAATTGCGGCCAATCACGGGCGTCCCGGGCGGGGGACGCAATTGGAAGCAGCCGAACGCCGGGGCGTACACATCGCCCGCGCCGTCGCATGGACCCACGACGAGGGCAGGCCGCGCTGCAGGAGCACCCGTCGACTGCGGATCGAACCCAGTTGTAATGTTATAAGGCGCCCCGCTGTTTGCCACCACGAACGGGCTGACCGCCCAATGGCGCGGCAGTTGTAGGGTGCCACCGAGCGCGAGCCTGTGCCGCAAGTCGCCGTAGGTAGACGGTCCCCATTCGGCGCGCAGATTGTAAGGATTCGCGGGCGGGCCTTCGTTGTCGTCTTTGCCGTAAGAGAGCGCATAGAAGCCGAACAGAAACAGCCCGCGCCATTGAGCATTGACGTTCGCCACCAACTGATGCTGACGGCTCACGCCGGACGATTCCGCGAGCAGGCGGACGGCCTGATCCCCAAACGGGTAGATGCCGCCGATGGGTGTGTTGATGTTCCGCTGATTCGCCAGATGCACGCCGCGGCTTTCGACCTCCGTCAACGACACGCGCGACCTGTCATTCAACTGCCGCTCGATGCTCAGGCTGGCCTGATAGAGGCGGGGAGCGGTGAAGCCGGCGGCGACCGGCTGAAACTCCTGCGGCTGTTCGCCGGCGGAAAGATCGGCGATGGAGGGGACTGTGGGGTAGAACGGCGGATTGAGAATCAGGTAAGACTGCTGCGTGCGTCCGTTGTAGCGCAGGCGATTGAGCGTGGTGGAAAGCGGAATCCGACTGTAAAAAATGCCCGCGCCCGCGCGCAGCACGAATTTCCTGAGATTCCAGGCCAGCCCCGCTCGCGGCGCAAAATCCAGATGGCTGCCAAGATTGCTCTGGGTTTCGTAGCGCAGCCCGAAGCTGAGAGTGAGGTTGGGCCTTGCCCGCCAGTCATCGCCTGCGAAGACACCCAGATCCGTCTGCCGCACCTGCGTAACCGGATCGCCGGCGTTACGGCTGAACTGCGCGGGCGTGCCGGCCTGGTATTGCGCCAGCGAATAGAACGTGTAGGTGCCGGAGAAGTTGTTGCGCGAGGTATCGGTGAGCCGTGCGTCGCGCACGCGTCCACCCCACTTCACGGTATGCTTGCCCGCCCGGTAGATGGTCAGGCTTGACGCTTCCCAATTGCCCGTGACGTTGCCGGAATCGACGATCGGCGCGCCGCCGGTTGAGAACGCGCCTAGTACGTCGACGGCCGGCGCGTCGCTTGCCGCGGCAGCCCAGTCGACGGTACGCAGGTATTGAAATCGTGTTTCGGTGACCAGCCGCGGATTCAGCGTCGCAGTCTCGGTAACCTGTAGGGTCTGCTCCCGCTGGGTTTCGTAATACGCCTGCGATGGCAGATTGAAGTTGCCGACGCCCTGGTTGTCCAGGCTATTCCAGATCTGCTGGTACCGGATGGTCAGGTTGTTGCGATCGTTTAGCGCATAGTCCACACGAGGACTCGCGGCGGTTCGCGATTGCGGGGCCGGCCAGGTTTCGTTCAGCAGCCCGGCGGGCGTGGCCGCCAGAATAGGGGTGTTATCGCGGATCTTCCGCTCCTGCAGATCGATAGTGATGGAAGCCTTATTTCGGATCAGCGGGCCTGCCAAATTCACGCTGTATAGTTGAGAACGGTAGGCCGGCTTTCGGAGCAGCAGAGGATTTCGCGTGTCGAGAACATCTCCGTTCTGCGAAGTAAGTGCTTGGCCATGCAACGATTCGCTTCCGGCCTTGGTGAAGATGTCGACCCGCGCGAATCCCGGACGGTCGAACTCCGGCGCGAAGGGGTTGGAATTGATGCGCACCTCGCGAATCGCCGATTTCGGAGGCAGATTGCCACCGGTGAATCCGTCGATGTAGACCTGACCGCCATCCGGACCGGGCGCGGGACCGGCCAGCGCCTGCAGTTCAAGCGCGAGCTCGTCCGGGTCGTCGGATAGTGCGGCGATTTGCCGTTGGCCCATCACGACCGCACCGGCGTTTGACTCCGGCTCGGTGCTGACCCCGCCCGTGCGGCCTTCCACGCGGATCGATTGCGGCGCCGTCTCGATGGCGAGGCGCAGGTCGCAGACCGCCACGCCCTCGATCGTCAAATCGCGACGCATTACGGCAAAACCCCGGGCGCTGACCTTGAGCGAATACCTGCCGCCGGCGAGCGGGGAAAACAAGTACGCACCCGCATGATCGGTGCGCGCGCGCCGGGCGCCCCAAGGACCGGCAAGTTCGACCGAAGCGTTAGGCACGGCTGCGCCCGAAGGGTCGGTGATGGTTCCGCGCAGGCTCCCCTGCGCCCACGCTGCAATCGCGCAGAGGAGGAGGAAGGCAAACAGCTTCATTGCACGATCGCCGGAAGGCTGAATCCGTTGGGGCCGGTGAGCATTCCGCCGTGCATGTGGTTGAGAGCTTCCATGGGGCTCTCGCCGGGTGCCTGCGATTGCGCCATCTGAATCAAGCCGTCGACGTTGGCGATCACCATGATGCCCGTCACTCGTCCCGGATGGCTGCCGCGCGTACTGGTGACCACCGCCATGCTGCCGGCCTTCAGGTCGTCCAGACTGCCCGCGGGCAACTGCTGCAACATTTTCGCTACGCTGGCCGGCGCGCCATGGTTTCCGTGCCCGGGCGGCTGGTGCATATCGGGCAGCTTCTTCACTTGCGTGTCGGCGGTGAGACGAACCAGCAGAGGCTTTTGCGACGACAGGTCCACAATTCGCACTTCGCCTTTTTCGCGATCGACTCCGTCTACGGTGCCAAGCGTGGTGAGGAAGGTGCCAAACACCACGTCCTGCGCGGTGAGCCGGCTGGCATCGTTGCCGCGGTCGCCGCGAGCGCGGAGTTGGTCGCCCACGGCGATCTCGGCTGCGGAGGCCGGTTGCGCATCGGCGAATTTCACCGAGTCGGGCGCGTAGCGGCGGACGGCGGTCTTTCCACTCAGCACAACGGTGGTACGCTGTACCCCTTCGGGCGAGCGTGTTTCGACGACGATCTGATCGCCCTCGCGCGCGGCCACCACGCCGCCGGTGCCGCGCGTCTCCCAATCGAGACGTTCCGCCACGTTGCGGCGCGCGATGTCGCTGGCGGAGACCATCACGATGCGGCGCGCCTCCGGCATTCCCTCCACGAACGAGATCAGCACGCGGTCGCCACGCGCTACATCCGTGATCCGGGCGCTCTGCGCGTGGCTCAGGTCCTTTTCACCGGGGGCGGCCAGCTGCACCTCTGTATCGGCATCGAACTTGACCCAGACCGTGCCGCCGCCATCGGATTTCACTCCCAGCTCGAGCGACTTCACGCGGAAGTCGCTTACCGTTCCTAAGACCGGCTTCCGCGCGGCCGACGCTTCGCGCGTGGCAGACCAGGCCCCGCTCATAGCGGTAGTGCCGCTCATTTTCGAACCATCGAGAGTGCCGGAAAGACCGAAGTCCTGCGGTCCGTTGGGCACGCTCAAGCTGAACGACACTTTGTTCCCCTCGATTGATCCGGTCCCCGAGACAGTACCGAACATCTCGGCCTGAAACGAGACGGTGAGCTTCGCCCCATCCTGCTCGATAAGGAACGGCCCCTTCACCACCCCGTGCGGCGTTTCCATGGACATTTGCCACTTACCGGCGATTCTGGCGGGCGGCGAATCCTGCCCCCATGAAGCCAGCCCGAAAACAAAAGCAAACAACAAAATTCTCTTCATGAGTAGACGGTAGGACGAACGAACCGGGCGACTCAATCGAAACCGTTCGGGCGCGAAGAAGAGATACCGGGCGCAGAATTTCCGACTTCGAACGCTCGTGGCCCCCGGGATGCGTATGCGCAGCCGTATCGGAGCCGCGAACGCAAGTGAGCGGAGGTTACAGGCCCGGAATCCGCTGCCGGAACTGCCGGGCCTGGCGTTCGCTCACCACGATCTCCGTGCCAGCCGCATCCGCCATCATGAGCAGAAAGCCGCTCTTGAAGTACGGACGGATCTCTTTGATCCGTGGCACATTCACCAGCACCTCGCGGCGTGCGCGAAAGAACAGCTCGGCGGACAAGCCCGCTTCCAGCTCCGATAATTGCGAGTTCACCCAGAAGGTGTCGTCCGCCGTGTGTGCCTTCACGATTCCATCCTCCACCTGAAACCAGAGAATCTGCTCAGGCGGGATGAGCAGCATGCGATCGCGCTTGCGGCAAACAACCTGCCGCAGCACACGTGCCGCTTCGTTGGCGATTTTCCGCAGCCGCTCGCTTTCGTGGGCGCGTTCGCTATCCGCCCCGGTAAGCTTCCGGGCGCGTTCGACTGCCCGCGCCAGTCGTTCCGGTTCCACGGGCTTCAGCAAATACGCCAGGGCATTCGATTCGAACGCCGCGAGCGCGTGTTGATCGTAACCGGTCACGAAAACCACCAGCGGCGGCCGCACATTGGGTGGCAGCGAGTGCAGCAGTTCAAACCCCGCGAGACCCGGGAGTTCGATATCGAGGAACAGCAGATCCGGCAGGAGTTCCTCGATCTTTTGTAGCGCTTCGATGCCATCGCGCGCCTCCCCAAGAATCTCCACATCGGGATAAGGCGCCAGCAGACGCCGCATGCGCGCTCGCGCCGGCTCTTCGTCGTCCACAATGAGGCATTTCATCCGGTCACCATTTGGCCGCGTGGAATCCGCACGGTCACGCGGCAGCCGCCGCCCTCCTGCTCTTCCAGCACCACGCCTGCACGGTCCTGATAGAGAGTGGCGAGACGCTCCTGTACGTTCGCTAGGCCGACACCTTGCGCGTCGCGCCGTCCATGCAATCCCACGCCATCATCTTCCACGCGCAGACGCAACAAGCTCCCCTCCGGGCACACCGAGACCCTCAGCCATCCGGGACCGGGCTTCGGTCCGAGACCGTGCTTGAGGGCATTCTCCACCAGCGGCTGCAGGATGAGGGAAGGGACCTCCTCGCCGGCCGCCTCTGGAGCTACCGAGATCTCTACTCGCAGGCGGTCGCCAAAGCGTGCCTCCTCAATATAAAGGTAGGCGCGAAGAAAATCGACTTCGTCCCGAACGGTTGTCAGCGGGCGGCTGGAATGCGCGAGCACGTGTCGAAACACGCTCGCGAGGCGGAGCGTCATGGTCTCGGCGCGCGCGGGGTCGCGCACAATGAGATCGGCCACAGTATTCAGGGAATTGAACAGGAAGTGCGGATTGATCTGCGCCCGGAGCGCGCGTAGCTCCGCCTCGGTCACCTGCTGCAGCAGTACGGCTTCCCTGCTCTGCCGCTCGATGGCATCGCGCTCGCGGGCGAGCGCGTCGAGGCGGTTGCCGTAGAGCGCCGCGATGGCGCGCATGTAGTCGACGTCGTTCGACACCAGTCCGGGGCGCGTGGATCCAGGCGCGGCAGCAAGCACATGCGTGATCCGCCCGCCGGTGGCTATCGGAATCAGAACCTCGTCTTCGCGCTCTACGGTCTCGCCTTCCCGCAGAGCGGGCGGTGCCGCGGCATCGAGAGGCGTCAGGCGGGCTTTGCTTAATTCGAGCGGCCGCCGCGCCGCTTCTTCGACGGCTGTGCCGATCTTGCCTTCCTCATCGAGGTCGCGTAGTTGCGACGCCAGAGCGCGCGTTTCGGCTCGATAATCGGGAGCGCGAAAGAGCCAGCGATTTACCGCTTTCCCGACGTGCTCATCCACGAATGCGATGGAAAACAGCAGGACATTCACGCTCACAACCAGCATGAAAGCATGGACGGCGGAAGGAAACGCCGCGCGATGCACCACCTCCCAGGTAGTCGGCGCGGTGGTGACGGCCGAGAGAAAGCCCGCCCAGAAGGCCGCCAGCAGAATCCGCACAGCATAGCGGATGAAGCGGTCGGCGAGGCGGAAGCGCGCAAAGAGCAGAAATGTGCAAAGCACCATCAAGAGAATCAGGTGATCGGCGACACCCGCCAGCAATCCTCCCGCTCCCCGCTGCAGCATCATGAGCGCCGCGCCCGCCAGCGCCGCGACTATGGCTAACGACGGAAGGTAGACGGCGCGCGGCGTGAACCGCCGCCTGAGCGTAAAACCGGCGCCCAGCACCAACATGATTCCCGCATTCAGCGCCGTAGCGCGCCCGATTTCACCCGGCGAAAGACGCCGCCGCCACAGAAGCCCGACGATGATCGCGGCTGAAATGCCGGCACATATTTGCAGCACGGCGGCCGCTGTCCTCTGCCAGCGCAGGGCCGCGAATGGCTTCCAAACCGCGAGAATCGCGATGGGAAAAACCGCCGCGCCTGAGTATTGTACGGCCTGCGCCGCAAATACCTGCGCCGCGTCGCGCGGGAAACCGGCAGACAGCAGAAGAACACGCCCCAGGCCGCCGGCGCTCCACAGGATTCCGCAAACCGCAAACAGAATATTGGCCACCGGCGTTCCCGGCAGCCGGGCAGCCCGCAGCGTGAGCACCAGCAGGACCGCGGTGATCAGCAGCGAGGTGGTGAAGTGAATCAGCTCACTGGTGAGCCCGCCGCCTGTGCCTAACGTAGCATGCAACCCCTCACAGCATAGCTGCGGGAAACACCGCGCGTCCAGCGACTGGCAGCCAGCGCGGACAATCGCGAGCCGAGCGCGGAATCAGGGTCCATAAGCGCGCTGGGCTGGACGTCCATCGTGACACCAGGGCGCTCCGGCGACGAGATCTGACCCCACCCAGGGGTTGTCCTCATTTATTAAATCGTTCGCTATGAGTAGTGAATCTGACTCATACAGACGCCTTCGTCGGGCGATTCGGTTCGGATCGCCAAGCGTGAAGCCCATGATCGTGCTTGGATTGTTACTGCTCGTTCTACTGATCGCGTACTGTGTGCCGGTCAAGACAGAATGAGCCGGATCTCTGGAATTCCTGTCTGAGAAGATGCCGCTCCTCACATGCTTCGTGGGCCGTCCTTATGAGCTTGGTGGCGGCGTCGAACTGAATTGGCTTCCAGACGACTCCGCATACTCCCAGTTTAAGGGCCTCCTCCAGAAACGGCTGGTCAGCGGGATCGGCCATCACCAGCATGCTCACCAGGGGATGGTACATACCAATCATGTCCAGCGCCGAGCGCCAGGAGCAATCGACCAGGGCCATCTCCGAAAGCAGCACAGTAGCCCCGGTTGCCATCATCAGAAAGTCTGCTTGTTCCAGACTGGTCGCGTGATGCGCCCGAATCCCAACAAGCGCCCATGTATTCCTCAGAAAGCTGAATGCGGAATCGAAGGCGGTGAGAACTACACAATCGATATGAGTTGAACGGAATGACGTCTTGGTGTCGCGCACTTCGCTGTCTCCAACCGGCTCTTGTCAAATCAAGAAGCACTGTCGGTCCGGATGCGCCGTATAGCCACGAAGAGCTATTTTGGGCCGGCTGACGGGTGACGTCAACGCCGTGTGCCGACCAAGGGCGCGATTTCGCCGCTTCGCTGAACTGGCCCTCCGCCCTGTTTTCTTACGCCCATTACCCATGCGCTGCATCGAGCAACAGGAGAGTTTCATTCAGGGGGCAGAGGCGGCTGTCATAGATGTCACTCTCTCCAACCTGGTCGCGTACCGCTCTCGACTGAACCTTGATTTCTCACGGCGGGAAGTGCGGGAGTGGGCCAAAATATACCGGATGACGCACAACAGGGCCTGTCAGAAACACCGCCGGCGGTGCCGCCTCGGCGCGCACCCCTCTGGAAACGGCTCGCCTTCGCCGCAATAATGATAGCGGTCGCGTTTCTGTTTTACTCGCTGGTGCACGATTACCTTCGCACGCGATCGAGGCCCCAAGCATCGCGCATGATTCCGCCTGGAGGCGTACCTGTCGTGACCGCCTGCGCCAAGAGGGGGAGTATCGGTGTTTACTTAGAGGCAATCGGTACTGTCACGCCGGTTTATACGGCTTCCATCACTTCCCAAGTGAATGGGCTCATCACTGGGGTCTATTACAAGGAAGGCCAACTCGTTCATAAGGGCGACCCTCTGATCGATATCGACCCCCGCCCATTTCAGGCACAGGTGAGTCAGGCGCGAGGTACTCTGGAGCGCGATCAGCATCTGCTGGCTCAATCCAAGATGGATCTCGAGCGATTTCGGGCCGCCTGGGCCCGCAACGCGATTCCGAAGCAGCAGCTCGACGACCAGGAAAAACTGGTTCTCCAGAATCAGGCCCAGGTGACCAGCGATCAAGGCAATCTCCAGTTTTTTCAAGTCCAGCTTGGATGGTGCCACATAACGGCACCATTCACCGGTCGTGTCGGTCTGCGCCTCGTCGACCCGGGTAACGTCGTTGTGCTCTCTGCGGCGAACCAGGTGAACGCGACTACCAGTCTCGTCGTCATCACTCAAATCCAGCCGATTACCGTCGTATTCACCGTAGCCCAGGGAAACCTGGCCGCGGTCCGGTCCCAAAGAGGTCGTGGAATCGGCCTGCCGGTTTACGCGATGGATAGCGAACTGCAGAAGAAAATCGCCACGGGCACTGTGGCCGCCATCGACAATCAGATCGATACAACCACCGGGACGGTCAAGCTCCGGGCAACATTCGAGAATTCGAATGACGTGCTCTTTCCGAATGAGTTCGTAAATGTCAGATTGCTGGTGAAGACTCTGAGAGGCGTCACCCTCATTCCCTCGCAGGCCATCCAACACAACCAGCAGACTACCTTCGTCTACGTGATCGCGGCAGGGAAAGCGCACATGCAGAACATCCGCACCGGCGCCACCGATCGCGGTCTGACAGCGGTCGAAGGGATCCGCCCCGATACCGAAGTCGCAACCAACAATTTCGAAAAGTTACAGAATGAGACGCCGGTCACCGTCACAACCAAGCAGGCGTCGCCGGGCTCCAGGGAGAGCAGCGTCCCATGAGCCTGTCCGGCCCGTTCATTGTTCGTCCGGTAGCCACCGCCCTGTTAATGGCTGCCATCCTGCTGGCCGGGGTCGTTGCCTACACACAATTGCCGGTATCCGCGCTCCCGGAAGTGGATTATCCGACGATCCAGGTCTTCACGTTTTATCCGGGCGCCAGCCCGCATGTCATGGCTACCACCGTGACGGCTCCACTTGAGCGCCAATTCGGCCAGCTTCAGGGCCTCAGCCAGATGACATCCACCAGCTCGGGAGGCGCATCTGTAATCGTCCTGCAGTTCATCTTGAGCCTGAGCCTAGACGTAGCCGAGGTTGAAGTGCAGGCCGCCATCAATGCCGCGCAAAGCTACCTGCCTTCCAACCTCCCCGTCCCCCCGGTCTACAGCAAAACCAATCCCGCAGATGCCCCGGTAGTCACACTGGCAATCACGTCAGACATCATGCCGCTGCCGCAAGTCGAAGATCTCGTAGACAACCGGCTGGTGCCGAAATTATCGCAGCTCAATGGCGTTGGCCTGGTCAGCATCAGTGGCGGTCAGAAGCCGGCCGTGCGCATTCAAGCGAATCCCGCGGCGTTGTCTTCCTACGGACTCAATCTGGAAGACCTCCGCACAGCATTGACGCAAACCAGTGTGAATGGAGCGAAGGGCAACTTCGACGGACCCTATCAGAACTACCAGATCGACGCTAACGATCAGCTATATACCAGTGAGGAGTATCATCCCGTCGTCGTTGCCTACCGTAATGGTGCTCCGATTTTCGTGAAAGACATAGGCCAGGTGGTCAACGGAGTCGAGAACAATAAGCTGGCCGCTTGGATGAATCGGACGCCTGCCGTCATCGTGAACATTCGAAGACAGCCCGGCGCCAACACCATTAATGTCGTCAAGCGCATCAAGACGCTTCTGCCGCAATTGAAGAAGGGCCTTCCGGCCTCCATCCGCGTCACCGAGCTAACGGACCTCTCCACTTCGATCATGGCCTCGGTTTCCGACGTCGAGTTTGAGCTCATGTTGACGGTCGGGCTCGTCGTCATGGTCATCTTTCTCTTCCTGCGCAGCCTCTCCGCCACAGTCATACCCAGCGTCGCGGTTCCCGTATCGCTGGTCGGCACTTTCGCCGCCATGTACGGGCTCGGCTACAGCCTCGACAATCTTTCCCTGATGGCGTTGACCATCTCGACGGGGTTTGTAGTGGATGACGCGATTGTGATGATCGAGAACATCTCCCGCTACATCGAAGAGGGAGAGATGCCGATGCTGGCGGCTCTCCGCGGCGCCGAGCAGATCGGCTTCACCATCCTTTCACTCACGGTTTCACTCATCGCGGTGCTCATTCCGTTGCTCTTCATGGGCGACGTCGCGGGACGCCTGTTCCGTGAGTTCGCCGTCACTCTGGCAGTGACTATCATCATCTCCGCCGCGGTTTCGCTCACGCTCACGCCTATGATGTCCGCTCGCATCTTAAAGCACGTCCCCCCGGACCGGCGGGGCCGTTTCCACGCGGCTTCCGAGCGTGCCTTCGAGAAGACGATCGCGCTCTACGGGCGGACACTCCGGGTGGCGCTGCGGCTCCAGCCCCTCACGCTGCTGGTCGCGCTTGCAACCCTGGTGCTCACCATCTATCTCTACGTCATCATTCCCAAGGGCTTCTTCCCGCAACAGGATACCGGTGTGATTCAGGGCATTTCGCAGGCGCGCGAAACGATTTCGTTTGAAGCAATGGCCGAAAGGCAGCGGGCGCTCGCGGAGGTGATCTTGCGCGACCCTGCCGTAGAGAGCCTTTCCTCCTTCATCGGAGTTGACGGCACCAACACCACTCTGAACAGTGGCCGCGTTTCCATTAACCTGAAGCCGCTCGAAGTTCGACAGGTCCGGGTAGCCGATGTAATCCGTCGGCTGCAGACGAGCCTCGCGCCCGTGCAGGGGATCACCCTCTATATGCAGCCGGTTGAAAACATCACGGTGAGCGACCGCGTAAGCCGAACGCAATACCAGTTCACTCTCGAAGACCCCGATGTCAACGAGCTCAACACCTGGACCGATCGTTTTGTGGAAAAGCTGAGACACTTACCCGAATTGGTGGACGTGGCCACGGACCGGATGAATGCAGGCATGGCCGAGGCGCTCGTCATTGACCGCGTTACGGCGTCCCGTCTGGGCATAGCGCCTTCGAGCATCGACAACACTCTTTACGATGCGTTCGGCCAGCGCCAGATCAACACGATGTACACGCAGTTGAACCAGTATCACGTGATTCTCGAGGCCAAGCCCGATTTTCAGCGCGACCCTAAGATGCTCGAGAAGATCTACATTCAAGCCAATACATCTTCGGGCACATCCGGCCCGGCCGCCGCCAACACCTTTGCGTCCTCCGGGTCGGCGGCGGCCGGATCGAACGCCCTGACGGCCCCCGTGAAGTACACCCCCTCCTCCCAGGTCCTTCTCCAGAACCCCAATGCCATCGTTTCAGGCATCGGCGCCACTCCTTCCGGCACAGCCAATCTTATCAGCAGTTCGAATGGAGCCAATGCCGTACCGCTCAGCGCTTTCACCCGCTTCGAACGCAGATCTTCTCCGTTATCGATCAATCGCCAGGGCCAGTTCCCGGTCGTGACAATATCGTTCAACCTCGCTCCCGGCACGGCGCTGGGTAGCGCCATCACTGCCATCGATAGGGTGCAGGACGAGCTGAAGATGCCTGAGAGCTTGGGAGCCACTTTTCAGGGCACGGCCGCGGCCTTCAAGAACTCCCTCGCAAACGAAGGCCTGCTGATCCTCGCGGCCCTCGCAACGGTTTATATCGTCCTGGGCATCCTGTACGAGAGTTTCATTCATCCCGTCACGATTCTTTCTACACTGCCTTCCGCCGGTGTCGGCGCGCTGCTGGCGCTCCTGTACTTTCATGAGGAACTGAGCGTCGTCGCCATCATCGGAATCATCCTGCTCATCGGCATCGTGAAGAAGAACGGCATCATGATGGTGGACTTCGCGCTCGAAGGCCAGCGCCAGCACGGAAAAAACGCAACCGATGCCATCTATGACGCCTGCCTGTTGCGCTTCCGCCCCATCATGATGACCACGATGGCAGCTCTGCTGGCCGGTATCCCCTTGGCGTTTGGAAAGGGTTTCGGCTCCGAGCTGCGGCGGCCGCTCGGAATCACGATGATCGGCGGGCTCCTGCTCAGCCAGGTGCTCACTCTTTACACCACGCCGGCGATCTACATCTTCTTCGATCGCTTTGCGAAACGGCGCCGCCCCGCGCAGGTTGCGACGGAAGTGCCTCCGCCCGAAGAAGCATGAGTCCCTCGGCGTACTTCATCCGGCGGCCGGTTGCCACCACCCTCATGACCGTCGCGATGGCCATGGCGGGCGCTTTGGCCTTTACTGCCTTGCCGGTCTCTCCTCTCCCCCAGGTCGACTTTCCAACCATCTCCATTGGCGCTGCCCTGCCGGGCGCCAGCGCGGAGATCATGGCATCTTCTGTCGCCACGCCGCTGGAGCGCCAGTTCGGACAGATTGCGGGTCTCACGGAGATGACGTCGGCCAGTTCTCTCGGCAGCACTTCCATCACACTCCAGTTCGATTTGAGCCGCAACATCGATGGCGCCGCACGCGATGTGCAGGCCGGCATCAATGCGGCCCGCACGTACCTCCCGGCCAATCTCCCCGCGAATCCGACCTATCGCAAAGTCAACCCGTCCGACGCCCCGATCATCATTCTCGGGTTGACGTCCGATCACTATGACCGGGCCCAACTGTACGACGCCGCCTCGACCATCATCCAGCAGAAACTGTCGCAGATCGAGGGAGTCGGCCAGGTCACGGTCGGCGGCGGTACGCTCCCTTCGGTCCGCGTCGACGTAGATCCCACCAGGCTCAACAGCATGGGGCTGACGATGCAGAACATCCAGTCCACGCTCAGCCTCCAGAACAGCCATCAGCCGACCGGCCAGATCGCTGACGGCGTTGTCACCGCCGACATCGTTACGAACGACCAGTTATTGCACGCGGACGAGTATAAGCCGCTGGTGGTCGGCTATAACCGAGGCGCTGCCGTCCGCCTGTCCGACGTGGCCAACGTCGAGGACTCGACACAAAATGTGCGCACCGCGGGATACCTGAACAACAAGCCGGCGATCGTGATCATCGTCTTCCGCCAGCCGGGTGCAAATATCATCCAGACCGTCGAGCGAATCCGCTCTGAGATGCCTTCGCTCAAAGCCTCCATCCCGCGAGGTATAGACATCACCATTGTTCTCGACCGCAGTACTACCATCCGTGCTTCGGTTCGGGATGTCGAGTTTACTTTGGTCATCTCCCTTGTTCTGGTTGTCATTGTCGTGTTTCTTTTCCTGAGAAGCGGTCGCGCGACGCTCATACCCGCTGCCGCGGTCCCGGTCTCTTTGATCGCTCCCTTTGCCGTGATGTACGTATTGGGGTATAGCGTAGACAACCTGTCACTGATGGCCCTCACCATCGCGACGGGCTTCTGCGTGGACGATGCCATCGTCGTGATGGAGGATATCGCCCGCCATCTCGAAGAGGGATTGTCCCCCTTCGCCGCAGCTCTTGCCGGAGCAAAAGAGATCGGTTTCACGGTCTTCTCCATCAGCATTTCCTTGATCGCCGTGTTCATCCCCATTCTCATGATGGCCGGCACTGTGGGCCGCCTGTTTCGCGAATTCGCAATTGTTCTCTCCACCGCGATTCTGGTCTCGATGGTCGTCTCGCTGACGGCCACGCCCACCATGTGCGCCTACCTTCTAAAGGACCCGAGATGGACTACGCACGGCCGCCTCTATCGGGCCAGCGAACGGATCTTCGATCAGATGTTGTACGTCTACCGGCGCTCGCTTATCTGGGTGCTGGGCCACCGCGTCTTGACGCTTCTGGTGTTGTTGTTGACAGTGGCGCTCAATATCGGACTGATCATCCGCATCCCCAAGGGATTCTTCCCGCAGCAGGACACCGGAGCCATTGCCGGTGGCATGCAGGGTCCGCAGGACGCCTCCTTCGCCGTGATGGATAATTCGGCCCGCCAGCTTTCCGCGGTGATTATGGCGGACCCGGCGGTAGCGAACGTAGTGGCATTTACCGGAGGAGCCGGCCCGGCGAACGGAGGCTTCATTTACATTGCTCTGAAACCCCTCGACGTTCGTAAAGTAAGTGCGGCCCAGGTGATCGATCGCCTGCGTCCCAAAATGTTCCGCCTGCCGGTCGCTTCGGCATTCGTCCAGCCGGTGCAGGATGTGCGCATCGGCGGAAGGTCGAGCAACGCGCTCTACCAGTACACAATCCAGTCCAGCAACGTTCAGGATTTGTCTCAGTGGGCGCCTGTGATCCAGTCGCACATGAGGACCCTTTCGGGTCTGCGCGATGTAAACTCCGATCAGCAGAACAACGGCCTCCAGCAGTTTGTCACTTACGACCGCACTACGGCGGCCAGGCTCGGCATCACGCCGCAATCCCTGGATTCGGCGCTTTATAGCGCCTTTGGCCAATCCGAGGTCTCGATTATCTATACGGAGTTGAACCAGTATTACGTAGTGCTGGAGGTGGCGCCGCATTTCTACCAAAGCCCAAAAGGTCTGAAGTACATTTACCTCAATCCATCGGGCAGAGGCGTGGTGCCTCTCAAAGCCGCCGCGCAGTCGGAAGCAGGCACCACGCCTCTCTCCGTCAATCATACGGGCTTGTTTCCTTCCGTCACCGTGTCCTTCAATCTCGGACCTGAAACCTCTCTCAGCGATGCGGCTGGGGCCATCCTGAAGATGCAGGAACAGTCCGGGATGCCCTCCACCATCCAGGGCTTCTTCTCCGGAACCCTGCTCGCGTACCAGCAGTCGCTGGGAAGCGAGCCATACCTAATTGTGACCGCCTTGCTGGCGGTATATATCGTGCTCGGCATCCTTTATGAAAGCCTGATTCATCCCCTGACGATCATCTCTACCCTGCCTTCCGCCAGTGCCGGCGCCATGCTCGCACTCATGCTTCTCAAAGTAGATCTCAGTGTAATTTCCATCATCGGCATCGTCCTGCTCATCGGCATCGTCAAGAAGAACGCCATCATGATGATCGACTTCGCGCTGGTCGCGGAGCGCGAGCGAGGATTGGCGCCCCTCGACGCAATCTCGGAGGCCTGCATGCTGCGCTTCCGGCCGATTCTAATGACCACGATGTGCGCCATGTTCGGGGCGCTACCCATGGCGCTCGGGACCGGCACCGGTTCGGAGTTGAGGCGCCCCCTCGGCATCACGATCGTGGGCGGTCTGATTGTCAGCCAGTTGCTGACGCTCTACACCACCCCGGTAGTCTATCTGCTCTTGGACAGTGTGCGGTACCGCGTTCTCAGACGCCGACCCCGCCCCGCCACTCCCCCCGGAGGTCCGCATGTCGAGACCTAGCGCGCTGCCGCTCACTCGCGCTCCCGTCTCCGCTCTCGCTCGAACGCCTGCTGTGGCGCACGCAGTCGTGCGTGCCGCGTTGAGACTCGTCTCGACGCCCGGCCTGCTTTCGAAATCGCCGGGACAGCCCACTAGGGAACGATCCCGGCCACTTGGCAGCCCGAAATTCGCGCGGCGATCCACCACGATTCTCACCGCATCATGTTCCGGTATGGCGATGCTCGCCCTCGGCGCCTGCACCGTGGGCCCGAAGTATCATCCTCCCGCCCCGCCATCACCCGCCCCCACCTACAAAGAGTCTCCGAAGAACTTCAAAGAGACCGAAGGTTGGAAAGTCGCGCAGCCCGACCAGGGCATGCTCCGCGGCAAATGGTGGCAAATCTTCCACGATCCGGAGCTGAACGCGCTCGAAGAACAGCTCAACGTCGACAACCAGAACATCAAGCAAGCTTACGAGAACTTCATGGTGGCTCGCGCGCTCGTGCGCGAGGCTCGCGCGCAGTACTTCCCCACGGTAACCACCTCGCCTTCATACAGCCGCTCCGGCTCTTCAGCGAACCTGTCAGGATCAACTGCCACTCGCAACGGTGGAATAGCCACCGCTCGCGGCGTCACCAGCAGCCTTTACGACCTGCCAGTGGATGTCACGTGGGCACCCGACCTCTGGGGCAAAGTCCGCAATACCGTGCGTGAGTTTCAATACGGAGCGCAGCTCAGTGCGGCCGACCTCGAAAATGAACGCCTCATCGAACAAGCCAGCCTCGCCCAGATCTATTTCGAAATCCGCGGCCAGGACGCGCTGCAGAAGGTTCTGAACGACACCGCGAATGCCGACAAGCAATCGCTCGACCTGGCGAAGGCGCGTTACGAGACGGGCATCGATACCATGATCTCGGTGGCGCAGGCGCAGGCCACGTACGAGAGCGTGCGGGCGCAGGCCATCAATATCGGGCTGGCGCGCGCTCAGTTTGAACACGCGATCGCCACATTGATCGGTAAGCCGGCGTCGAGTTTCTCCATCCCGGTCAAGCCGATGACCGTGGAGCCGCCGCCCATTCCGATTGGCGTGCCTTCGCAGTTGCTGGAGCGCCGCCCCGACATTGCCGCCGCCGAACGCAGCATGGCCCAAGCCAACGCCCAAATCGGGATTGCGTACGCGGCCTACTACCCGACCTTGACCCTTGCCGCGAGCGGCGGTTTCGAAAGCTCGACCCTGGAGAAGCTGCTTTCCTGGTCCAGCCGCTTTTGGGCGATCGGCGGGACCCTCTCGGAGACTCTGTTCGACGCCGGCCTCCGCCGCGCGACGGTCAAGCAATTTGTCGCCACTTACAACGCGGCAGTCGCCGCCTACAAACAGACCGTCCTCACGGCGTTTCAGCAGGTCGAAGACTCTCTGGCCGGAGTGCGTATCCTATCCCAGGAAGTTCCGAGCCAGAAGCGAGCCGTCGATTCTGCTCAAACCAGCCTGCAGCTCGAACTGGGCCGCTATCAGACCGGCATCGACCCATACCTCAGCGTGGTGATCGCGCAAACTACTCTGCTCAGCTTTCAGCAAACGCTGATCAACACGCAGGTGTCGGAGATGGTCGCTGCCGTCCAGTTGATTATGGCGCTCGGCGGCGGTTGGGACCGTTCCCAACTCCCCACTCCCAAGGAGGTATCGACGCTCGCCAGACCTCCGCGGCAGAGTGGCGCCCCGATCCTTGCTACAGTAAGAAATTGAGTTCGCGCCAACCCGGCGAGAGACTCTTCAGCATCGACCAACGCCTGCTGGTGCATTGCAACCCGCACTCCGCACAACAGAACGATTCCCGAATGATTTCCCTTGCCAATATCAACAAACAATACGGCCGCCAGCTGATCTTCGTCGATGCGTCGTTCCAATTGAATCCCGGCGAAAAGGTGGGCCTGGTTGGTCCGAATGGCGCAGGCAAGACGACGCTCTTCCGCCTGATAGTGGGCGAGGATGTGCCCGATGACGGCCAGGTGACCGTCCCGAAGCGGCTCTCCATCGGCTACTTCCGCCAGGATGTGGAGGAGATGGCGGGCCGCTCCGTGCTCGATGAGGCCATCGCCGGCAGCGGGCGCGTCGGCGACCTCCATCATGAGCTCGAACATCTGCACCACAAGATGAACGATCCCAAGTTCGCCGATTCGCTCGATGAAATCCTCGCCCGGTTCGGCGAGGTGCAGGAGGAGTACGAGCACCTCGATGGCTACGGTCTCGAAGCGCACGCGCGCGAAGTGCTCGAGGGGCTGGGCCTGAGCGCGGAACAGATCGATGGCGATGTCGGCAACCTCTCAGGCGGTTGGAAAATGCGCGTGGCGCTGGCCCGCGTACTGCTGGGCCGGCCGGACGTGCTGCTGATGGACGAGCCTACAAATCACCTGGATATTGAATCGATCATCTGGCTGGAACGGTTCCTCAAGACGCTGCCCACGGCACTGCTGATGACATCGCACGACCGCGAATTCATGAACCGCGTGGTGACGAAGATTGCCGAAATCGATTCGGGCGAGATCGTCGTCTATTCGGGCAATTATGATTTCTACGAACGCGAACGAGCCATCCGTGAGGCGAATCAGCAGGCCGCGTACGCGCGGCAGCAGGCGATGCTCGCCAAGGAACAGCGGTTCATCGAACGCTTCCGCACGCACGCAGCAAAAGCCGCGCAGGTGCAGAGCCGCATCAAAGCGCTCGACAAGATCGAGAAGGTGGAGCTTCCGCGGAAGCGCCAGGTGGTGAAGTTCGAATTCCGCGCGCCGCCGCGTTCGGGCGACCAGGTCGTGGTCATCGAAGACGTCCACAAACAATATGGCTCCCGCGTGATTTACGACCGATTCAGTATGATCGTCCGCCGCGGCGAGCGTTGGGCCGTGATGGGTCGCAACGGCGCTGGCAAAACCACACTGCTCAAGCTGATTGCCGGTGCCGCGCAGCCCGACGGCGGGACCATCCGGCTGGGAGCGAGCCTCAAGATGGGATACTTCGCGCAGCAGTCGCTCGACCTGCTGGACGCCGAACTGACAGTGATCGAGCAGCTCGAGAAGGATTTCCCGCACGACACGTTAGGCTCGCTGAAGACGCTCGCTGGAGCGTTTCAGTTTTCCGGCGACGATGTGGATAAGTCGATCCGTGCATTGTCGGGTGCGAACGGTCGCGGCTCGCGATGGCGCGGATGCTCTACGATCCGCCGAACTTCCTGGTGCTCGACGAGCCCACGAATCACCTCGATCTGGCGACCAAGGAGATGCTGGTGGAAGCACTCTCGCAATTCGAAGGCACCATGATCTTCGTTTCGCACGACCGGGCCTTTCTGCGCGGCCTGAGCACACGAGTGCTGGAGTTGGGCGCCGATGACGGCGGCCGAACCCCGCACATGTACCCGGGATCGTACGTAGAATACGTCGCGCGGTCGGGCCACGAGGCTCCGGGAATTCACGAATGAAGGAAGTGCTGGGGAGCCGCCCTGCAAGCTCCGCTGGAATTACCGTGTTAAAAGGGGCAGGCCTTTAGCCCTCTGCAGCGGGCTTCAGCCCGGCGCCGCAACGAACCTGAGAAATCGGACTGAGGGGACGCGCTATGAGGCCATGCGCAGCTACCTCGCCGCCGCCTTCGTCACCTCCAAATCGTCGAAGGGCCCATGTTCGTTACTTTCCGTTTGCGCTGTCAGGCGTGGGTAGCAGGTGTACACAGCACTTCGGCTCTGGCAGTCCGAAAGCCTGCCCCCGCAGTTGGTAATACAGTAATTCCAGTTTTCGCTATTTCGGAAGCCGCAATTCCACAAACCCCGATATCTGCCCCGCTGCCGGAGGATCGAGATTCGATAGCACCGCCACTGTGTACCCCGATTGTGGAAAGATCCGCAAGTCACCGTTCATCCCCGGCGCTCCCCCGCCATGGCCCACTGCTCCCGAGCCGTCCTTCCCGCGCCCGTCTTCGAAGCCATAAGCGTACATTCGCCCGCCGCCCGAGTCGACCTTCCCCGTGATCAGCAACGCCGTGTTCTCCGCATTCAACAGCTTGTGTCCCATAAGCGCATCGGCGAACTTCACCAGGTCCCCCACCGTCGAGTACCCGCCGCCTGCCGACGTGCCTCGGTATGGCAATGTATCCGTGTTCGGCACCCAGTCGCTCCCGCCTCGTGCCCGCATATACCCCACCGAGCGGCCGCTTACGGGTTCATTCTCCGCCTGCGACCCCGTCAGTCTCATTCCCGCAGGTTTATATACATGCTCCGCGACGTAATCGTAGTAACTCTGCCCGGTCACTCGCTCGATCACCACACCCGCCAGCAGCATCCCATAGTTGCTGTAGGCATAACGGCTTCCCGGTTCGAAAGCCGGACCGCGTTTGCCGAAAAGATTCACGTATTCGTTCAGCGTCTTCAGCTCAAGCCGGTGCGCGTCGAATTCGGGTCCGAAGAAATCTCCCGTGCCTCCCGTGTGAGTCAGCAATTGATGGATCGTTACCTTGGTCGCTATGTCTTGATTGGGATAATCCGTGATGTACCTGCCCAGCGGATCGCCAAGCTTGATCTTTCCGACCTGTACGAGTTGTAGCACCGAGGTCGCCGTGAACATCTTGTTCATCGAGCCGATCCGGAATCTCGTGTCGAGCGTGTTCGGTGCTTTCTTCGCCCGATCCGCCAACCCATAGGCTCCGCTGAATACCACCTTGCCGTTGTGCGTTACCAGCACCGCACCCGCGAAACGGTCGGCTGCCGTTTCCTTCTCGAGCCGCGCTCGCAGTGCCGTAGCAAGCTCCGCGTCGCTCATCGGCGCGACCGGAAACTCGGCCGGACGCGGTATCGCTTGGATCGGAAAGCGCACAATCCGGTTAGGCGGCTCGGCTTCCACCACGACCGTAAAACGCGCGAACTGGTCGGAGTCGCGTTCCTGCACCAATCCGGTCACACTGGTGGCTGTCGCCTGCTCGATCGCGCGCAGTTCGAAACCGCCTGTGCGCTCGCGGAAGTTCATCTGCGCGTCCAGTTTCATCGACGGGAAGTTCGTCTCCAGGAATTTGGCCATGCGGTCCTTATCCTGCGAGTCAAACGCCTCCAGCCACGCCGAGAATTGCCGGAACGGCGCCCCCTTGCGGGCCGCCTCGATCTCCGCGGGCGTTATCTTCGGCGGCGCCAGGTCGGGGGGCGGTTGGGTATTCTGAACGCGGATTCCGGCGATTTGATGCGGTTCGGCCGCCTCCACGTCCATGGTCGCCCGTGCGAACTGCCGCGGCGGGTTCCGCTCCTGGACCAGCACCACGATGTGCAAATCGCTCGACTGCTCCACCCGCTTGACGTCGTACCCGCCGGTCTGGTTGTGGATCGCCAACTCCTGTTCCACGCGGCCGTGAGGAAAATTCTTATCCAGGTACTGCTGGATCGTGGCCCGGTCTCCGCTGTCCTGGGCGGCGCGCCACGCGTTGAACTGCCGCCCCGCAGGCGTGTCCGGAACCTGCGCGTAAGCCGTGCTGATGAGCAGGGCTGTGACGGGGAGAGCCATTTTCCTCATGCCCTAATGACGCCACCGCGCGCCCATTTGTATCATCGGCAATCGAAAAGAGTGATAGCGGTGCTACCGGTACCTTGAGGTCTCGATTGGCTATGGCCGACTATGCCGCACCGGTCTTCATCGGCCCTCAGTTGTGCGAT
>Ga0126381_100001497_pt1 | contig 25024 bp, 19 predicted proteins | sample PanSoiMetPlot_28_FD_96465 | JGI IMG/M metagenome (GOLD analysis project Ga0126381, IMG submission 96465) | Tropical forest soil microbial communities from Panama - MetaG Plot_28 | ecosystem: Environmental > Terrestrial > Soil > Tropical forest > Bulk soil | place: Panama | collected 2016-02-17 | reverse complement strand
TCGACCGCTCTTGCTAGTCCTTGTTGCGGGTTGCCGATTGGGGTTCGCAATAATAACCAACTTGCACAGACGGACAGAACCAGCATAGAGCAGTTAAGCCAAAACGCCGCCGTATACGATCCCCGATCGACCACATAGCCCGTAAACCATGTAACCAATACAGAGCTGATCGCTCCCGCCGTGCCTGCGAGACCGGATACCGAGGACACAGAACTCTGAGGAATCGCATCCATCAAAGCCGAGTTGTAATTGGCGCCCCACCATCCGATACCGAACATCGCAACGCTAAGGATGACCAAGATTTCCGAGACATGTGAGACCCGTAAAGACAGGAGCGCAATTGGGGATAGCACAAGCGCCACAGTCAGTCCAAGTTTTCTGGCCAACAATGGGTCTAGCCCGCGTTTGATCAAGCATCCGGAGAAGTATCCGCCAGACAGCTGGCCCGCTCCTTGAAGCACGTATGGCGCCCAAAGCCATTTCGCCAATGTCGTGAGGCTGAGTCCCTTTGCGGCTACCAGAAACGACGGGATCCAGAACCAATAAAAGTTGCCCAATGGATCGGCGAAGAACCGGGCTGCGACGAAGGACCAGCTCTGCCGAAAATGCAACAGCCGGGACCACGGGACTGTAATGGTGCGCAGACAGTCCGACCGGTCGCCTTGAAGGATGTGATCTCGTTCACTGACCGTCAGCCAGGGATGATGGTCCGGTTCGTGGTAAACCCTCCACCAGATCGGCAGCAGCAATAAGCCACCAAGACTCGGCACCAGGAACGCAGTTCGCCAACCGAAATGGAATGCGAGCCACAACGCCAGAGGAGGTGCAACTACCGCTCCGATGCCGGTCCCGCTTACGACCACGCCGATCGCGACGCCGCGCTCCTTCGTCGGAAACCAAGCTGATATTGCTTTTATGCCGGCTGTGAAGTTTCCTGGCTCGGAGACACCAAGGAGAAGTCGGTACAGGCACAGATCCCAAATGCCCACCACGAATGCATGGCATAAACTCGCGAGTGACCACATGCCAAGGCTCAATGCCAGACCGCGGCGCGTGTTTAGCCGATCGACAATCCAGCCCCCGATCGTAAACATGGTCGCATAAGCTACCAGGAAAGAGTTGATCGCGTATGAGTATTGCGTGTTCGTAAGATGGAGATCGTGGCGGAGCATGGGCGCCACAACCGACAGCAGTTGGCGATCCAGGTAGTTGACGATCGTGGCCAGACACAACAACGATGCAATGAGCCAGCGCAACCCATTGACCTTAGGCGCTTGGCAGTTCGCCTGCGACAGAGAAGGTTCGCCCTGCGACTGGATCTCAGCCATACATTGACGCGCGCCTTCTACCATAGAATGCTCTCTAAGGACACAAACCTGGTTACTTCCTTGAACGGCGCCTGGTTGGAACGATAACGCTCCCTTCCCTGGTACAACGGTACATTTTTTCCTTTCGGATCAATTGAAAGCACCGTGCTTCCCTTCAGAACCAGCGTGTATTTCACGGAACCAATGTTTTCCTGAACCGTTTGTTCACGAATTGGAAATGTCAGGACTACCTGGTCACCATTCTTTACTGGACCAGTGTTCACATAGCGACCGACCCAAGTGACCTTCTGGTGCCGGCCATTGACTTTGCACACCAGATCAGGACTGGACGAGCTGACCCACTCCGGAGCCCGCAACCGCACGTTGCGGCAGGCGCGCTTCAGCTTCAGGTCAACGCGTCCCTCATACGGGATGTAACTGTAAATATCGGCCCAGGCGGACGCACGATTCATGAGCAGGTGAACTCGGAGCTGCTCGTCGCTGTAGTCGATCATACGATTCCAGACGTAATAGAGCGTGCGTGTAGAACTGCCCGTACAACATTGCGCTATGCCCGTTGACGCGAGGCCTAAAGCCCAGTCGTTTCCACTCACGCTGCTGCCATACGCGCCGATGCTGCGCTCAATTACCCGATCGGAGGATTCGAACTGTGCCAGAGGCTTGTGCGGTGACCGCTCGGAAAGAACGCTCAAGGAAGCTGTGTCGGTAAGTTGCTGTTCGGCAAACTGATTTCTCACAAAGCGGTCAACCTCGTCCCAATAGTCGCCATAGCCGGCGCAGGATAGTTTCAGAGCAATTCCAAGAACGTCGGCGAGGGGATCGGCATCCGCGCTTGGATAGGCGGGGAGGTAGAACTCCGGAATCCAGCCGACGCGAAGGGAAACACCGTATTCCTCCCCGGGCTTGCGCGTCCAATCGAAGACGTTCTTGCAGAATTGCCAGAGCTCCCGATTGTTGGTGGTCTCCGCGAAATCTGTCAAGGCAAGCAGAGCGATGAGGTGACCGTGCCCGTGGCCCCCGAACTTCATGCCTTCATGGCTGAATTGCTCGCGCACGTAGTCGGGTACCGCGTAGTCCGGAAATCCCTGGGCTTTACGGAATTCCGGATCAAGCAGCCAGCGGCCATCGGAGTCGAAAACGTCGGAATGATAAAGAGCGTAATTGGTCAGCATCTGCGCCAGTTGGATCGAGGCTTCGTCGTGGCTAACTCGGGCGTACTGGGCAAGTCCCTGTACCAGCCTGGTGTTCCAGGAGACGCCCCATAGGCTGCCTGTCGGCATCGCGACATTCGGGTCACATTCGGCGTTGGGTACAAATGATCCTGGCGCGTAATAGCAATAGTCACCTTTGTGAATAGCAATGTCATTCAGGCGCTTGACCATCTTTTGAATCGTGTTCGTCCAGACCGGGTTCTTGTCGCGCAAATAATAGATGGTCATAGTGCCGATCATGCGCTGGCAGGTTGAAACATTGGCAAATTGCGTGATCGATGGGTTCTTAAAATCTGTCGTGCTTCCATCAGGACGCCACACCGGGGTAACGCCGTCGTTATGAAGACGTCCCCAGGGTCGTCCGTTCAGCGGAATGTAAAGCAGGCCATCGGGTCCGATGGATTGGAGAGTGGATCGCATCCAAGCCGGATCGACCTCGCTATTCATGGATTCGCCGGTCGCGAGTCGCAATAACGGTAAGGCTTCCATGAAGCCCTCCTGATTTTGCGTCCAGTCGTTGAAGTCATGCACCATGGTCGCGGGATTGCGCAAGAAGTTGGCGGCGCCCCATATCTCGTAGTCGGCCTGCGGATCTGCAATGGCCGTCAAAGCGTGAACCCCGAGCCTGCAACGCTCCGCGATGTCAAACGTATCGGGAACCCGGTCGCGATAAATGTCACCGGCGTAGCGAGGGATTTCGAAATGAGGAATGGAGGGGCGAATGTACTGAATTTGTGCGGAGCCAGACGGAATCGAACCGGCGGCCTCGTTCAGAGCCGCGCGCGCCTTCATTGCCTTGGGCAGCGCCGCCCAGGCCGAGGCCGCGACTGAGTTCACTAGAAACTGGCGCCGATCCATTAAGCTCCTCCATTGGCCTTTGCCAACTATCAACGCTCTTCGCTTTTCAGCAGCCAATGCTTACAGGTTCCTCTGTGCGAATTGCAATTACTGCCGCATCGTGCGCGGCCGTCCCATGTTTTCATCGGTCGCAATCGGAATGGATTAGGCGCTGTCCCTGGGCTCTGGATCTCTCCTGCAAGTCATATAAAGACTTAGTCTCGGCGGGATAGCGTGGTATGAAGACCCAATCCATATCGAACCGTGCAATAGGCGAGGGATTTCCGCGTACGATACGAACGAATTGGTCTGCCTTTGCTGTCATCGCCCCGAGGTGAACGGGAAAAGCATCGGCAGCACGGTAACCCAGAATGAGCGTACGACGCGACCGGGAAGACGAGTTCACCGAAGATGCATGTGGCACCAGGCCGTTAAAGAAAATCGTGGTGCCACGCTTTCCCTCAATCGGGACGGCCTTAGAAGTATTCAGAGACTCGGTTATTCGGCCCTGGAAGATCCCGTTCAATGAGTGATCCAGCATTCGTTGCTGGCCAGGAACAGCCTGAAGACAACCATTGCTTAGATCGGCATCGTCGAGGTAGATGAGAACGGCGACGACGGAACGATTTGTGAGAGGGCCATATGCCATGTCCTGATGCCATTCGACGACGGAGCCGATTTCTGGCGGCTTGACATTGATCTTGCTGGAAAAAAACACGACATCAGGCCCGAGGAGCTGAACCATGCTATCAACCAGTTTGTCTCCGCAGGCCAGGTCGCGAAACAGGTCATAGTGGGTGCATGGGTCGTAGATGCGGCGTACCTTGGTTCCTTCTGCAGGCTGGTTCGGTTCCATCTCCAGCCGGCTGGAGTCATGATGGGCGAGAGTTGAGCCGGAGCAAATCGCTTCAATTTCGTGCAAGAGCCGGCTGGATTCCGCTTCAGTGAGGAAGCCATGCGCGACGCAGAAGCCCTGCGACTTGTATTCGTCAATTTGATTCTTCGTCAGCATTCAATCTACCCTCAACCTTAGCAGGAGCAGAGCATTTAACACCCATCCTCCAGGACGGCTGGGTTTCGATCTTCGCTATCAAAACTCGGCCTTTGGGGGCCTTGAGGACCTGCCATCGACATTATTCACGACGCCGTGCAAACGTGAATTGGCTGCCGAGAAGACCTGCGGATTGACCACATTGACCGGGATGCGTCCGCGGAACACATCTGCCATGCCTTCGCTCACCATGCTGAAAGTGGCATCGGCGGCCCGGGAGGATAAACCCATGCAGTGTGGCGTAAAGAGTACATCCGCACGGCGGAAGATGGGGTGAGAGACATCGGGAGGTTCGTTGGGATACACATCGAGCCCCAGCCCTGCGAGCCTTCCTGTCTCCAGTGCCTCATAAAGAACATCGAGGCCAGCGAGAAGCCCTCCGCGTGCAAGATTTACAAGTATGGCGCCCTTCTTAACCGACCTCAGACGGTCCGCGCTGACCAGTTCTCGGGTGTGCTCATTGAGCGGGGCATGCAAAGATATGAAATCCGAGCAGCCGAGAAGGGTGTCGAAGCTCACCAGTTTGAACCCCATCGCTCCCGCAACATCTTCCGTGACGGCTGGATCGCAAGCGACAACGTTCATGCCAAACGCCTGTGCCAGACGGCCAACCTGGCTGCCGATCCGGCCTAGTCCGATGATTCCCAGGGTCGCTCCGCAGAGGTCGCCGATGGCGACTTCGTCGCGGGCCCGCCACTCTCCGGCTCGAGTTTTGTGATCGAGTTCGCGCAACCGCTTGGTCAAGGCCAGGAGCATCAGCAGCGTCCCCTCGGCCACGGCCCGGGTACCGGCACCGGGAGCAAATACGACGGGAATTCCATGCTCCGTGGCGGCGTGAATGTCTACGTTGTCGTATCCCGCTCCGGTACGACCGATCACCCGCAGATCCTTTCCGGCCTCGATTAGTCGACGGGAGATTGGTATAACCCCACGAACGATCAGCCCGATCGCCCCTTGTGCCAGGGACATCAGGCTGGATTCATCGGTTGAACCAGCTACCTCGATCGAAGCAAAAGGGCCTAAAACCTCCCGGGCAAGGCTCGGAACCGGTCCCGTGGCAAGAATACGATGGGGCTTTGTCGTGTTTGAACCTTTGTTGCGGGTATGTTCTGCGTTTCGTCTCACCATAATCGCTTAAAATTGGGGGCTGCCGATGGGAGATAAGCCGCGACAATTACGAGGCTCGGCCCCGGAATGTCGCATACTGTATACATCTTGCTTTACAATGTCAATGGAAAATCTTTCCAACTTTACGGAATTTCATAGCACCAATTTTGACCGGCCCACAGTCGTTCTAGGAGATTACGAATGATTCGAATTGGGATGATTGGCTGTGGAATGGCTGTCCAGCGGTTACACTTCCCGGCCTTGAAGCGACTGCGGCGTTGGGTGGCCGTCGTTGCCCTCGCCGCTAGCAATTACGAGAGAGCCAAGGCCTTTGCCGCCGGGGTGAAGATTGCGCGTGTGCATACCACCTATGAAGAATTGCTTGCCGACAGCGCGGTTGATGCCGTCTTAGTGGCTGTGCCAATTGAACTTAACGGAAGGGTTCTGCTTGACGCCCTGCATGCGGGTAAGCATGTGATGGCCGAAAAGCCGATCGCCGCGACTTTGGATGAAGCGTATATGATTGTTCGTGAAGCGGATGGCCGGAGCCAGGTCTGCCTGATCGCAGAAAATTTCCGCTATCGCCTCGACCTTGCGCAAATGAGAAGCTTGGTCGATTCGGGTGCAATCGGGAACGTAATCGCCTTCCAACTGAAAGTTAACTTCGACGTCACGGCAGCCGCACGCCAGCCTTGGATTTCACGAGGTTGGAGACACTATGGGAGGCATGCCGGCGGATTTGTCCTCGATGCCGGTGTTCATCCGATCGCCGCCTTGCGCGAGGTCCTGGGCGAAGTTAGCGAAGTCTACGCTCAGACCCTCAACTCTTCCTCTCTAGTCCACGGGCCTGACAGTATTCTCATGCAGGTACGCATGAAAAGCGGTGTACCAGGCCACTGTTTCTTCTGCTACACGGCAAAAGAAGCCCGGGAAAACGCACTGGATTTCGCAATCTTCGGTACAGAAGGCGTACTGCGCACAGGTCGGAAGTTGATTAAGGTCACGCGCGGGCCAGGAAGAAAGCACGAATCCGTCAAGACTTCTGGCCGCTATGGAGAGTACTTGCGACAGTGGCAAAACTTCTGTGCCGCGATTCGTGGAGAGGAACAAATAATATCCACTGCCAGAAAAGCCTTTGGCGACTTGGCAGTCGTCGATGCGGCCCTGCGTTCTTCCGCCGCCGGCAAGCCCTGTTTGGTCAATCATGAGTTTGGCGTGACATCCTCGGGAACAGGAGCCGGCAAGAGCCGCTCGGCACTGAGTTATTGACTTTGTGTACTCGCATACTGTATACATCAGCGCTTCGAGCTACAAAACCTAGGTGTTGCGGAGACACTTTGCGCGTCCTATTTATAGGTTTCCAGGATTTGGTGCATCCCTGGTTCGACGATTTTCTGGAGGCGATCGCCGGGCGGGTTCCGGTCGACCTCTACGATACGAACCATCCCTTTGTGGACCAGCTTGCTGGAGTAGAAGTGGTGGTCGATCAAGGCGGCTGGGGGACACACGCCATGGCCGATGCCGCCGCCGCCGCAGGTGTCAAGTTGTGGCAGGTGATCGGCACTGGGCTCGACCATATCGATATCCAATACTTCAATGATCGTGGTCTTCCCGTCTGCTATTCGCCCGGTTTTCTGAGCGGCATCGGATTGGCGGAACATGCACTTATGTTCATGTTGTGCCTGGTGAAAAACTGGAGCGTCACGCAGAAGAACGTTCACTCGGGCGTTTGGTATCACCCGATGACGGAGGAACTGCAGGGGAAGAACCTCGGCCTGGTGGGATTCGGAGGGAGCGCCCGGGAACTGGCGGTGCGCGCCTGGGCGATGGGCATGAGGATCTCCGCAATAGACGCAGTTGATATCCCGGCGTCAGTCCTCGCCGATTGTCATGTTTCTTTTTTCGGGGGCGTGAAGCAACTTCCCAAATTACTCGCCGAATCTGATTTCCTTTCCCTGCACGTGCCTTTGACGCCGCAGACGACACACATGATCAATCGGACGGCTTTCTCGCAAATCAAAAAAAATGCATTCCTTATTAATGTTGCTCGCGGTGAGCTGGTGGAAGAAGCAGCGTTGCTCGATGCCCTACGATCCGGACAAATTAAAGGGGCTGGACTGGATACGTTTGCCGGCGAGCCGCTCAAGCACGATCATCCCCTGTTGCAACTGCCCAACGTGATTGCCACTCCGCATATCGCTGGAGGAACGCGGGGGACGTCGCGGCGGCGCGGACAATCTGCGGCGGAAAATGTGGCTCGCGTAGCGGCCGGACAGGAGCCGCTCTATCCGGCGAAACCGAAGTAGTTCGGATCCTTGAGGCCCGGGTCTCGCTTACGATTCTTAGCAACAAAGTTCGCAAATACGCCACTCAGGAGTTATTAGGTGCTGCTCGAAAACAAGGTTGCGCTGGTTACGGGAGCGGGACGAGGCATTGGCAAAGGAATCGCGTTGGGCTTCGCTCGCGAGGGCGCCACGGTTGTGATCACGGCGCGGACGCCAGAAGAGGTTCACGAGTTGGAGCGGGAGATCTTGGCCATGGGTCAAAAGGCGTTGCCAATCACCGCAGACCTCTCTCAACGTGGCGTGCCTGAAGATGTAATTGCACAGATCGTCGACAACTACGGCACGGTTGACATCGTGGTGAATAACGCGGCCGTTGGAAGCGCGTACAGCCAAAAGCCTCTACTCGAATACGACGATGACTTCTGGGACTACTCCTTGGCGCTCAACCTCACTGCCCCATACCACTTCTGCAAAGCAGCTGCATTGATCATGAAGAGAAAGAGGTGGGGCCGAATCATCAACATCGCCTCACTGGCAGGAAAGATGCCCCTGCTGCACGGCGCTGCCTACGCAGCGTCTAAGCTGGGATTGATCGGGTTCACCCGAGCTATCGCTCTGGAACTGGCGCCCGATGGAATCACGGTCAACGCCATCTGTCCAGGGCCCGTGAAGACAAAGACGGGAAAAAAGCGGATCGCGCAAGACTCGGCGCGACTGGGGATCAGTGTCGAAGAATGGGAAAAGCGACTGACTCCACCGATCGGCCGCTTTCTCCTGCCGGAAGATTTCGCACCCATTTCTGTACTGCTGGCGAGCGATTCCGGCAGTGCCATTACCGGACAAACCATCAACGTCTGCGGTGGCACGCTGATGAATTGACCAGGCCAGGCTGTGAACGCCTAGTCTCGCCGATACGAGGACGGAATTGCAATCTCCTGCGGAACTGAGGTTGAACGTTGGCGTTAATTCCCCTCCTGCGCCGCAACAGCGTTGGATACGAATTCTTCCCGTTACTTTCATCATGTACACGATAGCGTTCGTAGATCGTACGAACGTTTCTCTGGCGCTGCCGCGGATGAGTGTCGATCTCCACATGGACGCTGCACAAGCTGGCGCCGCGAGCGGAATCTTTTTTGTTGGTTACGTCCTGCTGCAGATACCCGGCGGTTATCTGGCGAGCCGCTGGAGCCCGAAATGGCTCGTCAGCATTATGCTGGCCGCATGGGGATTGTGCTCCGCTGCTGCCGGGTTGGTTCAGTCGTGGCGGCAGTTTTTTGTGCTTCGATTTCTGCTCGGTCTGGCTGAAGCAGGAGTGTGGCCGGCCACGCTTGTCCTCATCTCTCGCTGGTTCCCGCGTGCCGAGCGGGCTCGCGCCAATGCCTACTGGATGCTTTGCCTCCCGGCCGCGGCCATTGTGTTTTCGCCAATATCAGGTTGGATCCTTGGTCGATGGAATTGGCGAGTGCTCTTGATTAGCGAGGGCATACTGCCAATCGTATGGTTGCTGTTCTGGATGCGGCTCATCGACGATAAGCCCGACAAGGCCAGTTGGCTTTCCTCACTGGAACGTGAGCATCTACAGAAAACGAACCAGGAAGTGCCCCCTCTCGATACGACACCTCAACAGTCCCTGACTTCTGTGCTCTTTCGACCCGTGGTGCTGGTCCTGTTACTGATCTCGTTTTTGGTAAGCGCTGGAAATTACGGCTTCCTGTTTTGGCTTCCGACGGTGTTAGAAAGCTTGGGTTCGTACCGCCGTTCGCCTTTGACCCAGCTTCAGGTAGGATTCCTCAACGCTCTCCCTTATGTAACGGCCGCGTTAGGGATGATTTGGATCTCGAAACGGTCGGACCGCAGCCAAGAACGATTTCGGCATGTGGCTGCCGCACTGGCCTTGGCCGGGACGTTGCTGCTCATTAGCGTTTTTGCTGGAGGACGATCGCCTGCGATGGCCTTTGGCCTCCTCTGCCTGGCGACTGTGGGATCCTTCGGCATGCTCGGACCATTCTGGGCAATTCCAACCGAGGTACTACCTTCTGCAGTGGCGGGACCCGCGATAGGAATGATTCAGCTCAGCAATCTTGGCGGTGCTTTCGGACCAATGCTGGTAGGATTTCTCGACAAACACACTGGAAGCTTCAAAGACGCCTTCTATCTAATGGGCCTGGGCTGGTGCGCAGGCGCGGTTCTTTGTCTGCTATTGCAGCGAAGTAGACTTCGAGCGCGCTTCGATTGATTGTCAGTTTACGCCAATGTAGGGCGGCGGATAGGTGCTCATATCCGGAACCGAATCAAGGTTGGGTAGTTCTTCACTCGAACTCCTCGAACAACAGTGCCACCCGAATGGCTCGTGAACTCTAGCGCCTGTTCTGTGCCGTTCATGATGTCGATTCCCCACACCTGGCGCGCCGATGCTCCCCTAAGAGTCATGTCGTGCATTTCTTCTGAAATGTCATTGGGCTTATTGGCCTTGGGGTCGGCCAGCCAAACAGCTACCAGGCGCTCGTTGACACAGCGTTGAAACGTGAACACCAGCAGGCGTTCTTCCCCGTTGAACTCGGCCGGAAACCCCGTCGGATGAAAGTCATCCAGCACCGTCGCAAGATTGCGCCATACATAGTACATGACCGATGGTTGAACTGGAGTTACCACTTCGCTGGGCCATGCTATGCGGCAATTCGAGTCCGCGGTTGCGTGACCGGTAAAATGAAGTATCTGGGTATTCGCCACGATATTGAGGCCACTGTGGCTCACGGCAGAAACGGCAGAAACGACTCCATGCTGCAACTCCGATAGCGACGTCCTGGGAGGGTAAGTGAAAAAGTGATACAGTTCGCTAGCATAGTAGCGTCCCGTGAATCCTAGCTCTGCACATTCACGTTTGAATTCGCGCACGGCATCGCAATAGGCGCGATCCGGGGGGTTGTAAGGATGCCAACCGAGACCGTCGATCTTCGACGCCCACCCCGGCGCGATGGGATTTTTTGTCCGTGGGCCGTAAACATACTCCCATTCTTCTGGAGAGCTTCCTTCTGCACCACGAAATTCATCGCGAAAGACTTCCTTACCGTCCAATTGCCGTACCGAGAATTCCGAGAAAGCTTGATTGGCTCCCGTCAACTGAATCAACCCGATGACTCCCGACCCATCGACCACGGATGTCAACCGCCGCCTCAGGTTCTCGACGCGATTTCCATCTGACACTTGCAGGCTCACTTCATTGCCTTCGATCCGTACGGCAAGCGTGAGATTTTGGCTCAAGTCGGCATCGAGACTCTTAGATGAAATAGTCGACTTGCTCCAGTTCTTTCCTTGGCGTTCGGCTATTACTAGGGCATAGCGCCCCAGTCCTGGCCAACAGGTAGCGTAGCCAGCCAGGACAAAGCTCTCTGGACTGGTGTAGCGCAGAACAACGCCAAATCGGCCGCGATTGAGTGCTTTAACCTCGACCTCGGTATCCCGCACCACTGGCCTCCGCACAATCGTTAAAGTGGAGCTCTCGAGCGACTTCATGCCTCCGCCGTTCGCGAGGAACTTCCCGCCTCTCACCCCTGCCTTGTGCTCCTGTCCCAACAGTGTCAGCAGAAAATCAGGTGCAAACAAATCTGGGCTGGCCGGCATAATCCGAGCCTCCGAGTCCACCCGCTTCAGAACTTCACAAGTCTTGGCGAAAATCCTCATGTACCGCTCGGCTAGCTCATCGTCCCAGCCGCACCCGGTAAACTCATTTCCCACTTCATAGATGTACACGCGTCCCTTCAGATGACTAACGATGAACTCCACATACCGCAGATAAGCCTCCAACATCTCCGGGTTCTCGTCAGCATCCCTTTCCATCGAACCGCCGAGCGTTCCGTCGGTGAACTTCCGCAGGCGACTTTCAGCCCAATCCATGTTCACGTAGCTGGGGTCATAAAGCGGATTGCCGTAGATATCCAGTCCCCAGATCAGCTTTACCCCACAACGATTGAGGTCTGTGAGCCACGCATCCAACTGCGCATCGAATTCGTACTTACCTTTCTCACGTTCGGTGTATTGCCAATCGTAGGCACCGGCCTCTGCTCCCGCGATTCGCAGCCAGGTCAGTCCGGCGTCGTAATGCAGCGGAGCCCATAATTCAGCTTGGGTAAGCCGATTATCTGCGTGCCCAAAATAAGTTGATGACACCGTGACTCCCGCGCCACGCGAGACCAGAGCAAGATTGTTCCCGGATGGGTCTTTCACTTCCACGCCGACAATCGAAAAGAAAGTAATCGGCCCCGCTGACGATGGCGTGTTGATTCTGGTTTGAAAATTATTACCGACAATCCATACCTGCTTTACGCGCCGCTGGGAGAACCTTATTTCCAGCCGGTCTGAAATCCTGGTATCGACTTGCTTATTGAGGTAGACCGTCTCCCAGTGCCAGGCATCGGTACTGACCTTGACCTCCAACTCCTTCGGCAACGCCCGGCCGAAGTTCGAGTTCGGGTAGAACTCATTCCCGCACACGAGTGCGATGGACTCGACGGTTGCTTCAATAGGCAGATCGATACGGATCCACTCCGGATGAGCATCAGGCGCCAGACTTCCAAAGCTGCACCACACCGTACTGGGATCGCCGTCGATTAAATGAATGGGAAGGGTCGGGTGACTATCGTTCTTTCGTGTCCGCGGAACCTGAGCCGTGTTTGAACCCAGCAGATTCTCCTCTATTTCCCACGATTTCTTGAGCTGAATCTTGACTCGCGGCCTTGTATTTCCCTCCTGCAAAATACTCTGAGGAAACAGATCAGGAGACGCACCATAGATGTACATCATGTAGTCGAAGCCATACACAGGATGGCCCCCACTTAACGCCTCAACCGACGCGTACTCCTCCATGCTTGGACCAGTTGTCCCTGAGTCTCCTTTCTGAATAGCTACAAATGCTTGTGAAGCTTGCTCATGAGGGTGTGAACGCATTCCCTGCTCTTCAGATGGCAATTCCCCAAAGGGATAACCCAAGGAAAAGGCCTTCCTCTGGCCGAGCGTTCCCAGCTTGGCCACATTGAGAAGAAACTGCCGGCGATCGGTCGTCATGGTTTCGTTCAGCCCCTTCAGCCGAGACTTTAATGCGATGGGCAGTAACCAAAAAATGAACCGCCTCGGATTTTCTCGAGGCGGTCGAATTCAAGACATCCGGGGAATTAAGTCCCCGTTTAGAAAACAAACTTGCCGGAAAGCTGGATCGTTCGTGGCGCGGTCACCCCGGTGAATTTTCCAAAGGCTGAAGTGTTGTTGATATCCGTCCCCAGGCCAGTCCAGGCATGACGGTTGAAGGCATTAAAGAAATTCGCCGAGAATTTCAAGTGTTTGCTTTCCGTCAAGCGGAAACCCTTCGAGAGAGAAATTTGCTCCGTGGAGTAGCCGCACGCACGGAAGTTCGGGAGCACTGCAATATTGCCCAAGGTGAACGCAGGAGGGGTTCCGAAAGCATTGATGTTCAAATATGGGGAGGACTTCCCGGGGACGTAGTTGCTGCAACTGACCCCGTTCCCGAAGGGCTGGCCCGGAACCCGCAACGGCTCAAGATATGTGATACCAGGGACGCTTGCCTCGGTGGTCACCGAAATCACGGTGCCTCCCTGGTAGGTGTGGATGCCGGCTACGGTCCAGTCACCTACCAACTGTCCGACAATCCCCCCTTGATTAAGGTAAGTCTTGCCAAGCCCCAAGGGTAAGTCGTAAGCATAGCTTGCTGTCACAACCCAGGGAATATCAATTGGAGAGAGAGCCTTCCGGGTGTTGTATTGGTTGGCCTGGAAGTAACCGGAGGCAAGCTGCTTGGAGATGGTACTGTCGAGCAAGAACGATAGTCCGCCTCCAAAGCGCTTTTGGATAGAAAAGTGCCCCCCATGGTACAGTGAAAATCCAGCCGTATTGGTCCCTTCGCCAATATACGTAAACTGCGGATACGGTAAAAGGGCCTGAGCTACTGTACCGTTAAACCCCGGGTAGGGTACTGGTATGCCTGCCGCTCTGGCTGCTGGTGAGTTGATGTTCGCCAGCAGGAGATTGCCGTACGAGAGATACTTGGTGTCAAGTTGATTGCCTGGGAAGCCCCCGAGGTTGTAGGGCGCATAGAAGAAGCTGTTCTGCAGGGGCAAACCATGGGTCAGCTTCCCTATGTATTCGGCCGTGCCTGTCATCCCCCAAGGTAAAGCTTTCTCAACGCTTACTCCAAAAGCTTGAGTACGGCCAGCTTGATTGTGGTGATAGTCGATCTGTTCCACCGCGCTGCCGTTCAACAGTGAGGGATCGAAGTTCGGTACGACAGGTTTGAAGGCCGGCGGATAGCCGTAGGTCTGCCAGTTGAAATAAGGAGTCACTCCGCCGTCAGTGCTTGAAACACTTGTCTGCGCGAACCGACCGTACAACGAGGCAGTGGTTCCTTGATTGAAGCTAGCAAATGTCGGGGTGTTGATTAGACCGTAGTAGGAGCGAACTACGAAGGTTGGCGTAATCGCATAAGCAAGCCCCACCCGTGGTTCCCACAAGTTGTAATTCGGTGCAATGAGATCTGTGTGGCCGTTGTGTCCCGGTCCGCTACCCCAGAAGGTCAAAGCGCCAAGAGTATTTCCAGCAGCCGGATTGCGAATGGTCGGATCGAAAGCACCATAAGAATTGTGTGCCTCGGCGGGCCCAATTGCTGCTGACCAGCGGAGGCCATAGTTGACCGTCAACTTGGAAGTAGCTCGCCACTGGTCCTGGGCGTAAAGCGAAAACCCTTTGCCCACGTGCTGCAGGTCCTGGGGCGTGTTTAAGGTTGCAATGGCAACATTTCCTGTAACGAAGCTGGCGAAGCCCCAACCGGTCTGCCCACCAAACCCGGGCAAACTGGTGCTGAGGTTCGAGAAGTTATACGAGCCAGCGGTAAAGCCGGTGAGATAGTAGTCTGCAATGCTAGAGCGGATGTAGTCCGACCCAAACTTGAGCGAGTGCGTTCCCTTATTCCACGCTACGAAGCCGCCGATGGACGGCAGGACATATTGCGGATTGCTATAGCCGAGATACTTCAGGCCAAAACCAGTTGTGCTGGTGATGGCTACCATCGGAAGATTCGGAGTGTAAACACCAGTCAGCCCTGCCGCCTGGCCTGCCGTCGCTGACGGCCCAGTCGTCGATAGCCTGCTCCCAACATAGGAGGCACTGAAATTTACATTGAACAGCAGGTTTGGCCGTAACGTTCCGGTGAAGACAGCTCGCGGACGATACTGGTGCGCAGGTCCAATTTGGGAGACGGTGAGGATCGGGCCCCAATCGTTGGTTCCAGACTCCTGACTGTAATACGGCGCTGCATCGAGCATGCCCATTAGCTGGTACTTTCCAAAGTGTTGATCGATCTTGAACGAAAACTTGTCGATACTCAGCGGGGTAGGAACTTGGTTTCCAATCCAGTTGTTTTGAATCCCAGATTGTGTGGGTGCCGGATACCCATGCGCAAAGTACTGTGAGATCGCGCTAAGCTGGCCCGCGCAGATTACATTCAGCACCCCATTGCACATGTAGGGATTGCGAACCACGGTCCCGTTCGCAAGCGTTCTCGTGGTTGTTGGATCATAAATCTCATGCGCATACACTGGCCTGCCAAGAGCATCTGTACCAACCTGGGAACCTAAGAGTTGGCTAAAGTCCCCGGTCACCATTTGCGGCGTCGGAACAGTTGCGACTTGACCTGTTGAAACATGAGAAAAACGGAAGAAGTCTAGAGTGGCAAAAAAGAATGTCTTGTCTTTGCGGATCGGCCCACCGAACATGCCACCCCATTCATTCTGATGGTCAGGCGCCACCTGCGTGGAAAGATAGCTCTTCGCGTCCAGGGCCGTGTTCTGCCCGAACCACCAAGCGGTCCCGTGGAATTTGTTTGTACCGGACTTGGTAACGAATGCAACTCCCACGCCGTTGTCCCAACCCTGCTCGGCATTGAAGTTTGATGCCAACCGAAATTCCTGAATGGCTTCGGGCGGCAGCGATGAGAAGTCAGCGACCGTAGTGAATAGTCTGTACGCGGCATTCACGCCGTCGATGGTATAGCTCACGTTATTTTGATTGCCGCCAAATGGGCTGGACCCCTGAATCGAGGAATTAGCAAAGTTCGCCGCTTGATTACCGCCCGCTGAGATGCCGCCCGATCCCGGCCTTGTGTTGACGCTCGAGAGGGTGGTCAGGAATGAAAGGGCGGCACGAGGGTTACCGCCCATCGCTACAGGAAGAGCCGTTAGCTGTTCCGTAGACAGAGTTGTACCCATGTCGGAATTACTCGTGTCAACGCGTTCGGCTTCGGCAGACACACTGAGAATCTCGTTGACCGCGCCTACCTCTAGGCTGACATCGAAGGTTAGGGTTTGGCCCGCGACCATGCGAATGTCATCGATCGTGCTGGTTTTGAAACCCGCACTGCTGATTTTTAAATTGACAAGACCTACCGGGAGATTGGGCAGAGAGTACTGTCCGACGTTGTTGGTCTGGGTTGTGGCCGACACACCAGTGGCTTGGACGACGGCTGTAACCGAGGCACCCGGCAGTACGGAACCAGTACGATCTTTCACCGTGCCGTTGATACCGCCGTTGTTTTGCTGTTGCGCGAACAGTGGGACGGTGATAAGGACCGCGAAGACGCAACCTAGTACCACGAATCTGGACGTGGAAAAAGACCATTGACGTTTCATCGGTTAACTCCCTCAATTGAGAAACTCATTTGTCGCATACTGTATACAGTAAAACGGCCGAAAACACCAGCCAAAGCCAAGAATTGCCCGAGCTTACCGCCTAGCCTTTAGGTTGAACGAATCCGGGACTTGATAGCCGCCACGGGTCGACAGAAACCAGTTTCGCGACCCTCCCACCCCGAGTTGCCCCAGATTTCGGCGAACTGTGTACAGTATGCAGCGACACCCTACTCGCGGACTTTTATAACTTCTGATCACCATTTGTCAATATTTTTCTCTTGGCAGATTTGGGCGGAACTTCGCCGATATTCCATACCTCCCGTCAACGGGCAACAAAAACAATACATACCGGCGCTGTAATGCTTATCGTAGTTCCGGTTGGAGTCAACCGGCCCGTGTTCGCATCAACCCGAAACCCCACAATTTCCCCTGAGTCTTGATTCGCGACCAGCATGAATTGTCCCGTGGGATCAATCACAAAATTGCGGGGAGTCTTTCCTTGTGTGGATACGTTCTGCAATAACGTCAGTTTTCCGTCCTGCCGATCGACTGAAAAAATGCCAATGCTGTCATGCCCGCGATTGGAAACGTAGACAAATCGCCCCGAGGGCGCCACTTGCACCTCTGCTGCGGTGTTTTGACTCCTGAAGCCGGTTGGCAAGGTGGAGATCGTCTGCAAAAGACGAAGAGTTCCGGCCCGCATCTCGAACTGGTAAGCGGAAATCGTGGAGTCCAGTTCGTTGACCACGTACGCGAATTGCTGGTCGGGTGAAAATGCCATGTGCCTGGGACCTGAACCGGACGGAGCCTGCGCGAAAGCGGGGGCGTTTGCCGTTAGCGAACCCGTGTCTTGATCGAATCGATAGACGAACAACTTATCCAACCCGAGATCGACCGCGACCACAAAGCGATTGTCTGGCGAAAGCACGGCCGAGTGCGGATGCGAGCTCTCTTGTCGTTTCGGGTTCACGCCAACGCCGCTTTCCTTGACCTCAGCGGCAGGTTTGCCTAGCGATCCGTCGGCACCCACAGGAACAGTCATTGTGCCGCCGTAATAACTGGCAACGACAACGAACCGCCCAGTGCGATCCGCAGTGATATATGCCGGGTTTGCTCCGAATGACGGGACCTTATTCAGCAAATGTAACTTGCCAGTGGCCTTGTCGATTCGAAACGCGTTTATGCCGCCGGTCTTCTGCCCCTGGAATTCCCCAACCTCGCTGGTCGCGTATAAAAATTGCTGATCGGGCCTGACAGCGAGAAAGCCCGGATTCTCCGTTTCCGCCGCCACACCCTCAAGTTTCAACGCTCCGCTCTTCGCGTCGAAGCTGCAGACATAAAGTTTCGTGCTGGCCGGCCCATCGTAAGCAGCCGTTCCCACGTACACCCAATACTTTCCTCTAAAATCTTTCGCCGCCTGACCGGACTGTTGGGCGTACATCATAGTAACGGTCAACATGAACAAAATTGTTCTGGCAATGAACACAGTGTCTCTGAAGGCTGAATTCGGTCGCTCGCGAGCGAGCTTGACGGCAAAACCCGAATACTGTATACAGTTTATCCCGATAGTCAAGCGATCTTTTTGGTGCCTGGGAATCGCTATCACTGCGGAGGTTCGGGACATGAAGCATGGGAGTTGGCTCGGCCTGACCCTGTTGTTGATGGCTCAAATGCTTTTCGGCCAGCAACTTGATGACATCACCAAGTGGGCGACGATCGCTCAAAACGAAGGCCATGTCGCCTTCGATGTGGTCTACGGCGAGGCCAACAACGTTAAGCTTCGCCTCGATGTCATCACTGTTGGACCAACGTCGGTACTCAAACCAACGTTGATTTACTTCCACGGCGGTGGCTGGCTGGAAGGGACGAAGGAAAGCACGCTGCTCTATATGCTTCCCTACCTTGCCATCGGGATGAACGCCGTAAATGTCGAATACCGGATGGCGCCGGAGTCGCTTGCGCCGGCGGCTGTCGAAGACTCCCGTTGCGCGCTGCACTGGGTCTACGATCACGCCGCCCAATACGGGTTCGACACCTCGAAGATCGTCCTGTCCGGCCATTCCGCCGGCGGCCACCTTGCATTGATGGCCGGAATGCTCAAGCCGAGCGATGGATTCGACAACACCTGCCGCAGGCTGTCCGATGAATGGCGCGAGAGTACGATTCGGGACGTCAAGGTAGCGGCGGTGGTGAATTTCTTTGGACCAACGGACGTGGTGAAACTCGCGGAAGGACCGACGGTGAGGAATTTCGCGGTGCGATGGTTCGGCAGCCTGCCAAACCGCGAGGAATTGGCGAAGCGTGTATCGCCCGTCACCTATGCGAGAGCGGGTGCTCCTCCAATCTTGACGATCATGGGCGATAAAGATCCCATTCTTCCCTACGAACAAGCGGTTGAGTTGCGCGACGCACTCGATAGAGCGGGCGTTCCGAATCAACTGCTGACGATCCAGGGTGCGGGCCATGGCAGTACCACGCCATTTGCCTGGAATCGGGAGCAGTTTCTGCAGGCGCAAGAGGCGGTGGTGGCGTTCTTGAAGAAGTATCAGATCATCGCAACGAACGTGTACTGAGCGGCCACAGCGAACGAAAAGTTTGCGAGGCATCACCTCAATGTTTTGTCTATCGGTGTGTGCGGACACGATGTTTCTCGACTTGCCGTTCTTGGAACGAGTCAAGAAAATCGCCGCCTGCGGTTTCCTGGTTGAATTCTGGAATTGGGGCGGTCGCGACCTCGAGGCGTTGTCGCGCGATCCCAACATCTGCATCAGCGCCTTCACGGGATACACGAAAGGAAGCGTGCTCCACCCGGATGGGGTTGAAGAATTCCTCGCGGGAGTTCGGGAGAGCTTGGAAGTCGCGAAGCGGCTTCGGTGCAGGTCGCTGTTTCTTTCGCCGGGCGAGTTGGATAGCCATGGTCAGGTGACGCACAAAATCGCAAGCCATCCAGCCACAAGATGGATTACGGCCTACAAGACGCTGTGCCAGATCGCGGACCTGGCGGAGAAGGAAGACGTCTTTTATTGCCTCGAGCACCTGAACACGAAGGTCGATCATCCTGGGTTCGCCTTCTCGCACGTAGAGGATGTTATGAATCTTCTGGAACAGGTGGGAAGTCCTCGAATCAAGCTGCTGCTGGATGTCTATCATGCGCAGATTGAGGAAGGAAATCTCGTCTCCATCATTCGGCAGTGCCGAGGACACATCGGACACGTTCATGTTGCGGACGTTCCCGGACGGCACGAACCTGGTACCGGAGAGATCAATTACGAGCGCATCGCCAGCACGTTTCGCGCGATTGAATACGACGGCGTGATCGGCCTGGAAGCGTACGCGCAGGCGGGCGAGATGGAAGCGATAGAGCGGTTTCGCAAGGTGTTTGCGTGAGCGGCAAACTGAGCGGAAGAATCGCGATTGTGACCGGCTCCAGCGGCGGCATCGGCCGCGGCCTTGCGATCGGTCTGGCCGCGAGCGGGGCGCAGGTTGCGGTAAATTACAAGACTAACCGAACCGGTGCTGAAGAGACGCTGACGGCAATACGACAGGCAGGCGGCAAGGGCGAACTCTACCAGGCAGACATCAGACTTAAGCGCGACTTCGAGAGCATGATCGACTCTGTGGTCCACAAGTTTGGCGGGCTCGACATTCTGGTCAACAACGCAGCTCGAACGCGTTTCGGCCCTTTGTCGGAGGTGACCGAAGAGGACTTCGCCGACGTGGTAGATTCGAACCTGCGCGGTCCGCTGTTTGGATCTGCGGCAGCGGCGCGGCACATGGCTCGTCGTGGCGGAGGATCGATCATTAACATCAGTTCATGCGCCGCGCGCGCGATGGTGCCGTTTCACGCCGTGTACACAATGGCAAAGGGCGGCCTGGAGGCCTTGACGCGGCAGCTGGCTCTCGAGCTTGCGCCTAACATCCGAGTTAACGCTATCGCGCCGGGCCCTACCAGCACGGAGCGAAACCGCGGCTACGATCCTGAATACGACGGCAAATGGAAATCCGTCATCCCCGCAGGCCGCGTCGGCTGGGTTGAGGACTATGTCGGCGCTTGCGTTTTCCTGGCCAGCGACGATTCCGCGTTCGTAACCGGGCAGATCATCGGGATCGACGGCGGGTGGACGATCAAGGGTTACTCGCCCGATCTGTCGCAGTCCGACTTCTCCAAAGACCGACAAGGAGGATGAACTTTCAACAGGAGCATTCATGGGAATCAACGTAAAAGTTGGTACCGCACCCGATAACTGGGGAGTCTGGTTCCCCAGCGATCCCAAGCAAACTCCGTGGACACGATTCCTCGGCGAGGTCGCCGAGGCCGGCTATCCCTGGATCGAGCTGGGACCGCCGGGATACTTGCCGCAAAACGTCACCCTGCTAGGCGACTATCTCCAGCGTTACGGACTGCAGGTGACAACCGGCTTCGTGATGCATCACCTGGAAGATCCTGCCCTCTGGCCGACCATCGAGTCCGAGTTGCTCAGCGTGGGAACGGTGCTGCAACAACTCGGTGCGCCGTTTCTTCTCTTGATCGACGACACCTATACGGACCTGTTCACCGGGGAAGCCACGCGACCGTCGACACTCAAGGATGACGAATGGAAGAGACTGATCGATGCGACGCACCGGGTCGCCAGGATGGCCCGGGAAAAATACGGACTGACGGTGGTTTTTCATCCGCATACCGAGACGCACGTGGAATTCGAACCGCAGATCGAACGTTTCCTGGAAGATACCGATCCGTCGTTGGTGTCGCTTTGTCTCGACACCGGCCACCACGCCTATCGGGGCGGCGATCCAGTGGAATTCATGCGCAAGCATTATGCGCGGATTCCGTATCTGCATCTGAAGAGCGTCGATCGGGAGATTCAGAAGCGTGTGGATGAGGAGCGCATTCCGTTCGCCAAGGCAGTGGCGATGGGGATCTTCTGCGAGCCTTCGCGGGGAGCGGTGGATTTCGAGGCGTTTCGCGATGTGCTGGACAGAGTAAATTACCAGGGCTGGGCGATCGTGGAGCAGGACATGTATCCGGCGCCGTTCGATAAGCCGCTGCAAATCGCGAAGCGGACGCGGCGGTATCTGCGAGAGATCGGCATCGGTTAACTCCGGAGTTCAAGAGGTTTTTCTGCAAAACATAGAGGTTCTGAGAGAAAAACTGCGCAGCGGGAAGCCCTGTATCGGCGCGGCGGTAACGTTCAGCGATGCCACGGTCACGGAAGCGCTGTGCAATTACCTGGATTTCATCTGGCTGGACATGGAACACGTACCGTACTCTCTGGAGACTGTGCAGGCGCACATCATGGCCACGAAGGGGAGCCAAACGGCGCCAATCGTGCGCGTGGCTTACAACGACCCGAATATTATTAAGCCGGTGCTGGACATCGGTGCGGCAGGGGTGATTGCGCCGATGGTGTGCACTGCACAGGAGGCAGCGAGATTGGTTGCATCATGCCTCTATCCACCGCAAGGCATCCGCGGGTTCGGGCCGCGTCGTCCCGCGAACTATGGGCTGTCGATGACTCCTGACTTTTGCCAGAAGGCAAATGCCTCGATCTTTCCGATTGCGCAGATCGAGCATGCGACGGCGGTGAAGAACATTGACGCGATTCTCGCCACGCCTGGGCTGGCGGCGGTGATGATCGGGCCCTTCGATTTGTCCGGCTCCATGGGATGTCCGGCACAGCCGAACCACCCGAAGGTGCTGGAGGCGATCGATCACGTGATCGAGCAGGCGAATCGAGCCAAGGTTGTAGTCGGTATGGGCGTCACCGATGATCCGGATTCGCTGCGCGGGTGGACCAGCAAGGGAGTTAAACTGCTGTTCATTCCCCCGGATTACATGCTGATGCTGAAGGCGGCGCGGGAGTATGTTGACGTTATTCGCGCGCAGGAGAAGGTGCGGGCGAGTGGACAGGAGCCCTAAACGGCGTAACTGAGTAGGCCCGAGGCACTCGCGAAACCGCGCTGGTCGCCTTCGCCGGCTTCCTGCTGCTGCTTCGCTGAAGGAACCTGCGACGTCTGATTCCTGCGCCAAGCCGACGCTGTGCCACCAAGCGGCAAACGGGAACGCCCATTAACGGCCTTGGCGATCACACCTTGAGTATCCTTTTCGGGTCGGTGATGGGAAAGCGTCTCACCGAGGCGATGTGCCGAAGCCCACGATCGACAATTTGATGCGAGTGTTGCCCAATACTCGATATTCCATTTTCCCGATCACTCCTTCTTGCGAAAAGCCATCCGAGCCACGGAGACGCGCGGAGTCGAGCGAAACCATGCGGGCAACGCGACAAACGCTACTGGGCCAGAGATGTAGGCGGAGCTGCAGGTGCATCCCAGTCCACATCGCCTTCGGCGTCGAAGGAATTGCCGACCAGCATGGTCGCGCCACGGCGGAGCGCCCCGGGGTGGGCAGACTCAAGCCATTTCATGTATCCAAAGCCACCTATGAGAGCCACGGCGAAAAGGTACGGCGTGACGCTGTACGGCCAGGAGGGAACAGGGTAAACCGTCACAAAGAGCACAGGGACCAGCGACAGAGTTCCCATCCAGGGGATCACTGCGTGTCGCCAGAGTTTGAACTCATGCCGGAGCTCTCGACGGATGTAGGACGTCAGAGGTAGGTTTGCCATGGCATAAAGGACAATGACTGCCAGCGTGGCAATGGTTCCGATGAAGCCGAAAATGTTTTCAGGCCGTAACAGAAAACCGAAGAGCAGAACCAGGATCAGGCCCGCTATTTGCAGGAAGCCAATCGCGAACGCAGGTGTTCGGTGCACCGGATGAATCTTGCCAAAACTGGCTGGGAGAGTGCCAGCTTGCCCCATCGTGTACATCACTCTGGATGCCGCGTTTGTGCAGGCCAGGCCGGCGCCAACCACGCTGTTGATGATCGCCAGGATGACGAGCCACCACGCTGTTCCCCACAGTGCGTGGCCCAGAGCATAATACGGATTCGCATTCGTGGCGAAACCCGCCATGTCGCCGGTTCCCCACCCGATCGCACTGGCATAGGAGGTGAAGATATAAAAGACCCCGATAACCACTAGCGAGAGAATGACCGCGAGTCCGATGAATCTGGCCGGCCGTCGGGCTTCCTGGGCGAGAGGCGCAGGCGCCTCAAAACCACTCAGCGCCAATATGGAGAAAACCATACCGGCGAGAATACCGCCGAAATGATGCCGCGAGTACGAGGGCTTTAGGGGCGCCGTGTAATTAGAGCCGGGCCCCGGATGAACCAGGAAGGTGGTGGCCATGGCCAGCATGATCAGCATCTCAAGCCCGCCAAGAAGTGCAGTTGTGTGCATCGAGAACCTTATTCCCTGGTACGTCAAAAACCAAATGATGGCAAACGTCGCAACTGCAATAAGCCACCACGGAATATTGGCGCCAAAGCCGGCATGCAGCGTATCGGATAGCAGGTAACCCAGGAACCCATTGGACGCGGCTGGGCCGAGGGTGTCGTAAAGAAGATAGCTCCACGTAGCCATGAACCCGAGGCGACTTCCGAGGCCACGAGTGGCAAAAGAGTAATAGCCACCGCTTGATGGTATATGTTTCGAGAACTCCGAGACCGTGTTCGCTATAAAGCAACACACGGTGGTCGTGAGCAAAAACGAAATGGGCATGGCAGGTCCGGATTTGAGGGCAATAACCGGGAAGATGAAGATGATGCTGGTTGCCGGAGCGATATGCGCAACCCCATGAAAGACCAGTTCCGCAAGACCGAGCGAGTTACGGCGCAGTTGAGGAGCGGCCGTGATCCTTCTTGTCTCGGGGCTCACCGGCATGATGGCAATAACATCGCTTCCAATTCCTATACCCTTAAAACTAACGGATGGAAGCACGCGCAAAAGCCCAGCAACTATAACATCAGACTGGTTCGATTATGCTGGGTTGCCTCGATACGACATCTCTCAATTTCAACAGTTTTCCATTTGCGGCAACACTGTTCACAGGACAACTTGCAATTGTGCCTCATGCTGGGATCATGCTTAAGATTACGATCGTGCTCGTCGGCTTGTTCGGCGCCGATAAGTATGCGGTGTCCCGTGCGCTTTGTTTCCTCGGCCCTGAGCCTGTGCAGTAACCGGCAAGCCCTCGAATTCCAGACTTGGCGCTCGAACTGGACCCGAAGCAGCCAAGGCTGCGTTGGAGCACGTGGTCCATTCTGATCCACCTCGCGTTTACCCTGGGCAGTGGCTTCAAATTTTCTGGCGGGAGTCGCCTGAGGAAGTCATAGCTGAGCAACGGCCTTCGAGCGACTGATTCACAGCAATCCGCTCGACATCGTCCCAATATTTTCATCGCGACGCTGGGCCATTTAGGGCTATTTCCAGGAAGTCAACCGTCGCGCAGGTTTCTGAGGTCAGGTCCCGCTTATTGACGCGCATCCGATGAGTGCGTTGGCTTCAAAAGCGCGAGTGGGAATCTTTGACAGCGCATAGTCCTCACGGATTTCCCGGATGCGCCGCTCCATTCCGGCGCGACCATCATAGAAGTGCCACACGCCGGCAGGTGT
>Ga0126381_100001496_pt1 | contig 25029 bp, 29 predicted proteins | sample PanSoiMetPlot_28_FD_96465 | JGI IMG/M metagenome (GOLD analysis project Ga0126381, IMG submission 96465) | Tropical forest soil microbial communities from Panama - MetaG Plot_28 | ecosystem: Environmental > Terrestrial > Soil > Tropical forest > Bulk soil | place: Panama | collected 2016-02-17 | reverse complement strand
TGCTGGCGACTTCGGCAAGAGCCTTTCGTCCCAGTGCTTTGGCCTTTACCGCCGATCTCCGACGCTGATGGTCATTGAGGCGCACTCGCCGGCCACCGAGTTGTTCTCGAAGCACCCGATTCTCCTCGCGAAGGTATTCAATGACCAGCAGTTGGCGTTGGTTCATCCGCCCGGAGACGGCGATCAGCAAAAACCGGAATGGGTCGAGCACTCTCTGTGTATTCAAAGTCCATTATCGCAACCGCCGAGCGCAGTAGCGAAATATCGCATCTTCATGCAGGTCCAGTTTTCGGACCATACGGGATGGACGGGTGCGCCGCTGGGTCGGGCTCGGCGTGATCGCAGACAACCTTCTCAATATGGGCTAGCGCCTGGCACAGGTCGGTGCGTGAGAGTCAGGGTCACTGCCCCAGTGCCTCGGGCCAGGCAGGCCCCGAAACAAACACAGCGGCGTCTGCCGAAACCTCTGCCGGCGGAGGGCGCCTATCCCGGATCACTCATTTTGCACCGCGAAGTAGCTAGGTCCAAGACATGCATTTTCGGTGGCAATTTGGACAGAGCGCAATGGCGTTTTGGACGGTGTCTGGGCCGCTGTTCGCCAAATGGACAATATGATGTGATTCGAGATATGGTCCATCCGTGGTCGCCAACGGCGCCGACCGGTCGCGGAGCCCGCAGATACCGTTTGCTGCCCGCTTAACATATTCAGCAACCGCCTCATTTCGTTCGTATTGGTTGGCAGGGACCGCACGGCTTGCCGGGTATTGTCTGCCACTTGCAGCTGCCAATTCCATTAGTCATACCGGACAATGCTCAAGCAGAAACCACGTTTGAGCAATGGCCCCCAGCGACCCTAGCACCCTCCGCACGCTCGCATCGGGCTTCCCGCCCCGCTCTGCTCAGATCAACGCTTACCTAGAACAAGTTACTGTTCTCGTGCCGGCCTCAAGGAGTCGGTACACCTATCTCAATCTTGCAAGCATAACCAATACCATTGCCAACATGAATTATCCAGTTTCGGCCCCTTCGCTTCTGATTCTCACGCACTACTGTGAAGCTTAGGATTCTGTATGTCGCCGGTATCTTACGGCCGTATACGACGGGTGGCGCCACCAGCTCTAGAAACCCCTTGTTGATTAGCCGATGAACGATGTTAACGATGTTTCGTTTCGTTACTCGGGCTTCCTTGGCCGCCACATCGTATCCCTTCTTGACTATCCGTTCTCGGTCGCTCGACGGCTCTTTGTTACCCCAGAAAAGGTCGTAAACTCTTTCTTCGGTAATCGTCAAAACGTCTCGAGCATTCCGAATCTCGCGCAGTCGTGAGCCAGGAAAAACTCCACCGATCCCCTCGGCAGTCCAGAGATCCACAAATCACCATGTGAGCAATCAGTGTTTGACGTAGGTCGCATCCCGATCGTCAACGTATCAACCCCGCTCCTTCCTCGAGGACTCGACGGTGTTGAGACCACAGTGTGCGCCTATGCGCCCATGGAATCAAGCCCTCTGGCGTCCGTCTCGTGAGATAGCTGACGGAACGGCTCCCGCTTCGACTGCGCTTCTAATAACTCCTGGCAGGTTACGACCAAATCGTGGGACGAGTTGAAACCAGTTCATGATGGAACTCCAACTAGCACTATGGTACTAACGGTACTGAGGCCGGCTTTGGCTCGACCGCGGTACAATTCAGCGATTTAATTCCAACACAGGCAAGAAGCGATACAAAGGAATTAATAAGATATCCGACCACGGCCTCTTTGAATGTAATCGAGCGCAGCCTGAAGCTTCAAGACGATGGATTCTCGTACGATGTAACGATCAACATGATTCATACCGGGTTCTGGAATGCTTCCATTTTTACTCTAAGATGCAATCTTGCGATGAGAGTCAATCAAACCTCAAACACGGGCGGGGACGCCATCGCTAGGAGCCAATTATGGGTTCTAGGACGATCTATAACCAGATCAGATATTTCCTAGCCCGTATTAGGACTTAGGGATCAGGGGGCACCCAATACTCTCTCCTCATTCCATACAAAGAAGGTTGCCACCCTGAATGAAGGGATCTGATCGGGAGCCTATGGGTGAAGTCCAACGGATTGTGGACGAGCACCCACCCGGACAAGCCAGGCTATTGCAGGTTTTCTATCGTTTTCACGGCACAGAAAACCCAGCACCTCAGAAAAACGGTCCGGGATTATTTTAAAAAAGTGCTGAATGCCAAGTTGCCACGGGAAGCGTGATCACTGCTCCGTCCACTTGAGCTCGCCTTATTGTGTTGATCGTGTTGTCATCAGCTTGCCAGGGTGCGCGGAGTGCGGGGGCTTCCCTATCGATCATTGTCTCGGCTCCGCATGAAGGCATAGAGCGCTGCGAGCAAGGCTCCACCAATGACGAGGATAGCCAGGAGTTCCTCTCCAGTCGTCGCGGCCATTTGTATCCACATACTAACATTTTTGCCGGAACCGATTCGGGTTGGACGATCTGCAACACCACCATGACCACCTCTTCTAATGGACATCCACACACGCCCTCGCGCCACAGCAGGACTCCATACTAGGTTCTCCTTTACAGGAGACCGGCGGAGGCGGATTCGTAATCAGTAGTCACGTCGCGGGCTGCGTTTGATGGGCTGAATGCTGGCCGACATGCGCTCAATTATCGGTTCTTCTTGCGTCGCTGGGCCAAACGATTCGGAATGATCGGCCATTGTTGGACCGAGCCGACAGGGTGTACAGCGCTCCATGCACATGCAACGACAACCGTTGTCACTAAGATAGCATCAACGGTTGATGAAGCATCTAACCATAGGTATAACTATCATACAAGCTCGTTAAGGCGGTGCAGGGCAGTCAAAGCAGTACGTACAGTGCTGAATGAAACAGCAGATTTACAGCACCCATGTTATTCTCAACGCGCATGGGGCGCAATCCGGGCCGTTTGAGGGGTGTGGCATATACAAATGGAGAATGTGCACGTGAATTCGGGTGCTCACACTAACTGTCTCTCTTTAGAGAGAACCCTCCAAGTGCTGGAGCAGGAGCGAGAACAGCGATGGCAGTGCGGCGCCCAGTCGGTTCAGTTGAAATTGCACTGGCGTGCGCAGGCCGTGCGGCATATGTGTCACGTTCTACCGGGGGAAACAATCCTCGAGTTTGGAGGTGGGAGCGGGCTTCTTACGGGACGGCTCCAACAAATCTTCCGCGAAGAGAATCCCATTGTAAGTGTGGTGTTCTCCCATCATCTTGTCGAGAAGGCCCGGGCACGCCGCATTCCCGGCGCGACATTCCTGCACGTAGCGAATCTTTGCAGTGACCTTCCGTCTGGCCAGTTCGATTACGTTATCGGTTCTGGAATGCTCTGGCACCGGTGGCTGACCGGGTGCCTGGCCGTGATCCATTGCGTGCTCAAGCCGGGCGGCCGGATGCTTTTCTTCGAACCGAACTTGCGCTTCCCGGCGCGGGTGTTTCAGCAGATTCAATCGCGCCGCAGCATCACGAATACCGTGGCATTTCCATCGGACCACGTCATTGAGGCATGTTCCCAGCAAGGGTTTACGGACGTCGATCTGATGCCATATGACATCGTGTCTAGCCGTCTTGGCGCACGCATGATGGGACTGCTGCAGGCTAAGGCTCTATTGCTGGAGCACATGCCCGGAGTCCGACTCGCTTGCGCGAGCGTGTCCATGACTGCCCGCAAACCAGGCTTCCGAGTCAGGACTGCGGCTAATCTCGCGAAGCGGCCCGAGCTGCAGGGCGCCGTCTCAGTGGTTCTGCCGGCACATAATGAGGCCGGAAACCTTCCACGCCTTATCGAGCGGCTCATTAGCCTCTATGGAGGGTACATCCATGAGGTCATTGTGGTGAACGACAACAGTGCCGATGAGACTGCGGATGTGGTCGAAACGCTGGCAAAGACCGAGCCGCGCCTGCGTCTGATTAATCGCAATCCGCCTAACGGCGTCGGGCGCGCGCTGAAGGATGGATACCGTTCGGCAACCGGTCGATATATTTTATCAATGGATTGTGACTTCATTGAAATTGTGCCTGAGCTCCGCGGGTTATTCGATGCCGTCGCCGACGGGCACGAGGGCGCCATTGGCAGCCGCTTCTCGCACGACTCTGTCCTGATCAATTACCCCTTTTTGAAACTGTTTTTCAACCGTCTATGCCACGCCATAATTAAGCTAGTTTTATTGAATCGGGTTCGTGACATCACTAACAACCTGAAGCTGTATCGGGCTGAGATACTGAAAGATCTTGAGATTGAATCTTCGCATTTTGGTGCCAATCTGGAGACCGGCCTAAGGCCCCTGCTGGCCGGTCGGGACATTGTCGAAGTGCCAATCTCCTGGATCAACCGAACATTTGAAATGGGCACTTCGAGCTTCAATATCCGAAAGGTCGGTGCAGACTACGTGCGCGCACTCTTCCGATGCTGGCGGAAACGCGATACCACACATCACGGGCTGATCGCTTTGACATTCCGACCACGCCGGGATCGCTCAGTTGCCACCAGAAACCTATGAGCGCGGCGATCTCACCGACCTCCGACGCCCCCCGCCGCGCGATCCAGCGTCTCCTCCTCCGGTTGTCGGAACTGGCGCTCGCGGCTTGGATGCGCCTGGCGAACTCGCGAACCGCTGCATTCGCGTTCTTCGGGGCAGTGTACATTTGGCCAACTGTGGCCCGTGCCCATTACAAGCTCCTTTGGGATGATGAATTCTTTACGCTGTACCTGTCCAAGGCCAAGACCTGGACCGACCTTCTCGCAGCCTTGGCTACAGGCGCCGATCAGCATCCACCTAGTTTCTACTATTTGACCCACTTGATCTGCAACTTAGTGGGGACTTCGCCTGTCACGGTTCGGCTACCCTCCATCGTAGGTTTCGGCATGGCGTGTTTGTGCCTTTATGAGACCGTAAGTCGTCTCCTGACGCGCCCCTGGGGGATGGCTGCGATGTTGCTGCCCCTAACATCGCAACTTTACTATTATGCGAGTGAAGCGCGGGGATACGCTCTCGAACTCGGGTTCGTATCGTTTTCAGCCCTCATGTGGTTGCTGGCTTGTGAAGGAAAGCGGCGGCACTTCGCGATCCCCCTACTCGCGGCCGGTCTTTGCGGGGCCGTGGCATCTCACTATTACGCAGTCCTGGTGCTGATTCCATTGGCGGCAGGCGAGCTGGTGAGAACGCAGCATCGAGGAAAAGTGGACCTACCCATATGGCTTGCATTTGGAGGCGCGCTTATCCCTGTCGTTGGTTTTGCGCGGATCATCGTAAGCGCCAGAGCTTACTCCGCGCACTTCTGGGCGGTGCCCTATTTGCACCTTGCTCTGGATTGGTACTCCATGACACTCGGATACGCCATTTTGCTTCCGGTCGGTGGGTTTGCTCTGGTGATCATGTTCCGGATTTCCGAACGCTCGTTCTCGTCTACCACGGTCGTGCCGCCCCGCTCCTGGTATAGCGTCGCCTTTTTTCTGTTTGCGCTTCTTCCGGTGTTCGGCATCATCATCGCTAAGCTCGTCACGCATGCCTTCACGGCGCGCTACATGATCGCCGCGTCCTTGGGCGTCTTCGTCCTGCTGATCCTGGGGCTGAGACGCATCATTGCCAAGGATAGGCTAGGGCCTGCCTTTGTTTGCGCAATGTGCTTGCCGTTCTTCTTTTGGCATGTCCATGAATGGAATCAACACAAGTTTGATGAACTCCAGGCGCTGCGGGCCACCGCCGCCGCCGTTCGCCGCACGGGCGATGCGCCGGTGGCCATGGCAGAAGTCACTCAGTTTCACCGCCTTTCTTTCTACGCCAGACGCGATCTTGTGCGCAGGCTGGCGTACGTCGCAGATCCACATCTATCGACTCGTTATATGGGACACGACACGATCGATAGGGGTCTTTTGGCGCTAAATCCGTGGTTTCCGTTAAACGTCGTCTGGTGGCACGACTGGTTGAGTGCCCATCAGTCTTTTCTAGTATACGGGTACGTCGGCGAGTGGACTTGGCTCACGTTCGAGCTACCCGCCACTAGCAAAGTACAGCTGCTGAAAAGGGAGAACTTAATCGGATGTCTACTTCTCTCCGTCCAGAATGCCAGGGCGCCTGTAGACGATCGAACTCATTCAGATCCCTCGGGTGAGCCCATGTTGTACCGTCAATTCGCGAGTCTCGAGGCGCCTTTGTGTACCGTCTATATGACGGACGGGTGCCCGGTCGTTGACGAAGGCAGTGCCAGTACCAGTGCAGCACATATCAGTTCTTCACTGGCCGATCTCCAAGTGATGACTCACGATGTCGTGAGTCTGAGGGCTTCTGACTTGTACTAACGTCTAAGGCCAACCTATGCCGCAGTCTTTCGACCATGTTCTCATCGCCATCCCAGCGTACAATGAGCAAGCCACCATTGCCGGCATTGTTCGACGCGTCAGGGCCTGCATGCCAGAAGTCGATTTGTTGGTGATCAATGACGGCTCGACCGACTCTACATCCGAAATACTAAGGGATCTCGAAGTGATTGTGGCTCCGCATCTGTGCAACCTAGGCTACGGCCGCGCTATTCAGACCGCGATCAAGTATGCACATCAAATGAATTATGATGTTCTGATCACACTTGATGCAGACGGCCAGCATCATCCGGAGCAGGTACAAAAGTTGTACTGCGAAAGTCGTGAAGTTGGTTGGGATATGTTAATCGGTTCGCGTTATGTTGAGACGCGAGATTACACTGGTGCCCCTGTTGGCAGGAGAATGGGAATGCGACTGTTCTCTGCCGTCGTCAAAACATTAACTGGATACTCAATTTATGACACGACGTCTGGCCTCAAAGTGATGCGGCGTTCAATCTTTGTACCACTGCTACGTTGGCACTTCCTTGATTTCCACGCCGAGGCAATCGTGTACTTGATAAGTTTAGGATATCGCGTCGGCGAATCTCGCATCTCAGTGGCGGAACGCACCGAGGGTCAGTCGATGTACTCTTTTTCGAGTCTGTTCAAGTACCCGCTGACCACAGGCATTATGACTGTTATGGCTGCGGTTCAGGCTAAGGTAATGCAAAGGAGGTCGGCAGCGTGACAAGTCATTTGATCGTCGGTGCTATTGGACTCCTGTTGTTCGGCTGGGTGTTGAACCTCATCCGCAATGGCAGTGTCTATGTCGGATACGGTTCCGCTCTTCTCATAGCTATTGCCGGGATTATCTGCCTCGCACTAATTCCGGTCCATTTCCTCCCAGTGTTCATGTACCATGCCGGTAACTTCATGCCGGGAGGTTTCCCCCTCTTTCTTGCAATCTACTGTATTCTGTTGACGTTGCTTTATGTGCTCAAGGAGATCACTGCGATTTCACGGCGTCTCCGTAGCCTTACACAGGAACTTGCGATCGAGTTGGCAAGGCACGGTAGTACAACTGATTCCGGGGAACCGGTTCAAAGGCGCAGCATCAGAGCGGGAGTGTAGCGCGAGTAAGCCATGGCCGCAGAGCATAATCTGCTTCTTTAAGAGTTTCCCGCCGTATGAGTGCAAAGGCTGAAATGCGCTCGCAAAGACCGGATAAGCGCCTTGACCGGGGGATCGGCGTCGTGTTGAGCGTCTTAGCGGCAATGTCCTGGCTGCCTCGAGCAAGCGGACCGATTGATTTGCGGTGGGACGGTGGAGCATACTACCTTCTCGCCACCTCAATGACGCAGGGCCAAGGTTATCGGCTTCTAAGCGAGCCTGGCAGTCCTAATAACACGACATTGCATCCGCCTCTGCTGCCAATGTTTGTCGCCGCGCACCAACTGCTTTTGGGCACCACCGATCCACTTACCGTCGGGCGTGCCCTGCGTGCCTCAGCCTGTCTGCTATTTGCGCTGCAAGCGCTCGCGATCTACCTGCTGCTGCGCGGCCATATTGCGCCGACCGCGGCCTTCCTGGCGGTGCTGTTCTGGATCTTTCATCCGGGCAATACGTACTTTTCAGACTCGCTTTGTGCAGAGTCTCTTTTCGGGCTCACCACAATACTGTTCTTGATACTACACAAGCGCACGCGTGAGCGTAAGTATTTCCTACTCGCGGCTGCATGCGCATTGCTCGCATTCCTGGAACGTACCACCGGTCTATTGTTGTTCGCGGCCTGGGCGGGTGAAAGAATGTTGAATCGGGACTTCAAGCAAGGCACTGCCATCGCAGCCATTGCGCTAGTCGCAGCGGGTCTGTGGATGATATACATTCATCAGGTCGAATCGTCACCGCAATATACGCGGCCAGCGTACGCATACCAGCATGCTGATTACGTGTATTTCAACATTAGCTATGCGAAACAGATTTTTCGGCTCGTGAATCCGTTCGAACCCGAACTGGGATACCTTACCCCATATGCGCTTGCAACGAGAATCTATTCGAACGCGAAACTACTCCCTACCGAGATGGGACGGGCCGTGTTTAGCTGGGAAGGCGGTCGATGGATCTCTCTGCTGGTTGCAGCCTTGGTTTTCATCGGGCTGCTGTTCCAGGTTGTGCGGAAGCGATACATCATTCCCTTCTTGGTCATTCTCAATCTGGCCGCGATATGCATCACTCCATTTCCGAAACAGTTCGTGCGTTACCTGCTGCCGCCCAGCCCCCTTTTTGCCCTTCTATTTTTCGAGGTGCTTGCCTGGCTGAATGCTCAGTCGCGCGTGCATCGGATCGGATTCTCAAGGGAAACGGTGGTGCTCTCCACGGTCGCGCTACTGGCTGTGATAGGCGTTGAAGAACTTAGGGATGAACGCGAGTTGTACCGCCTTCATCACAATCAGGTCGACTATCTGCATAATGGTCAACGCGTTAGTTACCGCTTGTTTTATTATTCGCCCGGAGATAGAGAGATCGACCAAGGCTTGGACTGGCTTCGTGCGCGGGCGAAACGAGACGATGTTGTGGCGGCCAGGGATCCGCAGTGGGTTTATCTTCGGATCGGGCTCAAGTGTGTGTTATGCCCGCTCGAATCAAATAGCCGCGTGGCGGAGCAGCTGATCGATAGCGTGCCGGTGCGGTACCTATTTTTGGATGAGAATGTGTATCGGCGCTACACGGCCAATTTGATAAATAGCAATTCGGATCAGTGGAAATGCACTTGGCGAGGGGGCGAGGACAGGGTCAGAATTTATGAGAGATCAGATATTGACCAGTGATCCGTACGGTCTGAGTTTTACGAGAGGCAGACTTCGTTTATGCGTATACTGATCACCGGGGGAGCCGGCTTCATCGGATCCCATTTGGCTGATGCGTATATAGCAAGAGGCGATACGGTATTCGTTCTCGATGATCTCTCTACTGGAAGCATCAGCAATATCCAACACCTGAAGCAGCATCCGAATTTCCACTATGCGATTGACAGCGTGCGGCAGAATGCCGCGGTCGCGGAGGCTGTTGATGACTGCGACGTGATTTTCCACTTGGCGGCTGCGGTCGGCGTTCGGTTGATCGTCGAAAGCCCAGTTCGTACCATTGAAACAAATGTTCATGGTACCGAGGTGGTGTTGGCGTGCGCTAATAAGAAAAAGAAGCCAGTGTTAATAGCCTCCACTTCCGAAGTATACGGGCTGAGTAGTCAGGTTCCTTTTCGAGAAGACGATCCGTTGGTAATCGGCGCGACCAACAAAGGCCGCTGGAGCTACGCATGTTCGAAGGCGTTAGATGAGTTCCTCGCTTGTGCGTATTGGCGCGAGAAGAGGCTGCCTGTCATCATCGCACGGCTGTTCAACACGATTGGTCCACGTCAGACTGGACAATACGGCATGGTTGTGCCGAACTTTGTGAAACAGGCGCTATCCGGACGGCCTATCACTGTTTATGGCGACGGCACACAAATGCGCTGCTTCGTCGATGTACTGGATGTCGTTCAGGCGTTGATGCGTCTAATGGACTGCCCCGCCTCAATCGGGCAGATCTTCAATATCGGGTCTACGGAAGAGGTCACCATCCTCGCTCTAGCACAGCGGATCAAGGAACTGACAAAATCCAGTTCTCAAATAGTAATGATTCCCTATGATCAAGCTTACGAACAAGGTTTTGAGGATATGCACCGAAGGATCCCAGACACAACAAAGATCCGGGAGGCCGTAGGATTTTGGCCGCAGCGGATGTTAGATGAAGTCTTGGAGCGAATCATCGCTCAGTGGGTCGGTCAGGAACATTCTGGACATCCATTACATCGATTGCACGGCTTGGGACGTGAGAGACTCGGGTTGGTCACTCAAAGGGTCGGCAAAGGTTAGCCTGTGGTTCCCGGAAATCCGGATTTGGTTGATACAGCGTCCTGATTATGACGGAGTCGGGAACCCTGTCGGCTCCCCCTTACCCGGAAACCGCCCTGCAATGCCACGGGACCACGCGTGGTTGGGGGCAATTCTGATCATTCGTTAGGTTGAGCGTTGCTAAGGGTGCGAGAACCCGACGGCATTCTTCCCTCTTTACCGTCCGGTCGCGGACTCTGCCGAATTTGCGAGAGCCACAGTCAGATTAAAACGGACCATTTCTGGAAACGGATATTATCCCCAAGATTAGGAGCTGCCCGATTCACCCCTAAGGGAAACTCCGGGCATGTCGACGTACCGTTACATACTCTTCGCAGTCAGCGAGCAACCGTCTTATCTTTCAGATACATCCGTCCCGCATCGCACGTGATGTTGTGCTAGCATGAGCTCATGAGCCAGTAATCTTTCATCCGTTTTAAGGCGTCTCCTTATATGAAAACTAGATTATTTATAGCGGTTTTTTGATTGCGAATGGCCTTGTCTCAGAGCCCAGTGGGATCAAGGGCATTGAAGCATGTCAGACAAAACCAATCGAAAGGAACTAACCGCTCGGCTCGATTCAGAACTATATGAGCAGCTACGGGAAGCCACTTTTAACCTCCGAATATCTAAACAACAGGCGATAACCGAAGCTCTCAGGATGTGGTTAAGTTCGAATTCCAACATCGACGCGAGAGATCCTTCCCCCCCTAAATGCCATATCCCCTCTGAAGTCCTTCCCATCGTGAACTGGATCGTTCGCCTTTGGGGGTGCAGAGGAACGCCTGAGCAAGAGGGCCTAAAGAGTTCGCTCAAGGCTCTCGCTGCCAGCGAGACTGAGCCTACGGGCCACTCCAAAAGCGCTTCGTGATGCGGCTAATTGCGCACGACCAGAGTGTGACAACACGTTTGTTTAAATGGGCTTGTAGCCGGACTTACAATGCCCAAGTGGCGATCCATAACGGCCCAGACTGTCTTCAAACCGGCTACCGCCCCCCAGTGGCAACGCTTCGATTGAATCCGTGAGCCACACCATTGCGGTCGCGGCTCGTTTCCGAGGGTCGTCTAGCTGGCATTACCGGAACGCTTAGAGACTTGAATGGGGCATCCAGGCAGCTCTAACCCTTTTCCCAACCATGCAGAACTAGAAGAAGACACACTAAACCAGCCCCCCTTCGTCACCTAACTCACGAACTGTCACCATGAAATTCTTGACTGCATGGGCGCATGGGCGCAGACTGGTTTCAAGACTCGCTGAGACTTAACGAACTCTAGTAAGACTGGCCTACCAGCATCCCCGGTCGAAGCAGGAAAGAATCCCCGGCCTTTAGGCCGAGGAGTGTCAACTCGCCCTCGATTTCAGGTAGCAGGAACCGAGTGGTGTTCATGCATGATAATCCAGCGACCCTCAACTCTCTGGAGCCCGACGGTCAATCGAAAGTCCAGGGGTATCCGTTGCGCCTTCTCTGTTGGCTCTATGCACTGCATATGCGCAAAAGCGAAGGCGACGTCATCTCCGGCAACAACTTCTAGCCATTTGATATCGAATACAACCGGGTCGGGCTGACTGGAGTAAAACAGCCGCCAAGTGTCTTCGTAGGTATCGAGTCCTCGCGACTCGAACGGGGGCGGCACATCAAACATTCGAAACTCCGGCGAATGGTTCGCAAGAATCTCAGACATATTTTTGGCACGGACGGCAGCCGCCCATCTCTCAAGCAAATCCCTAACAGCGCTTGCACTCGTCTGGGCATCTTGCCTAACCTCCTTTTCCTGCTGGCCGGCTGCTGTACGGTGAAACTTTCACCTTGTCGTGCCGCGTGCCAAGAATAAGTTTCGCAACGTCGCCCGATTTCCCAAAATATCCCTCGCTGAATGTTGCAGATGTTTCGTATGAAATGAATCCCAACGGCTCGGCAAACAGGGTTGGTACTAATTGGCGCCCTCGTGGCCACTGCCATCACACGGTTCATGAGCAAACTTCGAAGTGCGCCCGCTCGACGCCGCTTCATTCAGTATCGCAGCCATCGTTCTCGGCCTATTTGCGCTCCTGGCGTGCTACATCCCGGCGCGCCGCGCCACCTGCGTTGACCCCATCGGCGCCCTACGCGGGGAGAATTGAACGTCTGAAATCGTCTGCCGCGTGCTGCTGCCAGCGTGGCCTTTAGCGCGACATAGATGACGTTCTGTCGCGCGATTCGCGACCCGCGACCATAGCTGGAGAGGTCCCTGTCAAGGCTGCCTTGATGTACAATCGAAGCCGATGAGCGACACGCATCCGATGCTTCGATCCGTGTTGAAGAGCCAGTATCACGCGTCGCTGGCGATGCTCCGCGAAGCCATCGAGCGCTGCCCGCCGGAGGAGTGGTTGAGCACCGACCACAAGAACGCGTCCTGGCTGCTGTCGTATCACACGCTGTTCTTCACGCACTTGTATCTCCAGCACGACGAATCTGCGTTTAGGCCGTGGGAAAAGCATCGCGGCGAAGGCGACGGCACCAGCGGTGAGCCGTACACGCAAGCGGAGGTGCTCGAGTACTGGGAGTTCTGCGATCGGATGGTCGATGACGCTGTGGAGGCGTTGGATCTCGACCGCACCGAGACTGGCTTCAGTTGGTATCGCATGTCCAAATTGGAGCACCAGTTCGTCAATATCCGTCACGTCCAGCATCATGGCGCGCAATTGATCGACCGCGTCCGCTCGGCCGCTGACGTGGGGATTGGCTGGGTGGCCGCGCGCTAGCGCACTTGTGAATCAAGTCATTGCCTAACCTTTACTGATCGGTTAAATCGGTAAGTAGCTCAGCAGATCGACGAGGTCATCCTGCTGATCCTCGTGCGGGGTTTAGAGAACGCAGATGACCGCTCGCAGGCTCCACACTTAGGGATCGTCGGTCTCCATCTCATCACCACCAAGTTGCCGCCAGCACGCCGCTCGCCTCTGGATTACATCGGCAGCGGAACGATTCCGGCGGAGTATTGCTGTGCCAACTGAAGCGCTTGTTGGGCCAGTAGCGGCAGCATATATCTGATTTGTGATAGACACTCCAGCATGAGGCGAGTGCGCTTGTCGGTACGCTCTGCTTCCTGATGCTCCTCGAGATCGTTGAGCATCGGATCAACGCGATTCCTCCGGCCGCCCCGCCGTCTTCACCACCGCCACCTCCGCACGACAACATCCGGGGCGCGGAGTAATCGAGAAGAGCTTCCGATGGCGCAGGGCCGCGATGATCCTGGCCGCGGTGGAACCACTCCGACCCCGCAATACATGGCCATCTTCACTCGTAAGGGTTAATCCCCTACTTTGCACAACGGAATCGGTCTTACAAACGGTCGCAATATACCAATCCCTCTGTCTATCCGGTAGAAGACCAAGTAAGTCAGACAACTGTAGATCCATCAAAAAGACCACCAAGTTTCTAGGGAAGAAGTTCCTAACCCTTGTCTTTCGACGGCACTGCACTGGAGAAAGCCTATGCAGGCGTCTGCGAAAGACTTCTTCAAGATTCTCCACAAACATTGACCGCTGACCGCTCACCAAGCGCTGGAATATATGGACCCGGAGCACGATGAACACGTCTACCTTTTCGGCCGTCCCGGTTTTCCAAAGACATCATTACAAAGAGTGTTACTACATGCCTGCACGGGAAGCGTATCGCCGCCTGATGACGCAGCATTATGCGAAGAACGAAGGTTGACGTTGCGTTCAACCTCTAGAAGTGGCAAAGTTGTCATGAGCGAATCGAGTAGCCCATGTACAATCCACAAAATCCACAAATACAAGTAGAAATACGGGCAATGCCCGCCTATCGCACTCCCGACATAATCGGGTCCACGATGACGGACGCCTTTCTGGAAATCCAACTCTCAGACGGGACATCCATCAAATATCCGAGAACTCCGATCAACATTGGCACCGTGACTTCTTCCTACCGAAGAGCCGGTGAGAATCAGTATCTCTACGAATACACCTTGGACAATCGACAGGTCGAGATGATTCGGGTTGGAGAATTCGACTACAAATTTGGGAATCCGATTTTCTCAAGCCCGGACGGATGGGCTGGTTCCATGGTCGGTTGGGATCCTATCCCGTGGAAAGGAACGCCGCCCGCCCGGATCGAAGCCGCGAAGTATTCAATCCTCTCGGACTACTTGCCAGGACCGCTGTATTTTCTTTTCATGGGCAAGGGTGATATTCGAAAAGACTTCGAAATGCCCTTCAAAGGCCGTAACGCATCAGAGCGCAGTCTGATACAGCAGATCGACCTACAAATCCACTTTCATGGCGACAGCGTGGAACCAATCTTAATCGGCCCATCGCTCAAGCCAAAACCGTCCGAGAAAGAGGTTCGGGAACGAATTCACCAGTGGATTCATGAATATCACCTTACATTCCTCCAACCGCTTGATGGTGAGAAGTCCAACCTCATGGAGACCGCAAACAAGGTTTCACCGACAACGGAATTTGAACGTCAGGTGTTGGACTGCGTGAAGTTGGCGATCCGATGAACTGAAATACGGCTTCGTCGGCATGGCGGTGCTGGTGACCCATTGCTACTGTCTACTTCGCTGGTTTTTCGCCGCGCTTTACTGATCCGTCGCTGAACCATCCGGAAACTTATATTCCGAACGGTTAGTCGGCTTATAAGGATGCTGCGCCGCGATTTTTTCGTTCAGCGTTACGCCCAGTCCGGGCCGCGAAGGCAGCTCCGCGTAGCCATTGTGAATCTCGGGGCCGGTGTGATCGAACAGGTCGGCCACCCAATCGGTGCGCGGCAGCGTGGATTCCTGGATCATCGCGGCGGGCGTGGTCGCATCCACGTGCAGCGATGCCATGGTGCTTACGGTGCTCTGCGGATTGTGCGGCGCCATATTGATACGGTAGGTCTCGGCCAGGACCCCGATCTTCTTCAACTCCAGAATGCCGCCCGCATGGCAGACATCCGGCTGAATATAGTCCACCAGGTGGCGTGAACAGAAATCGGCGAATCCGTACTTGGTGAATGATCGCTCGCCGGTGGCAAGGTGTGTCTTGGTTTTTTCGCGCAGAAGCGCCAACTCGCCCAAATCTTCAAGTTGCGTCGGCTCTTCCACCCACAGCAGGTCTAGCGGCTCAACCCGCGTGCAAAAATCAATCGCCATCGTGGTGGTACAGCGGCCGTGAGCGTCCACCGCGATTCCGAAATCCTCACCCACAGCCTGGCGGATCGCTTCAAGCTTCTTCACGCCATCGCGGATCATCTTCGTGGGCTGCACCACGTCATTCTGCGGTGAAAGCGGCGTGGTCTTCCCCGCAGTGTATCCCAGTTCCTTCGCGTGTAGAAAAGCTTCCGGCGTGGAGCCCACATCCAGGTACGTTTGAATACGCTCGCGCGCCGCTCCGCCCAGCAGCTTATAGATAGGTACGCCCAGCGCCTGCCCGGTGATGTCCCACAGCGCGATTTCCACCGCGCTGATCGCCGAGTTCAGAATCGGGCCGCCGCGCCATCGCGGTATGCGGAACATGGCCTGCCACAGCATTTCAATATCGGTGGGGTCCTTCCCGATCAGGAAGCGCTCGTGCTCCATGATCGCCGCCGCCACTGTGGCTTCCTTGCTGGTGACCGATCCCTCGCCCAGGCCCACCAGTCCGCCGTTCGTGTAGACCTTGCAAAAGACCCAGTTCAGGCTTCCGGCATTAACCACGAACGTCTTCAGCCCGGTAATTTTCAAGTGAAGCGGCCTCGCCTGCGAGGATGCCTGCTGCGCCAGTATCCGCACGGGTCCCAAAAGCGGCGCGGTCGCTGCGCCCACCGCCGCGGTCAGAAATCGCCTGCGATTCATAGAACCTCCGTGGGTTCACTATATCCGTTTGTTCGAACCGATTGGGGTTTCCCGCAACAGTTTTCCGGGTTAAAACAGCGGCTTTGTTTGCAACCGCAATCACGCATTTCCGTAGGACCGTTTATGAAACACGCCAACGGCAAGCGTGGTGGCAGAGCTAGAGGTCACGGGTGTACATATTTGGTCCGTCTTGGGGTGATTTCGATTTTTTTGATTCGGGCAGATCGCGAGCAGAAGTAACAACAGAAAGCTGCCGCGAGCCGGCCCGAAAGTTCGGCGCCGGCGCCTTGCTCGGAATGCGCCGCATGCCGCTCGATGCCCTCTTCCTGTTTGGCGTTGTCTTGTGACGGCGCGCCAATTTGCGAAAGCTGCCACGATTTTGCGCAGAAGACATAGGTCCCGATTTCGCTCGCATTGACGTATCGTTCTTTCATGTCGCAGCAACCGTCAGGGTGTAGTCGACAGGCTCGCCGATTCGCGTACGGAGGTCGTTGAGCCATTTTTTTCGGATGCTTCCCGTGCATGACACGCCCGATGAATCCAAGCTCGCTTGCAATGTTGCCGCGGTTCCGGCGGATGTCCTCCCGTGTTGTCGTGGCATAGCGCCGCACGAATTCCCGGATGTCCGCGGGCCCCGTGAAATACGCGGCTAAACTCTACATCGAAGCCAGATTCTCCGCCGAGAACCGACTTCGAAAATCACTGGCAAAAAGCATCCGCTGGTGCCTCTGGCGATCATCGGAGCCATGGTGGCTACGGTTGCGGCGGTTTCACGCTGCTTTTACATCGGGATCTCGCCATCGGCCCCACCAACAAACGGCAGACTGCCAAGCCGCCAGAGCCTTTATCACCGACTTCGAAGCCACATGCGGGGCAGCGCCGAGGGTTCCACGCTGCGGTTGTCTTGGGACGTCTCCTGGCCGACGAGTTGGAGATCGAACTGCGTCGGGTCGGTAGCGGAAAACGGCTCACTTTTTCTGCCGGTGAAGAACGTCTGTCCCAATGGATAGGTGCGAACGCCCGAGTTGCATGGCACGCCTGCGACGAGCCATGGAAACTCGAAGAAAAACTCATTTCAGCCGTCAATCTACCAATAAACCTCGATTTCAGCACCGTTCACGCTTTTTGTCCGGTGCTTTCCGAGTTGAGACGGGCCGGACGACCTGAAAGCGAGGGTGTTGCCGGTTCTGCCGAGATAACATTCTTCGGGTGGCTACACGTCCAGAAAGCCATCTGGCTTCCATCTACGCCATCGAGAACGTAGCCCTCAACGCCTGGAGTTGCCTGATAGCTAGTTGCGACTCTATGCGGCGGATTGCGCATGAATTCGGAAAAGTCGTTCATAACGGCAAGTCGGTTTCGTGTGTTTTGCGGGTTTCGCCACGCTCTGGTCAATGATACTTTCAAAGCGATGACTTGGCTCACATGGTCTCTACTGTCCGCTTTGTTTGCAGCGGCCACCGCAATTTTGGCGAAGGTCGGCGTTAAGGACATTGACGCTAATGTAGCGACTGCCGTGCGGACCTCCGTTGTAGTCGTTTTCACATGGTTGCTGGCCTACATCACTCGCCAGCCATCCAGCTTTCAGCCGTTCTCAAGAAAGACATGGGTATTCTTGGTTTTCTCTGGAATCGCAACAGGGCTTTCGTGGCTCTGCTATTTTCACGCATTGCAGATCGGCCCTGCATCACGAGTCGCCCCGATTGACAAGCTGAGTGTGGCTCTCGTGATCCTGTTTGCGGTGCTCTTCTTGGGAGAGCCGTTGACTTGGGGCAAGGGCGTAGGCGGTTTTCTGATTGTGGCGGGTGCAATCATCATTGCGGTGGAATAGGCGATCTGGCGCAGGAGAACGCCGCCGCCCTCGCCGGGTATGCCGGAGACGTTCGGGCCGTTGGCCGTACTCAAATTTCTTGCAACTACCAGATACCGCATGGCTTAGCAGCGGAATCCGGAAAGCCGAGAGCATCTCTGGGCAAAAGATTAAGAAAGGTCATGTTCCTTCGCGCTTCTTTATGCCCGTGCCGGCATGGACTCGGCTTTCATTCACTCAATATCGGCGCGAGCTTTGCGAGTACTTCGTCCACTATAGTGTCCGGCGCGCTTTCCAGCTTCTTGCCAACCCGCGCCATGAGATCGAGAGCGCGGGGCTGATCGCAGCGTACAACACCCGTCGTTTTGGTGCCGGCTTCACTCAGCGATACGGCGAAGCCGGCCGTGCGCGCGAAGTCCCCGCCTGTCGTTATCGGGAGGACCACGGGGACCTTGGTAACCTTGTTGAACGTCTCTGGCGAAACGATGAGCACGGGACGGCGGCCCTTTTGCTCATGACCCGACGATGGATCAAGACTCACGAGCCAGATTTCGCCGCGCTTCATCAGATAAGCTCGTCGCCCGCAGGCTTGCTAGCCAGCCATTCCCGCTCTGCCTTCGTCCGTCGGACTCTTGGGTGGCACTGTGCAAGCAACTCATCGAGGGTGTACCGGCGGCGACGCTGCGGCTCAACGACCAGGCGGCCACTTTCGACCGCGATGCCCACCTTGGCCCCCGGCTGCAAGTTCAGGACATTGAGCAGCGCGGGCGGGACGGCCAGCATGACCGAGCCTCCGACTTTGCGCAAATTGGTAGTGTGCATAGCGGCAGTCCTCCAGTAGTTATACTTTAGTATAATACTGCTGGGCCTTTAGGCGCAACAGGGCGCAGCCCAAAAGCACCGCCAGAATCGCCCGGTCCCGTTTTCCTTCGATGGTTTCGATCTCGGGTTGAGCGAGCAGATCGCGCGCCTGTTCCCGGGTAAGCCAGTTCCCGGCCCTGGCGCGGGATTGATGGACGCCCTTGAGGGACACGGTTCCCTGGGCCACGCTGCGATCGAGCAAACCGTTTTCGGCGGCTTCTGCGGCCAGCTTGCGGATCGCCGACAGCCTGAGATTGATGGAAGGCGGCGCCAGGCCGGCCGATTCCAGAACGCTCCGGTATTGCTGAACGACCGCTCTGCTAAGCGGCGGCCGGGCTACAGCCGAGTACCAGGCGAGGAAATCCTTCAATGCCTTCTCGTAGGCGCGCTTGGAGCGTGCGGAGCTGACCGCGTCGACGGCGGGGGATGCGACGGAGCGCCAATCCCGATACCCCGCCGAAATCGCGACGGCAAGGGTGTTATCCGGCATGCGCCCCTTCCTGCCCGCCCTCCGCAGTTCCCGCAGCCCAGTTGAAGCGGAACTGCGCCAGGTCGCCCAGGAGAATCCGACAATATTTGCCACCCCCTCCCACCAGTACGCCAGCAGACATTTCTACGGGAAGCCGGAGCTGCTCGACCGCATCGGGATGCCACTCGCGCCACAGGTCGACCAGGATCTCCGGCAACCAATGCCGCAGGATCCGGGTCCTGTGCACCCGGGCATGGCAGCCGGCGCAAAGGGTCACCAGCTGGGTGTGGTCGCCGGGGCGGCGGTGGTGAACGTTCAAATAATGTTGAGACTGGCAGCCACGGCAGGCCCGGCCGTCGCGATCGAGGGCCGCATCCCGGTTGCCCCCGAAAGAGCGCCGAATACCGCCGCCGCCGGTAACATCGAAACGGCCCGTATGACAATCATCCGCATGGTGGTTGATTATCAGCCACATGATGGACGATTATATATGTACATGCTCTCGCGCCACCTTACCAGTTCGGTCTTGGAAGCCCTTGCCGACACCCCTGCGGTTTTGGTCAATGGGGCTCGCCAAACAGGGAAAAGCACTCTCGTACAGTCAGAGGAGCTGGCTGGACAGACCCGCCAATATCTCACCTTTGATGACCCCGGCGTTCTGGCTGCTGCTAAGCGAGATCCAAACGGATTCATTGCCGGTCTTAACACTCCGGTCACACTCGATGAAATTCAACACGTCCCCGAGCTCTTTCCGGTCATAAAGGCCGCCGTTGACAGAAAGCGCCAACCGGGTAAGTTCCTGCTAACCGGATCGGCGAATGTGATGCTCATGCCCAAATTATCGGAGTCATTGGCTGGACGCATAGAAGTGCTGACGCTTTGGCCGTTTTCCCAGGGAGAGGTGCGCCAGATCAAAGAGAATTTCCTGGACAGGCTGTTTTCGGCGAAGTCTGTCGCGTGGCCGAGCAAATCTTCGGCAATCTCCCGGGACGAATTGCTGGAAGTAGTCGCAGCCGGAGGCTATCCGCCCGCGGTAGCCCGCCAGAGCACCGCGCGGCGTGACGCCTGGTTTCAAGCCTACATTGCAACGATGCTCCAGCGGGACATCCGGGACATGTCAAACATCGCCGACATCACAGCTGTCCCTCGCCTGCTTTCTGTAGTTGCCTCCCGTGCAGGCAGCCTGTTGAATTTTGCCGACCTGTCGCGAACCATGACCGTACCCCAGACAACACTGAAACGCTATTTTGCGTTGCTGGAAGGAACATTTGTAGTGCAACTACTGTGTCCCTGGTCGAGAAATCTCGGCAAACGGGTGATTCAGACCCCGAAGGTCTACCTGAACGACACTGGGTTGTTGGCGCATATGCTGGGAGCGAGCGTTGATCGCCTGAAGACGGAAGGGAATCTTGCCGGAGCAGCATTCGAGAACTTTGTGCTCATGGAGCTACGCAAACAATGCGGCTGGAGCGCAACGCGGCCGGAGTTGTTCTACTGGCGAACAGCCTCGGGCCAGGAAGTAGACATAGTGCTGGAGGATCGTGCCGGGAGGGTGGTCGGAGTAGAGGTGAAGGCGGCTGCCTCGCTGGGAACCAGCGACGTGCGCGGCTTGCAGGCATTGGCGACCGCAGTGGGGAAGAAGTGGGTGCGCGGCGTCGTAATTTATACCGGCGCAACCGCTGTCCCATTTTCCGCCAACCTGCATGGCATTCCGATATGCCAGCTTTGGTCAGAGTGACGTGCGCTGGGACGCGGGAGGGTAACGCCGGGCGGTCGCTCGCAACTTTCTTGATAAGTGTGCGGTACATATACATTTGTGGCACGAGCCCGATAAATAACGGAACGCCCAAAGTCTGATTGAATTGAAAGCTAACGGGACTAAGAGGCCTCCTGACGTACACCAGAACTGCGGTTAGCCGATCATGTGTCCAGTCCCAGCCGGTCATTCACCGCTTCTTTGAGATTCTGCCGCGATCCCAGATATCGTTCCGTGGTCTGGATGGAGGCGTGGCCCAGCGGAACTGAATCTGCCCGAGGCCCCGCCCGATTCGCGGCATAATGTCGCGGAGTCCTCCTCATCATTCGCTCGCTTCCGGCCCGCGTCGCACCGTCGTGTCGCGTTCCTACCACCCCTTACGTCTGCGAAGAGCCCGAACCTGTGCCACGTGATGTCGGCCGTGCCAAGCGTAGAGGCGCGCCAGTTGCGCCAGAGTCACCGGGCCGCTCGTAGGGTGTACAAAACTTCTCCGCCAACCCCCTTTTCCAGAGCGCGCCACGCAGGTAGCCATCGTTCGTGCAGGGCCGTAAGAAGAGCTAACGAAGGTTGTATCGCCCTGTCGGGTGTCAGTGAGGTCCCCCCAAGCGGTCTGATCGTAGCCCTTGATTGTAGGAGAATCCTCCGTGAGCGCCCACTTGAACCGCACATATGAGTTGAGATGATCGTCGGCATAGTGGTGGACCACCTGACGAACGGTCCAGCCGTCCGGCCGATAGGGAGTATCAAGCTGCTGCTCCGTCAAGTCCGACACCACTTTCTGTAACTCCGCTGGCGTATCTTCGATCGCCTTAAGCCACGCCTGGCGGCTGTCCGGGTCGGCTTCAACGTTCCAGGGGAATCGGCCAATTGGATATTGCAACGTCTCCATGTCCATGTTGACCAGCGTGCCACACGTGCCGCGCCTCCCGTCGGCGCTAAAACGGCCGTTTTTTGGGGGAAATCAGGAGGTCTGGCAGCAGAAATTGCGGGAACCGGCAAGCCCTAGCGTACAATGCTCCGGGATTGGTCCCGTGGCCTATTGGAAACGGCCTCCCAGTCGCTCTTCCAGCAGCACTTGTACAGTATCGCCGGCCGATTTGTGTATTGCCCGCCTTATCTCTTGTTTTACCGGGAGTTTGTGCGTTCCGTTGCCCAGCGCCATGAATGCGCTTTCGAACGGATGCCCATCGATTTTGCCCTTGACCTTGACCAGGCCGCGCGTTCCAAAAAAGTGCACCGATTCAGGCCACACGATAAATGTCCATCCGCCTTTGGCGGGGCTTTTCTGCAGTTTGGCGGTGAAGAGTCTGGATAACTTGTCGGTGTTTCGTCCAGCGGTCATGGCGTTTTCGCCTCCATTCATCTATTTGTCGAACCACGCAGCCCGGAATCGACATGCTGGAGAAGATTTCCTGGTGGGCCATTCCCGACTCGACAGGAACTCCAGATACTCGTGGGCGGTCAATCAGTTTGGAGCAGGATCAAATCGGGGGAGGGTTCAGATCAGGCTAACGCACCCGCCGGGCGCCATTACCTGCCGACCCAGTTGTCGTCTATGTCCGTTCTTGCAAGAATCTTCGCACAATACCTGTTTTCCTAAACTTGCTTCGTTCGACACTCCAATCAGTTCACTCGTCCAGTCCCAGCTGGTAATCACCGCCTCCTTCGAATTCTGCCGCGATCCCAAATATCTCTTGGTAGTTTGGATCGATGCATGGCCCAGCAGGAACTGAATCTGCCCGAGGTCCCCGCCGGATTCGCGGCATAATTTTGCGCAGGTCCGCCTCATATCATGGGGGCAAGCTTATTCACGAGTCCTGCCGCTTCCGTGGCCAGCTTGCGGATCGCCGACAGCCGCAGATGGACCGAAGGCGGCGCCAGACCGGCCGATTCCAGAACGCTCCGGTATTGCTGAACGATGGCTCTGCTAAGCGGCGGTCTGGCTTCAGCGGAATACTAGCGAGGAAATCCTCCAAGGCCTTTTCGTACGCCCGCTTGGAGTGCGCGGAACCGACTCGTCGACGGCGAGGGAGGCGACGGAGCGCCAATCCCGATATCCGGCGGGAACCGCGACGGGCAAGGGCGTTATCCAACAAGCGGCCCCTCCAGCCCACCTTCCGCGGGCCCAGTTGAAGCGGAACTACGCCGGGTCGCCCAAGAAAATCCGACAGTGTTTGCCACCCCCTCCCGCCAGTACGCCAGGAGACCTTCAATTTGTCTGTAAATCCGGGTATTTTGTTGGATTTGCTGGAGGCGCGGGTCGGAATCGAACCGACGAATAAAGGTTTTGCAGACCTTGGCCTTACCACTTGGCTACCGCGCCCTTTGGTTGGATATAGTTGCAACATAACCCGCCGGTCGCCCTCAAGTCAAATCGGGATTTTTACAAACCAGGGGCTTCATTCACTGTGACGTATAGTACAATGTTGCCATGCGAGTGGTTTGGGCCCTCCTGTTTTTTGTTCTGGGTTGCTCTGCAACAAGCCCCCTCGAAACACGCCTCGATCGCCAGGTCAAATTCTGGCAAAAACGCATGGGACTCGAAGACTGGTCCTTCGCCGTCCGCGTCGTCCGCCAGTCCGAAATCGATGCCAACTCCTGGGGCGCGGCCCAGTGGGATCCGCAAACCAAGACCGGCATTATTGACGTTCTCGACCCGCGCGACTACAACCTCAAGGGCGGCGAGCTCCGCCTCGACATGGAATGCACCATCGTCCATGAGCTGGTGCACATCCAGCTTTCTCCGCTCGATGCGCACAGCGCTCAGCAGCGCGAAGACGTCGTCAATCATGTCATGACCGCGCTCATGAATCGCCAGTGCCCTAACTGAGCGCCGCGTTTCATCCTGCGCGCCATCTCGACTCTCCCGCCGTTTCGATATCATAAGGGAACTCATGGACCGAAGAACCTGGATGCAATTGATGTCCGTCCTCTCAGCCGCCGGACTGACCGCCGAAGCGCAGCAGCAGCCTCCCGGCCGCGGCGCAACCGGAACGCCCGCGAGCGGGCCTGGCACTCCACCGGCTGCCGGACGCGGTGGCGGACGCGGCTTCCAGCAACTTCCCATGCTCATCACCAAGGACCAGCTCCAGGGTGCGCTCAAGCTGCTGGACCTCGAGTTTCAGGACGCCGAAATTGACATGATGCTCAACATTGTCAATCGCAACCTCGACAGCTATAAGCAACTCCGCAAGGTCGAGATCCCGTACGATACCGAGCCCGCCTTTGCGTTTCATCCCGGCCTTCCCGATCGCAAACCGCTGCACGGTCCGCAGCGCTTCGAACCCACCATCGCGCGCACCACAGCCCGTACCGCCACGCGTGCCCCCAAGGATCTCGAGGACCTCGCCTTCCATCGCGTCACCGAACTCGCGCCGCTCGTGCGCTCCCGCGCCGTCTCTTCCACCGACCTCACCAAGATGTACCTGGCGCGCATGAAACGGTATTCCCCCAAGCTGCTTTGCCTCGTCACTCTCACCGAGGACCTGGCGCTGGACCGGGCTGCCGAAGCCGATCGCGAAATCCGCGCCGGGCGCTACCGCGGGCCGCTCCACGGGATCCCATTCGGCGTGAAGGATCTGTTCGACACACAGGGCATCCCCACCACCTGGGGGGCCGAGCCGTTCCAGAAACGCATCCCGCCCTACGACGCCACCGTCATCGAGCGCCTTCGCAAGGCGGGTGCGGTGCTCATAGCCAAGCTCTCCATGGGTGCGCTGGCCATGGGCGACTTGTGGTTTGCCGGCCAGACCAAGAGTCCCTGGCCCACGGCTGAGGCCAAGGCTCGCGGCGAATATGACCGCGGCTCCAGCGGCTCGTCCGCCGGCTCCGGTGCATCCACTGCGGCCGGCCTCGTCGGATTCTCCCTGGGCACCGAGACTCTGGGCTCCATCGTTTCGCCCGCCACCGCCTGCGGCGTTACGGGCTTGCGCCCCACTTACGGTCGCGTCAGCCGTCACGGCGCCATGGCGCTGAGCTGGACCATGGACAAGATCGGGCCCATCTGCCGCGGCGTCGAAGACTGCGCCCTCGTCCTACACGCCATATAC
>Ga0126381_100001495_pt1 | contig 25068 bp, 19 predicted proteins | sample PanSoiMetPlot_28_FD_96465 | JGI IMG/M metagenome (GOLD analysis project Ga0126381, IMG submission 96465) | Tropical forest soil microbial communities from Panama - MetaG Plot_28 | ecosystem: Environmental > Terrestrial > Soil > Tropical forest > Bulk soil | place: Panama | collected 2016-02-17 | reverse complement strand
CGGGTTGTGCTTCGACAATACCTTCGTGATCGCCGCCGTCAACGTCGTCTTGCCGTGATCGATGTGGCCTATCGTTCCCACGTTCACGTGCGGCTTCGAACGATCAAACTTTTCCTTCGCCATAAGAAATCCAAATCCCTTTCAGTGGCTCGTACTGCCTGTTACATCCCGGGGCGCCGGCATTCCGGCTCCAGCCCCAAAACAGTTGTCAGAGATCAGTTGCCAGAGATCAAGTTCATCTTGCTCATCGCGGCCGCCTCGCTATCACCACTGACGGAATCCCTGATCTCTGCTCTCTGTTCTCTCCTACTTCCCCTGCGCACGGCCGATGATCTCATCGGCGATCATGCGCGGCGCCTCTTCGTAGCGCGCAAACTGCATCGAATACGACGCGCGCCCCTGCGTCGATGAACGGATATCGTTCACGTAGCCGAACATCTCCTTCAGCGGAACGATCGCCTTGATCACCTGCGATCCTGCCGCGTGCTCCATACCCTCGATTCGGCCGCGCCGCGAGTTGATGTCGCCGATGATCACGCCCATGAACTCCTCGGGCACCGTGACTTCGACGGACATCACCGGCTCCAGCAGCACCGGCGAAGCCTTCCTGGCTGCATCCTTGAACGCGATCGAGCCCGCGAATTTAAACGCCATTTCATTCGAGTCGACTTCGTGGTAGCTGCCGTCAAACAGCGTCACCTTCACATCAACCACCGGGAAGCCGGCCAGAATACCCAACTCCATCGCACCCTGAATGCCCTGGTCGATGGGCTTGATGTATTCCTTAGGAACCACGCCGCCCTTGATGTCATTGATGAACTCGTAACCCTTGCCCGGCTCGTTCGGCTCGATGCGAAGCTTGCAGTGTCCGTAGTTACCCGAACCGCCGGTCTGGCGAATGTACTTGCCCTCAGCCTCGGCCTGCTTGCGGACCGTCTCGCGGAAGGCCACCTTGGGCTCGCCCACGTTCGCCTCGACCCTGTGCTCGCGCTTCATGCGGTCCACGAGAATCTCGAGGTGCAACTCACCCATGCCACTGATGATCGTCTGGCCCGAATCTTCATCCGTCCGCACCTTGAAGGTGGGATCCTCATCGGCCAGCCGCGACAGAGCGATGCCCATCTTTTCCTGGTCAGCCTTCGTCTTCGGCTCAATCGCGACCGAAATCACAGGCTCAGGAAATGTGATAGCCCCTAGCGCAATCGCATGATCCGGATTGCAGAGCGTGTCGCCCGTCTTCAGATCCTTCAATCCGACACATGCACAGATATCGCCGGCGTAAATCTCCGTGATGTCTTCGCGCTTGTTGGCGTGCATCTTCACAAGGCGGCCCACGCGCTCCGTCTTGCCGGTACGAGGATTCAGTATCGTGTCGCCGGTCTTCAGCGAACCCGAGTAGATACGAATAAACGACAGTTTGCCGAACGGATCATTGATCAGCTTGAAGACCAGTGCCGAAAGCGGCTCGCCGTCCTCCGCCTTTCGAATCAGCTTGCGATCCGGATTCGAAGGATCGATACCCTCCACCGCCGGCTTGTCCAGCGGGCTGGGGAGATAATCGACCACAGCATCGAGCAGCGTCTGCACACCCTTGTTCTTGAATGCACTTCCGCAGATTACCGGGAAGACCTTGAGATCGATAGTCGCCTGGCGAATACCCTTCTTCAGCTCTTCGATCGTCGGCGTCTCGCCCTCGAGGAACTTCTCAAGCAGAACATCGTCCGTCTCGGCAATCACCTCGATCAACTGCATCCGGAAAGCTTCCGCCTTCTTCTGCAGGTCGGCCGGAATCGGCTCGATCGAGTATTTTGCACCCATGGTCTCGTCGTGCCACAGGATCGCCTTCATCTCGATGAGGTCGATGACGCCCTTAAAATTGGCTTCGGCGCCGATCGGAATCTGCAGCGCAACCGGGCGCGCACCCAGGCGCTTGCGGATCGTGTCGATCACATGCTCAAAATCCGCGCCGTTCTTGTCCATCTTGTTTACAAAGCAGATGCGCGGAACCTTGTACTTGTCGCCCTGCCGCCACACGGTCTCGGTCTGGGGCTGCACGCCGCTCACCGAATCAAACAGAGCCACGGCGCCGTCCAAAACCCGAAGAGACCGCTCCACCTCGGCAGTGAAGTCTACGTGCCCAGGCGTGTCGATGATGTTGATGCGGATATCGCGCCACATACACGTCGTAGCAGCCGACGTGATGGTGATGCCGCGTTCCTGCTCCTGCTCCATGTAGTCCATGGTCGCGGTGCCTTCATGCACTTCGCCGATGCGGTGCGTGATGCCCGTATAGAAGAGGATGCGTTCTGTCGCTGTCGTCTTGCCGGCGTCAATGTGCGCCATGATTCCGATGTTCCGGCAACGACTCAGTGGTATGGTGCGAGCCACAATCCAATCCTTTGCGGGCGCTTCCCGGCCCGCGGTTAAAACCAAGCTTCTGGCTGCTAGCTTCTAGCCACTAGCTCGCCTTCAAAGCCTCAGGGATCCCTCGTTCCCTCGATCCCTTGATGCCTGCTTCTACCACCGATAATGTGCAAACGCGCGGTTCGCTTCAGCCATACGGTGCACGTCTTCCTTCTTCTTCATCGCTGCACCGCGGCCGTTTGCCGCATCCAGCAACTCGTTGGTCAACTTGTCGATCATGCCCTTCTCGCCGCGAGCGCGCCCATAGCTGATCAGCCAGCGAATCGCAAGCGAGGTGCGCCGGTCCGGGTTCACTTCGATCGGCACCTGGTAGTTGGCGCCGCCCACGCGACGGGTCTTGACCTCAAGCAGCGGCTTGCAGTTCTCCACGGCCTTCTTGAAGAGCTTAATGGCCTCTTCGCCTCCGCCCTTCTCCTCCAGGTTCTTCATCGCCTGGTAGAAGATTCCCTGCGCGGTCGACTTCTTGCCGCCCCACATCATGGAGTTCACAAACTTGGTAACCAGCGTCGATCCGTACACCGGGTCCGGCGCTACTTCCCGCTTCGAAATGTGCCCTTTTCTCGGCATAGTTCCTCAAAATCAGCTGCTAGCCTCTAGCTGCCAGCTTCTAGCCTCTCCATCAGAGGCGCAAATCTTGGCTCCATCAGGAAACGAGCTAGGAGCTAGGAGCTAGCAGCTAAAAGCTCTCTCTTTTACTTCTTGCCTGCCGCCTGGCCGCCCTTGGCGCGCTTCGCGCCGTACTTCGAACGGCTCTGCTTGCGATTGGCCACGCCGACTGAATCCAGCGTGCCGCGGACCACGTGATAACGAACGCCCGGCAGATCCTTCACACGGCCGCCGCGGATCAGCACAATCGAGTGCTCCTGCAGGTTGTGGCCGATGCCGGGAATGTAAGTCGTAACCTCGATCCCGTTGGTCAGCCGCACACGAGCCACCTTGCGCAGTGCCGAGTTCGGCTTCTTGGGGGTTTGCGTGTACACGCGGGTGCAAACACCGCGCCGCTGCGGCGAGGCCTGCAGCGCAGGCGATGCCGTCTTGTACCTGGGGGCCGTACGCCCCTTGCGGACCAATTGATTAAATGTCGGCAAAACTAAACTCCTTACCCCAAAACCCTTCGCCCAACTCACTCAGCCGCACACAAGCCCCTCAGGCTTTCCCGCGCCAAAAACGCACATGCTCAAGGTGCGTGCACGCACGGAAGCCCCAGGTTCTGCTTCGCGTCTGCCTTCGTTCCACTTCCAGACGAGAACCAGGACGGTGATCGGTCGCCCGCCTTTGTGGGGCCAATTCCGTTTCGCAGGTTCCGGCTCGCATAGCCCTCCAAGGTGGAGAAACGCGCGAGCACCGATGCGATCAATCGCCCTTCCCGTCTTTCCTTCACCCGGGTGGGCGATTCGTCCCTGCCCTTCGCAAGAGGAGAGCTACTTCAGGACTTCGGCCGCTTCGACTTCGTGCAGCCGCCGGGTACAGAGCCCGATCATAACTTCTGCCGGGATCTCCCGTTACGCGTCTCCCGTTAAAGCACACGGACAGGCGCGTTCTTGCGGAACCTTCTAAAGATAACAAGAAACCGGGGCGGGGTCAACGATCGACCCCGCCATGTGCATTTTTGACGCTTCGGAGTTGAGGTCGATCGTTTATTCGATCGACTTCAGCGTCCAGGCACCGTTCACTAACGCAAAATCCGCCTGTTTCTTGTCGCTCAGCCTGTTGCCGGGGTGGTGCGCGATATCCTGCAGAGTCTGCGGCACCCCGGTCAGGTTCACGCCCTCGACGTATCTTCCTTCTTTGCCTGTATCCGCACCCATCATCTCGTCCTGGAGGTCGCCCATATCGTGCGCTCTGGGGTGATTGGCCGCAACCGTCATCACCATGACCGAGTAGGTTTTGTCGTCCTGATTTGCCGGACGCCACTCAATCACATCCCCGCCGCCGGGCAATGCGACCGCCTTCTTCCCATCCGGTGTCAACTTGAAATCGGCCCAAAGCTTGTTGGGATAAACCTTTGTTCTCTCCCACAGCTTGCCCGAAATCCCCTGCCGCATGCCGGCATCGTCCACCAGGATATTCACCACAACCGGCGGCTGTTGGTCGTACCTGGCCTGCACCATGTCTAAAGCTTGTTTCGAGCTCAGGTCCGGCGCCGACTTGCAGCCGGCCGCCATAAGCCCCGGGCCCAACACCAACAACACCCCCAAACTCTTCCAGTTCAGCATCTTTTCCTCCCCTACAGCACGTGCTAATTGGTCAGCATCCTATCGACCCGCCATTTTTCTCCTACTTTCACGCGCTGTCAATGGAGTTGCATGTGATGCTGAACACGGGTCCGAAGTCCCGCCTAAATAGCTCTGCTTCCAGCGTTTGACTCCAGCCGAATTCAGGCGCCGTCACAGCAAAGGCAAAACCAGAGTAGGTGTGTCCTATCCAGTTCTCTCAAGGTCGCCGCTCTCTGACGGTCGCGTCGACTTTGCCACGTGGTTTCGCCCTGCAGCAACTCTGGTTTTGCCTTAGTCCGCAGTCAGCCTCTTCAACAAGAGGTCGAGAAAGCCCTTCTCGTCCGATTGCAGGCAAACCTCGACATTTGGCGGCCCTTGTCCGGGAGTCGTCCGCCCCTTCTCGTCCACGTCAATATGCATCGGTTTTGCGGGGCAGAGGTCCGGCCGGAACGCGTAGGTCACCGCAACTGGATCAAATAGCGTCGGTGTGGGGCTGTGGTTCGGCGTCCCACCCATCCACTCGTGATAGAGGAGTGTGAGCTGATCCGTCAGCTGAGACCCCTGCGCGAAGATCGTCTCCCGATTCCCGGCTTCAAGCGGCACCTGTGTCGAATCCAGCGGCATCATGAAGACCGGCACACCGGAAGCGAGCAGAGCCTTCGCCCCGGCCGGGTCATTCAGGATGTTCCACTCCGGCTCCGGGGGCCTGGGCTTGCCCTGACCATCTCGGCCGTATCCGCGAAATATGCTCCCTCCCATGATCACCACGCGCTTCAGCTTCCGGAAGGTCGCCGGATCGCGCTCGATTGCTGATCGCACCGTGGATAGAGGCCCGATTCCGATCAGCGTAATCTCGCCCGGATGCTCCCGCGCCTGGTGCAGAATGAAGTCCACGCCGTCGCCGAACTTCCTCTCCGGCCCGCGCTTTGCATACGCCGCCTGCGTCATCACGTTGTCCGTCTTCGTGGCCGGACCCGCAAACACCGGGATATCCCTTCTCCCGATCGCCGCCAGATAGCGATCCACGAGCCGCGCCCGCAATTCTGTATTCCCGAATGTTGTCGTCACACCCACGATCTTCAGCTCTGGGCTGCGCAGCGCCAGCCCCAGAGCGAAAGCATCGTCAAGGTCGTCGCCGATATCGGTGTCGATGATCACAAGTTGAGGAGTGGCTACGGACTGCGAGGAGCTAGAAGCCTGCTGAGCTTTCGCGCGTGACGATTGTGCGCAAACGAGCAACATCGCAATGAGCGCGAGAGAAAGGGATGATGATTTCATGCAAGTAATGTAACCGCTGAGGCCCCGCTCTGCGGGTGCACTCAGCTGCCAGGAGCTGCCGGGTACCCCCATCCAATTCGCGCTGTTTGCGAATCAGGTGGGAAGCCAACAACCTCAGCGTTTGCTCTGATCGCACTCGCCGAGCACAGTCACAATCTTCTCCACGTCGTATACGCAACCACCCCAAACCCCGCCGCTCGCTTCTACCAGCGCAGCCCACAGCCGCGTATCCTCCGGCAGCGCGGGATGCGGCTTCAAGTCGTCGCGTGAGGCTCTGGCCGTCAATCGACGTGAGCCTTCACCTGTTTCAAATTCGCCGTCGGCGTCGCCGACCAGGTTGACAGATCCCGTCAGCTTTCCGCGGTCGATCACGATTTCGATCAAGTCGCTCTCCTGCACCTTGCCGATGGGCCCGCCGGCCAGGGCCTCGGGCGAAATGTGCCCGATGCACGCACCGGTCGACACTCCGCTGAACCGTGCGTCCGTGAGCACTGCAACGTGTTTGCAGTGCGGCAGCTGCTTCAGCGCCGACGTGATCTGGTAGATCTCCTGCATCCCCGCGCCTTTCGGACCGCCGCAGATCAGCACGATCACATCGCCGTGCCCGATCTGGCCCGTCTTGATCGCCACAATCGCCGCTTCTTCCGTGGTAAAAACTCGCGCCGGCCCGCGATGCCGGTAGACGTTGTCCTCGCCGATCAATGACGGGTCGATCGCCGTGCTTTTGATCACCGATCCCTCCGGGGCAAGATTGCCGACCGCAAAGCAGATCGTCGGCGTGAGCCCACGCAATCGAGCCCGATCCGGCGCCATGATCACGTCGTCGACATCGATCCCATCCAGGTCTTTCAGACGTTTTCGCAATGTGTGGCGCCGCTTGCTCTGCCGCCACCAGTCGAGGCTTGCATCGAGCGATTCGCCTGTAACTGTTCTGACGCGTCCGTCCAAAAGCCCTGCGGAACGCAGTTCAAGCATCACTTCCGGCACTCCGCCGGCCAGGAACACCTGCACGGTGGCGAATCCACTCGGCCCGTTTGGCAGCGCATCCACCAGGCGCGGCACCTCGCGATTCACCACCTCCCAGTCATCGCGCGCCGGCCGTTTCAATCCTGCAGAAAACGCAATCGCGGGGAGATGCAGCAGCAGGTTCGTCGATCCGCCAAATGCCGCATGCAGCACCATCGCATTCCTCACCGCCGCATCGGTCAGTACATCGCGTGCTCCGATCTTCATCTCGTGCATGCGGAGCAGTGCCCGGGCAGAGCGCTTCGCCGCATCCAGCCAAATCGCCTGCCCCGAAGGCGCCAGCGCCGTGTGGGGCAGCGACAAGCCCAGCGCCTCTCCGACGACCTGCGCCGTCGCCGCCGTTCCAAGAAACTGGCATCCTCCGCCTGGGGAGGCGCAGGCGCGGCAACCGACTTCCTGCGCGTACTCGAGCGTGATCTGCTGCTGCGCAAAGCGCGCTCCGATGGTCTGCGCCTTGCCCGCGTCCTCGCCAGCCTCGGGCAGGAGCGTAACTCCGCCCGGTACCAAAATCGCAGGCAACGCACCCGCCGACGCCAGCGCCATCATCATTGCGGGCAATCCCTTGTCGCAGGTGGCCACGCCCATTACGCCGTCGCGTGTCGGCAGCGACCGCATCAGCCTGCGCAACACCGTCGCCGCATCGTTACGAAACGGCAGCGAATCCATCATCCCGGTGGTGCCCTGCGTGCGTCCGTCGCATGGATCGGTGCAAGCGCCGGCAAACGGCGTTGCATGCAGAGCCTTCAGCTCGCGTGCCGCCTCGGCCACCAGCAAACCAACCTCCCAGTGGCCGGTGTGAAATCCCAGTGCGATTGGCCGGCCGTCTTCGGCGCGCAACCCGCCATGGGTGCTAAGGATCAAAAACTCCGCATCCAGAAGCCGTGTTGTCTCCCAGCCCATTCCCGCATTCTGGCTCAAACCGAACAGGTTTCCTGATGGCTCCTTCAGCAGCATCTCTGCTGAAAGCGGCAGCACGCCTTCGGGTCCGGCGACGTGCGTCGTCACATCGGGCAGATCTGCACCCTCCGTCTCCAGCACCGACTTCAGCGAAATGCCAGCGATCGCACCCTCCTCGTGATGATTGGCCTCAACGCGTGCTTTGCGTCGTTCCCGTAACGGCCTGCGTCAGCCGGAACACATGCGGCTTCGGCGTCGCGGCCTCATAGATCGAATCTTCCAGCGAATTCTCGAAGGTCTGCATCAGGTCCTTTCCCTCATCGGCCCCGGTATCCGCGTTCCGCACGCGCATGCGCAGGTGGATGTAGTGCGCCTCGTCGCGATCACGCACAAGCCAGCCGACGCGCTGCGCCTGATGAAACATCGGCGTTCCATATTCTGCGAGGTTGATGCCGTTCGCGAGCGCCTCCGGCGCGAAGGTGTCCACTACTTCGCCGTCGATGCTCAGCGTATACCTGCCGGCGGCCAGACCGGTCACTCGGAGCGTCTCCCGGTTGAGCTGCTGCTCGATATCGGTCAAGTCTACAAGCAGCGCCTGCGTCGCATTGCTTCGCGCCAGAGGCAGCGGCAGCGCACCCTCCATCTGGGTCCATTTCAGCCCGGCCTCTGTCTGCTCCAGTTGGGTCACCGCAGCGTTGCGCGTTCCGGCAACCGTGGGGGTGCGTGCATCGATCGTTACCTCCGAGACCAACGCCGGAGCATGCCAGCCTTTCAACAAAGCCTCAGCCATTACCCAGTGCGCCACAGGATCCGGATGGACGCGATCCGGCACGAGCAGTTCGGCCAGTTTCGGGTCCGTCTCATCGGCCTTCTGAATCGCCGCCACCACGGGCGAGTTCAGATTCACAAATGCCGCTCCATATTTGTCCGCCAGCGACTGGTCAATCTCCGCGAGATGCTGCATCACGGCGTTGTAGCCGCCCGGAAAGAAAACCGGTCGCGTCACATCGTCGTACGGTGAAGGGCCCAACAGCGTCAGTCGCACTCCCGGCACGTGCTCGCGGATCGAATCGAGCAGATGCTGATATCCCTTCACGTAGATCTGCTCGATCTCATCGCTCGTTGCGCGATACCCGCCGTCATTCATCCCCAGCATCACAGTGACGACCGTCGGCTTCTCCGAGAACACATCCCTCGCCAGCCGCTGATCGATCGGCCCGCCGGCCCCGCCCGTAACGCGATCGCCGCCGACGCCCGCGCCGTAGAAGTGCACGCGCATCCATGGAAATCGCGTGGCCGTGTAAAGTTCGACGAACTGGTTGTAGTAGTTCTGTTCGGTGATACTGTCTCCGTAAAAGACCACGGTATCGCCGCCGTGCAGATAGAAGCCTCGAGCGTTCTCTTCCGTGCCGGGCGGAGCCGTGCCAGCCGGAAGGACAGCGTTGGACTGAATAACAGAGCCCGTCGTCTCAGGCATTCGCAACGCATCCGCGCTCATCGCCTCTGCCGGAGCGGTCGCAACGGCGACCAGCGAATCTGCGCATCCGTAATAGAGGAACCACTTGCCGCGGAAGAACACCATACCCTCGGCAAACGTGGTCCCCGCAGCATACTGGCCCGTCTTCTCATAGGGCAGTTCCGGCCTCAGCACCGGCTTATCTGTCTGCGTGAGCAGGTGCGCAGGATTCGTGCCCTCAAACAACGCCTCGCCCGCCGCATACGCACCCGGGCCCAGTGTGGGATCGCCACTGTCGTTTGAGTCGGAAGCATTCTTCCCGTTATAGAGCATGACAATTCCGGCGGTGGTCAGGATCGGCGGCGGTCCGGTCTCTGGAAACGTGCTGTCAAAGTGACCGGGCCGCGGCCTCAGGAACTCGACCGGCTTGCCGTCCATACCCTCCACCGGAGTCCAATGAATTGCGTCGTCCGATGTCGCCAGCCGTATCGAGCCCTCGCCCCAGTACATCCAGTACCGACTCATAATCTTCGCCGCGACCAGCCGGCCATCCTTCAGCTGCGTCACGATGCCCGCAGACTTGTACGTCAGGTTCGCATATTTACCGCCCAGGGCCGTCAGAAACGCCGGTCCATGCTTCGTCCAGTGCTTCAGATCCCGTGAGCTCGCAATCCCCACCGAATACGTCTTGCGATTCCATTGCGTGTACGTCAGTACGTAGGTGCCGTCCTCGCGCTCCACGATCCGCGGATCTTCCACGCCGCCGGGCCATTCGCGTTCCTTCTGATCGTCCTGGGCGGGATAGAACACCGGCGTGCCCGAGCGTTTGAAGTGAATTCCATCATCGCTCTCGGCCAGGCCCAGCCGCGAGGTGTGACCGCCAATCTCCGTCGTGCCGGAGTTGTCCTCGGCGCGATACAGCAGATAGACCTTCCCATGGCGAACCATCGCCGCAGGATTGAATGTGTGCAGCACCTCCCACGGCACCGGCTTGTTCTCGATCGGGTCCTGAAACGTCGAAGCCGGATTCGGCGCCACCACCGGGTTCCCCGCCGCGGGTCTCATAAATGGCCCGATTACCCACGGCGTCGCGTTCTGCCCGCACACCGCGGCAGATCCAGCCAGGACAACCCATCCGGCAGTCCACTTCCACGCGTTCTTCAATCGATCTCTCTCCGCAACGCGACCATCGTACCCTCTAAACGGCTTATCCGGACTCACACGAAAGTCGTGGACTGGCACGCAAGGAAAGCCAATATACCTCGCATGAAGTGCGGAGCTGGAAGCTAAGAGCTAGAAGCTAATAGCCGTTTCATAGAAGCTCAGCCCGGCATCTCCCTGTTCCAGCAAGCGTATCCGGGTCAGCGTCCCGTAGCAGTCCTCCAACTTCTCCCTACGCCGATGCTCAGCAATCACCGTCGCGCCTTCCGCCAGCAATCCCTTCGCCTCGGAACCCAGCAGTCCGAGGACCGTCGCGTACTCTTCAGCCGCCTCATAAGGCGGATCCAGAAACACAAGGTCAAATCCGGCCGCTGCGGTCGTCCGTCCTCGCCGCAGGTAAGCAGCCACGCTCAACGCCTCTACGCGCACCCCACCGCGCAGTCCCAGCTTCTCCAGGTTTCCGCGCAGCACCTTCAACGCCGGAGTAGCCCGCTCTACCAGCACCACGCTTGCGGCCCCACGGCTTGCAGCTTCAATCCCTACCGCGCCCGATCCTGCATACAGGTCCAGAAACGTTGCTCCCTCCATCCGCGGGGCAAGCACATTAAATAGAGTCTCCCGCAGCCGGTCGCTCGTGGGCCGTGTGGCCATCCCCTCCGGAGCCTCCAACATCCTTCGCCGAAGCGTCCCTGCAATCACGCGCATCGCGAACCAGAATATAAGAAACGCCAGGGCGTCCCGAGCCCGGGGTTTCCATCGACCGGGATTCCCAAAAGCGCCTTTAAGCTTTTTGGGGGGATCGACAGAGTTCTTCGTCGATCGGGTGTTAGCAACTACAATTCTGAGTATGCGTGGGTGGACCATTCCCCTTGGCCGATGGGCTGGCGTGGAGATGCGCGTGCACATCTTCTTTCCTGCTCTTGCGCTGGTGTGCCTCGGCCTCAGTGGGTCTTCCGGGTTCACGCGCGGCCTGGGTCTCTTCTTTCTTTGTGTGGCCGCCGTCGTGGTCCGCGAGACCGCGCGTCTGATGATGGCCGCTTATCTGAACCTCCGCCTGCGCGCAGTCCTTCTGCTCCCCATCGGCGGCCTCTTCGCCTATGCCAATCCTGAGAGCCAGGACGCTGCTAACCAGGGCTTCGGCCAGTTCGCGATGGCCCTTACCGGGCCCATCATCAACTGCATCACTGCGCTGATGCTCGCGGGCGCGTTCATCGGCACCGGCGGGGACGTGCATCTCCTCGATCGCCCTCTGGTCACGCCCGATCATCTCGTGCGCAGTATGGTCTGGATGCAGGTCGGCCTGGGCGTGTTGCATTTGCTGCCCGCATACCCGCTCGACTTCGGCCGTCTTCTGCGAGGCAGCTTCGCGCGAACTCATGGCTTTTCGCCCGCCGGCCGTGCGGCCTCCGGAATCGGCCAGTTAATTGCGCTCGCTGTGATGATCTGCGGCATGGCCCTGCACGGCTACTGGATGATCATCGCCGGCTTCTTCATCATGATCGGCGCGCAGATCGAAGACCAGGGCGTCTTCTTCCAGTCCGTTGTTGATACCGTGCGCATGCGCGAAGTGATGCTTACGGATTTCGCCACGCTCTCGCCGTCGGATACTCTCGCGGACGCGCTCGTCCGCTGCGTCCATTGTCTGCAGGAGGATTTCCCTGTAGTGCGTGGCCCGCAACTGGTGGGCATTGTCTCGCGCCAGCGCATCGTCGATGCACTCCGCAACGACGGCAACGGCTACGTTCAGTCGGTCATGTCACGCGCGTTCCAGGTGGCCCGGCCCGAAGACACGCTGGGCACCACTATCCGCCGCATCTCCGGCAACCAGGGACTCTCGCTGATTCCTGTCACCGAAAGCGGCAAAGTGGTCGGCATCGTTAGTGTGCAGAACCTGATGAGCTCCATGTCGCTGCTCGCCGAGCAGCGCCGCATCGAAGCCCAGGAATCTAGCGAATAACTCAAAACAAGGAAAGAAAGGCAAAGCAATGACGCGGAGCCAGACCAGCATCTTGCATTGCCTGTGGGACTGCCGTTCCTTTTAATTGGGGGAGGGTTTTCTCGCACCTCGTGAATGTCGAGATCGGTGCGGGCTTTTTCTGTCGAGTCCTCGCTGCTCCCGTTGCTTGCGGCGCTGACTATACGTCACGGAACCAGTGAGCATCGTTGCGCAGACTAGAACCAATCCGGCAACTACTGTCTTCTTCTGCGTGCTTTCTCCTAGCCTCCCAGGTTTCAGTTTTCGTGCCTCGGATCACGCATGGATTGGGGAGTACAGCAACGGCGGCGGGCAACAATCCTATTTCGAATTCAATAGATCCTCTCTGGCCTTGGCGATCTCGGCCAGTTTTGCTTTCTCGACACGCGGGTAGGCTAGATCAAGACCGGCCAGAGTTTCGATTACTGCCGAGGCGACAACTACCCGGCTGAACCACTTATTGTCAGCGGGCACAACGTACCATGGGCTGTCCGTAGTTGCGGTGTTTCGAATCATGTCTTCATAAGCCGTTTGATAGGCATCCCAGAAGCCCCGTTCGGCCATGTCGGCCGCAGAGAATTTCCAGTTCTTCTCCGGCGCATCCGCACGGGCTAAAAAGCGCTTCTTTTGTTCCGCCTCTGACAGGTGGAGGAAGAACTTTACAACCACTATGCCGTTGCGGTGGAGATAGCGTTCGAAGCTGCGAATGTCCTGAAAACGCTCGTCCCAGATGCGTTTGGTGATCAGCGACGGCGGCACCTTTTGCTTGGAGAGAAACTCAGGATGCACGCGGACGACGAGGGTCTCCTCATAATAACTGCGGTTGAAGATGCCGATATGACCCCGATTCGGCAGGCATTTCATGCAACGCCACAGGTAATCGTGATCGAGATCTTCGGCGGAAGGCGCCTTGAACGAATGGACCTGACATCCCTGCGGATTCACGCCGGACATCACGTGCTTGATCGCGCCGTCTTTTCCGGCGGCATCCATCGCTTGAAAGACCAGCAGGACCGCCCAGTTGTCCTGGGCATAGAGGATGTCCTGCAATCCGGCCAGCACCTGAACGCCGTTCTCCAATGCCTCTCTCGCGCGCGGCCTATCTTCAGACTTGAGGCCCAGGGTCTCTCCGGGGTCGAAGGACTTGAGTTTGAATTTCTTCGCACTCGAAATTCGAAAGGGCTTGGAAAACCTACGCGCATTCGTAATGACTTCTTTCGTCTTCATAGGCGCGACCGTCACTCCAAAACAGATTTTGGTTCAGAGGCGTCTCTAATCGATTTCACTTGGATTTGCTGAGGACGTTGCAAGCCGGCAAGCGCTTAGTCCAGCGCGTGACGGGCGTCAGTTCTCCGCAACCCGCACGGAACCGCAATGATGCTTGATAAGCGTAGACATCCTTGAATCCAACGCCAACTGGCAAAAGTATCAGTATTCGCTCGAAGCGCCGCCGGCGTTGCCAGGTCTACCATTATTCTCAGCGATGCCCGACACGCCACTCGCCCCTGGTCTCTACCTCGTCGCCACGCCCATCGGCAATCTCGGCGACATTACGCTTCGCGCGCTCGACGTTCTCAAGCAGGCCGGCCGCATTGCCTGCGAGGACACGCGCCAGACGCAAAAACTCCTGAACCACTACGGCATCACCACGCCCACCATCAGCTGTCACGAACACAACGAGCGCCAGCGCGCCGGAGAGTTGATCGAGGCCATCAAGAACGGCAGCGCCATTGCCCTCGTCTCCGATGCAGGCATGGCGGGGATCAGCGATCCGGGTTCTGTGGTCGTTCGTGAAGCCATAGCCGCGGGAATCCCGGTCATCCCGATTCCCGGCGCCAACGCTGCTCTCAGCGCGCTTGTTGCCTCGGGCCTGCCCATGGATGAATTTCACTTCTTCGGATTTCTTCCGGAGAAAGCCGGCGCCCGTCGTACCCGACTTGAGGCTCTGGCCGAGCAGCAACGCGCCTCCCCGCTGACCCTCATCGTCTACGAAGCCCCGCATCGCATTGCCAACACTCTCGCCGATCTCGAATCCGTCTTCGGACCCACCCTGCGCGTCGTCGCTGCGCGTGAACTCACGAAGCTTCATGAGGAATTTCTCCGCGGTACGGTCGCAGAAGTCCGTGCCCAGTTGGCTGAACGGGAACGAATTCGGGGGGAGTTTGTGCTGCTTATCGAAGCGCCGGCATCCAGAAAATTGGGTGCCCCCGAGCCGGGTGCCCCAGGTCTCCTGCATTTGGAGACCTGGGGCGGATCCTCGAACGTCAAGGAGTCCCTATCGTCGCGCCTCGCCCGCCTCCAATCCGAGTCCGGCCTCGACGAGAAAGACGCCCTCAAGCGCCTCGCCCGCGAGTCCGGTGTGTCAAAGAGCGAGCTCTACCGCGAACTCCAGCGCGAACGGGCTCGACGGAAATAGACAACCTGGTCACAAACGCTTCCGACCCGACGTGGACTACACTGACTGGATCGTTCCATCCACGAGGCCTACATGCGCCGTATCCTCGCGCTCCTTTCCGCTATTTTTGCGGTGCTCTTCGCCACGCCTGCCCACGCCGACATCGCTTCTATCCACGCGGACAAGCTACCGCAGGAGACGGCCGTCCTTGCCGCCCTCGACGACGCCCGCCAACTTGAGCCCTATGTGAGCACATGGACCAACAGTTGGAAATATCCCATCCCGAAGAAGGAAGCCTCCGAACGCCTCGAGAAGGACCTCGGTCTCCTCACCACCGCACTTCAAAGCCATCCCGACAATATGGACCTCGCCCTACTTACCGGTCTGGTTGCCCACTACGCATACAATCTGGATGTCCCCAACAGTCACGACAAGGCCATCGCCGCCTTTGAAGCAGCCCGCAAGCTCGCTCCTGCCGACCTCCGCGGCTCTTGGTTCCATGCCAACCTTCTTTGCCAGACTCTCGAGACTAAGCCGGGAGCAGAGGAGTTCCTTGCAATTGAGGCTGCAAATGCCTGGGATCAGCTTCCAGCAAATTTCTGGGACGACTACATAGCTTGCGCGACGCTCACCAGCATGCCAGCACATGTGCTACGAGCTGCATCCTACCTCGACAAACTTCACGCGCCTCCATCCGAAACGCGCACTTTCTTCATCGACTTAGCGCGCAAACGCTCTGACGCGTTCGATCCCAAGAAGAAATACGAGCCGAAAGATGTGTGGTACAGTTCCAGCGCCGGCGTCGATCCCTCGTTCACCAGCACATCGTGCGGCGTTCGGCTGACCGTTCACGGCGATTGGACCATCGAGCAGCTTGGCTTGGGCAATGGTGTCTGCGTGGCCTACTTCAGCACGGGCCCCTACCAGGGGACTGTCCGATCGTTGCATCCCAGCGTGATGTTGCTAGCGCGTCAGCCCAAGCCGGGTGAAACGCTGGAGGATTTTGTCAAGCTGCTGACACACGGGGACACAACTGAGCCCTTCTCACCTGTCCATTGCCCTTCAACAATCTGCATCGCCGCAAAGGGCGTGCAGCCCAAGATGTACAAGAAGGACGGGGATGGGAAGGGGCGCACCGTCGCCTTTGAGCGGGACGCGCCGGCGTTTCCCGGAGTGATCTTCGAGTCGCCGCAAGGTCCTCCCAAACCATCCGACAACGGCGAACCGCAATTCTTTCGACCGACCCAGACGCAGCTGCGAATTCCCGGCAAGCTCTATTACCTCGTTCTGCTTGACACCGCTGCCTCTATCGAGGACCGCGCCATGGAGGACTTTAACTTCTTCCTCCAAAACCTCACCGTTGAGTAGCTCCTCGGCTAGCAACCTCAAAGGCTTCAGTTGAACCGGATTTCGCACATCAAATGGTGTGTTAAGGACGCTTTTGAGTCAACGCCATGGGACGGGAAGGGGAACTGAGGGCGATATTCTGGGTACGCAATGACAGCAAAGCGGGTAGCGGTGTACTGCGGGTCGTCGCCGGGGAATGATGCGGCGTACCTGGAGGAAGCAAGGGCTCTGGGGAAGGCAATTGCCGGCGCAGGACTCGGCTTGGTTTTCGGCGGCGCTAGTATAGGGCTCATGGGCGCGGTGGCCGACGCGGCACTTGCTGGCGGAGCCGAGGTCATTGGCGTGCTGCCCGAGATTCTCTCCGGCAGCGAGATTGCCCACCGCGGCCTGACGCAGCTCGAAATGGTGCCGACCATGCACGAACGCAAAGCGCGGATGGTCAAGCTAGCCGACGCTTTCCTGATGCTGCCAGGCGGCTACGGCACGCTCGACGAGATGATGGAAATCGTGACGTGGAAGCAGCTCCGTCTCCATGCCAAGCCCTGCGTGCTGATCAATACAGCCTGCTACTGGGACGGCCTGCTGGCCTTTTTGGATTGCGCCGTGAAGGCTGGTTTTCTGAAGACTCAGAATCGCGGTTTGCTCGAAGTTGCTGCGACATCGGAAGAGGCAATTCAGCGGGTGATGGCGAACCATCCTTAAAACCTGCCATAAGCCGAATGTTTGAAAGGGAACCTAGATGCTTTGAATGGGCGCGAATCTATCCGTGCCATCAACAAAGTGGGGGTGGTCGTGGTCTGCAGGCCATGAGCGATATTGTTCGCATGAAAACATCGCTTAGGGGCTGAAGCCCCACTCTCGTCGTTCAGCAAACGACGCACAGCGCTTGAGAAGGTAAAATAGAGAAGAATCTTTTTCCCGCCTGGAACCTGCCTGTGCCGTCGCTCATCGAAAAGCTGAATCCCGAACAGCGTGCCGCCGTTGAAACCACCGAGGGTCCGCTGTTGATTCTTGCGGGCGCCGGCTCGGGCAAGACGCGCGTTATCACCAGCCGCATTGCGTGGCTCATCCAGGAGAAAGGCGTCGCTCCGGATTCGATCCTGGCCGTTACCTTCACCAATAAAGCGGCAAGCGAGATGGCCGAACGCGTCGAACGGCTCTTGGGGCACACATCGCTGACCAAGCCGCTGATCGCCACCTTCCACTCGCTGTGCGTACGCATGCTGCGGCGCGACATCGAAGCTCTGAAGGTCGATAACCAGGGACTTACGCGCTCGTTTGCGATTTATGACGAAAACGATCAGCAGAATATCGTCAAGCAGGTGATGCGGCGCATGGGTCTCGACACCAAGCAGCTGACCCCTCGCACGGTGCTGAGCCGAATCTCCTGGGCCAAGAACCACATGGTCGATCCGCAGGATTACTACCTCGGCTCAAAGGACCCTGATAGCGAGCGGATCGCGCACATCTACAAGGGATACAAGGACGAGCTTCGCAAGAATAATGCGCTCGACTTTGACGATCTGCTGCTTGAGGCCGTCAGGCTGCTCAAAGTCTCTGCGACCACGCGCGAATACTACCAGCGACGCTATCGTTACGTCCTAGTCGACGAGTACCAGGACACAAACCGGCCGCAGTACGAGCTGATGAAGCTGCTCGCCGGCGAACACAAGAACGTGTGCGCCGTCGGCGATGAAGACCAGAGCATCTATTCGTGGCGCGGCGCCGACATCCGAAACATCCTCGAGTTCGAGCAGGACTTTCCGAATGCGAAGATCGTGCGCCTCGAACAGAATTACCGCTCGACGCAGATCATCCTCGAAGCCGCCGGCGTGGTCGTTGCGAATAACCTTCGCCGCAAAGGCAAGAAGCTTTGGACCGACCGGCAGGGCGGCTCGCTCATCGGCTACTACGAAGCTCCGGACGGCGAAAACGAGGCGCTTTTCATCGCGGACCGTATCCAGAAGTTCCTGCGCGAATCAGGCGAAGCCGGCGACGAAGCGCACTGCGCGGTTCTCTACCGAACGAACTCGCAGTCGAGGTTGATTGAAGAGGCGCTGCGTCGCTACGGGATCGGCTACTCGATGGTCGGCGGGTTCAGCTTTTACGAACGCGCTGAAATTAAGGACCTGATGAGCTATCTGCGCCTGGTGCAAAATCCGCATGACTCCATGGCGCTCAACCGCGTCATCAACACACCAGCGCGCGGTATCGGGAAGACAACGCTCGAGACGCTGGAGCGACTTGCGCTGGAAACCGGTCAGTCCACTTGGGATGCGATGAGTGCGTCGATCTCGCAGAAGCTGATCGCGACGAGGGCGCAGATGTCGCTCGACTCCTTCCGTCAACTCGTTCTCGACGCGCAGGCCATGATGGATCCGGACTTTGCCGGTAAGCTCTCGGCCGATATTGGCGCAGAGGACGCCGACACCGACTTCTCTTTCGGCGCTTCGGAACCGGGCGTGGAAGAGCAGCGGGAAGTAACCGAAGCGCTCCAAGGCGTGGCGGATTTTTCATTCGGCGCAAACGAGAACCAGATTCCGCTGCTCGATCCGAGCCACTTCTCGCCGTTCGCTGAGAAACCCGCGCGGCCGTTCCTGCAGATGCCGAAACAGATAACGAAGCAAGCTCGGCCGGAACCGGAACCCGGCTCGGCCGATAATCGTGGGCCAGCCGACACAGAAGGGCGAGAGGCCCCGTTTAGAAAACCCGGCGATCCAGCGACCCTACCTGAACTGATTCGTTTCATCATCGATCGCAGCGGCTACATCAAGGCCCTCGAGGCCGAAGCTTCGCCGGAGGCCTTCAGCCGGATTGAAAACCTGAAGGAACTGGCCAACGCTGCGCACGACGCCGAGGTTCGCGGTGAAACGCTCGCCGAGTTTCTCGATCACGCGGCGCTCGCATCAGACACCGATCAATTCGATCCCAATGCGCGCGTGACGCTCATGACACTGCACTCAGCGAAGGGACTCGAATTTCCGCTGGTCTTCCTTGCCGGACTCGAAGAGGGTCTGTTCCCGCATTCGCGCACGTTGATGAATCCTGAAGAGCTCGAAGAAGAGCGGCGTCTCTGCTATGTGGGCATGACGCGCGCCATGAACACGCTGATCCTCACGCGGGCTCACTATCGCCGACGCTACGGAAATGATGCTCCCGAGCAGAGCGTTCCGTCGCGGTTCCTTGAGGAAGTGCCGAGCCAGCTCGTCGAGAATCTCGGCGGGCGCGCGCCTGCCTGGTCGGTGCCCGCATACGGCAACGGCCGCAACAGCAGCCATAGCGCAGGCCGGCGGCAGGGCTACTCAGGCGATGAGAGCCGCCATTACAGCTACGAGGACGAAAACCAGGAGACGTCGCGATTTTCCTATGGCCGGGATTCTCGACCGAAGAGTACGAGCGCGGAACAGCCCGGCTCAATCGATAACATAGCCCGCTTCTTCGGCGGGCGCGGCGTGAAGCCGGGCTCGTTTGTCCGAGCTGCATCCTCACGGCCAAAGATGGATATCCCCGAGCCTTCAGGCGCAGCGGGACTCAAGAAGGGCCAGCGGGTGCGTCACAGCAAGTATGGCGAGGGCACGGTGTTGATGCGCGAAGGCGACGGCGATGAGGCTAAGCTGACCGTGCTCTTTCCGCAACACGGGATGAAGAAGCTCATCGAGAAGTTCGCCAACCTGCAGAAGATCTGACTACCCGCCACTCGGCGACGAGCCGCCTACCGCATCCGGAAAGAGTGACCTCCGGGGCTGTTCGATTCGTCTGTAATCCGCTTCGTGCCGAACTCATTGCTCGCAGGGCCACAAACGGTGACTATAGGGTTAGTTTGAAAGGTCTTCCCCGAGGTCAAAATGGCCACTGTTCCAATCTCCACTAGAGCGACGAAGACAAGTCTTTTATTGCCAATTCTTGTGGGCGGCGCGATTGCAGGCCTGCTCGACATGAGCTCCGCATACATTACATTTGGCCGTTACATGCCGATAGGAATTGCAGGCGGCCTGGTCGGCGCAAGCGGACGGCACGTGTCCGTGGGACTGTACATCCTCGGCCTCTGCATTCACTACTTCATCGCCTTCTCCGCCGCTGCAGTGTATTGCCTGGCCAGTAGAAGGCTTCCCTTCCTGCGAGATCACTTCTTCGTCTGCGGCCTTTTCTATGGGATCGGCTTCTTTCTGTTCATGAACCTGGTGGTGTTACCGCTCAGCGCATACCATGCCATGGGGCCGTATACATATCGAGGTCTCGTCCAGGGAATCCTCGCGCACATGTTCCTCATCGGTCTGCCGATCTCTGCGAGCCTGCGGGTATTGTCGGACTAGAAGCTATCTCATAAATAATGATCAATCACCGCCTCAGGGCGAGGCAGTGTCTGGCGAATCGTCCACGGACTCGTATCGTGTCAGGGCATAACTTTAGTCGTGCCGAAAGTCTTGCAAGAATGATCTGGGCTTTGGCCCCTGGAGGACGTTTCGGCTCCTCAGGCGCGTTTGCCGCAGAGCAGGTTTCTATGCCGGTGAGGTTAATGACCAGTTCACAACTTCGAACAGCTGAAAATCGATGATTCACTGCTCGCTAAAAGCATGATTTGAGCTTTATCACAAGGGCTTCCCGGAGCATTTCTTGTGAAAAACCCCGGTTACTCCCGTGCGCGCTGAATCTCCCCGGCCATGTTACACTCGTCTAAATTCCCGCAGTCGATTCAGAAGTCCTTGCCTGTTCCGAGTAACCGCTCCACACGCAACAACTTCCACAATTGCGTTCGCGGTGAATCTAAGGAGCATCCCTCTCATGGAACAAGGCACAGTCAAGTGGTTTAATGACGCAAAAGGTTTTGGATTTATTACACGACAGAACGGCGAAGACGTATTCGTTCATCACACCGCCATTCAGTCCCAGGGCTTCCGCACGCTCAAGGAGGGCCAGACCGTCCAATTTAACGTGGTCAAGGGACCCAAGGGATGGCAGGCTGAGAACGTTCAGGCGATTTAGCAGAAGCCGCAGTCTTCCGAATGTAAAAGGGACGGTCAACCTGCCGTCCTTTTGCGTTATCTGAACGTCGGAATCACAGCGGCTGGCCCAGCCGCTTTTCCAATTGCGAGCGGTACGTCCTGCTCACCCGCGTGCGCGACCCGTTTTTGAGCACCGCTTCAAACTCGCCGTGGGAGATCGGCTCGAGCTGAACGATGCTTTCGATGTTGATGAGCGCCGACCGATGCACGCGCACGAAACGGCGCGGGTCGAGTTTCTCAGCCAGGTCATTGAGCGCCGCGCGGTATAGCAACTCCTTGCCCCCGACATGCAGCGTTACATATACGCCGGCCGCTTCGATCCAATCGATGTCGATGACGCGAATGAAGCGGGTTGTGCCGCCAGCCTTCACCACGAGGCGATCGAGCCTGCGCTCCGGAGATTGCGGCGCCACACTTACCATCTTCATCACGCGCTGCCCGAACTCCCGCATGCTGCGCTCATCCAGGCGCGCCTTCACACGAGCCATGGTGGCCTCAAAGCGCTCATCGCTGAACGGCTTCAGCAGATAATCGAGCGCGTTGGCCTCGAATGCCCGAATTGCATGTTGATCGTAGGCGGTCACGAATACGGTGAGGGGCATCTGCTCCACACCGATCGCGTCAATTACGCCGAGTCCATCAAGCTCAGGCATCTGCACATCGAGGAACAGTACGTCAGGGTCTTCTTTCTGGATCGTTTCAACCGCGCTCTGTCCGTCCGCGGCTTCGCTGACCGAGGCGATCTGCTCGTCGCGCCGTAGCAAATCGATCAGCCGCTGGCGCGCCGGCTGCTCGTCGTCTGCCACCAGGACGCGAATCGGCTCAAGCGTACGCGCGTTCATCTTTTTCGTCCCCTACGAGCCGCAACGGCAGCGACACATCAACTTCGGTTCCGCCTTCGGTGCGATTTCTCACAACGAACCGGCTTGCGCCATTGGGATGGAGCCCGGCGATCCTTTGCCGCGTAATCGAGAGACCCAATCCCTCCGATTCCTCCAGCTTCCAGCCCAAAGGCAATCCCATGCCATCGTCCAGCACCCGAATCTCCAGCCTCTCGCCCAGTGGTTTGGCCCGCACGACGATCGTTCCGCCAGAGGCCCGCCGTGAGATGCCGTGACGAATCGCATTCTCAACGAGCGGTTGAATAAACATCGAGGGCACCGCGGCATATTTCACCTCCGGCGCAATATCCATGACGATGCGCAGCTGATCCCCAAAGCGGATCTTCTGGATTTCCAGATAATGCTCGAGGAACGCCAGCTCCTCGGCCAGGGGCACCTCCTGCCGGTCCTTCGACTCGAGCGACATGCGCAGAAGGTCTCCCAGGTGCTCGATCATTCTCCGCGTCAGCTTCGGATCGCGCTCCACGTGCGAAGAAATCGTATTCAGCGCGTTGAAAAGAAAGTGCGGATCGAGCTGCATACGCAGTGCATTCAAACGCGCTTCGGAGAAGCTATGCTCCAGCTTTTCCAGGCGGAGTTCGCTGTTCACGTAGCGCCAGTAATATTGATAGGCCTGCAAACCGCCCAAAATCACCCAGTAAATCAGCCAGAACCAGATCTGCCATCCGATTACTCCCGGGCTGAATATCTGAGCGACTCTCAAGTCGCTCCATGTAGCGACGCCGAGAGAAGCGCGCATTATGGTGAAGACATAGAAGCAGAGCTCAGTTATGAAGAGGCTGCCCGCGAAGTGAGCCAGAAGGCGCTTCCCGAGCTCTCTTCCCGAAAACGGCAATCGCCTGTCGAGTGCAATGATCACCGGAGTAAACAGTGCCCAGCACCAGAACTGTGCGAGGTACATTCGAATCTCGGTGTGCCACCCCTTCGTCCCCAGTGTGGGCAACGCGAAGAGGACTCCTGCAGCCGTCGACGTCACGGCCCCGATCAGGGCACGGCCCCACCATTGGCTCGCAAGGCGGCCCACCCACGTGGAGCTCACTACTTCGGCGTCTGCCCATTGTTCCGATTGAAGCCTGGCAGTCACAACCACCTCGCCTCCTCGTGTGTGCTCACCTGCAGCCGGGCACAACAGCCGCCATGGAAATACGTGCACTGACAGCGACCACATTATCTACCACCGGGGTGCCCAGCGACAGGTCTTCGTCGATTGGGTGGAATTCGGCGCCGCGTGCCTTTACCGGCTCGACCAGCAGCCAGATACCCAGGGCAAACAGGATGAGCGCACCACAAACCATCAGCCCGCGCATGACGCGTTCACTGCGGTTTGATTCGTGTTGACTGGTTCCGATCATGGTCTGCACATCATTTGCTCTTGGGGAACTAGCGGGAGTAGCAGGTTTGCCACTCCTCGCTTCAGCTACCACCTTGTACGGTTCTGGGGGATTCTTTCGAAAATCTTTCGTTCGCACAGCTTACATCAGCGCATACAGATTGCCGTCCACGCTGGCGACGTAGATCACGTTGTCGACCACTACGGGCGACGACAGGATAGGACCAATTGCATCGAGTTTGGCGTAGTCTGCCACGGTGTCCATGTACTGCTGACCGCGAAATGCTTCGAAATACCCGCTCGTGCCGTCCTTCTTCGTAAATGCCGCCCCGTTCTGCTTCGCGGCGTCGGTGGTGAACGTCCAGGCCATCTGATGGGTGTTCAGGTCCACGGCGCTCAGGGTGCCCCCCGTCGAGCCGACATACAGCATGTTCCCTGCAATCGCCGGCGACGAGTACACCGGCCACCCTTTGAAGTCGACCGAGTAGACAATATCACCCGTCTTCGTGTTAGCCGCAAAGAGCTTCCCGCCGTAGGAGACGGCAAAGAAGACCTTGTCACCCTTCACCGCCGGCGAATTCAGAATCCACGTGCCGCCGGTAAAGTACACCCACTTGGCCTTGCCCGTAGCTTCGTCCAACGCATACATGCGCGAGTCGCGGCTGCCGAAGTACACGGTGCCATCCACTACCGCAGCCGAGGACTGAATCCCAACCTGGTTGTGGACAACCGTGTCTTCACCGGTCTTGAAGCGCCACTTCTCGGCGCCGGTCGCTGCGTCGAGAGCGTAAAAATAGCTGTCCCAACTGCCGATGAAGAGCATTCCGTCGGCGATTGCCGGCGAGGCGTGCACCACGTCGCCCGTCTTGAACTTCCACTTCAGCGCGCCCGTTGTTGCGTCGAGCGCATAGATATTTCCATCGCCGCTGCCGAAGTAGATCGCCCCGTTCCATACCACCGGCGAGGACTCCCAGAAATCCCAGGGATCGGGCATGATCTGGTCGGCCGGCTGCATTCCATGCAGGTGCCGCGCGGAAAACTGCTTCTCTCCTGCGGTCTCGAACTTCCACTTCAACTTTCCGGTTGCCGTTTCCACGGCATAGAACCTGCCGTCATATGCGCCAAAGAACACCAGCCCACCGGCGACCGCGGGCGAGGAAGCAATCCGGCTCTTGGTCTCAAACTTCCACTTCTCGGTTCCGGCTGCGCGATCCACGGCATAGAGGAACCCGCCGGTGCTGCCGACAAAGATCGTTCCCCCATCCACGGCCGGCGAGGAGATGATCTGGCCGTTGGCATGGAATGTCCACTTCACCTCAGAAAACTTTGGCACGCCCACGGCCTGATACACACCGCTGTGTTCCGTATTTCCACGAAACTCCGGCGCATTCTCGGAGCGGGCAGGCTGGGTAAGAGCAATAAGAACGAAAGAAAGGATAAGGAGGGTGAAAGAGTAGCTGTCCCGAACCATAGGAAGAAGTACAGCAGCCGCTACGGATATCGTTTCCGGTATCCGAACTTGCGTTGCGGAATCACATACATGGTCTTTCATAGCTTGCACGCTAGCCCGCTGCGCGCTGCAAATCCACTCCTATGTCGCCACCGGGCCACACGGCATTTCCATCCGGCTCGCAGGTTCTGCAAACGGGCGGCGCTTG
>Ga0126381_100001494_pt1 | contig 25077 bp, 19 predicted proteins | sample PanSoiMetPlot_28_FD_96465 | JGI IMG/M metagenome (GOLD analysis project Ga0126381, IMG submission 96465) | Tropical forest soil microbial communities from Panama - MetaG Plot_28 | ecosystem: Environmental > Terrestrial > Soil > Tropical forest > Bulk soil | place: Panama | collected 2016-02-17 | reverse complement strand
GGGCCATCGCTCAACGGATAAAAGGTACGCCGGGGATAACAGGCTGATCGGAGTCAAGAGTTCACATCGACGCTCCGGTTTGGCACCTCGATGTCGGCTCATCGCATCCTGGGGGTGTAGAAGTTCCCAAGGGTTAGGCTGTTCGCCTATTAAAGCGGTACGTGAGCTGGGTTCAGAACGTCGCGAGACAGTTCGGTCCCTATCTGTGGTGGGCGTAGGAAATTTGAGGGGGCCTGCCCTTAGTACGAGAGGACCGGGGTGGACGAATCTCTTGTGTTCCAGTTGTCACACCAGTGGCATAGCTGGGTAGCGAAATTCGGTCAGGATAAGCGCTGAAAGCATATAAGCGCGAAACCTTCCCCAAGATGAGATTTCCCAACGAAAGTTTGAAGAGCACTGGAAGACGACCAGTTTGATAGGACAGATGTGTAAGCGTAGTAATACGTTGAGCTTACTGTTACTAATTGCTCGTTCGGCTTGACCATAAAATTTACTTCCCACACAAGTCGTGTGGATGTCGTTTACGCGATTTACCTTGAGATTTACAGTGGCCCGTCAGATATCCAGGCGCAAAGCCCGAACAGGTTCTGACGCTGATTTCAGCGTCGACAAGTTCTGGGTGGCCGTAGCGAAGGGGATCCACCCGTTCCCATCCCGAACACGGAAGTTAAGCCCTTCAGCCCCGATTGTACTGCACGCGCGAGTGTGTGGGAGACTAGGAAGCCGCCCGGTTAAATTTAAAAGCCCAGCTAACAAGCTGGGCTTTTTTTATTTCTGGCTGCGATTTTTCAGGGCTACCAGCACTATCGTTATTCACGTTTCCAGGATTGCGGTTCGCGTTTCTTCTGATTGCGGCGGCGGCTCTCGGCGTCCCCGCGGCGGCGGCGCCGGTTTCAGTGGCCGCGCCCAGGCCAATTCCCGAACTTGAGCCGGTTCCCGCGCCGGGCGACGAGGTATTAGCGGAGCCGGTGGCTTATGACGAAATGTTTCCTCTCGGGCTGGGGAGTATAGAAAGTCTGGCAATGCCGGAATTTCATGCGAGAAACATTCCGGGTGCGGCGCTCTGGGGCATGGCGATCGTACTCCTCGCGTTTCTTTCTATCATGGGAGCATACTGGCGAGCCATGCGGCGGTTACGGCGGTCACCGCGGCGCGTGCGACGGACGGTAAGATTGCTGTCGTCGATTTAAGACGGTCATTCGCCTTCGAGGGGTGCGATTGCCGATGCGTGCGTAGCCCGCCCTCCCATGGATCTGCAAAACCCCGCATTCCGCGCTCGGGCCAGGTCACTCACGGGCCAGTCGGAGCGAAGCGTTGCCAACGGATTCTCCGGTCGATCGTCTATGGGAGTAACGTGGATTCATGCCTCCGCGAAACGATCACCCCTTGCAGGGAGAAATGCTGCAAGGAACTCTGGATCTGCTGGTCTTGAAAACGCTCAAGCAGGGTCCGTCGCACGGGCACACCATCGCTCACGCGATTGAGCACCGCTCAGAAGACGTTCTTCAGGTCGAGCATGGCTCGTTGTATCCGGCCCTGCACCGACTGGAAAACCGGGGTTGGATCGCGTCCTTCTGGGGCACGTCCGAAAACAACCGTAAGGCGCGGTATTACCGATTGACAACTCTCGGCCGTAAACAACTGGAAGCTCAGACGAACAACTGGGACCGGCTGGTGCGGGCCGTCAATCGCGTTCTTCGCCCCACGGAGGGATAACGACCCATGGGCTGGCTGCGGTTCCTGCGCCGAAAAGATTGGGATGAGGAGCGCGCAAGCGAACTGGCCAGCTATATCGAACATGAGACCGCGGACAATCTGGCCCGCGGAATGAGCCCTTCGCAGGCGCGAGAGGCAGCCAACCGAAAGCTCGGGAATCAATTTCAGATTCGGGAGGAGATCTACACGATGAACAGCCTGGTTTTCATCGAAACGCTCTGGCAGGACGTTCGTTATGCATTTCGCGTCCTGAGGAAGAGTCCCGGCTCCACGCTCGTGGCGCTGCTGTCTCTGGCGCTCGGGATCGGCGCCACCACCGCGATTTTCAGCGTGATCTACGGCGTGCTCATCTCGCCCTATCCGTACGCGAAGCCCGGCGAAATCTGGGCTCCCGCGATCATCGACGCCAAGAATCCCAACCGGCCATTCGACTTCCATCACATCCGCGATTACATCGAACTGAAGAAGCTACCGGCGTTCGCCGATGCGATGGCCACGCTTCCGGAAGGCCGTCTGCTTACGGGGGATCATCCGCCTGAAAACTTCACGGCGGTATCGGTGACCGCGAACGCCTTTCAGTTCCTTGGCGTACCGCCGATTCTCGGCCGAACCATACAGCCGTCGGATGTCGCTCCCAACGGCGTTCCTGAGCCCGTCATCGTGCTGAGCTTCAAGGCATGGAACCGGCTATTCAACAGCAGCCCGGATGCGCTCGGCAAAAAGCTGGTTCTCAACGACGAGCCGTTCACAGTAATCGGCGTAATGCCATCTCGCTTTGGCTGGTGGACCGACGACGGCGGCTGGCTGACGCTGCCGGAAAGCTCTGCTGACAATCGCCGCGTGGCGGCCATCTTTCGATTGAAGCCGGGCGTATCGGCGCAGGTTGCCGAGCAGCAGTTGCAAAGGCTGCACCTGCAGCTGGCCCACGCGCATCCTGAGGATTTCCCGAAAGCTGCCTTCACCACCAAACTCCGGAATTACCTCGACATTACGGCTGCCTCAGGTGAAATGACTTCCAGCCTCCGGTTGCTCCTGGGAGCCGTTAGCTTTCTGCTGTTAATCGCCTGCGCCAATGTCGCCAATCTGCAACTTGCGCGAGCCACGGGGCGGGCGCACGAGATCTCGGTTCGGCTTTCGGTTGGCGCGGCGAGGTGGCGTCTGTTCCGTCAACTGCTCACCGAGAGCATCGTCCTCTCTCTAGCCGGAGGAACTCTCGGCGTGCTGCTCGCGATCGGCCTCACTAAGGCCGTGGCGGCCCTGATGCCGCCGTTCTACGTGCCGAATGAGGCCCGCATCACGGTGAACGGGTACGTGCTCATGTTTTCCGCCGCCGTGTCGATGCTCACGGGGATTCTTTTCGGTCTGTTTCCCGCGATCAAGAGTTCGCGCCCCGATCTGGTCGACGCGCTGAAGGAAGCCGGCCGCACCTCCGGCGCTGGTTCCGGCGGAAAAACGCGCGAGGTACTGGTGGTCGCCGAGATCGCGCTTTCCGTGATTCTGCTCATGGGCGCGAGTCTCACGATCCGCGGGTTCCAGAACCTACTGAAGGTCGACCCGGGCTTCCAGGCGGATCGTGTGCTGATGATGGGCCTGCCACTCTCTCCGAAGCGATACGCGACATACGCCGAGCGTGTTCGCTTTGCCGAGCGCGCACAAGAGGCGCTCGCCACGATTCCTGGCGTGCAGTCGGTCGCCATTGGCAATGGCGGCCTGCCGTTTGCGGGCGGACGCTCTGCCTTCTCCATCGAGGGGCAACCAAAGGATGAAGGGCGCCAGGTCTCAATGAGCCTGATCAGTTCCGGCTACGGAAAAACCCTCGGGATCCCACTGCGCGCAGGCCGCGACTTCACCCGGCAGGAAATCGCTCACGCGGATCCGGTCGCGCTGATCAATGAAACCGCAAGTAAGTTGTGGCCCGGCGGAATCAGCCCCATCGGTTCCAGGGTTCATATCGATATGCTTGAGAAGCCCGCCATACCGGTGGCGCCGACAAGTACGCCGGTGCTCACGATCGTCGGCGTCATCGCCGACACGCGGAACGACGGGCTCCGAAATCCGACGCTTCCGGCTGTCTACGCGCCGTACACGCTGCTTGCTCCGCCTAATCGCACTCTGGCGCTGCGGACACAGTCCGAGCCCAGGCAGTTCCTGAACGCCGTGCGCGAACGAATACAGACAATTGACGCCCAGCAGCCTCTCGGCCGCCCAATTACGCTTGAAGAGGTTCTGGGCTTCGACACGGTGCAGCCGCGATTTAACATGGCGCTCTTCAGCTTCTTCGGTTTCCTTGGTCTGGCGCTGGCGGCGATCGGAATTTACAGCATGCTTTCCTATGTTGTGGCTCGCAGGACGCAGGAGATCGGGATTCGGATGGCGCTCGGCGCTATTCCGGGCGATGTGCTCAGTCTGATGCTTCGGATGGCCGGCCGCCTGCTGCTTGTGGGGCTCGTTGTGGGGCTCATCGGAAGCTTTGCTCTCGCCCGGCTTCTGCGCAGCGAGGTATTCCTGACCCCGAGCACGGATCCGCTGGCGATTGGCGGCGTAATTGTGGTGCTGTCGGCGGTAGCATCATTGGCTTGCTTCGCGCCCGCATGGCGCGCCGCGCAGCTCGATCCGATGTCGGCGTTGCGGCATGAATAAGCCGCAGGCCTGATGGCCTGGAAGTCGCGTGGCGCTACGCGCTAAAAACATAGCCGCGAATTCAGGGACGATTGACACGCGCCCGGGGCAGGCGCATACTCATATCAAAAATCTATGGGTCGCCCACAACAACCCGGCGCGGACGCGATCGGGACTCTCGATCTGCTCATCCTCTCCCGCCTGGCTCGCGGGCCTATGCATGGATTCGGAATCGCCGAGTATCTTCACAGCGTCTCGGACGCGTTGCATGTGGAAGAGGGATCGCTGTATCCGGCGCTTCACCGGCTTGAGTCGCAGGGAGTGATCGAGTCGACCTGGGGTGTTTCAGAAAACAACCGCAAGGCTCGCTTTTACAGCCTCACGCCAAGAGGGCGCAGGCAGGTCACCGCGAAGATCTCCGATTGGCGGCGGATGGTGGAAGCCATTAACCGCGTGATCGAACCGCTGGCGCCGTGATGCTCCGCCAGCTTTGGCGCCAGCTTTGTATTGACGCCCGCATTCGGTTCGCCGCCCTGTTCGCCAGGCGTCGCATTCGTTCGCGCGCGGAGGAGGAACTGCAGTTTCATCTCGCCATGCTGGAGCAGCGACACATCGATCGCGGTCTTGCTCCCGGCGAAGCTCGCGCACAGGCGCGGCGCGAGCTGGGAAATCCGACGCTTTTCACCGAGCGCACGCTTGATTCCTGGAGGTACGCATTTGTGAGCACGCTGATGCAGGATGTCCGATACGGTCTGCGCGGGCTCCGCAGGAATCCCGGCTTCGCGGCGACCGCTGTGCTTTCCCTGGCGTTGGGGATCGGCGCCAACACCGCGATCTTCCGCCTCTTCGATGCGCTGCTTTTCCGGCCGCTTCCGGTGAAGTCGCCGGAGGAACTCGTGCTCGTTACGCGGAAGGTGGGGGATCAGCGATCGCTGATGCTCACTAACGGTGACCGCGGGGCTTTCAGCGACAGCGAAACTCTCACGGGATTGTGCGCCTCGCGGCACTCGCGGATACGCCTGACGAGATCGGGTGAATCGCAATTCGTCGAAGGCATGTTCGCCGGCGGAAACTGTTTCGCCCTGCTCGGCGTGGGCGCTGCGCTGGGGCGGACGATCACGGAAACAGACAACCTGCCATCCGCAGACGCTCTCATCGCGGTTTTGAGCTACGGTTACTGGCAGCGACAGTTCGGCGCCGACCCGAAAATCATTGGTCAGAACATCGACCTGGATGGACGGTCGTTCATGATCGCCGGAGTGGCGCCGCCTGGATTTATCGGACTTGAACCGGGCGCTCCGGCTGACATCATCGTGCCTCTTACCAGCTTTCACAGTCCATTGCTCGCCAATCCAGACGTGCATTGGCTCCGCCTGCTCGGCCGACGGAAACCAGGGGTGTCCGTCCAGCAGGTGCAAGCGGATCTCGAGGTGCGTGCGTCGCGGATACCCCGAACTGGTAAGGCAAATCGTGTCACGCCGGCGGAACGGCTGGAAGTGGTTCCGGCTGGCAGCGGATTCGGCGCGGCTCGCATGGAGTTTTCGCTTCCGCTGCGCCTTCTGATGGGCGCCGTCGCGTTAGTCCTATTGATCGCATGCGCGAATCTTGCCAGTCTCCTGCTCGCGCGGATCGGTGGCAGGCGTCAGGAAATCGATTTACGGATAGCCCTTGGGGCCGGGCGCAGCAGGCTCTTGCGCCAACTTCTGACCGAGAGCGTGCTGCTGTCCGGGCTGGGCGGTCTGGCAGGAACCGGAATCGCCGGGGTGACGAGCCCATTGCTGGTCCGGGCAATGTCGCGCGGCCGAATGGCAATCTTGGTGGACCTTTCCATGGACGGCCGGACGCTGCTCTTTATCGCCTTAACCAGTCTGTTGACAGGAGTCTTATTCGGCATTGTGCCGGCGCTCCGTGCTGTCCGGCATACAAACATAACCGGCGCGTTGCATGGAACACGGCTCAAGACGGGCTCGCGACGGTGGTCCACGGCCCTGATCGTGGCTCAGGTGGCTTTCTGTGTCGTCGTGCTGGTCTCAGCGGGTCTGTTACTGGGAAGCCTTCGCAAACTTCAGCAGGTGGACCCCGGCTTCCGCAAAGAACACGTCCTGCTGCTGACAATTCGGCCCGACAACTACAAGGAACAATCCGCTCTCTCCCTGCATCGTGAGATTCTGCGCCGGTTGACCGCGATTCCCGGCGTCCAGACGGTGACCACGTTTATGGACGCGCCTTTGGGCGGCTCCTCCATAACGACGAAGGGTTTCAGTATCAATGAAGTCGGCCCCGGTTTCTTCGAGGCGATGGGGATACCGCTTCTCGCGGGCCGCGCGCTCACCGAACAGGACGCGGTGGAGAGCCGGCCAGTAGCGGTCGTCAGCGCGAGGGTAGCTCGTCAGTTCTTTCCGGATCGCAGTCCGCTGGGCCAGCACCTGGATGTATTCCACGCCGACAGAGTCATCGTCGGCATCGCGGGGGACGCTCGTTACCGGAGCCTGCGCCAGCCCGCCGAACCCATGGTGTACGTACCTGAGTTCGGCCCCGGCTCTTATGCCATCCGAACCGCGGGCGATCCGCGGGCGCTGGCCGGCTCCGTACGCCGTGAACTTCGCGATGTAGCGCGAGACGTTCCTGTGTGGTCACTGGACACGCTCGATGCTCTGGTAGACGGAACGCTGGTCCAGGAGCGTATGGTGTCCAAGCTATGCGGCCTGTTCGGGTTGTTTGCGCTGCTCATCGCTTCGATTGGCCTGTATGGCCGGCTCTCTTATTCGGTCGCCGAGCGAACCGGGGAGATAGGAGTGCGAATGGCCTTGGGGGCCAGGCAATCCGGTGTTGTGTGGATGGTTCTGCGGGATGCCCTCACTCTCACCTTATGCGGGATTGCCATAGGTCTGCCGCTCGCACTGGCGTCGACAACGCTTCTCCGAACCTTGCTGTTCGCAGTCACGCCCACTGACGCCAAAACTTTGGTTGCGATTGCAGGCGTCATTGCCGGGGTGAGCATGTTCGCTGGCTATATTCCGGCGCGCCGGGCGGCGAGAGTCGACCCGGTCGTGGCGCTGAGGGCTGAATAGCGCTTCAGATTTCTACACAGGCAATTCGGAGCGATCAAGCGGGCCCTAAGGTTGGCGCCGGCAAATCAAATCAGTCGCGACGCGCCTCTGAGATCACTCGCGATCCGCTACAATTTCCAATTCCCATGTTCGCCTATGACTCCCAGCTCGTTGCGTTAACGCAAGCGCCTCCTCAGTCGGTTGCCGACGTATTGCAGACGATGCAAACCATCGATTCGACCTGCATCGACGGCGATGGTCTGAAATGGTTCAACTGGCTGTATCTCGAGGTGACGCGCGCGGTTGAGAATCGGATTAACGGCGGCGGATTCCAGGACCCTGCGTGGCTTGCCGAACTCGATGTCCAGTTCGCGCGGCTCTACTTCTCTGCGCTGAACGGATTTCTGACCAGCGGCGATTGTCCCAAGTGTTGGAAGGCGATGTTTTCGGTTCGGGACAATGTGCGAATCGCCCGCATTCAGTTCGCGCTGGCCGGTATCAACGCGCATATCAACCACGACCTCTGCATCGCGATCGTCGCCGCGTGTACGGCAACCGGCGCCGTTCCGAGCCACGGAACGCCTCAGTACAGCGACTATACTGCCGTAAACGCGCCGCTCGATGCCCTGATCGAGATGGCGAAGCAAACTCTCCACGTCAGGCTTCTGGGCGACGCTCTTCCGCCCGTTTCACATCTGGAAGACACCATCGCCGCATGGGGAACCAGCGCGGCGCGCGAGCAGGCATGGAATCACGGCGAAGTCTTGTGGCTGTTGAAGAACATGCCACTGATTGCGGCGAGCTATCTGGACGGTCTCGACGGACTGACAGGTTTCGCAGGCAAGGCGCTGCTGGCCCCGGTCCCCTGAAACCTACTGCAACACGGTGAACGGAATCGACGCCTCGGTCCGCTCCCACACGAGCGCCAGCGTTCCCTTATTCCCGCCATCGTTCCGCAGATCCACGCGGAACGTCTCCACCGGATCCGGCAGCGTTTTCACGTTCATTTTCGTTCGTCCGAAATCCAGGCTGGAATTGTAGTTGAGATGGAACTGGCCGCTCTCTTTGTTGATGATGAGCGTCCATTCTTTCTCGTTGGGGATGGTCCAGATGCTGTAGGTTCCCTTGGGCAGCCGAAGACTCCCGATCTGCAGATCTGCGGGCGTCGTGAACCCGGTCGCGATGTTGGCGCCAGTGCACCACACCTCGCCATAAGGAACCAGGCCGCCCATGACCTTGCGTCCGTGCATCGAAGGCGCGTAGTAATCGACCGACAGCTCCTGTCCGGCGATCTTGACAGTGCTCCGCGCCGACGGGCTCGTATATCGCGACCTCTGAGCAGGCGCGCCGGTCGAAAAGAGCGCCAACGTCAAAAAAGCCGCAGTCGCAAAGCGCATCTCAGGAACTCCTTGCCGTCATCGTACAACGGTTCCGCGAGTCAGTTCATACAGGTACAGAGCGACGCGCCGCGTCTGATAGGTCTGTGATTTCAGTTCGATCGTCTCTCCCGGCGCATGCGATCCGCCGCCGTACGCCCCCAGACCGGAAATGCTCGCCACGTAGGGCGCGGCGAAGGACAGGTCGCCCGCTCCCCGCAGCGCCGGGTCGAACGGTTCCATGTTGGGCAGGCCGAGCGAGCGGTTCACCTGGTTCAACACACGCAGCAAATCTTTGTTACCCTCGGTGGCCGGCATCGAAGGATAACCCTCGCCGAATTCGATTTCCGCCGTCGTCCCAGGAAGATGATCGGCGACGATCGTTTCCATCTTCTTCTTCACCCGCTCGTACTGTTCTTCGGTCACCGTGCGAATATCTCCGTTCGCCTGCGCCGCGGCAGGAATGATGTTGTTTTTGCCGGTCGCGGTAAGCGAGGAGCCGGACTGTTCAGCGATCGATGATCCTCCCGCGACCAGCCCCACGTTGTATGTCAAGCCGTCCTCGCGAAGCTCCTGGCGGAACCGGTCCAGTATGCGTGCGAGCTCGTAAATAGCGCCGAATCCCGCTCCCCCGAATATGCCGCTGGAATCGGCCTCACGGCCAGCGGTCTTCAAGGTCCAGGAATACGAACTGCGGCGCGCGATAGTGGCGGCATCGTGTCCCTGCGCCCGCACTCCGCCTTCGAATTCCAGCGCAGCGTCGCTGTGTTTCGCCGCGTCGATCAGATCTCCGCGCGCAACCGAAACCGGGTTGCCGTGGCGTTCCTCATCGCCGGTCAGAAAGACAGTGATGTTTGTGTTATCGAGCGCGCCCGCGGCGCGCGCCGCTTTCAATGCGCTGAGTATGATGACCAGGCCGCCTTTCATGTCGGCCACGCCCGGGCCGGTGGCCGTATCTCCGTTGCGCGCGAACTTCTGGAACGAGCTGTCGGGCTCGAACACTGTATCCATATGCCCGATGAGCAGCACGCGCTTTCCCTGGCTGCCCTTGCGTTCGCAGACCAGATGGCCCGCGCGCTGAACCGGCTCCATGGAAATGAAGCGGCAGGCGAAACCTAACTCTTCGAAACGTGGGCGCAGCATGTCTGCCACGCGCCGTACGCCGGCGGGGTTCAGAGTGCCGCTGTTGATGTTCACCAGTTGTTCGAGTAGAGTGACGGAATTTGCGGCATCAGCGTTCACTGCGTCGACAATGCGCGACTGTTCCGACGTCAGCGCCTGGCCAAAAAGTCTTGTGGCGATGAGTATTCCGGCGAGCGCGAATCTCCGCATCGCAACAGAATAACGCTAACGGCGCATGTCGATACGCGCGGCGCTTTCGAGTGACACGCCGGACCGCGTAGACGACACGTGCAGCGACTCGAGATTCTCTTTACTCCGGGCGCCATTCGGCAGTTCGGCGGTTGTCAACAGGTATTGATTGCCCAGCCTCTGCGTGAGGTCTTTCAGATAAGGCGCGATCGAAACCGGCGTCGCCACGCCCTGCCAATAGAACTCGCCCCCTGTCTGGTCTGACAACTCCGAAAGATAATTCTGCCCCCAATTCGCGCGCCACAGGCTGTGGCCCAGGTGGCCCGCTTCCGGAAAGTAGATCGTGTGAACGATGACGCCCGCGCGCTGCGCATCAGAGATCGCTTTCTCGAGGTATGGATTCTGGGGGTCGGGTGGCGACCAGGGGTCGATTCCGCTCGTGATCAGCAAAATTTCCCGGCGCGCGTTGGCGGCCGGCCATTTTTTGATCAGATCCGAAACGCCCATGTAGGGACTGGCCGAAATCCCCGGCTCCGCGAGAGGCGTGCGTAGCGCCTTCGAGACGCGCTCCCGATCCGCCGTCACCGGAACGGCGATTCGCGCCGCGCCGTTCTGCAGATAAGCTACCCCGATATGGGCGTCGGCGGGCTGCTGATTCATGAAATCGCGCAGCGCCGAATACTGGTTGGCCAAGTCACTGTCCTCGCCATCGTCGATCAGGACATACAGTTCCAGAGCGCCCTGTTCGCCGCGCAGAGGAACCCATTCGTTCACGCCGATCGGTTTCTGGTTTACGCGCACTTCGACATCGTCTTTCGAAACCGCGCCGGGCGCCGCGCCGTGGCGACCCTCCGCAGTGACCACCGCGCGGGCTTGGCCAAACGCGGCTGCTGACAGCGCAAAATACAAAGGAAGGACGAAACGCCAATTCATACCAGTTACTCCAATAGTTCGATGCGGCAAAACGGCCAGTGGTTAACGGGAGTAGCGCTCGCCCTGGCGTGGGTGAACGCAGCAGAGGCGGCTAAGTTCCCGGAAATACAAGCGGAAACCCTGTCCGGCAAGCATGTTGCCCTGCCCGACGAGGTGAACGGGAAACCCACGCTGTTTGTGATCGGCTTCACCCACGCGTCGAAGGACCAGACCTCCTACTGGGCGAAAAAGATCCCGGAAGGTATGGTGAATTTCTACTCGGTGGCGGTTCTTGAAGACGTTCCCCGCTTGGTCCGCCCCGCTGTAACGCACTCGATGAAATCAGATATACCCAAAGAAAAACGCGACCGGTTTCTGGTGGTTAACTCCGACGAGAAAGAGTTGAAAGAGGCTGCGGGATTCGAGGCTCCGGATGACGCCTACCTGGTTCTCATCGATCCGAGCGGGGAAGTTCGCTGGCGCTTCCACGGACCTTTTTCCCACACCAAACTCAAGGAAATGAGCGCCCAGGCTGACGTAATGAGACAATAGTACGAATATGGGTATTCCCGTCTCCCAGATGTGGACCGTCGTGAGCTATGTGCTGAAACAGCGCATTGCCGGACGGGATCGCTATCCTCTGGTGCTCATGCTCGAGCCGTTGTTCCGATGTAATCTGGCGTGCGCGGGCTGTGGGAAAATTCAGTATCCGGCGCACGTTCTGAAGATGAACCTCTCGCCGGAACAGTGCTTCAAAGCCGTGGAAGAATGCGGTGCCCCGATGGTCTCAATACCCGGCGGCGAACCGCTCATGCATCCCGAGATCGACAAGATCGTGGAAGGGCTTGTCGCGCGTAAGAAGTACATCTACCTTTGCACGAACGCGCTGCTGCTCAAAGAAAAGATCGATCTATTCAAGCCTAGCAAGTACTTGAGCTTTTCGGTTCATGTCGATGGGCAGGCCGAGCACCACGACTTTTCCGTCTGCAAAGAAGGCGGTTATACGCTGGCGATCGATGGGATCAAAGAGGCTGTGAAGCGCGGGTTCCGCGTAACCACGAACACGACGTTGTTTGACGGCGCCGATCCGAAAGGCGTACGGGCGTTTTTCGACGAGATGATGAGCCTCGGGGTGGAAGGCATGATGCTTTCCCCTGGCTATTCGTATGACAAAGCGCCGGATCAGAGACATTTCCTGGGGCGCGCCCGCACGCGCCGTATGTTCCGCTCGATCCTTTCCAATCGCAAGCCGAACTGGCGATTCAATCTCTCGCCGCTCTTTCTGGAATTCCTGATGGGCAAGCGCAATTATGCGTGCACGCCCTGGGGAATGCCGACGTACAACCTTTTCGGCTGGCAGAAGCCTTGTTATCTGCTGCAGGACGGCTACGCCGATACGTTTGCGGAATTGATGGAATCGACGCAGTGGCACGAATACGGCGCCGAATCCGGCAATCCGAAATGCGCGAACTGCATGGTGCACAGCGGGTATGAGGCCTCGGCGGTACACGCGCAGTTCAGCAGCCTGAAAGGCTTTGTCGCGGGCGCAATCGCGCAGTTCTCGAAGTATCGCGACCCCGAAGCTTTGCGTCTTCTCGATGAGCCGATTGAGCCGGTACACGCGCCGGCGGGTCTTGTTCAACTCACCATGAACGAAAAGGTTGAGGCGTGAAGATCGACGAATTGGAAGTCGTACCGGGCTTCGAGCACCAGAACCTCCAGGGCAAAGTCTGGGATACCGCTACTGACGCTGAATTGCGCGACGGTCTTGAAAAAGCCTTCGACTACCGCGGCGATGTCACGATTCAGTTGAAGAACGGCGAGGCGATCGAGGGGTACATCTTCGACCGCCGCACGGGCAGCACGCTGGCGGACTCGTTCGTGCGTTTGTTTCCGAAGAACGATCCCAATAAAGTCACGATTCCCTATTCTGAAATCGCTGGCCTTAGCTTTACCGGTCGAGATACCGCGGCGGGGAAAAGCTGGGAAGCCTGGCTGAAGAAATATTGGGAAAAGAAGCACGCGGGCGAAAAGAACATTGAACTGAAGCCCGAAGCCCTCGACTAATCCGACAGAATTTCCGCGAACTTTGGGCCCCGTCCGCGCGTAATGAGCGGGTATGAGGCAGGATTTCCGGTTCGCGTTGCGCATGATCCTGACCCACCGCTGGTTTTCGGCGGCGGTGATCGCGACCCTCGCGTTCGGAATCGGCATGAACACCATGGTGTTCACTCTGATCGACGCCGCCCTGTTCAAGCCGGTGCCGGTGCCCGGAGGCGAGCGGCTGATTTCGGTGCTCGCGCACGATCCCGAAGGGCCGCCGCGCGCCCAAGTGCCGTTCTCCTATCCGGATTTCCTCGATTACCGCGCGCAGGCGACATCTCTCGAAGCGCTTGAGGCTGGCATGGGCGACGGCGCGATCCTGAGCGAGAAAGACATCGCGCCGCAGCGTTACGGCATGTTTCGCGTGTCGCCCGGCTTCTTCGGAATGATTCATATCCGGCCCGTTCGCGGCCGCGACCTTACCGATTCGGACGTGAAGATGGGAGCCGCTCCCGTCGCGCTGATCGGATACAACGTGTGGCAGGAAAGGTACGCCGGGCGCGACGTGATCGGGCGCCTAGTGCGAATCAATGCCGTGCCTACCCAGATCATCGGCGTGATGCCGCAGGGCATCCGCTTCCCGAATCTTGAGGACATCTGGGTTCCGCTACAGGCGACCGCCGAAATGATGGACCGCGCCAACCGGCAGCTACAGCTTTTCGGCATCCTGAAGCCGGGCGTTTCGATTGAACAGGCTTCCGCCGATATGGCTGTGATCTCGCGGCGTCTGGCCGAGCAGTATCGCAAGGACGATAAGCGCGTCGCTCCCCTGCTGCAAACATTTCATGACCGGTACAACGGCAACCAGATCCGGTTCGTCTTCCTGCTCATGTTGGCAGCGGTCGGGTTCGTGCTGTTGATCGCGTGCGCCAACGTCGCGAACATGCTGCTGGGGCGGGCGCTCGCGCGTCGCCGGGAGATTTCCATCCGCGCCGCGCTGGGAGCTTCGCGCGCGCGCATCGTGCGGCAGCTTTTGGTTGAGGCGCTCATGCTGAGCATGCTGGGCGGGATTGTAGGGCTCGGGCTCGCAGCGGTCGGGATCCACGCGTTCGATCTTGGCACCCAGGACGTTGGCAAGCCCTATTGGGTGCAGTTCCGGATGGACTACCGAGTATTCTTCTACTTCGCTGTCGTCTGCGTCGCGAGCGCTCTCATTTTCGGGCTCCTGCCCGCGCTGCGTTCGAGCGGCGCGCGACTCGGCGATGCTTTGAAGGATGGCTCGCGCTCAGCGGGTTCCATGCGCGGAGGAAAGCTCTCGGGCGCTCTGGTCGTGTTTCAGTTCAGTCTTACGCTTGTTTTGTTGCTTGGCGCCGGCGCCTTCATGCGGACCTTTGTTGAGCAGCAATCGATCAATCGCTGGATTCCTTCGAAACAACTGCTGACGGCGCGTGTCACGCTGCCCGAGGAGCGTTACAAGGACCCGGACAGCCGCATTCGATTCTTTCAGACCCTGCTCCCTCGAATGGCCGCGATTCCAGGTGTAACCGATGCGGTGGAGGTCAGCGACCTGCCGGGCGCGGGCTCCGGACGGCGCACTCTGGAGATCGAGAGCGCTCCGGCGGCGGACAAGCGGCGGCGTCCCTCCGCGAGCGTGGTCACTTTTTCACCGGGATATTTCAAAGCGATCGGGCTTGGCATCATTCGCGGACGCGGCTTCGAGGAACTCGACGGCTCGCCGGGACGCGAGTACGCGGTCGTAACACGCGAATTCGCGGCGCGGTTCTGGGGAAATCAGGACCCGATCGGCAAGCGTTTCCGCCTTTCGGATCGCCGGAAGACTTCGGAATGGATTTCCGTTGCGGGCGTCGCCGCCGATATCGATCAGCATCCGCTCGATCCCGCGAGCGACCCCTTGGTCTTTCTGCCGTATCGGCAGGATGCGTACGGATCCATGGCGCTGATGATTCGTACGGCGAATCCGCGCGCAGCGGTATCCGGTTTCCGATCCGCGGTGCAGGACCTGGATCAGGATCTCCCCTTATCCGACATCTCGACTCTGGAAGAATTCTCGCAGCATCAGATCTGGTTCCTGAAGTTGTTCGGAACGGTGTTCCTCGTGTTCGCCGGGATGTCGCTCCTGATTTCCTCGGTCGGGATCTATGCGGTGATGGCGCAAGCGGCCGGAAGCAGGACTCAGGAGATTGGAGTGCGGATGGCGCTCGGCGCCACGGCCGGCAGCATTCTGAGTCTCGTCCTCAGACGCGGCATGATTCAGCTGCTCATCGGCCTTGCGATCGGAGTCGGCGTCGCGATTCCGGCGTCGCGCGTTCTTTCAAAGCTGCAGGTTGTCGGCGGCGCCGCGGACTCGCTGCTGATTGTTGGCGTAGCCCTTGTGCTCAGCGTTGTTGGCCTGTTCGCCTGCTGGCTGCCCGCCCGCCGAGCCGCGCTGCTCGATCCCGTGAGCGCGATTCGCGACGAATAGCGATTACTCGAAGGATCAGGCCAGGCTCCCCTTCAGCATCGTGTAGGAGTGCGGCGGGAAGCGGTGCCGCAGTTTGTTGCCGCTCACATTGACAGTGGTCTTCTCGGCCTTCACTGTGGTCTTTCCGAAATCGTTCTCGGCTTTGATATCGGCGCCTGTGACGACCTGAGCTTCGAACATTCCTTTGAATCCGCTGTCCTGCGCCTCTATCTCCGCCTCGACATCCTGATCGAGGTGCCGGTTTACGACGTTGATCGTGATCGTTCCGTTGTTCAGAGAAGTCGAAACATCCAGATAGCCCGCTTTGCCGAATCGTTTGCTTTCGTAGCCGGGCGAGTCCACCCAGGTCTCGAGCGCCGCGCCGCGAGTGTTCGCCGCGAATAACTGGAGGGGATAGTAAATCGTCTGCAGGAACATCCCCTTCTCATTCGTGAAGATCGGCGCGATGACGTTCACGATCTGCGCCATATTCGCAATTTTGACCACGTTCGCGTTGTTCACGAAGGTGTTCAGCATGGCCGCGACGACAAGCGCGTCCTCCAGGTTGTAGTGCTCTTCCAGAATCCGCCGGCCGCGCTGCGAATTGCCACGGGCCCGATACCAGACATTCCATTCGTCGAACGCGATGTAGATCGGCTTCGTCGCGCGGCCGCCCTGCGCGGCGCGGATGATCCCGGCAGCGGTCTTGATTCGATCGTCGAGTTGATTCGAAACCGCGAGGAAGTCGTAATAATTGTTATCCGCATTGCCCACGTAGGTGTGCAGTGAAAGATATTCGATATGGTCCTTCAAATACGCAAGGACTTCCCGGTTCCAGCCCACCCAGTCGGCGTTCGCGCCGAAGTTCGAAGAACCGGCCGCGATTAACTGAACGTCGGGATCGGTCCACTTCATCAGCTTGGCGGCTTCGAGGGCGAACTTGCCGTAATCCTCAGCTGTTCGGTGACCCATCTGCCAAGGCCCGTCCATCTCGTTCCCGAGGCCCCAATAACGGACTTTCCACGGCTTCTGGCGGCCGTTCTGTTGCCGCAGCTTTGCCATCGCCGTACCCTCGGCTACGTTGCAGTATTCCACCCACTGTTGCGCGTCCGTCCACGTGCCGGTCCCGAGGTTCGCGCAGATATAAGGCTCGATCCCGAGTTCTTCCACGTAATTGAGGAACTCATGCGTGCCGAACCGGTTGCTCTCGATGGTCCCCCACGCCATTTCGAGCCGCGCCGGTCTTTGGTCGCGCGGCCCGATCCCATCTCTCCAGTTGTAATTCGATGAAAAATTGCCGCCGGGCCACCGGAGTAATGTCACGTCCAGATCTTTCACCGCCTTCATCACGTCCTTGCGGTATCCGTTCTGATCGGAAAGCGAGGACCCCTCGTCGAACAAGCCTCCTTCGATGCATCGCCCGAGGTGTTCCGCGAAGTTTCCGTAAATCTTCGGATCGATGTCTCCGATGCGGCGGTCCGGGTCGATCTTGATGCGCGCCTGGAGCGCTTTCGTCTGCGCGCGCAGAACGTAAGGCGTGATCGCGAGAACAGAGGCGAATTGACGTCGGGAGATCATATAGTCGATATAGACAGATATCACACTCCCTGGAGTTTCGTAAGGGCTTACAGTCCACACAGGCATGGAAATACGGCAACTGGAACTCTTCCTGGCGGTCATCGATTGCAACAGCGTCACGCGCGCTGCCGAGAAGGCGTGCGTATCGCCGGGAGCCATCAGCATGCAGTTGCGGAGCCTCGCGAGCGAGCTTCACACCGATCTTTTCGTGCGCTCCGGGAAGCACCTGGTCCCCACTCCCGCGGCGCTTCGGCTGGCTGAACACGCGCGCGTCGTCACGCGTCAGATGCGCGACATCGAATTCGAATTCGACGGCAATCCGGTCACCGATTCACGCCTTTTTCACTTCGCAACCGGCGCGACGACGTTGATCCACCGTCTCGGTGAACCGCTTCAGCTTTTGCGCGAGCGTTATCCGGACACGCCGATTCACATCACCGTTTCCGCGACCGAAGAGATGGTCGCGGGGCTTCTGAGCCGCCGCTTCGACCTGGCGCTGATTACGCTGCCGTTTCCGGTGGAAGATCTGGTAGTCACGCCGCTCTTTGACGAAGAGCTGCTGATCGTGCAGCAGGCGGACCATCCGATGGCGCGTTGGCGGGTCGACAACATCAGGCCTTCGCAGCTCCACGACGCGCCGTTCCTGCTCTATCCGAAGCGCAGCAACATGCGCTCGATCATCGACGGCTTTTTCGGGGAGATCGGCCAGCGGCCGCGCGTCATTATGGAGGCCGACGATACCGCGGCCATCCGGCGCCTGGTGGAATCGGGATTCGGCTATTCGATCCTTCCCGAATTCGCGCTGCGCGATCAGCCGGAGAAACTGCGGGTGTTCCGCGTGCCAGGACGCAAAATCGTCCGGCAGCAGGCGCTCGCGATGGTGCGCACCGAGCATCCCCGCGCGCTTACTCTGCAGGTCGCGAAATTTTTGGAGCAACGGATCCGAACAAAACCATGAATAAATCGAAAATCGCAGTTGTAACCGGCGCCGGAAGCGGCATCGGACACGCCGTCAGCCTTACGCTGCAGGGCGTGGGCTATTCCGTCGCGCTCGCGGGGCGCCGCGCCGATCAGCTCGAACAGACCGCCGCCGCAGCTCATCCGAATGGCGGAAAGATGCTGCCGGTCCCGACCGATATCGGCAAACCCGAGGCCGTGAAAGCTCTCTTTTCGCGCGTGAAAGAGGAGTTCGGACGTCTCGACCTGCTGTTCAACAATGCAGGCGCGGGTACGCCTCCGGTTCCGATGGAGGATCTCACGTACGAGCAGTGGAGCGCCACGGTCGCCGTAAATCTCACGGGCGCGTTTCTCTGCGCGCAGGAGGCGGTCCGCATCATGAAGGCGCAGAATCCGCGAGGCGGCCGAATCATCAATAACGGATCGATTTCGGCCCACACTCCACGCCCGCATTCCGCGCCGTACACGGCGACCAAGCACGCCATCACGGGGCTGACGAAATCCATTTCACTCGACTGCCGGCAATTCGATATCTGCTGCGGTCAGATCGATATCGGCAACGCCGCGACAGAAATGACGCAGCGAATGGCCTCGGGCGTTCTGCAGGCGAACGGCGTGCTCGCGCCGGAGCCGCGCATGGATGTCGACAACGTGGCAGACGCAGTTCTTTACATGGCTGGTCTGCCCCTCGCGGCGAACGTTCTGTTCATGACCGTCATGGCGAACACGATGCCGTTCGTGGGCCGCGGCTAGGCCGCTGCCGCGATGATCGCATGGAGTTGGCGGACGCCTTCGGTCAGCGATGCGGGTCCGGGCTGAAGGATGTACGTCGATTTGATTTCGTGAATCTGATCGTTGCGAACGGCTGAGATGTGGTCCCACCCGGGGCGCGCGCGAATGAAATCTTTGTTGACCTTCGTTCCGCACCATGAGGCGATCACGACTTCCGGATCGCGTGGAATCACCGTTGCGGGATCGACGATCCGCTCTTTCGCCGATTGGCCTCTACGAAGTTCGGGAAAGACGGGATCGCCGCCCGCGATTTCGATCAGTTCTTCCACCCAGCGGATTCCCGAAATCAGTGGATCTTTCCACTCCTCGAAGAAAACGCGCGGACGCCGTGAAAGCCGCCGCGCGGATTCGTCGATCATGGCGAGGCCCTGGCGGAGATCGGTCGCGAGCGCCTCGCCCTTTTCCGGCACGCCCACGATTCGCGCGAGCGTGAGAATCATGTCGAAGATCTCCTCCACGCTGCGCTGGTTGAAAGCGAACACGGTGACGCCGCGCTTGAGCAGTTCGCTCACGATGTCCGCCTGAAGATCGGAAAAGGCGAGCACGAGATCGGGCTCGACCGCCATGATCTTCTCGAACTTCGCGGAAGTGAACGCGGAAATCTTCGGCTTAAGCCGCGCCTCAGGAGGCCGCACCGTATATCCGGAAACGCCGACGATCCGATCCTGCTCGCCGAGGAGATACAGCGTTTCGGTGGTCTCTTCGGTCAGGCAAGCGATGCTCCGAGGGTAACCGTTCACTTCACCATCCTATGCGCTCGGCGGCATACGCGCCGCATGAGGCGCGCGAACCGCAGTACTACGCCCTGATACGCTCGCGGCGAGCGGTTCATTAAGTAAACGAAAAGAGCGGCCGAATTTTTTCGTCGCCTCGCTTACTTCGTAAGCGCCGAAAGGACCATCCATGCCATACGTGTTCAGAGGGAGACTCTGCGGCTACTTCTGCGCCGAGTGCTCCGAACCGCTGTCGGACATGACTGTTCGACTTTATCGCCACCAACCGGATCAGAACGTCACCGCCCTTGCGGTCGCGAATCCTAAGAACACCTTTGCTGTCCTCAAAGATGACGTCGCGAAGGCCAAACAATCCTCGCTCCTCGCGGAAAGCACAACGGATGTGCAGGGAGCGTTCACGATCACAATCAACGATCCGGCATACAACGGCGAGGCTTTTGAAATCGATATCTACTGCGGCACGGTGCCGCATCGCAAACCGCGCAAGGACATGCCGGCCCGCCAGGCCACCATCACGACCCTGCAGCCCGTCTGGAAGCGAACCGATGCGGGTTTCGTCGCCGGATGGGATTACTGCATTCCTTATCGCTTCTGGTGTTATTTCCGCGGGCTCTTCGATGCTTGGGTCATCTGCGGCAACGTGACCGCATGCCAGACCGGCCAGGCGGTCGCCAACGTCAAAGTGACTGCATTCGACACCGACTGGCTGCAGGACGACAATCTCGGCTCGGCGTTCACCGACGCATCAGGGCATTTTCGTATTGACTACACGCGCGAAGATTTTGAGCAGACACCCTTCTCGCCGTTCATCAACATCGAACTGTTCGGCGGGCCCGATCTCTACTTCAAGATCGAAGACAGCGGCGGGACGGTGCTTTTGCAAGAACCGTCATCGATGGGGCGGCAGAAAGGCCGCGAAAACGCCGGACCATGCTTCTGCGTGGATCTCTGTGTCAACACGAATCCCACGCCGCCTTTCAATAATCCCTGGTTTACCAACGTGGGCGACTTCGATATCTACGGCGACATCAGCTCCGTGAACGGCCTTACCAACAAAGCGGTTGTAGGCCACGGCGGCCCCAATTACGGCTTCTTCGGTTATCTGAAGCTGAAGGGATTCTGTCCGAAGACATCGCCCATCGGATCGCCGGATCCCATGCGATATCGGTTCCTCTATACGACGCCGACGATCACGACGCCGCAGCCGATCGGTCCCGACAAGGTTTATCCCGTTGTCGTGGGCGCGCGGCTGATTCAATGGGATGTTTTCGGTACCGGCCTGATCTGGACGTTCCAGGACATCTACGTTCAGGGCTCCGGCGCTACGCCCGATCCGACTCCCACTCCCGTGCTGCCTCCAGGAACGCCGTGGGGCGCGCCACCGGCCCATGTGATCGTGCCCGACGCCAATGGCTGGATTCTGGTGGATCAGAACGGACTCGACAGCGGCTTCTATGGTCCGCTGCTGCGTTTCATGTCTGACACCGTAGTTCCGGGAGGAATCGCGCCGGGCAGTGGCGCTGGCGCAGCGCCCGCGGCTCCGAAGGACGGAACGAGCATTACGATCATCTTCGAGGCCGGGCCGGTGGGCTCGCCCGCTACGTTCTCGAATTCGCTGCCTAACATCCACATCAACAACTGGTCGCAGGTATCGGAACTGGATCTCACCGAGTTCCATGCCGTGGGCGCGACGGCCTGCTCCGAGATCACCAACAACCTGGATATCCAGTACACGGCGGACCATGAACTCATGGCGGCGTGGAGTGTGGGAATCTCCAGCCACGCGGCGTTTCCGCCGCCGGTGCTTCCCAGCGGAACCGGCCCGCGCGGCGGGTTCGGTACGCAGCACCTGGATGTGAGCACGTGGCCGTCCTGTTCCTATCTGGTGAGCCTTAACACCCGCCGGAGTCTGACGGACGGAGAAAACGACGATTCCACAGCGACGACATATCTGACGTTCTGCAAGTGATGAGAAGCCGGGCCCGCTTCATCACGGAGCGGACCGGCTTTTTTTCAGGTAACAGCCATCAGTCAGCTTGTCGTATTCAGCTTCGGCAGCACCTCGATCTGCTTCCATCCCTCGCCGGCGTTCACTGGCTCGACCGTGATCTCATCGAAATACAAATCGAGAATGGCTGCCCGCTCCTCGGCCAATGGTGGTGAACAATAGTCTTCTTCCTCCCATATGGCCGTTCTAGCGGAATCGCTCCGGGCATTCTTCAGTGAGTGCGTCAGTGCTTTGCCGAAGGGCCGCAGCCTGACAAACGCGTTAACTTCCAGTTCCCGATTGAGTTCTCGCAATCGCTCTGGCTTCGGCTTTGCTCGAACAAGATAGTAGGCCATTCTTCTAGTCCCGATGCCCAAATATTCGGGCAGGATTCAGTTCGCCCCTTTGATGTCGACCGGAGGTTACGAGAAACGCTCATAATCGCGCGCGGTATCCGATCGTTCAGAACGTCCAGGCGGTATAATCGCACAACCGCATGGCGAAAGCGCGGCAGACCGCCGGAGCGGCCGTTCCGGCGAAGGGACTAACCGAAAAGGATCGATTCGAGGCGGAACTCGGTGTTCTTGTTGAACAAATCCGCCGCGACCGCTCGGTTCTCGCCGCCGTCCTTTGCGGCAGCCTGTCGCACGACGCGGTTTGGGCTAAATCCGACATTGATCTTGTTCTCGTAACGATCGACGACCATAAGGTGGATGAGGAGAGTCTTTCCCTCTACGCCGGCGGCATCAATGTTCATGCCATCCTGATGCCGCGCGCTGATTTCCGCAAAGCCGCTGAGGGCTCGCTCCGCAACTCATTCATCCATTCGTTACTTGCAAAAGGTCGACTGCTCTACGCACACGATGAAACCATCGCCGCCCTTTGCGAGCGTCTGCGCGCGCCGGGAGAGCACGATACTCAGCTCCTGCTAATGTCCGCGGCAAGCCACGCGCTGCCCGCCGTGGACAAGGCCCACAAATGGTTGATCACGCGGGGAGATCTGGAATACACCGCGCTCTGGATTCTACATGCCGCGAACGAATTGGCTCGAATGGCCGTGTTGGAAGCCGGGCTGCTTCTTGATCGTGAAGCGCTGCCGCAGGCGATGAAACTTAATCCTCAGTTCTTTCGGCGGGTCTATACGGATCTGCTGAACGAGAAGAAAACGCGGCTCGCGGTGGAGGCGGCGCTCGCCGCAATCGACGATTATTTGCTGCGGCGAGCGCGTACGGTCTTCGCGCCGATCATCGAATATCTGACCGAGATCGGCGAAGCGCGCTCCGCCACGGAAATCGAGCACTACTTCAAGCGCAATTTCAATATCGGCGGCGTTGTCACCGTGTGTGAATACCTTGCCGATCAAGGGCTCATCGGCAAGGCGGCGCTTCCCGTCCGATTGACTAAACGGAGCAACGCCGAAACCTACGAGCTCGCGTTCTTCTGCGGAATCGGCGAGCGCCATGGCAGCTAGTCCTGGTTCATCGTCGGTGAGCCCTGCCAAAACGAGGCCCGCGGCGCGCACCACCATCGCCGTCAAAGGCGCGCGGGTTCACAACCTCAAGAACGTCTCGCTCGAACTGCCGCGCGACCGGCTGATCGTGGTCACTGGACTTTCAGGCTCCGGAAAATCCAGCCTCGCCTTCGATACGATCTACGCGGAAGGGCAGCGGCGCTATATGGAGTCACTGTCCACCTACGCGCGGCGCTTTGTTTCTCAGGTCGCGAAGCCCGACGTCGATTTCGTTTACGGCCTCTCGCCCGTTATCTCGATCGAACAAAAGACCACGGGCAGCAACCCGCGTTCGACCGTCGGGACTATGACGGACATCTCGGGCTATCTGAACCTTCTGTTCGCCACCATCGCCCAGCCGCATTGCCCGAGAACCGGAGAGCGCGTCCACAACCGCACGCCGAGCCAGATTCTCGAAGCGATTCTCAGCCTGCCCGAGGGAACGGAAATCGAGCTTCGCGCACCGGTTTTCAAGGTCTACGGCGAGGATCTCGACTACGTCTTCACCGAGATCCGCAAAAAAGGTTGCCGCGAGCTAATTGTTGACGGAAAGATCGTCGACTTATCGCGAGAAGTCGCGCTCGACGAAGCGGACGTGAAAGATATGGACGCGGTCGTCGATCGCCTGGTCGTCGGCCCCAAGCACGAAAAGGCGATCAAAGCGGCCATCACCGCGACGCTGCTCGTTGGCTCCGGACTGACGCAGGTCGAGATACGAAAAGGGGGGTCGAAAGCTGACCGCGAGCGCTTCTACAAGAGTCTGTGCAGCCCAACCTGGCATTTTGTGTACGGCGGGATCGAGCCCGAGTACTTCATGTTCAACAATCCGGAGAGCGCCTGCCGGACCTGCGGCGGGCTCGGGGTCCACAAGATCACTCACCCGGAGTTGCTGATTCCCGATCCGAAGCGCAGCATACGCGGCGGGTGCTTCGTGAAGGAAGCCTACAAATACAATCCGGACACCTGGGATGGCCGCGTGATGTACACGCTTGCCGGACTGCTGAAGTTTTCGCTTGACACCCCGTGGGAGAAGCTTCCCGAGAACGTGCGACACGCGCTGCTGTACGGTGTCGAGGGGCGAAAGTTCAAAACCGTCTCTCCGCCCGAATCGAAAGTCAAACGCGAAGACTGGGAAAAGCACGAGGTCAGTTTCTGGGGAATTGCGCGCCGCATCGAGCGCCATTACCGGCGTTATCGCCAGCGCGGCGAGGCGAACAGCGGTATGGAAGAGTGGCTCGACAAAGTGATGGTCGAGCGCACATGTCCCGATTGCAACGGGTCACGTCTCCAGGCTACCCGGCTGCTCTTCACGATTCAGAGCCGAAGCATCTATCAAGTCGGCGATCTCAACTTCGATGAACTCTACGCATTCCTCGGCGGGCTGAAGCCCTCGGGGCGCGGCGCGGACGCGGGGCTTCAGATTGTCAACGAAATTCGCCGCCGTGTGGAACTGCTGCTCGGGATCGGCCTCGACTATCTGAATCTGAACCGGCGTTCGGGTACGCTCTCCGGCGGAGAATCGCAGCGCATCCGGCTTTCGACCCAGATCGGCTCTGGCCTCATGGGGATGCTCTATGTGCTCGACGAGCCCAGCATCGGTCTGCACCCACGCGACAACGCGCGGATGATCGCCACGCTCGAAAGCCTGCGCGACATCGGCAACACGGTGATCGTTGTCGAGCACGATGAGGACACGATCCGCGCAGCGGATCATATCGTAGAAATGGGGCCGGGGCCCGGCGTGCATGGCGGCGAAGTGGTTGTGCAGGGCGTCCTCGAAGACGTTCTCAAGTGCAAGCGATCGCCGACCGGCCAGTTCCTTTCCGGCGCGCGCGGCATCGCGACGCCGCTGCGGCGGCGCGAGCCGACGGGCAAGTCGATAACTGTACGCGGCGCGCGGGAAAACAACCTGAAATCGGTCGATGTCACGTTCCCGCTCGGCAGCCTGATCGCCATTACCGGAGCCTCGGGTTCCGGCAAGAGCACGCTGATCAACGACATCCTTTACAAGGCGCTCTGGAAGCGTCTGGT
>Ga0126381_100001493_pt1 | contig 25082 bp, 21 predicted proteins | sample PanSoiMetPlot_28_FD_96465 | JGI IMG/M metagenome (GOLD analysis project Ga0126381, IMG submission 96465) | Tropical forest soil microbial communities from Panama - MetaG Plot_28 | ecosystem: Environmental > Terrestrial > Soil > Tropical forest > Bulk soil | place: Panama | collected 2016-02-17 | reverse complement strand
GACGACCGCTCCTCCGCCAAGCCGCTCGCGAAGCGCGCCCACAAAGCGCCGTAGCGAGCGAGCGGCTTGGCGGAGGAGCCGCAGGGCCCGTTACCCCATCTACGAATTCGTGACGCAGTCGTGCTAGGGCTGTTGGCGCATCGCTCGCGCGGTCAATTCGGGAAATTCGGCCATCAGCTTCGCGAGCACTGCATTGGTCCAGCCAAATCCAACCTGCAATGAATATTCGCCTCCGCCTCCGCCTCCGCTGCCGCGCTGCTTGGACGGCTCCCGCTCGACATCGTACTTCTCGACCAGCACTCCTGCGTCCGCGTAGCCTTGGATGTTTGTGCGTAACCACCGATACGCGATTTCGCCGGCAAGGTCGCGCTCGCCATTTGCCTCCAGGCCTTCAATCGCCAGATATTGCAGGGGAGCCCAGCCATTCGGTCGGTCCCACTGCTGGCCACTCTCTGTCAGGGTTGTACCAAGGCCGCCCGGCTGCAGAAGCCTCTGTCGCAGAGAGATCGCCACGGCGTGCGCTTGCTCCGGAGTTGCAACCCCGAAATAGAGTGGAAATACCGTCGCGGCTGACAAAACGTCGCCTTGGCGTCCCTCACGCCAAAGGTAATCAGCGAAGAACCCAGTCTGCGGGTTCCACATCAGGCGCTGTATCGCTGAGCGCCGACTGTCGGCGAGGGTCATATAGTCTTCGGCGTGGCTCAGGTCGCCTTTCAAGCGGTAGGCCTTCGCCAGCGTCTCTTCGAGATGCACAATCAGGCTGTTAAGATCTACCGGGGCAATGGCGGTAGTGCGAATCGTCGCAAGGTCCTTGCCATCGGCGAGCCAGCGAGAACTGTAATCCCATCCCGTTTCGGCGCCGGCGCGAAGATCCCGGTAGACGTCGGCCGCCGGCCGATTCGCCCGCTGGGCGGTTTCGACGTCCTCGCGATAGGATTCGTCGCGCGGGGAGTCGCGGTCGTCCCAGTACCGATTGAGCAGGACGCCGTCAGGAAGGCGGAGCGCGTGACGATAGCCCGAGCCCGGGGCGAGACTTTCCGCGCCGTCCATCCAGTAGTCATATTCAGCCTGCAGCTCGGGAAGATAGTCGACAAAAACCTTCTCGCCGTCTTGAGCGGCAATGAGTTCGACCATGCAGGAAAACATCGGCGGCTGGGAACGACTCAAATAATAGGTGCGGTTACCATTCGGCACATGGCCGTACCGGTCGATCAACCACGCAAAGTTCTCAAGCATGCTTCGCGCAAGATCCAACCGACCCTCCTGCACAAGTCCCAGCATGGTGAAGTAGCTGTCCCAGTAGTAGATGCCGCTGAAACGACCGCCTGGAGCGATGTACAGCCGGTTCAACGGTAGCAGCGACGAATACGGTTTGTGTTCGTCAGGTTCACGCCGTAACACCTCCCACATGTTGTTGATGTAGTCTTTGACGTTCCAGTGAGGTTGTCGCAGGTACAGGTCGAACTGACCCCGCGGCAGGGCAAAGTGCTCGTTAACGAAAGCTTTTAAGTCAAATCCTGGAAGCTCTTTCTGTCGCTCGTAGTCGGCCATCACTTGTGCCGGCGACTCATTTGGAATTGCGTCGGCGAAGGTCTTTTGATCAGGGAAGAGACCGCCCATCTCGACCGCACGATAGAGCTCGCCGAATTCGACCGAGGGCGGCGCGGCCTCATCGGCCGAAAACGCGACGTTTGGAAGCGGAAGCAGGAGGCAAAAGACCACCAGCGCGGTCAGGGCGGGACGTCGGTCGGCGTGGAGCATTGGATCCCTCCTCGCGTTCGTCAGCAGAGCGATCTGAGCAACCTTGGCACTGACCTCGAAAAGGAGGATGAAGAAATTTCCGCTGTTTCCGATTCCAGCTCACGCCATCGGCAACCGGGTGGCCGAAAACACAGAGGTCGCGCATATGACGCGCTTTCACCGGCCACGCGCGTGAACGTCGCGAACCCGACAGCGCCCGCCACAGCCACGACGGCCGGCAAGAACAAGCCGAAAGGCCGACAATTACCACCTAGGCGTGACTACCCGCTGGGAAATTGATCCAGATCAAACCCAAGCGTGCTCTGCGCAGCGGAGTACCTTTCAAGGAGGGGCAAACCTTTTTGATCATCCTGTCGATGTTCCCGCCGGTCGAGTAGTCGATGAAGGGATAAATGCCATTCCAGGACGTATCCCCACAATGATGAATATCGGCTTCCGCGAGGGCGATGGAGATGTCCGCAATCCGTAGCCCGCACTTGTCCGGCTCACAATTGCAGGGCGCGAAGCGATTCGAGTTCCTCGCGGCAGGCCTCGCTGAATTCGCCGATAATATCGATCGATTCGCTGTTCACCATCTCACGCAGCTGGAGGAAGGTCTTATCCGGGGCCAGATAGGAATCGAGAATCTTCCGCGTGATCTGGTCAGCGATGCCAACCACCTTTGGCGTGGACGTGATCCGCATCCGGCCAATCAGCGCGTAAAGGGTGACCAGCCCAGAAATGTCGGCTTCGGCTTCACCGTGCTGGAGTGCATGGACATAGCATTTCGAAGTCTGGTCGATGAATTGCTTGTAGACTTCTTGGCGACGGAGCATCGCCTGTTCGATCCAATGCACCCGCCTTTGCGTCCGTTGCGTCAACCACGACGCAAGGAAGGACGTGAGCCCGCCGATGGTGGCTCCGATCAGTGCTGCCAAAGCTGAAATAGCTGAAGCGTCCATGAGGATGATCGCCGGTCCATGTCGTGCCCACGCGCTCTTATTCAGCGAGCTGGCCATGGCATGGAAGCAGTTGGCCGTCTCCTTGAACAGCGCAATGTTTGCCTGGATTTGATCTGGATCAATTTCCCAGCGGAACGGCTGGCTCGCAGCCGACAGGCTGCGGGCACCGGATGAGCGTCGCTTCCAGTTTCTCCCCTGCGAGGTCGTTCCCGCTCAGCGTAACGAGCTGCGGCGCCACGTTCCCGAGCACCGGGCCCGGCTGGTGGCGGGGTTGGACGATCTGGTCCCTAAGGCACTGACACGGCGCTGACACGCGCCCGCAAGCGGAGATGATGGCTCCTCGCAATGACGGAGTGGCGCGCGAAAGCCCTCACCTCTGAACTGGTTTGAAATATCGCAAATCCGGCGGCGCCTGGTCCTTCTTGGAAGGCATCAGGAAGCCGTCGGCGCTCAGCATGAAGGTGTCCTTGCCGATGACGACCTGCTGGGTGGTCTCGGTGCACAGCGTGCGGCTGAAGGGCGGATAGGGGTTGGGATCGCGCTTGAAGGTCTTGTCGACGCTCCAGGGGCGGGTCAGGGCATGGTCGATGGTGGTGATCTCGTCATGCAGGAGGTTTTGATCATTGCGGTCGAGATGGAAGCGCTCCTTGAAGATCGACTTGTTGTCGAAGGCGAGCGGCAGGCCGGTGGCATCGTAGGCGCGCGGGCCCTTGAAGGGGCCGCGGGTCTCGACCTCGAGCAGGTTGTAGGTGCCGGTGTTGCCCTCGTCGACCCAATGGCCGATGGCGTAGCCCTGATAGGTCGGCACGACGTCGGTCGGCCAGGGGCGGCCATCGGTGAAGACGCGGCGAATGTCGCTGCCGGTCGAGATGTAGGTGGTTGCCGGCGTGACGATCACCTCCATGCGGGCGGGCGACATCATGGCCGGCATGCCGCCCGGGATGCAGCGGGCATGATCGATGAAATTACCCTGCCCGCCCCTGGCCTGGTCGGCCATGCTCTCCTCATGGACCTTCTTGTATTCGGGCGTGAGCGGCGCCTCCTGGGCCGGCCCGAACTTCTTGGTCGGATCGTATTTGACGCCCTGGCCGCCGAAGCGCGGGTTGATGTAGTCCCACTGGCCCTTCCAGTTGGGATAGGCCGGAGCATCCGCGAAGGCGCCGCCGATGGTCCCCGCCAGCGTTGCGGCGAGCGCAAGCGCCTGCACCGCGCTTCGATGAGACATGATGATCCTCCCAGCTTGTCGATTGCCCGGCCGCGTTGTGCGCGGCTCTTCAACGATGTCGACAGACTACGCCGCCGGCGAGGGAAATGGAACGGCTTGCCCGGGGGGCTCTGGATTGCTTCGGCCCTACGGGCCTCGCAATGACAGTACATCGTAATTGCGAGCCGCGAAGCGGCGAAGCAATCCAGGGGTCACGCGACGGGATTCGGGTTTTCGAAAGCGCCCGACTACTGCCGGCTGGGCGGTGCTGCGGCGGCGGCGATCGGGGTCGAGCCGGGCGCCGGTCCGGCGATGTCGAGCCGCGGGGCCATGTCGTCGAGCCGCACCAGGATGTCCTTGAGCGGCATGTCGGCCCAGGCATGGTTCACGAAGTCGCGGTGCGAGATGCCGCCCGTGTCGAGGAACGTGACGCTGCCCGCGAGATGCCGGCGCAGCTCGGTGTCGTGACCGATCGAGCGCTCGTTGAGCATTTCCTCGAGCTCGGCATTGCGGCCGCGATTGTGCGGCGTGAACGAGCTGACGAAGAAGCCCGACCTGTTGCTGGCGATCCAGCTCGCGAACCGGCCCATTCCGCTGTAGAGCGCATCCATCATGACGATCCCGCGGATGCGCGCGTTGGCCCCCCCGTGATCGAGCACCGCCAACGTCGGTCCGTAGCCGCCGCTGTAGGCGACAATCACGATCGGCATGTTGGCGAAGGCCGCGGCCGAGCGCGGGTCGCCGTCGAGATTGGCAAGCTGGCGCGCGGCCTCGTCGAGGAACCGCTTGAAGCCGCCGTTCTCCCAGAACTTGCCGGCGCTCGAATCGGCGGCGTTGACGGCGAACTGCGGCGCCACCAGGACCGCGTTCATGCCGGAGGCGCTGATCTGGGCCGGAACCTCCTGGCGGTCGCGCACGTCGCGCGCGAGATTGGCGCCGTGCCCATGGAAGAACACGATCATCACGCCGGGCTTGTTGGGGTCGTAGGCGGGCGGGATATGCAGCAGCACCCGGTTGTCGTTGAAGGTCTCGGATTCCCAAAGGACATGGCCGCGGAAATTGGTGTGGCCGCGGTGGCCGGCTTCCCCGGCATCCAGGAACGGCCGATCCGATCCCGGCATGGTGCCCTCGTAGGGGAAGGGCGCGGTCGCGAAGTCGACGAGCGCGGTCCGGGAGCCGACGAGCGGATTGCGGGGCACCAATCGCTCGGGCGGGACCGCATTGCGGGTCGCGCTTCGGGCGGGCGGGCTCTCCAGCGAAGCAAGACGGATGCGCGGCTCGCTTGCCGGCCCCAGCACCTCCGCGAGGTAGCCCTGCCAGCGGCGCGCCACGACGGAGGCCGGGGAGTCGTTGCCGGCCTCGAGGGTCGGCCGGGAGGTGCGGATATAGGAGTTGCGGTCAATCGACCCGGTCGCCTCACGCCCGCCGCCCGACATGAAATCGGCGCGAGCAGCGCCGGGGGATACGCGGTCGTCCGACTTGACCGGGCTCACCACCGCGACGGGCGCCACGGCCTCAAGCGGCGAGCGCCATTTGCCCTCGATCAGGAAGAAACCGCTCGCCGCCCCGGCGACCAGGAGGCCCGCGCCCGCAGGCAGCACCCAGCGCTCCAGGGCGTTCTTGCGCGGCGGGAGCCGCCGTTGCTCGAACTCCTTGCGGGGGCTGACGTATTGGGAACTGTATTGGGGACGCGGCGGCGCGGGCGGCGGGAGCGGACGGGGAATCGCATGCTCGGGGCGACGGACGGTCGGGCCCGCAAAGACATGCGTGCGCTGCACCGAAAACTGCCGTGGTGGCGGCGGCCTGCGAAGCGGCCGCGCCGGGCTTGGATTGCTGGATTGCACTATGTCCCCACCGACGACCCCAACCCAACCGGACCATCTATAGCGACTATGTCGATATGTTGGCCAGACCCCGACCTGAACAAAGCGTGAATCCACACGCAGTTCACAGGCCTTCCACAGGCTTTCGACGGGCCAAGCGCTCCCTCCGGGCGGCGGGCCCGCCGTCGAAGTTTAGGAAGGCGATGGTTAAGGCCTGCCTAATTCGGCTTCTGGTCGGCAGCCTGTTCGGGGGTCCGGGTGGCGAGGAGCAGGTTCGACTCGTTGGTACGCCAGCGGTAGCCGATCCCGAAGTCGATCGGAATCGGATGTTCCCTGCGGAAGAGGTCCGCCAGCTGAGGCTGGTAGTTCCGGGCAAAGATCGAGATCGGGCCGACATAGCGGCCGATCGGCTGGAGCTGCCACTTCTTGCGGTCGAAATAGCTCACCGGGATACCGGAGTCGTCCTGCAGGATAGTCCCGCTGTGGTCGAGCATGAAGCTGCGCACGGTCGAGAAGGCGCCGCTGTGCAGGAGGTAGGACGCGCTCTTGGTGAAGCTGTCGGCCACCCCGAGCTTCCCGCAGAAGGCGAGGAACCCACTGCTCTTCACGCCGTCATTGGCAAGATTGGTGCTGAAGTAATAGAGCGTCTGGGGCTTGGAGCCTTCACCGGAGGTAAAGACGATCTTGACGCCCTGAGCAGCGCTCTTTGCCGCCCCCGGCGCATTGGGGGCGATCTCGTTGCCGGCGCCGTCAAGGTTCACGAAGGTCGTCTCCTGGACGGTCTTGCCAGAGCGCGCGAGGAACACGTAGATCACCGGCAGCGTTCCGAAGACCGGCCCCGGCCGCAGCTCGGTCTGCATCTTCTTGGTGATGAAGAAGCTGATCGTCAGCAGCGAGTTCAGCGCGGTCTCGAGGCCGTGGAGCGTGTGCGAAACGGTAGCGCGGGGCAGGCTGGTGAGCTGCGGGACGTCACCTACGGGCTCGAGCCCGCTCAGCACATAGGTGGACGCGTCCGGAAAGAAGGCCAGCGCATGGAGCGCGTCCGGCCCGCTGAACATGTACAGCATCGCGTCGTGAGGCTTGGGAAGATACGACTTCGCAAACGCCCGGATCTGCGACAGGTGAGTCTTGTCCTCCTGGGCGAACATCGCGTTGAACCGGTTGGCGTGATCCTGCCAGCTTGCGTCCCTGGCGAGCGCTGCCAAAGGAGAATCCGTGGCGGGCGGCAGTCCCGCCAGGAAGCGCGCCGTGTCGTTGGGGGTTGCGACCTCGGCGCCTCGCGCCGGCAGGATCGACAGAGCCAGCAGGCTCGCGAAGAGAGCGGCAAGTTTCATTTTTCGACGTTCCCGGCTTTTAACCTGAAGAGCAGGACGATGCTTGAACGTACCTCTGCAGAGTCATCGCCGGGTTTGTCCCGGCCATCCATGTCTTGCTTGCTGAGCTGCGGAAAGTAAAGACGTGTATACCCGGCGGCATAAGCGCGTTCACGCGCGTCTTCGACGCGCTATGGCCGGGCATGACGGCGGAGAACCGCTTCGAATACATCCGAAGATGCTCAGACCGCGGTTTGCGACGTATCCGCGGCTGGTGCCGGGACGGACCTGAACGCAACGGATGTCGCGTAGATGGCAAGGCCGGCGAGCATCACGGCCAGGCTGGCGAGCGACTGCAGCGGCCGATCGACGACCAAATAGTACATCATGAATGCCGTCACTGCGAGAAAAACGACCGGCGTGACCGGATAACCCCAAGCGCGGTAAGGCCGCGGCCTGTCGGGAGCGGTGATCCGCAGCCAGATGACGCCCAGCACGGTGAAGAAGGTGCACAGCGTGAGGCTGAACTGGATGAAATCCAGCACCTCATCGAAGGTGCCCGTGGTCATCAGCAGCGTTGCGACCAACGTCTGCAGGACGATCGCGCGCGCCGGGACGTCCTTCCTGGATTTCTGCGCGAAGAAACGCAGCATCGGCATGTCCTCGCCCATGGTCATGGTGACGCGCGGGCCGATCCACATCATGGCGCTGACCGAGGAGACGAGCCCCAGGCAGATCAGCATGCCGACGAAGCGCCCACCGAGGTCGCCGAAGACGTGGGTACCGGCGATCATCGCGACCTCGATCTGGCCGGAAAGCTCCGAGAGCGGCGTCGTGAAGAGAAAGACCGCGTTGAGGAGGACGTAGAGAACGGTCACGATCGCGGTGCCGATGAACAAGGCGCGCGGCAGGCTGACCTGCGGGTCGCGGATCTCGCCGATGATGTAGGTCGCGGCGTTCCAGCCCGAGTAGGAATACATCACGAAGACGAGGCTGATGGCGAAGGGCGCGCCGGTCACGAAGGTGGTGTCGAGCGCGCTTGGCGAGAACGAGATGGGCTGCGGGCTCGCGAAGGCGAAGCCGGCCACGATGAAGACGACGATCAGCAGAAGCTTGAGCGCCGTCGAGGCGTTCTGGAACGAGCTGCCCCGCCGGATGCCGGCGAGATGAACCAGCGAGACGAGCCAGATGAGGCCAAGGCCTGGCAAGACAAGCCAGGGATCGGCATTCCCGGGCAGGAGCGACCACAACTGATCGACCCCCGCCGGGAGCGGCGGCGGGTTCGGGATGACCGACTTGAAATAGGCGCTGAAGGCCCGGGCGGCGAGCGCGACCGGGGCCGCGAAGCCGACCGTGGCCGAGAGCCAGCCGGCCATGAAGCCGAACGCGGGATGATAGATGCGCCGCAGGAAATTATATTCGCCGCTCGAGCGCGGAAACATCGAGGCGAGCTCCGCGTAGCAGACCGCCCCGCACATCGCCAGGATTCCGCCAATGATCCAGAGCAGCAGCAGCGAGAAGCCGGAGGTGATGTCCTTGACCTGGAATCCAAGGCTCGTGAATACGCCCACGCCCACCATGTCGGCGACCACGATCGCCGTCGCGGTGACGCAGGACACCGTGGCGGCGGTCCCGCCACCCGAGTTTGAGTCCGCCATTCACAGCCCCCGTGCCGTTCGCCGATTACAGCGTTCTTGAGTCAGAGACTCAACAGTTGTCTTCGCTTCTCCCCACCCAAATACCCGCCGACCGGGGCGCGCCGGGCAGCAGAATCGCATCCGTTACATGAACTTCATATGAATAAACTCGTATGACCACTGGCAGGTCCGTGGCCACAATCACGCCCTTTCCAATTCGGCTGCACTCCCTCACAATCGCATCCGGCAGTAGACCTTGCTGGCCTTGGAGGGCCGGCAGAAGAAGGCGATTTCGGCCAAATGGCCGAGATCGGAAACCAAAGGCAGCGCATGCGGCGACGGGACTTCATCATGCTTCTGGCGGCGACCACTGCCACACCCGCCCTTGCGCAGGCGCCCGCCAAGGTCCGGCGGGTGGGGATCGTGGTCGAGGGCATGCGCTCTACGGCCTATGACGGCTTCCTGCAGGGCATGAGCGAGCTCGGATATATGGCCGGCAAGGACTATCTCGCCGAATGGCGGTTCGCGGACGGACGATACCTGCGGATTCTCGACCTGATCGGCGAGTTCATGCGGCTCAATGTCGACGTGATCTTCCTGGGCAGTCCTGCCCTGGTCTATCCGGTGCGCCAAGCCACCCGCACCATCCCGATCGTCATGGGCTATTCGACCGATCCGGTCGGCAACGGGTTTGTGACGAGCCTTTTGCACCCGGGCGGCAACATCACGGGCCTGGCGGCCTCCGAGGACGATCTCTCCGGCAGGCAGGTGGAGTTGCTGGCGGCGCTGATGCCGCATCTCGCGCGGATGGCGCTGCTGCAGAACCCGGAAAACGCCAGCGCCGCCGCCGTGCTGGCCAGCACGCAGGCCGCCGCACAGCAGCACGGGATCGAGCTCGTCACGCTCGACGCGCGCGGCCCGCAGGAGATCGACGACGCGCTCGCGAAAATCTCCCGGGAGCGCATCGGAGCCGTCAAGGTGGCGTCCGACCGGTTCTTCCTGAGCGAGCAGCAGCGAATAGCCGATCTCACCCTCAAGTATCGGCTGCCATCGGTCTTTGCGGATCGCGACTATGTCGAGGACGGCGGCCTGATGAGCCTCGGCGAGAGCCTGAAAGATTTCTATCGGCGCGCCGCCTCCTTCGTGGATCGCATCTTCAAGGGGGCAAAGCCCGCGGAGCTGCCGATCGAGCAGCCGGCGCTGTTCGATTTCACCATCAACCGCAAGACCGCGCAGACGCTCGGCATCGCGATTCCGCCGCCGGAAGGCTTCGCCGCCTATCGGGTGATCGAGTAGGTCTGGATTTCTACAATCCGCCGTACCATTGGTAGCCGCGGTCTTCCCAGAAGCCGCCTTGCCCGCGCCCAAGGCCGTCGAGGCGCTCGACCGCCTCGATCCGGGTCACGAACTTCGCGCTCTTGTAGCCGACCTGCCGCTCGACCCGCAGGCGCAGCGGCGCGCCATGCCGGATCGGCAAGGCGCCGCCGTTCATCCCGTAGGCCAGGATGGTCTGGGGATGGAACGCATCGAACAGATCGAGGCTCTCGTAATAGAAGCCGCCGCGATTGGGCAGGCGCTCGAGCTCGTCGAGGCAATGGAACACGATGTAACGGGCTTTCGGCATGAGGTCGGCGGCATCAAGGATGTGGCTCAACGGGACGCCGGTCCATTGGCCGATTGCGCTCCAGCCTTCGTCGCAGCAGTGCAGCGTGATCTGGGTGCGCGACGGCATCGCCTTGATCTCATCGAGCGAGTGCGAGAGCGGACGACGCACCAGGCCGTCGACCGTGAGGCGCCAGGCGGCAAAGTTAGAGATCATAAGTTGGAAATAGCCGAACCCGTTGGGCATTGCGGTGCCGTTGGGCGGGAAGTCGGGCGAGATGTCGGCGGGAGAGAATTCGCGCGCCAGCGGCTGCTGCGCCAAGAGAAGGCGCTGGGCGTTGAGCGAGACGAGCTGGCCGAAATCAAGGACGCCGCGCAGCGAGGGGGAATCGAACACGCCGTCGCATCCGGACAGGGTGAGGCTTCCGACGGCCGCGGCGCCGGTGCGGAGCAGGGCGCGGCGAGAGATCGCGCGCCTCATGTCCCCTCCTCCGCCCTGATCACATAACGTCCGGTGATCATGGAGCGCATGCCGTTCACCGCGCCGGCCAAGATCATCTCAATGACATGAACCAGCACGAAGAGAACCAGGAGGTTGGCGACCAGGAAATGGATGGTGCGCGCCGACTGGCGGCCGCCGAACAGGTCGAGCAGGCCGGGCGCCGCCGCCACCACCGCGGGCGACATCGTAACGCCGGTCAGCAGCATGAGGGGCAACAGCACGAAGACGACCGTCAGATAAGCGAGCTTCTGCAGCAGATTGTAGCGGCGCGCCGCCTCCCCGCGCGGTGGGCGTAGCCGGACATGGTCGCAGATGTCCGCCAGGATATGGCGCGGCCGCAGCTGATCGGCGGTCGGCGCGAGGTCGCGGCGAAAATGCCCGTTCAGGATACCGATCCACAGGTAGACGATACCGTTGGCGACAAACAGCCAGGCCATCAGAAAATGCCAGTCCCGCGTCAGCGCCAGGCCAGGTTCGCCCGGCGAGGTGAGCCAGGCCGGAAACGCGCGCGGCACCATGCGGCCGCGGTCGGAATCGTAGGAAACGCCCAGCACGCCAGTGGTGACGAACTCCCGGCCGGCGATGCGGACGAAACCGACCGGCGTGCGGCTCGCGGGATCGATCCTGGAGCCGATCGCGAGGAAGGCCGAGATGCCGCCATAGCCGACATTCCCCCAGTAGAGCGCCGGATGATAGTTGAAGAGCCGCAGCCCGCTCATCAGGAGCAGCGAAACGCAGAGCACGCCGATCCAGTGCGTGACGCGCACGACCACCGAGTGACGGTAGAGTACTTCGCGTTTCACCGAGCCGGCTTGAGCTTGGGCCTGCGGATCGGGCTTGCTCGCGGCCGTCGGTTCCATCTGTGTCATAGGCGCGCGCGATTTGCGTTGCCGGGTCGGCGCAGCATAACGCATTCACCGAACGAGCGGTCAAGCTTCGCGACGGCGCTCCTTGACCGCACGGCAGGCTGCTGGAATATCCAGGCGGCGATCAACAAGCTTTCCTCCAACGATCATGACCGGCGTCCGTTGTGGCGCGGCCGCAATGTGATGTCAGGCCAGGATGGGTGAATTCGGCATCGGCCAAGGGGTCCCGCGCGAGGAGGACCCCTACCTGCTGCGGGGGCTCGGGCGCTACGTCGACGACGTGGCGGTTGTGGGCCTCGCGCGCGCCTATGTGCTGCGCTCGCCCCACGCGCATGCGCGCATCCGAGCGATCAGCACCGACCGCGCGCGGACGCTGCCGGGCGTGCTGCTCGTTCTCACCGGAAGCGATCGCGAGCTTCGGGCGCTCGGGCTGCAGCGGCCTTGGCACGCGCGCAAGCGGCGCGACGGATCGCCAGCCTTCATCTCGCCCCAGCCGCTCCTGGCGCGCGCTCGGGTGCGCTATGTAGGCGATCCGGTGGCGCTGATCGTGGCGCAGACGCTCGCGCAAGCCAAGGATGCGGCCGAGGCGATCGAGATCGATTACGAGCCGCTGCCCGCCGTGACTTCGGTCGAGGCGGCGGTGCAGAGCGGCGCGCCCGCGGTCTGGGACGAATGTTCCGACAACCAGGCCTTCGTGCACGCGCTCGGCGACCGGACAGCGGTAGAGCGCGCCTTTGCGACGGCCGATCATGTGGTCTCGCAGCGGCTTGTGATCAGCCGCCTGACCACCAACTCGATGGAGCCGCGCGGCTGCCTTGCGGAATTCGATGCGCGCGAGGATCGGTTTACCCTGCGCTGCACCGTGCAGGTCCCGCATATGATGCGGCGGACCATTGCGGAGGAGATTTTCAGAATTCCGGAGACGCGGTTCCGCATCGTCGCCGAGAATGTTGGCGGCGGCTTCGGCATGAAGGGCGCGCTCTATCCCGAATATTCGCTCGCGGCGCTTGCGGCCAGATTGCTGGGCGCTCCGGTGAAATGGATGGCCGAGCGCAGCGAGGCGATGCTGGCCGACGAGCATTGCCGCGACAATGTCAGCGAGGCCGCGCTTGCGCTCGACCGGGAGGGACGGTTTCTCGGATTTCGGGTGAGCACGCTGGCGAACATCGGCGCCTACCACAGCTCGGACCGCAACGCCGGACCGCCGACCAACAATCTGGGCGTGCTCGCCGGCACTTATGTGACCCCCGCGATTCACGTGGAGGTCACCGCCGTGCTTACAAACACGATGATGACCGGCCATTACCGCGGCGCCGGCCGGCCCGAGGCAGCCTTCGTGCTCGAAAGCATGGTCGATCTTGCGGCCCGCGAGCTCGCGCTCGATCCGGCGGAGCTGCGCCGGCGCAACACGATTCCCGCCGCCGCCATGCCGTTTCGGACCGCGCTCGTCTACACCTACGACTGCGGCGACTTCGGCAAGAACCTCGAGGACTGCCTGCGCAGGGCCGATCATGGGGGCTTTACCGCGCGCCTCGAGCAATCGGCGCGGCGCGGCAAGCTGCGCGGCATCGGCGTCTCCAACACGGTTGCGGCGACCAATTTCGGATTGATCGAACACGCGGAACTGCGCTTCGACCCGACCGGGACGCTGACGCTCGCCATGGGGACCCATGACCATGGGCAGGGACACGCAACATCGTTCCGGCAGATCATCTTCGACAAGCTCGGCATCCCGCCGGAACGGGTCCGCTTCAAGTTCGGCGATACCGATCAGGTCGCGATCGGCACCGGCACCTTCGGGTCGCGCACTATGGTCGCGGGAGGAACCGCGCTCCTTCTCGCGGCCGACAAGATCATCGCCAAGGGCAAGAAGCTCGCCGCGCATCTCCTTGAAGCGGACGAGCACGATCTTGCCTTCGCGCACGGCCGCTTCGTGGTGGCGGGCACCGACCGGACGATCGAGCTCACCGAGGTGGCCCAGGAATCGTTTGCGCCAAAGCGGCTTCCGCCCGGCGTGGAGCCCGGCCTGTTCGAGACCGGCACGTTCGCTGGCGGGGAGCGCACGTTCCCCAACGGCTGCCATGTCTGCGAGGTGGAGATCGACGCGGAGACCGGGGCGGTCGAGATCGTGCGCTACACCGCGGTCGAGGATGTCGGGCACATGATCAATCCGCTGCTGGTTGCCGGGCAGCTGCACGGCGGCATCGCGCAGGGGGTCGGCCAGGCGCTCTTGGAGCGGATCGCGTTCGATGCGTCGGCCCAGCTCGTCTCAGGCTCCTTCATGGATTATGCGATGCCGCGGGCCGACCATTTCTGCCCGTTCGAGCTTGGCGAGAACGAGGTGCCGACGAAGACCAATCCGCTGGGGGTCAAAGGCGCGGGCGAATCCGGCACCGTTGGCGCGCTCGCGGTCGTGATGAATGCCGTCAACGATGCGCTCTATCGGATCGGCGCACCGCCGGTGGCCATGCCGGCCACCTCTGAGACGATCTGGCGTGCGATCCGGGGGGCTACTCCGCCGCCGCAGTAAGCGCGTTCACGCGCGTCTTCGACGCGCTATGGCGGGCGTTGCGCCTGAGGCAATCGATCAGCATGTCGGTCGACATGATGTCGCCGAAGGTCAGATAGAAGGCGGCAAGCGAGGCGTTGTGATCCTCGTCGGTCGCGGCGGCGTTGCCATCTGTCACCATGATGGTCCTGAAGTTGAGCATCATGGCGTCGCGCGCGGTCGATTCGCAGCAGACGTTGGTGACGGTGCCGGTCACGATCACGGTATCGAGGCCGCGCTCTTCGAGCACGCGGGCCAGGTCCGACGAGCCCTGGATGAAGGCGCTGAAGCGGTTCTTTTCCACCACCAGGTCCTCGGAGCGCACATCGAGCGCGGCCCACAGCTGGTGCCCGAGGCTCGCGGCGGTGAGCGCCTCGATGCGCTTGGCCACCCGTTCCGGGGAGATCATCTCGAAATATGTCGACCAGTCTCGCAGCGCGTCCTCCGTGAATGTGGTCTTGATCCAGACCACGGCGCCGCCGGTATCGCGCACCGCGCCGGCAAGCCGGTTGATGTTGGGCACGATCTTTTCCGCCATCGGGCAGAGCGCATGGGCGACGCCCGGCAGCATGAAGGCGTTTTGCATGTCGACCACCGCGAGCGCGGTCTTTGACGGGTCGAGATCGTCGTAGACGTGCTCGCGGCCCCGGCGCGCGATCACGCGATCGATGACGGATTGGGGAATGGAAACGGCGTGCATCGCGATTGCTCCCTGTCGTTGAGCACTCCATGATCCCGCCAAAAGGGGCGCAAGGTCAACGGCGCGGCGAGGGTTTGGCGAAGGTCAGGAGCCGCGTGGGATTTTCGCACAGCATCGTATCGATCTGCGCCGCAGCGATGCCGCGCTCGCGCAGCATGGGAACGAAATCCGCAAGCACCGTGCAGTAGCCGCGCCCGCCATGGCGGCGCAACAGGGTGCGGCGCGCGATATCGGAGGAAAGGATGATCTGCCGTTCGAGCCCTTTCTCGCAGGCGTCGCGCACAAGGTCGGCAAGCTCCACATTGGTCGGGCCTTTGGGAAAGCTGACCTTGTCGATGCCCATGAATACCCCCGCGCGCGCAAGCTCGGTCAGCTCCGAAACATTCTGCGCGGCCCCCATATGGCTGATCACCACATGCGAGAGGTCCATGCCGGCGCGCTCCAACGTGCGCACGTGCCAGGCCGCCTGGTCGGGACTGGATGTATGCGTGATGATGGGCGCGCCGGTTGCGTTTGCTGCAGCGGCGGCGGCGCGGAACAGCCGCTCGGGGATTTGGTCCGGCTCGCCGCGGTTGGTCCCGACCTTGATGACGCCGCAGCGGATGCCGGTGGCATCAACGCCGGTTTCGATCTCCGCGATCATCGCGTCGCGCATCGCCTCGACCGATCCTTCGATCGCAATCGGCGGGAACGGGTCCCAGTAGAATCCGCTCGCTCCGACGACCGCCACGCCGGCCGCTTCGCTGATCCGCCGCAACGCCAGCGGATCGCGTCCCCAGCCGGGAGCGCTGAGATCGGTGATCGCCGCAAGCCCGAATTCCTTCGCATGACGGAGGTCCTCGATGACGTCGTTCTCTTCCGCGGCGCCGATGCGGTTCGCCGGCCCCTTCTGGGCCGAGAGATCGATCTGCAGGTGCTCGTGCAGGAGGATCCGGCCCGCCACGCCCGCCACGTCTCCGGTCACGGTTCTGATCAAGGAACCCTCCTCCTCAGCGCGGCTTGAGGAACGCGAAATCACAGCCCTCGTCGGCGCCGAGAATCTGCTCGGCATAAAGCCTGGCATAGCCGCGCGCGGGACGCTCGGGTGCGGGGCTTGCGCCGGCGGCGCGTCGCTTCAATTCCGCGTCCTCGACCAGGAGATCGATGCGGCGCGCCTTGACGGAGAGGCGGATACGGTCGCCGCCGCGCACCAGGCCAAGCGCACCGCCGGAGGCGCAATCGGGCGTCACGTGCAGCACGATGGTGCCGAAGGCGGTGCCGCTCATGCGTGCGTCGGAGATGCGGATCATGTCCTTGACGCCGCCCTGGGCAAGCTTCTTCGGGATCGGCAGATATCCGGCCTCCGGCATGGCGGCGGGCGAATGCGGGCCGGCATTCTGCAGGACCAGAACGTCCTGCGGCGTCACATCGAGGGAGGGATCGTCGATGCGCTGCGCAAGATCGGCAAGGGAGGAGAACACGACCGCCCTGCCTTCGTGCTCGAACAGGCGCGCATCGGCGGCCGAGCGCTTGAGGATCGCCCCCTTGGGGGCAAGATTGCCGAACAGCGCGACAAGGCCGCCGGTGGGCTCGATCGGCTCGCCGCTCGCGGCGATGATCGCGCGATCGACGAAGCGCTCGCCGTCATGGGCAAGCCGCTCCCCCAGCGTCTCGCCGGTCACGGTTGGACAATCGAGATGGAGAAGCGGAGCAAGCTCGCGCAGCAAGGCGCCCATGCCGCCCGCCGCAAAGAAATCCTCCATGTAGCCGTTGCCGACCGGCTTGAGGTTGACCAGGAGCGGGGTCGAATCCGAGAGCTCATTCAAGCGCGCGAGCGGAACGTCGATGCCGGCACGGCCCGCAATCGCAGTGAGATGGATGACCGCATTCGTGGAGCCGCCGAGCGCCAGGAGAACGCGCAGCGCATTCTCGATCGACTGCACCGTAATCATGCGATCGGGCGTAAGCGCCGAGCCGATGAGCTTGACGGCCGCCATGCCGGTCGCCTCGGCGGCACGCAACCGGTCCGCATGCACCGCCGGGATCGCGGCAGTGCCGGGCAGGATGAGGCCGAGCGCCTCGGCGATGCAGGCCATGGTGGAGGCGGTGCCCATGACGGCGCAGGTGCCGGCCGTGACCGCAAGGCGGCCCTCGACCTGGGAAATCTCCGCCTCCACGACCTCGCCGGCGCGGTAGCGCGCCCAGAAGCGGCGGCAGTCGGTGCAGGCGCCGAGCCGCTCGCCGCGGTGGCGCCCGGTCATCATCGGCCCGGCCACCAGCATGATGGCGGGCACGCCGGCCGAGACCGCGCCCATGAGTTGCGCCGGCACGGTCTTGTCGCAGCCCCCCATGAGCACCACCGCGTCCATGGGCTGGGCGCGGATCATCTCCTCGGTGTCCATCGCCATCAGGTTGCGATACTTGAGGCTGGTCGGCGCCAGAAAGACCTCGCCGAGCGAGATCGTCGGGAACGCGACCGGCAGCGCGCCAGCCGCCAGGACGCCGCGCTTGACCGCATCGAGCAACTCCGGAAAGTGACGATGGCAATTGTTGAAGCCGGATTCCGTATAGGCGATGCCCACCACCGGACGCGCGAGCATCGCGCGCGAATAGCCCATCGACTGCGCGAAGGAGCGCCGCAGATAGAGCGAGAAATCGGGATCGCCGTAGTTGGTCAGGCCATGGCCCAACCCCACCTTGCGCTCGGTCATCGATCAGCTTCTCCCGTCGCGCCGACAGCCGCACAATCTTTGTGCGCGCCTGCCGACAAATAATGCGTTGCACCGCAACCAATGGAAAGGAATTGGTAATCGAAAACGCTGAGTTTCGCCATCAGGCGCGAAAACTCCGATCCCGTTTCCAGATGTCCTCCGAGAATCGACTTCGGCTTCCGGCGGGATGGATTTTGCTCCCGATCCTGCTTGCGTCGATTGTGTCCGCCCTGGTCGCCTGGGCGACCGAAAACCTGCCGCTCGCGCTTGCTGCCGCACTGGTCATCGGTGCTGTTGCGGCGTGGTCGATCGAGCGGACTCTTCGCCTGCTGATCGAGCCCATTTCCCAGATCGCGGCCGGAGATCGGTACGCGGCGCTCCCGGAGCGGATTGACGGCGGGCCGACGTCCGAGATCGCGGCCGCCGCCGAGCGGATGCGGCAATCGTTGATCGATGCCGACGCGCTCGCGGTCGCGCATCGCGGCCGGGAATCGGAATCCAAGCTGCACCACGCGGGGCATTCCTTCTTCACCCGGCGCTTCCGGGCGGCGATCGACGAGATGGTCCAGGCCTTCGAAAAAGCCGCCGAGGAAATCCGAGTCACCGCGGCCGATCTCGGCACCCGCAGCAAGGATATGCGGGCGCGCACAACGAACGCGGCCGAGGCCGCGGCCGAAGCCGCCCGCAACGCCGAGTCGGTCGGCGGCGCCGCGCGCGAGCTCTTGGCGCTCATCGCGCGCTCCGGCAACGAAATCGGCGCCGCCAAGCGGGCCACCGACCAGACCGTCGACGATCTCGCCCGCACCGATCGCACGGTGCGCAGCCTCGCAGCCGCCGCCGAACGCATCGGCACCGTCGTCAAGCTGATCCAATCGATCGCCGCCCAGACCTCGCTGCTTGCCCTCAATGCCACCATCGAGGCGGCGCGGGCGGGGACTGCCGGCCGTGGTTTTGCGGTGGTGGCAGGCGAGGTGAAATCGCTTGCCCAGCAGACCGCCCGAGCGACCGGCGAGATCGGCGGCCAGATCGCAGATATCCAGCAGGCGGTCGACGAGACGGTTGCCGCCATCGCGGCGGTCACTTCGAGCGTCACCGTGATGAGCGAGGCGAACCGGGCGCTTACCGGCATCTTGGATCATCAGGCGGTCGAGATCGACCGCATCGGCAATCGCGCCGAAAGCGTGGCCGGCACCGTCGCCAATGTGCTGCCGGAAATCTGCACCACGGTCACCCAGGTCGAGGACACCGGCCACGCCGTGCTGGGCACCGCCGAAGACCTGGTCGGGCGATCGCAATGGCTTGTGGCGGCGGTGTCGCGATATTTTTCCGATCTCGAGAGCGGCGCCATCAAGGTCGGCGTCCTGCATTCGCTGTCCGGCACCATGACGGCGAGCGAGCGGCCGCTGCAGGAGCTCCTGGTCATGTTGATCGAGCAGAAGAACGCCCAGGGCGGGCTGCTCGGCCGCCCGATCGAGCCGATCATCATGGACCCCGGCTCCGATCCGCGGCGCTATGCCGAGCAAAGGAGGCGTCGGGGAACATCTTCTACACCGGCGCAACGCCGCAACAGCAGGCGGTGCCGGCGGTCAATTTCCTGCGCGAGCTTGGCTACCGCCGGTTTTTCCTCGTCGGCACCGATCAGGTCTACCCCCGCACCACCAACGCGGTGCTGAAGGGCTACCTTGCGGCGCATGGGATCTCCGGCGACATGGTGGCGGAGCGCTACACGCCGCAAGGGCTCACCCGATGGCGCGAGCTGGTTGCAGACATTCGCCGCTTCGCCAAGGGCAACCATGCCGCCATCATTGCGACGATCACGGGCGACGCCAATCTCCATTTCTTCCGCGAGCTCAAGCGCCAGACCGTGACCGCCGACGAGGTCCCGGTGATGTCGCTCTCGATCAACGAGGCGGAGCTGCCTGCGCTCATGCGCTGTGACATTGCCGGGCACATGGTGGCTTGGAACTATTTCCATGCCTTCGATCGCAAGGAAAACCGGCAGTTCATCGCGGCCTGGCGGCGCTTCACCGGCCGGTCCAAGGCCGTGACCAACGACTCGATGGAAGCCACCTGGATCGGCTTCCACCTTTGGGCCGAGGCGGTAGAGGCGGCGGGCACCACCGAGACCGACAAGGTCAAGGCCGCGCTCGGCGGCCGCATGATCGCGGCGCCCAGCGGCTTCACCGTGAAGATGGATGCGAGGACCCATCATCTCTACAAGCCGGCGATGATCGGGCGGATCACCCCGGACGGCGCCATCGTGCCGATCTGGGTCACCGAAGGACTGGTGCCCCCCGACCCTTGGAGCCGGTGGCTCAAGTCGGAGCCGACCGACGCGCCTGCCGCCACAGCTCGTGCGGCTTGAGCGCGCAAGGGGGCAGAATGCCCGGCCCCGTCCATGTCCGGGCAGGTCCTGGCGCGGCAATCGACCACCCCTATAATCGGCTCGACAAACCGCCTGGAACCCTTCTAAAAAAGGCCCCGGGAGTGGTTCAGTTGGGTGCCGCCGGGAAGGGTTTCATGGATTACAGCCGGTTTTTCGCGGATGCTCTGACCCGACTTCGGGACGAGCGGCGCTATCGAGTTTTCGCCGATCTGGAGCGGCTTGCCGGCCGCTTTCCCCGCGCCGTCTGGCACTCCCCGGGGGGGCCCCGCGACGTGGTCGTGTGGTGCTCCAACGACTATCTCGGCATGGGCCAGCACCCCAAGGTGATCGGCGCCATGGTGGAAACCGCGACCCGCATGGGCACCGGGGCCGGCGGCACCCGCAACATCGCCGGGACCAATCATCCGCTGGTCAATCTCGAGGATGAGCTTGCCGATCTCCACGGCAAGGAGGCGGCGCTGGTCTTCACCTCCGGCTACGTCTCGAACGAGACCGGAATTGCCACCATCGCCAAGCTGCTTCCCAATTGCCTGATCCTGTCCGACGCCTTCAATCATAATTCGATGATCGAGGGGGTGCGCCGATCGGGCTGCAGCAAGCAGATTTTCCGTCACAACGACATGGGCCATCTCGAAGAGCTGCTGGCCGCCGCCGAGCCCGCCCGGCCCAAGCTCATCGTGTTCGAGAGCCTCTATTCGATGGACGGCGACGTGTCGCCAGTCGGCCGCATCTGCGATCTCGCCGAGCGCTACGGCGCCATGACCTATCTCGACGAGGTGCACGCGGTCGGCATGTATGGTCCGCGCGGCGGCGGCATGGCCGAGCAGCAGGGCGCCATGGCGCGGGTCGACGTGATCGAGGGCACGCTCGCCAAGGCGTTCGGATGCCTCGGCGGCTATATCGCGGCGCGCTCGGCCCTGATCGACGCGGTGCGCTCCTATGCGCCGGGCTTCATCTTTACCACCGCGCTGCCGCCCGCGATCTGCGCGGCCGCGACGGCCGCCATCCGCCACCTCAAGACTTCGAGCTTCGAGCGCCAGCGCCACCAGGATCGCGCCGGCCGGGTCAAGGCAGTACTCGGCGCTGCCGGGCTGCCGGTGATGGCGAACGACACGCATATCGTGCCGGTGTTCGTGGGCGATCCCGAAAAATGCAAGGAGGCGAGCGATCTCCTGCTCGCGGAGCACGGCATCTACATCCAGCCGATTAACTATCCGACCGTCCCCAAGGGGACCGAGCGGCTGCGCATCACGCCGACCCCCTACCACGACGACGCCTTGATCGATGCGCTCGCCGAGGCGTTGGTGGACGTGTGGGAGCGGCTGTCGCTGCCGCTCAAGGATCGCGCACTCGCCGCCGAGTAGCGCGCCCCCTCAATCGTCAAGGGTCCCCTGCCCCGGCCGCTTCCAGCGCGCCGGCTCGGGTAGCGTGAGCTTGCGCTCGGCGACCTTGCGGCCGGCGACGCGGCGAGCCGAGAGCGCGACCGTAAAGGTGACGATCAGAAAGCGCACGAGATGATGCGCGCCGACATAGACCGGGTCGAGATGCAGCGCGAGCGCCAGCACCATCATGGTGTCCTGGGCACCCGGCGCAAACGCAATGGCGACATCCGCCGCGCGAAAAGGCAGATAGCTGGTCACCAGGACGACGAAGAACGAGGCGACCGCGATCGCAACCGCGGACGAGCCGAGCGCCGCCCAGACATAGTCCAACAACATTCGGGGCGTGGAATTGGCAAATCGCGCACCCACCACCGCCCCAAGGACCACGACCGCGCTCGACCCAGCCCACCAAGGGGGAACCGCGTGAACGAGACCGGTGCCGTGCAGCAGCGCAGAGCCCGCCATGGCGCCGAACAGAATACCACCCGGAAAACGAATTCGGGCCATCGCCACCGCGGTCGCGGTCGAGACCGCGGCAATGAGCGCAAGTTCCGGCAGCGAGGCAACGAGCGGCGGCCCCACCACCACGATGACTCCGCCCGCCGCCAGACCGAACAGGGCAAGCCCGCTCGGAAGCCCGATGGCGACCACGAGAACCCGCATGGTCTGCACGATCGCGATGCCGCGCAGATCGGTGCCGAAATCGGCCGCGAGCGCAATCACCTGCGCCATCGAGCCGGGACTGGCGCCAAGCAAGGCCGAGAGCATATCCCAGCGATGGGCGAAACGCAGATACGAGGTGGTCGCCACTATGGTGGCCACGGTCGAAAGCGTCAGCAGCGCGATGCTGAGCGGCCAGGTCACCACGCCGCGCAAGGTCTCGGGCGTCACGACCGCCCCGAGCAGCATGCCCACGACCACGAAGCAGATCCGCGCGAGCCACAGCGGCACCTTGACGGGCCGTCCGGCGAGCGCCGCGCAGGCCACCGAAAGGATCGATCCGGATACGAGCCCTGCCGGCACGCCGATCCAGCTGAAGGCGATGCCGCCGGCCGCCGCAATCGCGACGGTTTCGGCAACCTCAAGCCATTCCCGGCGCGGCGGTGGGGGAGAAGGCATCGTGACCAATGACTGGACGGGACCAACGAAGGCGCCGGAGCCCGCATTTCGCAAAAAGGAATTGCCGGGGATGGGTCGCGCCGTCAAATGAGAGCAGCGCAGGTCAAGCATGGCGGCCGATCATGGCTGAGCAAGCGATGGGCGGCTCCCGATGAACTGCAGAACGACCTCGCGCCGATGCCGGTGGGCGCGGTGCTCGACCAGATAGATTCCCTGCCAATGGCCGAGCTGCGGCGATCCGTCCACCACCGGAACATGCAGCGATACGCCGGTCAGCATGGTCTTGACGTGGGCCGGCATGTCGTCGGGGCCCTCGACGTCATGGACCCAATGCGCGCCCTCAGGCGCCAGGCGGTCGAGCGCGGTCACAAGATCGGTGCGCACATCGGGGTCGGCGTTCTCCTGGATGACCAGCGATGCCGATGTGTGCCGCAGAAACAGCAGCAGGAGGCCGTCCCGAGCACCGGCATCTGTGATGAAACGCCTCAGATCGCCCGTGATCTCGGTGAATCCCTGCCCTTCCGTCTCCACGGAGAGCGTCGCCGTGACGATGATCTCGGGCGCTGTGCTTGTCGACGCGGACAACTGATGCCGCCCCAAGCTCTCGTTGCGATGACGGACCCTCACGACCTCTTCAGCAGATCCCGCTGCATGCTGATGACGAACGCGACCAGGCGCCGCCACACGCTCTCGATCGCGCCCCGGACCTGAGCGAGCTCGCCATCAGCCTTCCCGCGCGGCTGCGCGGCGTCCGCCGGGTCGGACTGCACTCCCTGCGGCAGCGCCAGCTGATGCGCCAGCAACGCCTTCTTGAGGGCAGCGTTATCGGCTTGCAACCGGCCGATCTCAATCTCGAGCGCGGTCCGCTCTTCCGGCATGGTCTGGCACAGCCAGCGCGACTGTCGCCTGATGCAGCTCGACAATTGCCCGGTGCGGCCGTCGAGCCGCAGGTAACCGTCCTCGGTGCGGTAGAGGCTGAAGCGCTCATTCACGGCTGGCGCGTCCTGCGCCAGAGGAGAGCCTGCGACCAGCGCCTGGCCGGCCAGGGCACAGGCCAAGATGCCCATTCGGGACATGGTTTGCTCCAAGCTTTTCCCAAAGTTCGCGGACCAGAAGCTAACATCCCGGCTGGACGCGGAGAACCGCGCCGATTTGGGCCATTCGCGCAGCGCACAGACATGGCTGAGGGCCACGCGGGCGCCCGATTTTCGCGTGTCTTCAATTGCTTGCGGCAGGGTGGCCGTTTCTTGACTCGCATAGGTCGCCTGCGTATGGTCCGCGCGGCTTCGGGGGGCGGCGGATCGGCCGCGATCTTGTTTGAAGCTGGGGTGCATGGCCCGAGCAGACGGCCCAAATTGCATGACCCAGCGGCGCGGAGACAACGATCGCCATGAACCGCCGGCCGACGAGGCCGAACTGTCCGCAAGGTTGCAGCGTCTCGGCGAGCGGCTCGGTCAGCAGCGTTCCGGCCGTCCTTCCGAACACCACCCTGGTCCAGGCGCGGTCTCCGACTCCTCCGCCCTCGCGCGCGGAATTCGGTTGTCGACCGAGTTTGTCGCCGGGATCGTGGTTGGCGCGGGGCTCGGTTGGTTGATCGATCGCCTGGCCGGCACCTCACCCTGGGGAATGATCGTGTTCCTGCTGCTGGGCTTCGCGGCCGGTGTACTCAATCTGATACGGGCGGCGGGCGTGGCGGCAGACAACACGCTCGATCCGCCCGGTACGAAGACATAAGGATCAAGCGCGCCAGCGGGAAGCGCTGCGCGGCGACAAGGAACCGATCCGAGCATGGACCCCATCCATCAGTTTCATATCACCAACTATTTCGTGTTCGCCAGGTTCGGCAGTGTCGAGCTGGCGTTCACCGAATCGGCGCTGTTCATGCTGCTCGCGGTCGCCTTGATCGCGCTGCTGATGATCGGCGCGACGAACAGTCGGACGCTGATCCCCGGGCGACCGCAGGCGATCGCCGAAATGTCATACGAGTTCGTCGCTTCCATGCTGCAGACTGCAGCCGGCCCGGACGCGATGGAGTTCTTCCCGCTGGTCTTTTCGCTGTTCATGTTCGTTCTTATCGGCAACATGGTCGCCTTGATTCCGTACACGTTCGCAGTGACCGCCCAGATCATCATCACCGCTTCCCTGGCACTCACGGTCTTTCTGACCGTGATCATCTACGGCGTCTGGAAGAATGGACTGCATTTCTTCGGCCTGTTCGTGCCGAAGGGCGCTCCGGTCCTGGTCCTCCCGCTGCTGGTTCCGATCGAGGTTCTCTCGTTCTTCACGCGCCCGATCTCTCATAGCTTGCGGCTGTTCGCCAACATTCTGGCCGGTCATATCGCGCTCAAGGTGTTCGCCGGCTTCGTGACCATGCTGAGCGCGTTCGGCTTCCTCGGCTGGCTTGGAGCGGTGCTGCCATTCGGCATGACGGTCGCGCTCTTTGCGCTCGAATTGCTGGTCGCCTTCCTCCAGGCCTACGTCTTCGCCATCCTCACCTGCATCTATCTCAAGGATGCAATCCACCCCGGGCATTGATGCCCGCCAACAAGTCCTCTCGAAAGGAGCTTTCCATGGATCCGGCCGCAGCAAAACTCATCGGCGCTGGCAT